>ERZ795048.895-NODE-895-length-29221-cov-57.496674_pt1 | contig 29221 bp, 31 predicted proteins | sample MGYA00375132_ERZ795048 | MGnify/ENA primary metagenome ERZ795048 (study PRJEB30177, sample SAMN05720225) | activated sludge metagenome | isolation source: Anaerobic digester | place: Hong Kong | collected 2014-12-17 ... | reverse complement strand
TCAAGGCCGTTGAAGGAGTGGATCATCACGATGCCCGGGTACTTTGCCATCTCGCGTCTTCGCCTTCATCTTCGGTCGAAGTTGGCGCCGCCGCGTAGGCCGGATCCCTCTCACCATCTTCTCGATCTGTGCAGCCCGCAGTGCAGACGAGGGCCCCGATCGCCAGGAACAAAAGAAATTTTATCATCGATTTTAAGTCTCTAATCCAAAGGACTTAAAAATTTCTAAATGATGTTCTATGTCATGTTAAATATCGCCCGCCTTCCTTTTTTGAATCTCTTTTGCCATGCGGCTGATATTCTTCCACTTTTTCTGCTCCTCGGCCATAAGCTTCGGGTTCTTCTTCCTCTCGATGGCCAAAAGCTCGCGCTGTAGCTTCCGGTAGCTCTCCAGCCGGACCTCAGAGAGCGTCCCCTCCTCTATCGCCCTCTTGACGGCGCAGCCCGGCTCCGTCTCGTGTCGGCAGTCCCTGAACTTGCATTCTCTGGCAAGCTCGATGACGTCCTGAAAGGCCTCCTCGAGCCCCTCGCCGGCGTCCCAGAGCTGGATCTCCCTCATCCCGGGGTTGTCGATGATGATTCCGCCCTTTTCGAGGATCAGAAGCTCCCGGGCGGTCGTCGTGTGCCTCCCCCGGCCGTCGTCTTCGCGGATCTCGCCGATCTTCTGCCTTTCGCGCCCCTCCAGGGCGTTTATGATGGTGGACTTGCCGACGCCCGAGGACCCCAGAAGCACGACGGTCTTCCCGTCCTGAAGGTAGGGGGAGAGCTTCTCGAGGCCGGTCTTCTCGGCGGCGCTGATGGCGAGGACGGGCACATCCGAGGCGATCGATTTCACATCGTCGATCTTCGCCTCGACATCGGCGCAGAGGTCTGACTTGTTCAGCACGACGACCAGCACAGCTCCGCTTTGCTTCGCCACGGCGAGGTACCTCTCAAGACGCCGCAAGTTCAGGTCCTGGTTGAGGGATGTTACCACGAAGACGGTGTCGATATTAGTCGCCATCACCTGCTCGCCGACGGCCCTGCCCGGATCTTTCCGGGAGATCTTACTTCTTCTCGGCAGTATGGCCTGCAGTGTGCGGGTGCCGGAGTCGTCTCGAAAGATCGCCACCCAGTCTCCGACGGCGGGACGAAGGCCGTCCTGGCGGAGCCTGCCTGAGACCCTGGCGCGCACTACGCCCTCCTTCGTATGGACCTGGCAGCCGCTTTTGCTCACCGCGGCTACGCGGCCTGGCTCGTGGTCGACGGCATACTCCCGGAAGGATTCTCCAAAAAAGGCGTTCCAGCCGAGTTTTTTAAGCATAGGGTCCATGAAGTCGGCCTCCCTCTTGCGAGATCTCCCCGGCAGATTAAAAAAAGCTGTGGTAGCATGCATCTGTGGTAGCACCTGGCTGCGGTAGCATGTGAGGCTTTGGCCAATGGGCCGTGGCCGTCGGCGAGTCGCGTGAGTGGCCATTCGCCACCATGTGGGGCGGATTCGGCATCCAAGCCAATCTCGAATATTCGGCGGTCGACGGCACAGTTTTCATGGTCCCATCTCAGGCTCGAAGGCCAGGACCTTTGAATTGAACGTCCCGAGTGTTGAGGATGTGGCCTTCTCGCTCCTACAAAACCGAGATTTTTTTCAGGAAACTTTCAGGAAACTATATGTATCCTCAGATCGATTTCCATCCAGAATAATAATGCCGGGCCGGAATATCGGTTCGCGTGTTAAATATATTTAACACAAAGGGGAAATATAAGTGAAAATATCGGTATTTGTAGATGGCGCGAACATCTTTTACATGCAGAAAGACGAGCTAAGATGGTGGATCAACTTCGAGAAGCTTCTTAGGTGGATCGAGAACAAGACCGGCGGCGAGATCATAGACGCCTACTACTACGTCGGCGAGGAGAACCCGCCGGACACGAGGCAGCAGGGCTTCCTGACGGCCCTCGCGGACATCGGCTACTCCATCATCACCAAGGAGCTGAAGATCATCGTCCTCGACGACGGCCGGGAGATAAGGAAGGCGAACCTGGACATCGAGATCGTCCTCGACATGTTCAACACCATCGAAAACTACGATCTTGCGGTCCTGGTCAGCGGCGACGGCGACTTCGAGCGGCCCCTCAAGCTCCTCCGGGCCCGCGGCAAGAGGTTTTTGGTCATGTCCACGAAGCGGTTCATAGCCCGAGAGCTTCGCGAGGTGGCGGGGATGCACTTCGTCGACTTCGAGGATATAAGAAGCGAGGTCCAGAAGGACGTCCTCTGACCTATCTTTTTGTTTTTTTGTCTATGTTTTTATCTTTCCACAAATACCTCGCTGATTAGCGGTGCATTTATTCATTTTCCATTCATTTATCACTTCCACAGAAAAAACTGATACTTAGTCTAAACTTTTCGCCAAAAAAAAACGCCATCTGACTGCCTTGCTATGAGAATCTCCCTCGGATGAGCACAAACTAGATCGATCTACCTTCACTTCTACGCGACGAGAAGATCAGATTCCTATAGTCTCATGGGAATGGGCTCGAAGTTGTAAACAACACCGAAACAAGCCATTTTTAATTTTCCCGCAAAGTTCTTGAGCGGTCACTTCGTTTATTAATTTGAGTTATAACCAAAACGGTATAGCTTAATGACGTCCTGAAACGACATCGTTTAGATATTCAAAAATATATTTATATGGTAACTATCGAATGCTTTAACAACTCCCCCAATCACCCCAGGTTCCATCAGATCTGCAGCCCAGTAGTTGATGACCTGAGCATATCTTAGCACCTGGGCTATATTTCACACCATTCCAATAGCAAACAGCTCTCTCGTCCTTAGATTCTTCTGAAGGCGGTTCATTCAATATGGGTGAATTCTTCTTGCTGGGATCCATAGCACCCACGTATATGACCGATGGTTTTTCTTCGTCAGGCATTTCACAACCTCCACATGATATATTAGATTAAACTACATCTTAATTCTAAATATAGTTAACTCATTCAAAGCCTTAGCATGTGACTCTCAACTTAAAGGATAGTTCACCGCAGCCCCTAGTGCCTCCGCCTTCAGCTTCCGAGCCTTCGCTGTGGCCGCCTCTCGGGTCATCTTTTGAGGAAAGCCGATGTACTTGTTCACGACCTTATCCCCCATCTTCCAGGATGCGAAATAATACTCATAGGTCTTCGGCCCTTTCGCGGCGATCTTCTCCACCTGGCCGAGGTAAGACCGTCAACGCCTCCAGCCGCGCCACATTCCACGGATCCTCGGCTTCGCCCTCCGGTCTGGCCGCCGCCGCCTCCCTCCGCCGCTAGCTAGCCCGAAAGCCCAATCCTCTCGGCGGCTTTCCTTCCGACCTCCGCGGGATCGACTTTGAGCCTTGCGACCCCCGACTCGATGGCCGCCCTCGCCACCGCCTCGGCGACCTTCGGCACCACCCGCCGGTCGAGGGGCGATGGGATTATCCGATCTTCGGAGATCGGCTCCGCGAGTCTTGCGATCGCCCTCGCAGCCGCCATCTTCATCTCCTCGTTTATGTCCCTCGCCCGGACGTCGAGGGCCCCCCGAAAGATCCCGGGGAATCCGAGGACGTTGTTCACCTGGTTTGGAAAGTCCGACCTTCCCGTGGCGACGACCCTCGCCCCGGCCTCCTTGGCGAGGTCGGGCATGATCTCGGGGACGGGGTTGGCCATGGCGAAGACGATCGGCTCAGTTGCCATCGACTCCACCATCTCCTCGGTGACGATCTCTGGGGCAGAAACGCCGATGAAGACGTCTGCGCCTTCCATGGCGTCGGCAAGCGATCCGGTCTTCCCCTTGGGGTTTGTGATCTTCGCCATCTCCATCTTGGAGGGATTTAAGTCGGAGCGTCCAGAGTGGATGATCCCCTTGCTGTCGCATAGGACGATGTCCTTGACGCCGAAGCTCATCAAAAACTTGGATACGGCGACCCCTGCGGCTCCCGCACCGCTGAAGACGACCGAGACGTCTTCGAACCTCTTTTTTGCGATCCTGAGGGCGTTGATCATGCCGGCTCCCGTCACCACGGCGGTTCCGTGCTGGTCGTCGTGAAATACGGGGATATCCAGCTCCCTCTTAAGCCGATCCTCTATCTCGAAGCACCGGGGCGCGCTGATGTCCTCCAGGTTTATGCCGCCGAAGACGGTGGCGATCCTCTTCGTCGTCTCAACGATCTCCGAGGTGTCCTTTGAATCTATGCAGATGGGGAAGGCGTCGACGTCGGCAAACCCCTTGAATAAGATCGCCTTACCCTCCATCACCGGCATCGATGCCGCGGCACCGATGTCGCCGAGGCCCAAGACCGCGGTGCCGTCGGTGACCACAGCCACCAGGTTCCCCTTGGAGGTGTAATCGTAAATCAGCCCCGGCTCCTTTGCTATCTCGCGGCAGGGCTCGGCGACTCCGGGGGTGTAAGCCAGGCTCAGATCCTCCCGCGTGCTGCAGGGAACCTTGCTCTTGATGGCGATCTTACCCCTTGATTTCCGGTGGAACTCCAGCGCATCATCTCGAAGAGCCATCCAAATCTCCTGCCGCCATTTCGCCCGACGTCCACATAAGCCTATCCTCGGGACCTCGAACCCGGGGCCAACAGATATAAACCAGAAGCTTGAAGAGGAAGCTCCGGAGCCGGGGTGGCAGAGCGGACTAATCTTCTGTCTCCAAGGGGTCTGAAGAGTCCAAACGCGGCAGGCTCGAGACCTGTTGTCCCTTCTGGGACTCTTGGGTTCAAAATGAGGGGGCGAGAAAGCCCTCCCAGGAAAATCCCAACCCCGGCGCCAATAACCGTCATCCAAAAAGTTCATATCGCCGCGGTCCGTCTGCGGTGACCGAGAGAACAAGCATATAAGAGGAAACTTTCATGGCTCGATTTCCAGAGGCTGAAAACCGACTTCTCAACATGAAGATCTGCATGCGCTGCAACGCGCGAAACGCCGCCCGTTCAACCCGATGCCGCAAGTGCGGCTACAAGGGGCTTCGCGTCAAGTCCAAGGAGAGCAGAGGATAGACGAGCCTGGGGCTGATGTTCTCATGATCGGTCCCGTCGAAGAGATGCTGGCGAAGGTCGTGGAGACGACCGGAGCTGCTCATCTCACCCTCATAGATCCCGACTCCCAGAGCCCGGAAGTTGCGGGGAGGATGGCGAAGGCGGCGGCGAAGGGCGGCACCGACGCCATCATGGTGGGGGGGTCTGTCGGTGCTGCGGGCCGCGCCCTCGAGGATGCTGTCGCGGCGATAAAGGAAGAGTCCGGGCTTTCTGTGATCCTCTTTCCGAGCGGCGTCTCAGGGCTCTGCTCCAACGCCGACGCCGTCTTCTTCATGAGCCTTTTGAACTCTCGGAGCACGAGCTACCTGATCGAGAACCAGGCCCTCGGCGCGCCCCTGGTCTATAGGTATCACATAGAGCCGATCCCCATGGCCTACGTCATCGTCGAGCCCGGCGGGACGGTGGGCTGGGTCGGCGACGCGAAGTTGATCCCGAGAAATAAGCCCGAGCTCGCCGCGGCCTACGCCCTCGCCGGAAAGTACTTCGGCATGAGGATGGTCTACCTGGAGGCCGGGTCCGGGGCGAACGAGCCGGTGCCCCAGAAGATGGTGGCCGCTGTGAAACGGGCTCTCGGAGACGTCCTTCTCATCCTCGGCGGAGGCATTCGGTCGGGCGAGGCTGCGCGAGCTCTCGTGGAGGCGGGGGCGGACCTCATCGTCACAGGGACCGGGGTGGAGAGGTCTGAGAACGTCGAGGCCTTCGTCCGCGAGATCACGTCGGCGATAAAGGGCCTCTGATCAATTCATCTTTCGATCCATGGGCGGCTGATCGGTCCTTTTATGGCTACCCTTTTATAGTATCTCTCCTGATCCCTTCCCATGCCTCCTTCGCCTCCAAGGGTGGGGAAATTTCTCTCCGATCACGAGCTGGACGGCTTCCTCCTGCTGGGAGACCCCCTCTGCAACCTGGACATCTATTATCTATCCCGCTTCCTCGCTCCCGACCGCTTCGCCCTTTTGGCGGTATCATCTCTCTCTATCCTCGTCTCGGGGATGGAGGAGGGGAGGGCTAGAAAAGAGTCGTGCGCCGACGAGGTGGTCAGCACCTCCGATTACGGGATAATGGAGAAGCTTGCGAGGTTCGACCGGCCCGAGGAGGCCTACGTCGCGGTCCTGAAAGAGTTTCTCCGGGACCGCGGCGTCGAAAGGCTCGGGGTTTTCGGAGACTTTCCCGTCCGGACCTATCTCGATCTCGCTGCCGACTTTGAGATATCAGTCCAGGATAGCCCCGTAAGAGAGATGCGGGAGGTGAAGACCCCCGAGGAGATCGAGGCGATAAAATATTCTCAGAGGGCCTGCGAGGACGCCATGTCGGTCGCCATCGAGATGATCAGAAAATCTCAGCCCACTGGCGAAGTCCTCGTTTTGGAGGGCGAGCCCCTCACCTCGGAGAGGGTGAAGTCCGCCATTGAGATCTCTCTCCTGGAGAGGGGCTGCGAGGCGGAGGATACGATCGTGGCGGGGGGGATCGACGCGGCCGACCCCCACTGCAACGGTTCCGGCCCCCTCCCCGCGGACGCTCCCATCGTCATCGACATCTTCCCCCGATCGAAGAGAAGCCGCTACTTCGCCGACATGACCAGGACCGTCCTTCGGGGCGAGGCCGAAGAAGAGGTCGTCGAGATCTATCAGGCGGTGCTGGCGGCCCAGGAGGCTGGGATCGCGGCCGTCAGGGCCGGGGCGACGGGAAGAGAGGTTCATTTGAAGGTCTGTGAGGTCTTAGAAGAGCGGGGCTACCCGGAGAGGGAGGGGCGGGGCTTCATCCACTCCACGGGCCACGGGGTGGGGCTCGCGGTCCACGAGAGGCCGTCTCTGTCCGAGGTGGGCAAAACTCTGCGGGAGAATAACGTCGTCACCGTGGAGCCTGGTCTATACTATCCAGAGCTGGGCGGGGTCCGGCTCGAAGACCTGGTGGTGGTGAGGGAGGGCGGATGCGAAAACCTCACAAGCCTCGAGAAGCGGCTGATTCTCTGAGGAGAGTTGACGAGAGATTTTTGAGGTGAGAGTATTCTGACGATGGGAGTCTGATCTTTCATGGATGAGCAAATTCTTGAGAATTACAGGAAGGCCGGAGAGATCCTGGCACGGGTCCGGGACGAGGCGAGCTCGATGATCGATGTCGGGGTTTCGATCCTGGAGGTGGCAAACTTCGTCGAGGAGACGACGAAAGCCCTGGGCGGCGAGCCAGCCTTCCCCTGCAACATATCCCGGGACAGGGTGGCGGCCCACGACACCCCCCGGCCCCAGGACGGGTCGGTCTTCGGAGAGGAGATGGTGAAGCTGGACATCGGGGTCCACGTCGACGGCTACATCGCAGACTCCGCCGTGACCGTGGATTTGGGCGGCCACCCGGATCTGGTGGAAGCCTCCCGGGCTGGCCTTGCCGCGGCGATTGAGCTCGTGGAGCCCGGCGTCAGCACAGCGGACCTTGGAGCCGCCATCGAGGATGCGATAAGGGGGTACGGCTACAATTCGGTCGCGAACCTCACGGGCCACGGCCTCGGACGCTACCAGGCCCACGGCGAGCCCTCGGTGCCGAATCGGCGGGTCGAGAAAGGGATAGTGCTTAAGGCGGGAGACGTGATCGCCATCGAGCCCTTCGCCACCGACGGGGTGGGCAGGATCTCGGAGGCTCCCCAGGCCGAGATCTTCTCCTTCGTCGCCAAAAGGCCGGTTCGGGCGCCGCAGGCACGAGCCCTCTTAAAACAGGTCCAGGAAAGCTACTCGACCCTCCCCTTCGCCCGGAGATGGCTCTCGGGAGAGAGGACCGATTACGCCATCGCTCAGCTCCTCCGGGCGGGGGTCCTCCATCGGTATCCGCTCCTCTGGGAGGCGGAGGGGGCCCTCGTCTCCCAGGCCGAGCATACGGTCGTCGTTCTGGAGAACGGGCGCGAGGTCACCACAGAGCCGAGGTGATCTTTGGATCCGTCGTCTTCGGAGTCAGAAGATCAGGAGTCGTCGGATCCGTCGTCCTCGGATCCGTCGTCTTCCTTGTAGCTGTCGTCCCCGATCTGGGCTGCGGATATGGCGTCGATGCCGTCGAGAAGCTCCGCGGTCATGCAGTAGGGGAGGTCCTCGAAGGCCTCTTCGGGGAGGGTCTCACCCCCGATCACCCTCGCCCCTATATCGCTCAGGATCCCCAGGGCCTCTTCCATCCGGTCGGCCTCCTCGGCGAGGACCGCCCTTTTCACCATATCGTTGAGGGGCGTCTTCTTGTCGAAGCCCCCGTCGATGTAGCGCTGGCTTGCGAGGAATACGGCCGAGAGGGACGCGTTCAACGACTCCAGCATAAGGTTCGCGTCCTCTCCGAGGGACTCGTCCCTCTCGGAGACGATGTCCTTGATCTCGTCTATGGTGGATATCGCCTCTTCTTTGGTTATGATGCCGTGTTCGCATCTCGCGATGACCTTGAGGCAGGCCAAGACCACGTCGTCCATGGCGTAGACGAAGACCGCAGCTGACGGGTCCTCATCCGACTCCTTGAGGGTGAACCCGCTCTCCTTAATCTTGTTGATCCAGTTCTGCCATCGGCCCCTGGTGTAGAACTCTTCTTTCATAAGATCCTCTCATCGGTAAGCATCTATCAGCGCCACCCGTTCCAGCACGAGGTCGGGGATCCTCTCCTCGCCCGCGGCCTCGATTTCCGCATTCCCGATCTCGAAGACTTTCTTCACGGTCGCCGGGATGAAGTGCGGCCCGTCGTCGTCGGCCTCGATGATATCGGAAATTTCCGGAGCCGTGCCGTTCTCCATAACTATCAGGGCGACCCGTTCGGTCGCCTCTGATACGCCCATGGAGAGCGCCCGCTCAATCTGTCTCTGACCTGAGGCATAACGCAGAATTTCGAGGCCCAGGTCTTTGGCCACGTTTCTCTTTTCGGAGAAGGCCAGCATCGCCTTTTCGGCGGCGAAGGAGGCATGCCGCTCGCTCACCACCATGGAGGCGTCTATCGCCTGGATGACGCAGCCGTGCCTATTTTGGACCTCTCTCAGCGCCGCCAGAAAGGCTTCTTTCTCCCGTATCTTCGGCCTTCCAAAGAGCAGACGAACATCGCTCATCAACGGGTGGTTTGGCGACGGGGTTTAAAAGTTTGCGGTCGCGTTATTGGGTGATATCGATGATGGTGGGGTGAAATCGATCAATCAGGATGAAATATAAAAATAAACTTGATCGAATCGCAATGATCTGGTCGTCTTGGTGGGCGATGGGGCTTTCAGCACTCCACAGCGTCGCCGGCCTCCACAATCACGACCTCAGAATCGCAGAGGGTCTCCACCATGTCCTGGAACTCGGCGGGGTCCTGCCTTATTCGGGGCCAGGTGTTGTAGTGCATCGGGATGACCAGGTGAGGCCTGATCCAGCTGGTGGCGATGGCTGCCTCCCTGGGTCCCATGGTGTACCTTCCTCCTATCGGCAGAAGGGCAACTTCCGGCCTGTAGAGGTCTCCTATTAGCCTCATGTCGCTGAAGAGGGCGGTATCTCCCGCATGGTAGACCCGTATCCCATCGTCGATCACAAAGCCCGCAGCATCGCCGCCGCACCTCGGCGGATCGGTGACGTTTATGTCTGAGGAGTGTATCGCCCGGGTCATGGTGAACAATACGTCCCCCACCTGGAAGGAGCCACCGATGTTCATCCCCTCAGATCTGACCCCCTGGCGGTCCAGGTATCTTGCAACCTCGGATACTGCCAGGACCGGAGAGGCCGTTCGTCGGGCGATATCTTCTGCGTCGCCCAGGTGATCGGCGTGGCCGTGGGTGATGGCTATGATATCCGGATCGAACTCGCTCACTGGCCTTGGGGCCATGGGGTTATCTCGGATGTAGGGGTCCACGAGGATTTTCATGGATTCAACAAGTTCAAAGCAAGAATGAGAAAGCCAGGTTATCTTCATCCATTTCCACCTGGGTCTGTCGCGGTCTTCGCCTTGACGTCTGCACGACGACGGGCTTTGCGGGTCCGAGGAGCGGCCGACGGGCCGCCCCTGGGTTTAAACCAGTCCTGAACGCTGAAGTCTCAAGAGATCGGCGGTGTCCAGCTTTTCTCCCTGTCTGAACTGGGTGAGGATCTCCTCGGCCTCTTTCCTGACCTCGGCCTTGACCTTGTCCTCTCTTTTCTCCCGGTTCTTTCTCCTGAGACCAGTGATGATCTTGTCGAAATCGCGTATCTCTCTTTGAGTTCTTATGAACTCTCGGTGCTGCTTGTCGGCCGCCTCTTGGGCCTTTACGAACTCCCGGTGGGAGGCGTCAGCTTGGGCCCTCACCTGGTCGGCCTCTTTGAAGGTGGCGATCATCTTGTCGTGGTATTCCTGGGCGAGTTCTGCGGACTTTGTGACGAGATCGTGGTATTCAGATGCCTTGTCCCGAAGCGCTTGCGCCTCGTCCAAAAGATCTCTGAGCACCTCGTTCTTCTCCATCTGCTCCTTTCTCGTCTTGAATTCGGCTCGGAGCGCTGAGATCCTCTCGACCAACTGCTTTTCCTTGTCGGGGCTCAAAACTTCGGTCTGCTGTTTGAACTCCATGTGGTCTATCTCTCTGCGCAGACCTCGGATGGATCGATCGCCGGTCAGGTTGTGCTTCTTCCTGATCTCGTCTATCTGAGCGTAGAAGTCGTTAGTCTTCTCGTTGTACTCGTCCCGCTTCTGTTTGGCCTCGGCCACGTTCCTGTTGTACTCGTCACGGAGCGTCTTGAGCTCTTGAGCCTTATCTATGAGCTCTTTCGTCTTCTTGTTCAGTTCGTTCCGCTCCGCGGCCCATTTGCTGGCTTCAGCGTTCAATTGGCTGCGACTATCCTTATAATCGACAGCTTGCTGCTTCAGCCGGGCCTTCTTTTCTTCCAGTTCTGCCAGCATCCCCCTGTTGTCCTCCTTTTCCAGCTCCTGGGCTGGTCTTTCGTCCCTTCCCTACGGCACTATTCAGCGTGGGGCACCATCAACATCACATGCTTGCTCAATCGACCTCTGTCAGAGGAGACCCGAATAAAAATCTCGACTTTCGCTGCTATCTGATGATCATCTCAGCCGGGCTCCGCGCGTCTGATCGCAAGATCGCGCTTTTCCAGCTCACTGGAACCAAAATATAGCTCGTTCCCAAGATCGACGTCGATGGGCATGTGGCAATTTCCTAGTTTATCTCCTACGTATTAACCTTTTGGTTAGATCCGTCTCTTTGAGGGCAGGTTGTATCGCTTTTTGCCCTAAATCTCTCGCCAGGATCTCTCTTGGCGTTCGGAGTTTTCGGACCGAAATGGGTTTCGTTTATCAGTCCGTCTCGGATCTCTCTGACCACAATTTACAAGTTCAACGGAGATAATAGCATTATTTGATGCTGGAGGAATCGTGTTGAAGCCTGAGATGTACAAAGGGATGCCCGCCGTTTTCAAGAGAAAGGACGGGAAGTTCGAGATAAAGATTCTGGTGACCGGAGGGATGCTCGCCCCCGGGCAGGTCAAGCGGATAGGAGAGGTGGCCGAGAAGTACGGCGCCGAAGTGCACATCACCGTGAGGCAGGAGCTATCGATCCTCGGGGTTTCTGAGGATAAGCTGGATGCGGCGCTCGAAGATCTCAAAAAAGTGGGGCTGGCGCCCGGATCGGCGGGCATGACCTTCCGGAACGTCGTCTCTTGTCTTGGGGAAAATTACTGCTTCAAGGCTGCGGCCGAGACCACCGGTCTTGCCAAGGAGATCGGAGAGAGGTTCACGGGCGAGAAGACCCCAGGACCCCTCAAGGTCGGGATAGGCGGGTGCCCCTTCCCATGCACCAGACCTCAGTTCAACGAGATCGGGCTTATGGGCAGGGTCAGGCCCTTGATGGACCTTGAGAAGTGCACCGGGTGCGAGAAGTGCGTTCAGGTCTGCAAGGTTGGGGCGGCCTCCGTCGTCGATGGAAAGGCTGTCATCGACTACGACAAGTGCGTCATGTGCGGTCGATGCGTCGTGAACTGCCCCGTCGGAGCTCGGTATATCGCTGAGGACGGGTACATGCTCTTTGTGGGCGGGCGTGGGAGCTGGCCGCCGCACGAGGGCTGGATGCTCCGCGACTTCGTGCCCCGAGAAGAGGTGTTGCCCCTGATCGAGCGGATCCTGGAGGTTTACAGGGAGGGCGCCAAGCCCGGAATGCGGCTGCGGGAGTTCATAAACTCCATCGGATTTGAGGAGTTCAAGCGGCGAGTCCTATCTTTCGAGGCCGAAAAGAGCTGATGAGGCCGTATCGGATATCGCCCAACCATTTCACCATTTTCATCATCTTTTAGGTACTATTAAGGGACGAAATTCACTTTTGACGTCTAAGATCTCAAATATCTTCTGTTTTTATCGATAAATGCCGGGATGCTTCGGGAATTTGGCCGCTGACCTCCCCGATAATAAATCATACGATCAACAGATTAAAATAGGTGGGTGGCGTTAGATTATGTAAGGCTCTAGCTAACTTAGTTTAGACGGAGGGAGTGATTTGAGAAGAGTTACACTCGCTATACTCGCCCTGTCGTTCCTGATCGGGATGGCAGTGGCATGGCCGCCGACCCCTGGCGAAACGTACCCTGACATCGAAGCGAAGGGCTCCAAAAATATCAGCTTCAACTTCGAGCAGAGCGTCCAGGGCAGCGGCTACTTCATGACCTACAGGTACATTCAGCTCGATTCGCCTAACACGGACCAGAAGGGCCCGATGTACAAGGACTACGCCCATGGGAGCGGCACCATCGACAACGAGATAACGATATGTGCTGAGCAGGTCGATTACTACACGCTGGAGGGCTGCTACGAGGAGTGGGAGGACTTCTCCTGCATATCAGCGATGGAGGACAACGCCATGGTCTACTCTCCGATGACCATGTCCATCGGGAACGGCTTCTATGCAAAAAACCCGATTCGCTACGACTCCCTGCTGAAGGAGAAGACCTGCATAAAGAACTACAGGCCCGTAACATCGATGCACCACCAGGTGGAGTACGCTAAGGCCATCGACAAGGAGATCGACGTCATCGTAAAGGACAAGCAGTACTACTACGGCGATCCGATTTATCAGGGCGTTGGCTACACCTCCATGAACATCACTGAGGATGTCACCGACGGTATGGTCCACATCGGAGTGCTCCAGGGCGAGCCCAACCCCATGAACAGCACGGGTTACGACGTCGGAGAACACAGTGCCTGGAAGGACCCCATGATCGAGATCGATGAGGACTACGTCGGAACCTTCCACATCGAGAAGAACATGGCCCTTGATGTGCCCTACAAGCACGTCGTAGTGGAGAAGGACTGGCTCTCCTGTTGCATCGGCGGCTGCGCCGACATCGAGCCCTGCGGCACCTATAAACCCTGTGAGGATTGCATGGGGATGGACGTGGGCATCAACAAAACGGCGGGTTCGCCCTTTGATGCCGTCTACGTTCCCGCCACCAGCGGCGGTTGCTGCGGCAACTGATGGGGGACGTCTTCCCCATCCTCTTTTCTTCTTTTTATTCAGTCTGGTTCTTTGACCTCTTCGCATGATGCCGAAGCTCTTGATCAAATGCCACCATCATTCCTCATCTTCTCGAAATCGTCATCTTTCATCTCATGCCGAAAAGGGCTTAACCTCCTCAGGCGGACGGCTTGTCATGCGGTTTGAGGAATGGGAGCCGATCTACGAGGCGATCCTTTCGGAGTTCGAGTTTTCCCGAGAGGAGGATGAAGAGGCGGCCCGGCTTCTCCAGAGTTTGCTTTTCGGCCGAGAAGGGGACCTCTCCGTCGAGGATCTCGAATCGATGATCCAGGGGCGGGAGGTCCTGGTCTGCGGAAACGGGCCGAGCCTTCCGCGAGAGCTGGAGGTATTTCTGGAGAGGCGAGCGTTCTCGACGACCTACAAACGATCGGGCATTGAAGATGTCGTTGTCATAGCCGCTGACGGTGCGACTACCCGTCTCCTCTCGATGGGTTTCCTTCCCGACGTGATCGTCACCGACCTGGACGGCATTCTTTCCGACATCCTGGCCGCCAACGAGCAGGGCTCGGCGGTGGTGGTCCACGCCCACGGCGACAACATCCCTGCCCTGGAGAAATACGTCCCGCGGCTCACGAGAGTTCTCGGCACGACCCAGGCCGAGCCTATCGAGGGGATCTACAACTTCGGGGGCTTCTCGGATGGAGATCGGTGCGTATTTCTCGCCAAAAGTTTCGGGGCCGGAAATATCAACCTCATCGGCTTCGATTACGACGATCCCGACGTCACCCCGGTCAAGAAGATGAAGCTCGTGTGGGCCCGGAGGCTGGTGGCGATGGCCTTAGAAGATAAGTCCGAACTTTGAGTTTAACACTTCATTTTTTCGTCCCCGAGAGGATCTTGGCGAGGGCGGCCAACGTCTCCTCCAGGATCTCGGCCTTTCCGCGGCTGGCGTCGATGACGACGAACCTCTCCGGCTCGCTTCTTGCCATCAGCTCGAAGTTTCTGGCCACCTCTCCGAGAAATTCCTCCCGCTCGAACTTCTCGGGAGCTTTCCGCCTCTCCGAGGACGACCCTTCCTGTCTCGACAGGCACCTCTCTACAGCCAGGCTGGGATCTATCGAGAAGAGGACCGTCCTCTCCGGGACGACGCTCCAGGGCCGGTGAAGCTCTCTCACCCATTCCAGGGGCCTGGGGATGATTCCTCGCAGGGTGGCTCCCTGGTAGGCGACCCTGGAGTCGGAGTACCGGTCCGAGATCACAACCATGCCCCTCTCAAGAGCTGGGATGACCGTCCCCGCCATGTGGCGGGCGTGGTCTGCCATGAAGAGAAAGAGCTCTTCCAGCTGTTCCGCCTCTTTCGCTCTCTGCCCCTGGTCTCCCGTCGTCCGGGTGGCTCTCTTGAGCTTCTCTCTTATCAGCCGTCCCTCCTCGCCTTCCGTCGGCTCGGCGGTGAAGAGAAAATGTCTGCCAGCAAACGGCGGACCCTCTTCTTCGGCGATCCGCCGGGCGATCTCGGCGGCGATGGTGGATTTGCCGCTCCCGTCTATCCCCTCGAAGGTGATCAGAATTCCCATCATAATCTGCAGGCTTCGATCAAGAGCTGCTGATATTTAAGGGATGGCCGGACCAGATAAAATATGCCATGCTAAATAAATTAAAATCAATTAAATGACTTCGAATTGGTTTGGTATGTCGCCCGATGCTCTGCTAACTCCGGGACCTCATCCTCTGGATAATCCGCAGTCGGCCCAGTGACCCTCGCAGCGGGCTTATTGTACCGCATCTGGGTTGTCTTGAGGTCATGGGCAGACGATAGTCAGTATCTCCCCCAAGGACCTATCAACGCGGCTTTTCGTGTCGTTCCCCCTTTGCTCCGGCAGTCACGGCGACGGCGGATGCCTCGGCTCCTGCCAGTCCTCTAAAGGGAACCCGCGATATATAAGCAAAGTACTATATAAAGATGCCGACCTGCATCGACCCGTGTCGGTCCTTCGGCCTTCTTCCGGATCGGGTTCTAATATAATTTCGTCATAAACGCCGCGTGGCAAAGGTTAAATTGAAGTTGCGCGTTGAATATCTTCGGAGGTGTTTCATCTGGCTGATAACGTCTACGTGGTTGGCCACAAAAGTCCAGACACTGACTCAGTAGCTGCGGCTATATCCTATGCGAACCTGAAAAACCAGCTCGGGCTGCCGGAAATTTACATCCCCGCGGCGGCGGGCACGATCAACAGCGAGACCAAGTTCGTCCTTGAGCACTTCAGCGTCCCGGTGCCGGAGACGATCACCGATGCCAAGGGCAAGAAGATCATCCTCGTCGATCACAACGAGGTCGCCCAGGCCGTGGACAACATCAAGGAGGCGAACCTGATGGAGGTCGTAGATCACCACAAGATCGGCGACATCCAGACCGGAAGCCCCATCTTCTTCCACAACGAGCCCGTCGGCAGCACTGCGACGATCATCTCGGCGATGTACGACCAGTACAAGATCCCCATCACAAAGGAGATGGCTGGGGTCATGATCTCCGCCATCCTGAGCGACACCGTCCTCTTCAAGTCCCCCACCTGCACCGATAAGGACAAGGAGCAGGTGGCAAAGCTCGCCAAGATCATCGGCGAGGACTACCAGCAGTACGGGATCGCAATGCTCACCGCCAAGAGCGACATATCCACCAAGACCGCCCGGGACATCGTGAAGGGCGACTACAAGCACTTCGACTTCGCAGGGACGAAGGCTGGCGTCGGCCAGATCGAGGTCATGGACCTCTCGGTCCTCGCGCCCAGGAGGAAGGAGATCCTGGACGAGATGGAGAAGGTGAGGAAGGATGAGGGTCTCAGCTTCGTTCTGATCATGCTCACCGACGTCATGAAGGAGGCGAGCGATCTCCTCTTCGTGGGAAAGCCGGTGGACAAGTTCGAGAAGGCCTTCGAGGGCAAGATGGAGAACAACTCCATCTACAAGAAGGGCGTTCTCTCGAGGAAGAAGCAGGTAATTCCCCCACTGGAAGCGGCCTTCAAGTGAGGCGGCTTTCTTCTCTTTTCCACTTTTTCTACCTGCTCGGATGGACGTTTCTGCCTCTCATTCTGACCAGGGGCTTTGATAGATGCCTCCTGGCACAGGGAGGAACCTCGTAGAGCCCCGGCTCGATCTCTCTATGAAGGGGAAACTCCACCTTCCCCTCGGCCATCGTTTTGCACCGTTTGCACCGGTAGCCCTGCCCCCGGCCCGCAGACTTCATCCTCCGATGGCAGGAGGGGCAGAGGGGCGCTTCCAGGGCCGTCCTCTCGGCGAGGGCCACGACCTCCATCTTCTCGATGTTGAGGGTTCTCTTTTTGACGGCGCCGTAGACCTCGATGACGTCTCCGGGTGCTAGAGCCCTCACCAGATCCCTGAAGTTCTTCGTCGGCTCGAAGGCGGCGCAGCTGATGGAGCCCCCGCCGTTCTCTGAGACGAGGGGGAAGAAGAGGTGGCCTCCCTCGATCGCCTCGGCTTCTTTTGCCACCACGCCCCGGAGCCTGTAGCTTCTGTTCTCGACGACGCCTCCGATCTCGCCCTCGTTGATGTGGACGTCGGTCCCCTGGTTTGTCCTGTAGATCACCATCCTCTCGAAAGGCTCAGACCTGATGTTCTTCAGGGCCGAGAGGATCGCCTCCGGGTCCTCTCCCCTGATCCCGAAGAGTACGGGGTCTTTTGAGTGGGGGGCGAAGACCACCTTTCTGTTGTGGTGGTCGACGGTATCCCAGGTGCCTGGGTAGGTCAGCTCGTCGGCCCTCCAGACCGATTCCTCGTCGATCTCTCGAGGGGTGCCCCACCGCTCGGGCTTTCGATAGGCGAGAAGCTCGTAAGTTTCGTCCGGGAACTCGGCCCCCATCGCCGCAAGAGCCCCTATCAGCCCCCTCCGGTTCTTGAAGGACCGGAACCAGAGGCCGCACCTCTCGATGATATCTTCGGCCTCGCGGACTTCCAGGACCTCGTCGAGGGCCCTCCGATAAAAGCGGGTGAGCTCCTCGGGCACGTTTTCCGCCACCACCAGGCCGGGGTTAGTCTTGGGGCCGGCGAAGTCGGAGAGCTCCATCAGGGTCTTCAGGGCGACCTCTTTCGCCTCCTCCACCCGGTCGGTATCGAGGGAGAAGGCGATGGCGGCGTTACCCCTGGTCTTGAACTGGACGCAGGGGTTGAGCCTTACAAGTTTGGGGAACCCCTTGATCTCTCCGAGGTCCGCGAGCCGATCCATCATCACCGCCGCGAGGTAGGTGGTGCAGAGCCCCTCCTCCGAATCGGTATCGTCTACGCCTATGGTGATCATGATGGTGAACCTTTAAATAACGGATAAGCTCAAACATATATAATGATGAATAAGGAGTTTCTGACCGATCGGGTCTCTGATCTCCTGGTGAAGTCGGGATTTTCGGTCTCTGATCGGTGTTATGTGAGGCCGAAGAGCTTCGATCTGGCGGCGAGGCGAGGCGGCGTCCTCCTTATTCTGAAGATCCTCTCAAACATCGACGGTCTCAACGAGAAGACTGCGATAGAGATTCGCCGCCTGGCTAAATATCTTTCTGGCAGCCCCCTATTGATCGGGGAGAAGACCCGGGATCACGGTCTTGAGGGCGGGGTCGTCTATTTCAGGTACGGAGTTCCCACCGTCAGCCTCGGGACTCTCGCGGACTGGATCGTCGACGATGTTCCTCCTCTCGTCTACGCAGCTCACGGGGGGCTCTACGTCAAGATCGACGGCCGCCTTCTGAGAAGGCTCAGGCTTGAGAGCGGGATATCCCTGGGGGCCCTCGCCTCGGAGCTATCCGTCTCCCGGCGGACGGTCAGCAAGTACGAGATCGAGAGCATGGACACTTCCATCGACGTCGCCCTCAGGCTTGAGGAGCTCTTCGGCCAGGAGCTGATAAAGCCCGTCGAGATCCTGGAGCCTGCAAGCCCCGTGGTCGAAGAGATGGAGCGGATCGACGACGGTATTCTCCGATACCTCGCCCAGATCGGTTTTGACGTCTTCCCCACGGCCCAGTCCCCCTTCAACGCCATCACCCAGAAGGAAGAGCTGGTGGTTTTGACGGGGATCGGCAAGTTCTCGCCCACAATGCTGAAGAAGGCGAGGCTGATGAGCAGCCTTTCGATCATCACAAAAACCCTCTCGGCGGTGATCGTCGACGGGGAGACGAAGGTCGAGCGGATCGAGGAGACCGCCGTCATCGAGACCCGGGAGCTGGAGCTGATCGACAAGACGAGCGAGTTTGCTGACCTCATGTCGGAGAAGCAGGATCGATGATGTATCCGCATCTCAGACCTCGTCATTCTAATCTCAATTCCGATCCTCTGCCTCGTTCTCGTTGGAGGAGATTTTTGTGAATTCCAGCCTGCCTGAAAGGCTCAGAGAATCGGGGAGGGTCTTCGTGGTGGCGGTGGCGGGAGACAGTGGGTCTGGCAAGACCACCATGTCCCGGGGGATCAGGAGGCTCCTCGGCGATGATCTCGTCTCCACCTTCAGCATGGACGACTATCACAGCTTCGACCGCGAGGAGAGGAGGGTCCGGGGCATCACGCCCTTAAACCCTGCCGCAAACCGCCTCGACCTTCTGGCCGAGCATCTCGGTGCCCTCCGGAGGGGCGAGGAGGTCAATAAGCCCGTCTACGACCACTCCGATGGAACGATCAAAGGGCCCGTCCCCTTCAGGTCGGCCCCGGTCCTGATCATCGAGGGGCTCCACCCCTTTTGTACCCCCGAACTCCGGCGAGAGATAGACCTCAAGATCTTCGTCGACCCAAGCCGCGCCGTCAAGAGGCGGTGGAAGATCAAGAGGGACTGCGTCGACCGCCATTACGAGCGGGAGGCGGTGATGGCCGAAATCCTGGTGCGGGAGCCCGATTACAAGTTATACGTCGACGTCCAGAAGATCTACGCCGAGGCCGTGGTCAAGATCGAGGAGTCGAGGCTTCCTCCGTCCTTCATGGCGGAAAATCCTCCCGAGAGGTACTCAGTCAGGCTGATCCAGGAAGTTTTGGAAGGGAATCCGTCGGAGGTGGATCTGAAGATCGACCTATCTTCTCTCTTCCGCCTCGCAGAGCGTGAGTTCTCCATCACCTTCCAGCGGGACGACTACTACGGCAAGAGGGTGAGCGTCTTGACCATCGACGGCGAGCTTCATCGGTCCATGATCGAGGGGATCGAAGAGAGTCTCTGCAGCCTTTCGGGGTCAGAGGCTCCCATCTGCGACCGGTCCGGAGACGAAGAGGTCAGCGCCACCGGGATGGTCCAGATCCTCTTATGCTGGCGGCTATTGGAGAAGCTGCAGCTTCATCTGGCGAAGATCGAAAAATAAAATGCCAGACCTTCAATATATCATAACAGTTGCATTCCTGGTGCCTCGCTTGGACGAGGAGAAAATCCACCTTTTTCGTAGAAACTGGCTTTTCCTGGAGCTGCAAATAGCCAGACTCTCTTTATATCAGAATCCTTGCATTTTTTAACTAGCTGCTTTAGGATGGAGCTCCCTATTCCTTTGTTCTGGTGATCTGGCATTACTATTATGTCACAAATCAATGCATATAAAACGCCGTCTGAGAGCAAACGGCCAGCACCTACGATATTTTCATCTTGATATGCTGTTATCCAGTACCAAGTGCTATCGAAAACTCTTTTTAACTCATCCTCCGAGACACCGAGGATTTGCATCCAGCCTGTGCTTGAGAACAATCGAGTATACTCTTGCCGAGTCGGAGGGGCCGCTTTGTACACGATATCAGTCATTTTCTTCAACCCTGGTGTAATATCATCGCAGACTTTCACAGATTCCGAATCCTTTATGTTGGCCGTAAAGATGAGCTTTGGCTCGATCTGGCGAGGTTTAGAAACTTAGAATATATCAAAAAATCGGAAAATTATGAACAAACGAAAGGTGCTAGGAGGAAGAAGGGCCAAAGAGGGGCTCCCTCGACCCCCCATCCATCTAGTCCATCCTCTTGAACCTCTCGCCCTTGACGCCGCAGACGGGACACGTCTCCGGGGGCTCCCTCTCCGCGGTCATGCCGCATACAGGGCAGACGTAGTAGGGGTAGCTCTCCTCCTTTGATGCCTCCAGGTTCTCCATCATCTCGTGGTAGAGCTTCGCGTGGATCTCCTCGACGTCGTTGGCGTACCTGAAGCTCCTCTCGGCGGCTTTGTCCCCCTCGGCCTTGGCGGTCTCGATCATGCCTGGGTACATCTCCCTGAACTCCTGGGTCTCTCCGGCGATCGCCTCTCTCAGGTTCTCTTTGGTGGACTTGACGGCTTTCATCGCCTTTAGGTGATTCATGGCATGGACGGTCTCGGCCTCGGCGGCGGCGCGAAAGAGCCTTGCGGCCTGGGGGTAGCCCTCCTGGTCGGCCTTCTCGGCGAAGGCGAGGTACTTTCGGTTCGCCTGGGACTCTCCGGCGAAGGCCTCTTTCAGGCAATCCTCTGACTTTGACATGTCGAAAGTTTATCCAGCTGATTCGATAAATAGAGTTTGGAGATGGGTGGTTTTGATCGAGTTTTTTTTCTTTTCAGATTTTTGGAAAACTAATGGGTCCGAAGTTGTTATGTTTGCGGGCAAAACAGTGCTAAACTGCTCAAAATGTGCCCTCGCAACGAGCAAATCAAACTACGCTCTCAAAATTAAATTATATATTTCCATTCCATATATCTATAGGTTCCTCCCCTCCATGAACAACACCATCTCGTAGAGCGCCCAGTTTACGGGCGTCGGAACCCCCGCCTCTTCTCCGAGCCGGACCACCGCCCCGCTGAGGGCCTCGATCTCCGTCGCCTTCCGTGCCCGGATGTCCTGGAGGGTCGAGGACTCGTGCCGAACCGTCGGTGGGAGGAGCTTCTCGTAAAAGACGGCGGTGTACTCCTCGGGGGTCGACCAGTGGGTCTTGTGTCCCGTCGCCTCCATCACTGCGAATATCTCCTTTATTACGGCCTCCATGATCTCTCTTGAGCGGGGCTCCTCGCCCAGGACGCCGTAGGGGACGCTGAAGATGGCGCCGAGGGGGTTTAAGGCGCAGTTGTAGAGGATCTTCGCCCAGAGGTCCTTTTCCACATCCTCGACGACCTCGGCGGGGATGCCGCCTCTGGTGATCGCCTCCGCCAGGGGCGCCATCGACGCGAGGTCCGAGCCAAAGAGGCTTCCCAGGTGGATCGAGTCGGCGTGGACGGTCACGTCGACGACGTTCTTTTCGGGCCTCTGAAAGCCGGTGATGACCCGGGCGCTGTAGATCTGGTCTTTGGGAAATTGGGCGGCGAAGATCTCGGCGTTTCCCCAGCCGTTCTGGAAGAGGACGATCTTGCCCCCGCCACCGAGGAGTTCGGGGTGGCAGGAGAGGTCCAAGGCGGCTCTTTCGGAGCCATGGGATTTGGTGCAGACGAGGACGTAGTCGTAGTCGCGATCGCCATCGAAGCTGCCGTCTTGGAGGCGTCGCCTCTCGTCCTGAAGAAGCTCGTCCAAAGAAGCGTAGGCACCGAACTTTTCGGGCCCGAACTCGAAGGAGCCGAAGATCCCGGTCCGAATCAGGCCTTCCTTCCTTAGAGCTGAGACCGTCCCATCTCTTGCGATTATGTCGACGGTTTCACCGGATCGGATCAGGCAGTTAGCCACACCGAGCCCGACGGCGCCGCCTCCGTAGATTAAAGCCTTCATCCTTGAGCCCTCGGAAGGGCTCAATTGAGCTCAACCTACTTCACCTCTTCCCCCGACTCGCTCTGATCGCCCTCCAGCCAGCTCGCAAGGTCGGTGGCGAGAGGAGGAAAAGGGCAATGGGCGGGACGATCTTGATCGGCACGATACTCAGCATTCCTTCAGCGGAACCCGCAAGCTTCTCCTCGGAGAAGGCGGGGACGATTTTCGCCCTCAGGGGGGCGAGGGCCTCGAGGGGGATCAGGATCGCCCAGAGGAGGCCGACGGCCTCGGCCGTCTCCGCCGGGTCGGGGAGGCCTATGGCCAGATCGATCCTCAAGAGTTGGACCCGAATCGCCCCTAAGAGGCCCCTCAACAGGCGCGCCAGGTCTCCGAGAAAGCCCTCGGTCCTCAGGACTTCGAGGGCGACTCTGAAAGAGCCCAGACCCCCCTCGGCCTTCTCCCCGTCCTCTTCCTCCTCGTCTTCCCCTTCTCCTTTTTCTGGGGCCTCCTCTTCCCCCTCCATCGAGGGCTCCCGCTCGGCGTCGGTGCTGAAGACGTCTTTATGAAGGCGGCCGAAGAGCCAGCCTATCCTCATCCTGGTCTCGGGGGCGCCACCGCCTCTCGCGACCCTCCCCTCCAGGTCGATGGGGACCAGGAGGAGAAGGGCCAAAAGAACAAAAAGGAGGAGCAGGATCAGAAGCGCCGAGCCCAGGATCGCAGGAAGGGTCATGGAGGGGCTTCACCTTAACCCTACTCCACCTTGATCTCCTTTCCCTTTCCTTTCTCCTCTCCTTTCTTCTCCTCGGACCCCTTCTGCTTTCTCTCCTCTCGCTCGTCGATCTCCTTTTTGATGAGCTGTGGAACCTTATCCGCCAGCTGTTCGATGATGGAACCGCCCCCCTTTCGGACCGGCTCCACTCGGACCGTGTCCTTCTCAATTACGATCACTGCGACGGGCTTTATGCCGAAGCCCCCACCGGCTCCGCCGCCGGTCCCCTCGTCTCCCTTTCCTGATCCGGCCCCCGCCCCGAACCCGGCGCCGACGCTCAAAAGGGGGACCACGGTATTCTCGCCGGCGGTGATCGGATCGCCGATGACGGTCTTGCTGGAGAGGAGCCTCTCCATCTCGGCGATGGTGGCCTTCAGCAGAGTTTCAACTTCGCTCATAATTCATCTCCAAGATAGTGTAGGGTATGGACCAATTAAAAACTTTTTCCAGGAATGGTGCAAGATGGGTGGGGGTGATCCAGTACGAAGTAATTCCTCTATGGAGGTGGATTAAACGAGATCTTGGAGCCTAAGGCCGCCACCTCTGGACCCACCCGGCGCAGCCTCCCCACCGGGGCCACCATCCGGCGCATCGGTACAGGTGGCCCTGCTCCTCAAGTCATCACCTTTGGCTCCTCTACTATGAGCAGACTAACGGCTAGGCGGGTACATCTTCCGAGAGCCCGCCAAGCTCGCGCTCGGACTTGCATGTTATCGTTCTTCAGAGTTCAGGTCTGCCTGGGTTCATCACTAGGCAGATCTCCAGTTCAGGCCTCCCACATCTCTCGGAGGGCGCTGAAGTCCATCTGGACGTCGTTCAGGTGGGCGATGACCTCCTGACCGAACGGAAGGTCCCCCGAGCCCGTTGAAATTCCACCCTGGACCGGGACGGCAGGCTTTCCACCGTCTTCTCCTCCTACGAACGCCAAGCTGGCCTTCCCGATGGGGTCTATTACAACAGTCACTCCGTACCGGCCGTCCTCCTCGTAGGTCATCTGGGGTCCCCGGATGGTGTAATCGGCAGGGCAGATGTTGCTTTTCATCTTCGACCCCCCGACTCCGTCAACACCGCCACCACCAGTGCCACCACAGCAACAGCCGGCGTCTGCCACGGTCGAGAGGACCATGACCGCCAGGATCAACAACGCTATCGATCTCATTTTGGTTCAACTCCACTTACACCTTGTTACAGGTTAATTACCACCTGGTGTGTTATTATGTCAGGGCAAGCTAAATATCCATCGGATTTCATCGTGCGGACCGGTGCTCTCAGTGTCACAGATTCGAACCTCTGATCCTAATGACCCCCCTTTAGCTGTGTGACCGTCAATTAAGCTTTGTTTATTGTAGAATCGCCCAACTAAACGAGGTCGGCGAAGCCCCAACGCCCCCGTCTTCGTCCTCTTCGCAGCGCCGCCCTTATGGGCCGTCAGCGGCTACAGCCCTGCCGCGATCTCCTCAGCTTCAGGGATCGGCTCAAGCTCCTGGGCCGCCCCGCCTATCCCGCTTGGCATGGAATCTCGTTACTTCCTTAAGCCCCAATTTTCTGACCGGCTTTTCCTTCTCTCCTTCGTTCTGCCCTTCGGCATCGTGCAGGCAGCGTGCAGGAATCGTGACCATGGCGAAAATGGATTCGATGATCTCGGTTGAGTTGGCCGAAACTTACATATTTTATGTTGTCTGAGGGGCCGACAAATTCATTCGTTTGTTTTGCTCTCTTTGCCGAGCGCCGCTAACCGCAGCATCAGAATCCATGCACTAAGGGAGCCGGCCAATAGAATCCACAATACAACCATTGTCATCCAATATAGATATTGAGTGGTTCCATAGAGGAGACTTACAGATACAAAAATAAGGACTAGATAACACAGGGTATTGGGAATAAGAAGCCTCTTTCGAAATTGGTTAACGTCCAGGAGCCTTTGCTCCTTGTCGCCAAATTCGAACTTTTTCCACAGTCTCACAGTACGTGACATTTCTAGCAAGCCTATGAGCAGAAGCGGTATGCCCAACCCATATGGGTTCTGCCTAGGTATCATAAATACCAATGAAATTAACGTTATAGCTAAAAAGTTCAGATAAATTTGGCTTGAGAACGCCGTCAGATCTTCGGATTTCGCGGGCTTGGCTATAAGGTCGAGATTAATAGATACCGCAACGAATATCAGACCGAGAAGGGTGAACGCAGCTGATCCTACCAGCACGTAGAAGTCTGTCCATCTCTCTACCGCTAACGCGAACTCTCCAACCATATCAAATACACCCTACGTATATTCATTTCATCAGATTTTACCTAATGATATTAACCTAGACAGTCTGTCGCTGACATAATTTAAAAAGATTTCGGAAGACCGGGCCGAGATAGCCTACTGTTGGTTACATCCTACCCTGCAGGCGAAGTAGCTAGAAGCTCTTTTTGGGTAATACGGCAGAGGATATTGGTGGACTGCTTTTTTGCATCCTCTCTATCTCTTTCACGATTGTGGGAAGATCCTCATAAAAAGTCGAGAACTTTTTTTCGCCCTGCTTCACAACGAGCCTCTCGTATGGCGATAAAAATGCGGCTTAATGCTTAAAGAAAATCGGTGCCCAGACCCGGGTTCGAACCGGGGACGGGCTCGATCTTCAGTCTCGCGCTCTCTCGGACCGAGCTTCCGGGGCAAGCCGGGTGAGATTGATGCGATCCGAACGCATGATCCCCGCCACGTCAGGGCGATCTTGTAGCTTGAACTCCGGGCCCGCAGCCTATGGGTCGAGTTAGGTCGCATCTCTGAAACCTATTATTTTTAGGGAATATTACTTGTTTACCTAAAGAGGCATGTAAGTGCATGAGCCGGAGAACGGTGTGATAGGGCCGAAGCCGCCCGATGTTTATAGAGCCGCTCAAAAGGTGACCTCCTTCAGCACATCTTCATCGGGGCTTGCCATTCATCACGACTCCATCTTCAACGCCATTCCCGCAAAACCGTTCCCGGCTCTATCCATCTTTATTTTTACATTTGCCTTGATTTCAGCTATCTCTAGGCTCAATGTGTTCGGATTTCTCTTAGGAATCTAACGATTTTAGGGATACCAATTTCTCTACCTAACGGCGTCAATAAGCCATCGTTCGGATAACCCAACCCTTGCGGATCGTCTAGGATCGCGCCGCGGGGATGGCTCATAGAGTCCGACCAGCTTGAGATCGTCGCACCGAAAGGTGTGATCGGATTTAGAGGCTAAAAAATGGCAAAGAAGCGATTAAACGAGATGGAACGGGGCGAGCGGGGGAAGGTCGTCGAGATATCATCTTGCGGCTCTTTGCGCCAGAGGATCATGGATATGGGGATCGTGAGAGGCGCAGAGATCGAGATGGTGAGACGAGCTCCCCTCGGAGACCCGTTGGAGTTTCTTCTGAGGGGGTACAAGCTCACCCTGAGAAGAGGGGAGGCTGCGAACGTCTTTTTGGAGGTGGATCGGCCTGAATAGCTGCGGCTCGATCTCTGGCGGAGGGCTGCCTCTCGCCTTTCTTTCAGAGGGGGAAGAGGGCAATGTGGTGGAGGTGAGGGTTGGAAGAGGGCTCGCTCAGCGCCTCTCCGATATGGGCCTCACCCCATCAGCGAAGGTGAGAGTTCTCAAGTCCCACCCTCCGGGTCCGATGCTCCTCTCGTTTCGCGATTCGAGGATCGCCCTGGGAAGAGGGATCGCCATGAAGATATTTGTCAATAGATCGGAGGGATTATGACGACGGTGGCCATCATCGGCAACCCCAACGTCGGCAAGACGGAGCTCTTCAACCGGCTCACCGGCATGAAACAGCACGTCGGCAACTGGCCGGGGGTTACCGTGGAGAAGAAGACGGGAACGTTCACCTGGGGAGGCGAGGAGATCGAGGTAGTCGATCTTCCGGGCACCTACAGCCTCGCCACCACGGCAAAAGACGAGCTGATCTCCAGGAACTACATCCTGGAGGAGAGGCCGGACGTGGTGGTGAACATCGTCGACGCCACGAGCCTCGAGAGGAACCTCTACCTCACCCTCCTTCTGCTGGAGCTGGAGGCAAACCTGGTGTTGGCCCTGAACCGGTGGGACATGGTGAGGGAAAGGGGCATCGTCATCGAGACGGAGAAGCTGTCTGAGATGCTCGGGGTCCCCCTGGTCTGCACGGTTGCTCCGAGGGGCGAGGGGGTGGAGGAGCTGAAGGAGGCCATATTGAGAGCGACAAAGGTGAAAGGAGAGAATAGGAAGGTGGTGGGGTACGGAGAGGATGCAGAAATCGCCATAAGCAGGGTCGAGGACGCGGTTCGCAGGGACGCGGACCTATCGGGGAGATACCCGCCCCGATGGCTGGCCATAAAAGTGCTGGAAAAAGACGATCAGGTTATGAGGCTGATAGAGGCGAGCCCTCACCGGAGAAAGATCGCGGTGGCGGTGGAATAGAATGCCAGGATTCTCCGGAGAAGACGCAGCGTCAATCCTCGCCGAAAGGAGGTACCGGGCCATAGCCGATATGCTGGGGGCCACCGTCGCCAAGGGCGAGGGCAGGTGGACCTATACAGACATCTCAGACCACGTATTCCTTCACCGGTGGCTTGGGATTCCCATCTTTCTGGCCCTTTTGTGGGCCGTCTTTCAGTTCACCTTCTCCCTCTCGGAGCCCTTCATGGTCATGATAGAGCTCCTCTTCGGATGGCTGGAGGGCCTTGCAGAAGATGGCATATCCAACCCCCATCTCGCCTCTTTCGTTGCCGGGGGGATCTTCGACGGCCTAGGTTCCGTCCTGGTCTTCGTCCCGCCGATATTCATGCTGTTTTTGGCCCTCTCCATCCTGGAGGACAGCGGCTACCTCTCTCGGGCGGCCTTCGTGATGGACCGTCTTATGTTCAGGCTGGGCCTGCACGGCCGCTCGTTCATACCCATGATGATGGGCTTTGGGTGTAGCATCCCTGCGATAATGGCCACCCGGTCCATAGACGGCGAGAAGGACAGGATGATCACCATCCTGGTCAGCCCCCTGATCAGTTGCGGTGCGAGGCTTCCGGTCTACGTCCTCATGGCCGGCGCCCTATTCGGCGCAGAGCGCGCGGGAATGGTCATCTTCTCCATATACCTTCTGGGGATAGCCCTGGCGATAATCATGGCCCTGGTATTCCGGAGGGCCCTCTTCAAGGGGGAGCCGTCGCCCTTCGTCCTGGAGCTGCCAGCCTATTCGATGCCGACCGCCGAAGCGGTGATCATCCACATGTGGGAGAGGGGCAAGTGGTTTCTGGCGAGAGCTGGCACCATCATATTCGGCACGGTGCTCATCGTGTGGTTCCTATCCGCCCATCCCTGGGGGGCGACATCCGGCGGAGAGCTGATCGAGAACTCGTACATCGCGTCTCTGGGCCACCTCTTAGAGCCGATCTTCATGCCCTTCGGCTGGGACTGGATGGCCGCCGTCGCCCTCCTCTTTGGTTTCCTGGCCAAAGAGGTGGTGGTGGGGACCTACGGAATTCTCCTCGGCGTCGAGGAGGCGTCCCTGGGAGAATCGCTGGTCAGCCTCGGCCTGTTCACGCCCCTTACCGGATTTGCCTTCATGGCCTTTGTGCTGATCTACGTCCCCTGCGTGGCCACCATCGGCATCATCGCAAAGGAGACGAATTCGTATCGGTGGGCTGGCTTTGTGGTGGCCTATCTGGTGGCCCTGGCCTTTGCGGTCTCCGGCCTGATCATAGGCGTGGGCAGATTGCTCGGGTTTTCGTGAGGTGAGATGATGATGGATTTCAGCATCAAAACTGGTAAAATGTTTGCGATATACGCCTTGGTCCTGGGGGCGATCTGTCTATTGGCCGGCCTCGTGGAGATCCTCGGTGGATCGGGTGAGGCGATCCCAGGAGACGTCTTCGGCGGTTTTGTCCTGGTGGTCATGGCGGCGACCTACCTCGCCGGGGTGAAGGGCGCCCTCCACGGAAGGCACGAGGGTCTCTCTTTCCTCATAGGGGGCCTTTTCCTCACCTCCGTCTTCGGCGTCCTCTATCTGCTGATGATGGGTGCAGACGGCCTGATGTACCTCCTCGGTGAGGCGGAGGCTCTTCCAGCGTTAACCGAGGCGAGGCCGGAGATATGGATATTCATCCTCTCGCTGCCTCTGGCTTGCAGGGTGAGGTCTCTGACGGAGGGGATGACCTGGTGAGGATCGTCTGATTCGGGAAGATTGATGGGATAAACCGCTTCATCTTTCGGCCGTCCTCACCCCGCTCGTCCTTATTTTATGGTCATCTCGTCGACTTTTCATTTCGGGCACCTGCTGCCTAATCGCCTCCCTAGTGCTTTGTAACATAAGTTTTAAATCTTAAGACTTGCCATACTATAAGAATT
>ERZ795048.890-NODE-890-length-29283-cov-5.304195_pt1 | contig 29283 bp, 33 predicted proteins | sample MGYA00375132_ERZ795048 | MGnify/ENA primary metagenome ERZ795048 (study PRJEB30177, sample SAMN05720225) | activated sludge metagenome | isolation source: Anaerobic digester | place: Hong Kong | collected 2014-12-17 ... | reverse complement strand
CGATCATCAGACCTTTTCCGTTGTCCAATCGACCCTCCACTACTACGCCTGTAACGGAGGGTCGATTGGACAACGGAAAAGGTCTGATGATCGTTACCCTGGGCAGGCGCTTAAGCCCTCATAGCTCAGCCGGATAGAGCGGTTCTCTCCTAAAGAACAGGTCACAGGTTCGACTCCTGTTGAGGGCGTTACTTCCGACGCCTAAGAGGTGCTATGGGAGTACCCGCCAAACTCATCTCAATCGAACATCCTCTTCGAGAGGATCAAGAGTTCCGCGTTCATGCTGACGCGGAGAACCCGACTTGGTATTTGGTCACCAAGATCGATGGAGAAGAGCGGTGGGAAGAGTTGAAGCGGAACCCAGAGATCTGGGAATCCCGGAGAGATGGCCGAGCGGCTTAAGGTGCTCCCCTGCTAAGGGAGTGTGCGCTAACGCGCGCCGTGGGTTCGAATCCCACTCTCTCCGCTCAAGCCCTGAGGATGTAACTGCCTTGGGCCATGAGGGGTCATGACCTCGTGTATTCCTACCAGCCTTCCGGGGTCAGTTCTCGGAATGGCTGGACTCGCCTTCGAAGCATATCTGCGCGATGCATCCGGCTCTTAACCGGGAGAATGGGGTTCGATTCCCTGCGAGGGCACTTCTTGTTAGGACTATATCGAGAGTAAAGTCTCTGTGCTTTCTCACAGAGTGGTGGAGGGCTGTCTGGCAGCCCCTCGGCTGGTCCACGTTACGGACCACATTGGTAGGTGCGCCATAGGCAGGCGGAGTGACTGTTAATCACTTGTATGTGAGTTCGAATCTCACCCTACCAGCTTGACGGGGCCGTGGCGGAGCGGTTACGTGGCAGCCTGCAAAGCTGACTACACCAGTTCGAATCTGGTCGGCCCTTCTCAGAGCTTCTGTAGATCCCGGTGAGAGGCCGCGTGCGAGCGTCGTGGCTCGTGTAGCTCAAGATAGAGCGACAGAAGCCCTAAAAAGGAGAGGTGACAGAGCGGACGAATGTACTCGCCTTGAAAGCGAGCGAGCCTGGGAGGGCTCCGAGGGTTCGAATCCCTCCCTCTCCGCTGCTAGCACAGGTGGGAGCCATCCGGTCTTTAAACCGGATGCCTGGCCCTTATATCAATTGGGCGAAAACTCCCGATCGGGAGACGTGCCAGAGTGGCTTAATGGGCACGCCTGGAAAGCGTGTAGGCGGGCAACCGTCTCGTGGGTTCGAATCCCACCGTCTCCGTGAAATCGTTCGACTACTTACCGTCCAATAGGTGGTGCCACGTAAACCGAACAGCCAATGCGCGACTTGCTCGAAGCCTCTTTATCAGAGGCCAAGCCAGATGCAGTGGAACGCCTTCTGCTCTGAAAAGTGTCGATATGCGGAGAAAAGTCCGCATCCTCGTCGCTCTGCACAGCGTAAATGCGAGTCATGCGGCGAGCCTTTCAAGGCATCAAATCGCAAGAGTAGATGCTGTAGTAAGGGTTGTGCCAACTCTCTTCGCAGAGGCTCGCGCTACAAGCGCGGTGAACGTCTCGATCGTCGTTTGGTGGTGGCAAAAGCCAGCGGCATCGATTGCTGCATGATCCAGGGATGTAGTTACGATCGGACTCTCGATGTTCATCGTGTTATTCCTGGACGAGAAGGAGGCGAATACGTTGCGGGCAACATGGTTTTACTTTGTCCCAATCATCATGCCGAGATCACCCGAAGGCTTGGTAGCCTTGTCAGGCTAGATGAATGGACATTCAGGATGGACTACCCGAAAGCTGGCGACGGGACCGGATTCGAAACCCGGCGAGCGAAAGCCTTGTGAGTTCGACCCTCACTCCATCCGTGTAGGTCAAGGGACCGGAATAGTCGTCTCTACTTAGTGAGTCCCTCGGGAGACGACAACCTACTGCATTGCTCCTCGCCGTCGTTGCGCTGTGGCCGCGCCGTACTAAGTACGGAGTACGCGGCTGCCTTAACCACTGGCGAGGTTCACGGGGCTATAGCTTAGTTGGCAAAAGCGTGTGTCTGGCAGACACGAGATCTCGGGTTCGAGTCCCGATAGCTCCATGCGGGAAGTCGTGCCCCCGCTATTCGGCACCAGGGCTTGTGCAGGTCGGAACCTCCGAGGAAGGAGGTGACGGCCGATGAATCACAAGTCACAGAAGACGCTAGTGGTAGCTGGCGCATCACGGCGACTTAGCTCAGACGGTAGAGCACTCGACTGAAAATCGAGGTGTCCCCGGTTCGATTCCGGGAGTTGCCACTACCTATGGCTGCGGTCTCGAAAGGGGCAGGCGGACCTAAGGGAATCTCCTCGTATCAGGTTCATCCCTGGCGCGGGGATACGGAGTACAGTCCACCCGGTGGTGGTACCTCTCTGATAAGGAGGTCGCGCTGAGTTCAACTCTCAGGTGCTCCATGTACGGCCCGGTAGTTTAGTGGTGAGAACGGGGGGCTTTCATCCCTCTGGCCAGGGTTCGATTCCCTGTCGGGCTATGCGGTTTTCTCTATCCGTGTGACTTACAGAGACGTTGGGATCGCGATTCTACATCGGCTCACGATAGAAGTCGATCTCGGCCCGCCTAGCAGAATTGGCATATGCGGCTGGTTCAAGCCCGGCGTCTTTTCTCGGTTCGAGTCCGAGGGTGGGCATGTACTTGGGTAGTGAGAAGTAACGGTTACTTCGTAGCTCAATGTAAGAGCGTTTCCCCGATAAGGAAAATGTTGCTGGTTCAAATCCGGCCGACGCCGAAAGGCGACCACCGTCTTCGACTTCCTCCCGAGTCTCTTCAGTACAGTCAAATTCCCCCGGAAAGGGTGGTGCAGGATGAGCAGGTTCAATAGGTCCACGGCAGGAGTAGTAGCTACTCCGGACACAACCAACTTCGCAGGCGGAGCCGCCTTCTCTCAGACTCCTGAGATGGAACTGGCGTCCCTCCTGCTCACGTCTTTCGTACGTGATGAGTACTACGAGAGCGCCAACGATCTCCTGACTCGCGTCAGGGCTCTACTGCCACAGGTCTCGCCGGAGTTCGCAGCCAAGGCTGCCATCTTCGCACGTGACGAGTTCGGCATGCGCTCGATCTCTCACGTCGTGGCAGCCGAGCTAGCCAGGTACGTCTCCGGACAGCCCTGGGGCAAGAGCTTCTACGACCAGATCGTGGTACGCGCCGACGACATGACAGAGATCCTGTCCTACTACTGGTCCCAGAACGGCAACGGCGCCTCGGTGCCAAACGCCATGAAGAAGGGCTTCGGTAGGGCTTTCGGTCGTATGGACGGCTACAAGCTGGCCAAGTACCGAGGCGAGGGTAAGGAAGTCTCGCTGGTCGATGTCGTCAACCTGGTTCGCCCGGTTCCGTCCGACAAGAACCGAGATGCCCTCAGCAAGCTCGTAGCGGGTAAGCTTCGCAACGAGAACACCTGGGAGGCTCGCTCCTCCGCAGCGGGTTCCGATACGGATGCCAAGGCAGCCGTCTGGGAGTCACTGATGGATGAGGGTCGTATGCCCTACTTCGCTCTGCTGCGCAACCTGCGCAACATCGAGGCTACGGGTAACGACGAGTTGATCGAGAGGGCCTGCGCTCAGTTGGTTGGAGACAACCCTGGTGAGCACAGAATCCTTCCGTTCCAGTTCCTCACCGCATACGAGAACGTCTCTGACGGTCGTGTGAAGAGGGCTGTGAGTGAGGCTCTTGATGGAGCCTGTGAGAACGTCCCGTCGCTCAGCGGCAGGATGCTGATCGCGATCGATCACTCCGACTCGATGACCATGCGTGGAAACGGATTCGTATTCGGTTCGCGTAAGCGAATCGCCGATGCATTCGGCGCCATCATGCTCAGGTCCAACAACGCAGCCGATATCATGGTGTTCGGCACCGACGCTGGACTCGTGGGGGGCACCAACCCCGGCGATTCAACGTTGACGCTGGCTAAGCAGTTGGATGCCCTGCCGCCTCCCGGAGGTCATGGAACCTCGTTCCATCGCATCTTCGAGGTCGCTCAGAAGAAGTACGACCGAGTCGTCATCTTCAGCGACATGCAGGCGTGGCAGGAGTCGAGGCAGAGCACTTGGTATGGGTACCAGCATCCAGGTGAGTCGCTGAAGGCTTACGAGAGGCGCGTCGGTCACCGACCGTTCGTGTACTCGTTTGACCTAGCGGGCCATGGAACGCTGGCGTTCCCGGAGAAGCGCGTCTTCTCTCTCGCGGGTATCTCCCACAAGGTCTTCGACCTGATGGAGGGCCTAGAGCAGGATCCCAAGGCTCTGGTGAGCAAGATCAACAGCGTCAAGCTGTGAGGTCTGAGGGCACCTCGTTGCGGTGTTGTGAAACATCGCAACAAAGCCCTCGTCACTGGGGAATAGTCCAATGGCAGTGACGCACGGTTCTGGCCCGTGAGATCGAGGTTCGAGTCCTTGTTCCCCAGCTAAAGTCGCGTAGTGAGACATGGAGTTACTTCGCTCATAACGGAAACTAACACTCCGGTCATTTTTCTCGCGCATTTCTTTGCCCGCTTGGCTGGAATTGGTAGACGCGACGGACTTAAAATCCGTTGCCCTTCGGGGCGTAGGAGTTCGAATCTCTTAGCGGGCATCATGGTGAACGTAGCTCAATTTGGTTAGAGCTTCCGGTTGTGATCCGGACGGTTGGGGGTTCGAATCCCCTCGTTCACCCTTTACGTGCCTGTGGGCCGGTTTGCCCTAAGCGGTGGCTTATATCCCGTGATCTCTCGGGTTCAACTCCTGACAGGCACATCTTCTGGGGGTGTAACAAACGTTGGCTTTGTACTCGCCTTTTAAGCGAGGGAACGCGGGTTCGATTCCTGTCGCCCCCACTTGCAATCCTGTGTGGGATTGTTGTATACTTCAATATCTATGCCGGATTCGTCTAGTGGACTAGGACACCTGGTTCTCAGCCAGGAAACGGGGGTTCGATTCCCCCATTCGGTATATTAAGTCTAAGTCAGATTTGGGCCATAGGAAGCATGAGTCGAGCTAGATCTATTGCACTCCCTTCAGGCGAGATCGTCTGGTTCGATGTGCATCGCAATGGCCAGAAGGCCACGGCGGAGCAGCTAGATCTAGTCGCTGCGATCCTTGACCTCGAACTAGATGAACTTCTCGATGAGAATCTCTCTCAGGGCGAGGTCATCAGCATCCTTCGCGGAGCCCTCAACCAGGGCACGGTTCCTCCGGATATCGAGGAGCGCCGCGAGCGGGCTCGTAGAGAGCGGGCCGAGGCCCCCAAGTGCCGCATCTGCGAGCGCGAAGGCGATTCGACCAAGCATCACTTCGTTAATCGCTGGATGCTCAAAGAGCTTTCAGACTACTCTTGGAAGTGGGCCGATCGACGCAACAACTGTATCCCGGTTTGCATTAGCTGTCACCGCGATCTCCATCTCCGTAACGACGGGCCACACCCGATCGTTGGCTTTCTCACCGAAGCCGAGAGGGCGTTTGCTCAGAGGGCTCTCGATGCGCTCAGCAATGAGCACCCCGCCATTCTCGTATTGGTGGCTAAGGGGTCTGACGAGACGTATGAGACGCGACTAGTTCGCGATTACCTCTACGGGAAGTTTCTTTCGTAGATACGCGTTTATAGGTTCTTGCGAATCAAACTTTCACATACGCCCTTATAGCTCAATGGATAGAGCGTTGGTTTGCGGAACCAGAGGTTGCTAGTTCGAGTCTAGCTAGGGGCATGTCCAATTCATTCAGGAGTACCAGATGGTTGGCATCGCTTGAATAGCGCAGGTTCGAGTCCTGCTAAGCGCGCTGTTGCCCCTGTAGCTCAGCGGACAGAGCGCCGGTCTTCGGAACCGGGTCGTCGCGGGTTCGAATCCTGCTTGGGGCGCTACGGAAAATGGGGTAGTCGTATAGTGGTTATTACAGCGGCTTGCCATGTCGCAAACGAGGGTTCGACTCCCTTCTGCCCCTTTTGAATCGGCGCCATACGACTGCAATCGTATTGGCTAATCCACAACGAGAGTCCTCAGTGGGCCTGAGGTGGGTGGGGTAAAGTTATCAGGTGAAGGTCGAACTTAACCCATCGATACTGATAAGTCGATTCATTTATGCAGAGACAAGCCTTGGTAGGCTAGCTAGGCTCATAACCTAACGTATTGTCAGTTCGATTCTGACCTCTGCTATCTCCGTTGTACCGGTCGCAGGAGACGGCTCAGATCCGCTCTTGAGGAAGGTCAAGACACTCTGGCGCGGGCTAACCGCGTCATAGATACCAACCCTATCGAGGGAGACTGAATATCCGATGCCGCCGCAGGTTGGAGTCCTGGGAGTCGTAGGACCTCGACGGCACGGCAGAGTGCAACTCCAAAATAGTTGCCCGAGGCTTTCGGCTAGGGGTAGACAAGGTTGGGGGCAGTACTTTGCTGCCCTCCACACGTGTACTTAAGAATCGTGTGTGGAGGCAACAGCAATTGACACGTAAAGGTGGTACCAGCAGGGAGGAGAAGCCCTGCTGAGGTAGATGATCGGTCATATCCAGGTTGACCTGGTGGAACAGAATCTTGCCTATGCAACGGAGATTCATTCGGGAGTAGTTTAACGGTAAAACTGCGGTTTTTGGGGCCGCCTTTCTGGGTTCGAATCCTAGCTCCCGAGTTATGCGCAGGCGCCGCGACAAGACAGACCGCTCCTCGCCACGACCAGAGGAGCGTAAGCCTGTCTTCGATCCGGAACGCGCAGAAGAGATCGAGCGTCGCAAGGAAGCCCTTGAGAAAACTCGGAGACAACGCCGACGCCGGTAAGTCACAGAAAGTTTGTAATCTGGGGTTCTTAACCTCACGAAAGTGCAAATAGTGTCCTTTTCAGAGGACACTATGCCCTTGAAGCATTTATGGATGATGTCCTGCCTTGTAAGCAGGTGAATCCGGTTCGATTCCGGACTGGGGCTCTTGGCCGTGATGACGGCCTAAAAGATGGGATTCCATCTTATTATCGAATGCCACGGGTGGAAGCTCACCCCAAAGGCCGGAGGTTACCGGTGGGTTCCGGTGAAAGCCCGGACTTACGGGGCCTTAGTGATAACGGCTAGCACGATGCGCTTGCAACGCGTAGGTAAGGGTTCGATTCCCTTAGGCTCCATAGGATCCAATTCCCGAAAGGAAGGTGAGCATGAATAGGTTAACCTAACAAGGAGCCATTCATGAACCACAAGAGGTCCCGCGCTACCGCTCGCAAGGAGGGTAAGCGCATCGACACCAAGAGGGCTCGTGCCGCCCAGGATCAGGTACTCCGTGGCGGTCACGCTCGGATCATCCGCTACTGGTGGGGTCCCGTCCCTCAGCAGCCGCTGCTCGAAGAGAGCATGCGCCGCAAGAAGATGTCGAAGAAGAAGCGTGCCAAGAAGAAGCGCTTCCAGGGCTGCCCCGGCCGTCCTCGGAAGGCTCACCAGTTCATGTACGACACGGCGATGATCACCGTGATCGATCACTACAACTGGTATGACGGTCACACCTACAAGGACATCGAGGTACCGTACCGTCTCTGCGCCCACTGCTCTCTTGAGCAGGTTAAGCGCTACGGGCGCTGGACGCGGAAATCGCATTGCGCGTAATGCGTCAGTTCTGACGCGTTAGTTCCCGAATCAGGGGTTAATGCGTCATCTTTGAAGCGTTATGCAACTTCAAAACAAGGCCTGCGGGTAAGCCGTGAGTGCCCTAAAAACCACGGACAGCCGGGAAGCGCGTAGGGTGACCGACATCCTCGTGTTCGGTCCCGGCACCTGGGGACATAGCTCAACGGTCAGAGCGTCCGCCTGTCTAGCGGAAGGCTGTGGGTTCGAATCCCATTGTCCTCGTAATGCATTGCGCAAACGTAGTAAGGCAGTTGGTTTGAGAACAGAGGATCACTCGCCCGAACCCGCGACCACAAAGGTCGCACCTTCGAGCGAGTATGGGTTATAGGTGAAGTAATACATCTCAACTGTGCCGTCCGGGTTCACGAACGTTTCATGGTTCGTTCCCGACAGCAAGGTCACTTGCTCGTGAAGTTTAAAAGCATAAAACGGCCCATAGTGTAGGAGATCATCACACTGGATTGTCTATCCGGAAACCGGGGTTCGAATCCCCGTGGGCTGATTCCAACTACTTTTGCGTGCGGGCATGATCTAATTGGCCATGATTCCACCCTTCCAAGGTGGCCGTCCGGGTTCAAATCCCGGTGCCCGCTCTTGACGATGTAGCTCAGTACGCCCCACGAGAAAAGTAGAGCAAGGGCAGATCGCCCTGTGTCGGTTCCTGGCTAGGACCCATCGTCAACATGCCAGTGTAGCTCAGTGGTAGAGCAGTCCCCTCATAAGGGATGTGTCGGAAGTTCGATCCTTCCCATTGGTACTTACTTCTCGGGCGCGAGCGTACTTGCCTGCTTGACACGCGGGTACACTTTGCTGTATACTTCTCTTCATGAGCAGCACCAAGACCTACGCCATCACCGAGCCCGTGTACCACGGTCGGTTCAACAAGGACAAGACCGTCCTGGCGGGACGCGTCTCGAAGGTCAAGGGTGGCTGGCAGAACGACCAGTCCTCGAATATCCACAAGCGTCAGCACGACGCGGCGAAGGCTCTCATGGCCATCGTCTTTCCTCAGGAGGCGTAGATGGGCGCGACCGCAGAGATCACCCGGCTCGAAGAGGCGATGGAGGAGGCGTCCTGGGACCACGGCTACGGCTCTCAGGAGTACCTAAGGGCCTATGACGAGCTTCACGCCGAGGTCTACAAGGAGATGGGGCTTCCGGCGCCACCCAAGCTGGCAGAGCAGGCGGAGTAGTGAAGCTCCGTCTCCTCATCAACGGTGGGTGTAACTCTCAGCGTTTTGACAGTCCGACCAATGGCTCCCTGGTGAAGCAAATCGCCCTTGCTCATGAGCGCGGAGACGACTGGAATGTGATCCACGAGTTCGGTCAGCCTCTGAGCCCGAACCATGCGGCCAAGTTGATCGAGGCCGTCGCCGAAAGAGTGGCATCGTGAAACGCTCCCGCCTGGCTTACGTCTTTGCCGCAGTGCTGACAGCCTTGTGGATCCTACTCGCACTGTTTGGCCCCGTTGAGGCCGATGCTGATGTTCCGCTTCCGAAGGCGACCGCTGAGAACTTCGTGAGTGCCGCCTTTGCGATTAGCCCGATCGAGCAGCCCGCTGAGTCCTGGGTCAACGGTCATCGTTGCATTCAGAAGAACAGCGGTGGGTGGCGTTGTCCGCTCACCGTGCGCTGGAAGCCTGCACGGACGGAGGCATGGACGGATATTTGCCGATTGATGGTCGTCGTCTGGAACCGAGGGTACAGGTTCCGGGGGCTCGAAAGGTGCCCTGGTCTCCACGAGCGCTAGGGGGCTTTCTTTCTCATCGACTCGCTGAGTTAAGGGGCGATGAGTGTTGAAGCAGCAAAGAAGGAACTCGCCGAGGCCCGCCGTCACCGCGACCGCGTAGACAATAAGATCCGTGAGAAGCAGAAGGCTCGCCGCGAGGTTCTAGAGCGTCTGCGCAGCAAGCGCGATCGAGACCCCAAGGATGAAAAGCGTCAGAAGGAACTCGATCGCGAGATCGAGAGCCTGGCAGCCGAAGTTGGTCGATACCGCGACCGAATTCAGAAGCTCACCGATAAGCACGAGGATCTCCAAGACGAGGTCGATAAGCGTGCCCGCAAGCTTAAGGCCGCTCGCAAGCGCCGCAAGGAGCGCAACGAGGGTGGCGCTAAGGCTGCCGTTAAGTGGGCTCGGGCGCAGAAGGGTAAGCATGAGTCTCCGCCTGGCTCCAACTGGGGTGAGCCTGTGCAGACCTGGATCAGGAACGCTGGCTACGGCGGGCCTGTGCCGTGGTGTTTTGCACCAGGAACCCTTATCAATACAACCGAGGGCCTGCTTCCTATCGAGGAGATTAATGTCGGAGATCGGGTAATTTCCGCGCATGGCGATGAGGCCCTGGTGGGCGCCGCTCATGTGCGCGAAGGTATAGATCGTTATCGGCTTAAAGCTCATGGAATAGATCAGACCATCGCATCCGGCGAACACCCCTATATCGCTCGCCGCCGTTTAAGCGCCGAACGAGAGTATGGGGACCCAGAGTGGGTCGAAGTGCAAGACCTTCAGCCTGGGGATCTTATTGCACAGCCTCTTCTCGGAGGCGATGAGCCAATGGATTCGGCTAAGGCATACATCATTGGTCGCTATCTTGCTGATGGTTGGGGAACTCGTCGTAAGCCCAGGTTAGGTCGAAGGGCAAGAGTAGAGCGCTTCATTTGTGGTGATCACTCAGAGAGGGATGAGATTGCAGATGCTCTTGACCGAGCCGGTTTGGGATATTCTGAACGCGAATATCGCACCGTGGTGCAATTCGCCCTTCGCGTAGACGCGCGAGATCTTCTTGCTGAGTGTGGAAATTCGGCGGGAGAAAAGAGACTTCCTGGTCGAGCACTTTCTTGGAATCGCGAAGCTCGTGAGGCCCTGATGCAGGGTTATATCGATGGCGACGGATGTTCTTATGAAAACACTGTTCGGGCAAACTCAATTAGTCGTGAACTCACTCTTGGAATGGCTCAGATTGCTAGGGGACTCGGCCATATCGTTACGGTTAGAGTTGATGAGAGGGAGCCCGTTGGCACTATTGAGGGTCGAGTAGTTAATCAAGCTACAGAACGCTACACGCTTACCTATCGTCCGGAAGGGATCATAGAAGGTAAGAGCCAAGTAGTAACTGGGATCGATAACCATGCATGGGTACCAGTACGAAGTGTCGAGCATCATGATGTTGGCCCCGTTCACAATTTGACGGTGAGCGGAGAACACACTTTCGTCGCTGATGGTTATGCTGTCCATAATTGCGGATGCTTCGCTCACGAGGCCGTAGTCGAGAACGGTGCCGCTGATGTCACCGTTCAGCTTGGCTACGCCCCCAACATCACCAACGCCGCCAACGCGGGTACCGGTGGTCTTAAGCGCGTCTCGCCGTCCGAGGCGAAGGCCGGAGACATCGGCTCTCTGTGGAATGGCGAGCACGTCGTAGTGCTTCGAGGCCCTGTCTCTGGTAGCACGGTGCCCACCGTCGAAGGTAACACCTCCGCTGCGGATGGATCGCAGACCAACGGAGGCGAGGTCGCGATCAAGACGCGTAACCTCTCCGACTTCGACGTGATCGCACGGCCTGCCTACTAAGGGCGCGACCACACGTGATTCAGTCACTTAATATGAATCTTACCCAGTGGTCTGCACTGGGAGACCTATACTCACACGTTCAACTGTCTAACAACTTTGACAAGATTGACAACCACGATCATACTGAAAACAAGGGCAAGAAGATTCCGGCCGGTGGACTCGATGCCAATTCGGTTGGTAGTGCACAGCTTCAGACTAACGCGGTCACTCAGGCGAAGATGGCCGATGGATCTGTTGGTACCGCTGAACTTAGAGATGACGAGGTGACAGTTAGTAAGATGGCTAGAGGAATTAAGGGTGCGGCATCGGTAAGTACTTCCACCCCGGAGACCACGAGTAGTGAGTCCTGGGCGAATCTACCAACTGCGGATAGCGTTTCTGTTACGCTGGTCGCAGATGGTCTAATTGCTGTTAGCTATCGAGCCCTAGTACAAAGCTTTGGAGATTACGAGGGCGCTCACGCGTCCTTGTTTTTAGACAATGGTCAGGTAAAGCTGATCACGTCAGGTGGCGCCCCAGCCGCTCAGGATATTATAATTAGTGACTCAGAATACCAATGGTTGCGCACTACAACTACTGGTCTTTCATATGTAGCGGCAAGTGGCGACGCCTCGGATGACATTTCTACGGGTCTGGTTGCTCCGGCCTTTTGTCTCATCGAGGCCCCGGCTGGAACGCATACTATCTCTGTGCGCTATAGGGGTGATCATTCGGGAGGGGTCGATCCAGTCTATACGAATGCACGTGCTAAGGACAGAGTACTTAGAGCCTTTGCTTACAAGTTTAGTTAGGGCTTCGTTGGGTTAACGAATGTAATCCCCCTCTGTACCACTGCGGCTGACAGAGGGCAATCAACCAGAAGAGGACCATAAACCATGGCACGTTATCTGCCTATTGAGGGCCTATCACGTAATCGCTTCCGAGTCGGCACCCAGAAGGTTGTCGCCGGAGCCGTTACCTGGGTCAACATCGCTGACGGCAAGGAGCGCAGGGATCTCGCTCATCACTCCGCGCTCGGTTCCTACATCGTTGTAGGACCCGTCTCGGCATCATCTGACGATGTCGTCGTTGACTGGGGTTTACAGACCACTCAGGGCTCAAGCGGCTCCGACATGGTCATCACCACCGAGCCTGGCGAACTTCTCAACCGTACCGATCAGACGCGTGTTGACGTTGACTCGACCGATCTGACCATCGCGACCGCCGACGCTACCAACCCCCGTATCGACCTCGTTCAGGTCAATACATCTACTGGCGTTGTCAGCAAGAAGAACGGTACCGCAGCAGCTACTCCGGCCGCTCCGGCGCCCGACACTGACAACATCGCTATCGCGAATGTCAGCGTTCCAGCTAACGATACCGCAATCACCACCAACCAGATTACCGATCGTCGCCCACGCGCCTAATCGAACTCTCGGGTTGTCCACAGAGGGCCTGCTTCGGCGGGCCTTCTGTCGTTGTAAGGGGTGCAGTCCAGTAAAGGAGAATGATGGCTGATCCAGCCAAGGTATCGTCAAGAGAAGAACTCGCGGAGATCGCCACCGAACTCAGTGACGAAGAGGTCAAGAGGGTTGGTGAGATCTGGGGCCTGCTGACTCAGAAGTACAGCACCAAGATCAACTCGGTCCAGAACCTAGAACACTTCCGTGACGAGGCGCTGACGCGGTTCGCTGAGGCCAACATCCTGGTCGAGGTTGATCCCACCCCTTGCTTCTATACCGACCCCGCTACGGGTACGAGCGGAGCCCCGGAGATCATCATCTTGGGCAAGGTTGATGGCGATCTCATTCACAAGTATGGCTTCGACCACGAGCGCAAGTCATGGGAGGTCCTTAGGGCGCTTGAGCGTGGCGAGGATTTCTATGGCCAAAAGGAAGCCACAAATCAGGCCGTAAAGGCTGCGAAGCAGCGTGGATCTTCTTGATCAGCTAGACAGCACCTTAGGCGGCGAGGAGGTTGACATTATCACCTTCGCCGAGTCGCCTAAGTTCTGCAACTCAAAGCTGTATCCGAGGCAGAAGCTTCTTCTGAAGCTGATGTTTCTTGAGGATCTCTCGCCTGCCGAAGATAGGATCCTCGACTACTGGATCGCTGGGGGCAACGGCGGCAACGAGATCGAGGTGCCTTCCAACATCCGGGAGCGCATCGAGTGGCTGAAGAGCAACGGCTACAAGCACTTCCCTGAGGTGGTGCTTGTCGGCGGTCGTCGTTGTTCGAAGGGTCACGTCACGGCTATCGCCATGGCCAAGCTCATGTACGACGCCATGCGCCTGGGAGATCCCGGCAAACATTACGGCATCGAGAAGGACAAGACGATTGTCTTCAGCGTCGTCGCTGCCGCTCAGGATCAGGCAAAGGAGATGCAGTACTCCGACTTCCGCAATCGAGTGGAGTCTTGCTATGCCATGCAGAACTCCCTTGGCGACATGCAGGAGTTGAAGTTCTCGGTCCTGACTCAGCGCGACAAGGATCAGATCGCGCTTCGCAAGAAGAACAAGCGCAGGGTTGATGCCGACACTGCCAGCCTGCGAGGTAACGCCCTTCCGGCTAACGCTCGAACTCTTCGAGGATCCACCACCATGGCCATCGTCTTTGACGAGATGGCTCATTTCCAGCAGGGCGAGAACGATCAGTCCGACAAGGAGGTCTACAGCGCCGCTAAGCCCGCTCTAGCTCAGTTTGGCCGTGCCGCGATGGTATTCTGCAATTCTTCCCCCTACTCGAAGGTCGGCACTTTCTACGAGCGCTTCCAGGAGGGTATCGGTCAGGACGAGGACACGGGCGAGTGGCTCAACAATCGCATCTTTCCGATCCGCCTTCCGTCTTGGGCTCTCTTCGAAGGCTGGTGGGAGGACGAGGACTACGTCAATGATCCGGACACCCCGAACAAATGCATCACCGTTGCACCGGACTGGGATCCTGAGCGCAAGAACCCCGATGGCAGCTATTTCTATTGTGAGCATGACCGCATTGCGATCGAGGCAGAGAAGGTTGAAGAGGCGTCCGACCCGATCAAGTACCGCGTTGAGCGCCGTGGCGAGTTTGCCGAGGTTGTTGATGCTTACCTTGATCCTGATCTAGTCGATCGCATGTATTTAGGACGACCCTATGAAACCGAGGTCGAAGAGGGAGACGAAGTCGTTATCAAGCGCTACTACAACGGTTATCAGGTCAACCGTAACAACAACAGCTACACCTTTGACTATTACGCCCACATCGATCCGTCGTCTACCACAGCGGGCTTCGGATTCGCTCTTGGCCATGTCGAGCCCTTCTTTCTTCGAGGTGAACATCAGGATCACGTCGTGTTTGACATTATCCAACGTTGGAATCCCCAGGATTTCCCCGACAAGGTCATCGACTGGGATCCCATTCTCGAAGAGCTACTGCTGTATTGCGATATTTTCCGTCCTAAGAAGCTGACCTTCGATGAGCATCAGACGGCCGCTCCGATGACGTGGCTGAAGAACGAGTGCCGCAAGCGAGGAATTGGCACCAACGTTCATGTTAAAAAGCCAAACATTCAGACCAACTGGAATCGAGCCGAGGTCTTCCGTACCGCGCTTTATCAGGATCTCGTCCATGCTCCTCATGGCGAGCCCGACATTGACTACTCCTCGCAGGAGTTGAAGTTCCTTCAGGAGATCAAGACCGGTCGAGTTCCTCGCGTCGAACATCAGACCGTGGGACCGATTCAGACGAAGGACATTGCTGACGCAATGATGGAGGTTGTAGAGTCTTGCATCGGCAATGAGATCGCAATTAGCGAACGCAATCTGCTTGGTGAGACCAACTTGAGGATGGGCGGTCAGGGTGGCTATGTGGCGGGGTTCACTCCGGTGCCCGGACTGAATGAACGAGGTGCCCGAGGCCCAATGGCAGAGCACTATGGGCGCAGAGGCAATAACGCCTTGGCCAGTCCTACCAGACGTGCTTTTGGAGCCCGTCCACAATCTCGGCGCCTACCCCGGAGACGACTTCCAATCTGATAGCCCCTACAAAGAACGAGTGGGCAAGTAGATAAAGGTTGATCATGGATTCTGAGACAACCTACGTCTTCGAGAATGGCAAGATGTATACCCTCGTCCAGGGTAAGATTGTTGAAGCCGTTGGCGAGGAGGATTACGTAAATGCCGAGCCCTCTGGTCAGGGTCCTGTAGAAATGCCCGCTCCGCCCGAAGAGGTTTCTGCTGATCTTGGCATCCAGGAATGTCCCGAATGCGGTGCTCCTGGTAAGCCCGGCGACTCCTTCTGCGCACAGTGCGGTTCTCCACTTGGTGGTGCCGATCAGGATCGGGAGGCCAACCCTGCTGACTATCCCCAGGACTACCCGAGCCCCGGCATCGAGTTGGGTGGTGAGGCTGGTCCCTACATGGCTTCGACAGAGAATGGTGGAGCGAATCAGTACACTGCAAGTGTGCAGACGATCTCCACTCCGAACGGTCTTGAAGGCCGCGTACTTACGCGTACCGCAGGACTATGGAATGACGAGGTGACCGTACGCCTCGCCAACGGCAACATTGTTCACCTGCCAGTCAATAAGGAGATGAAGTTTGCAAGCGTGGCTGAGGAGACTGTGGATAATCCTGTGGACGCCCTTGACGTACGTCTTGCCGCCCGTGTTGACGGTGGCGACCGTGCGGATCTTGAAGCTCGTAAGGTGGCGCTTGAAGAGATTCTCTCTGAAGCTCAAAGTAGGATTGCGGGCACCACTGATTCCGAGGCGGCGCGACTGAACACCATTATGGTGCAGGCCTCTTACGAGGCTCGCGAAGTCGCCGATGCCATTCAGCATATCGCTGAGTTAGAGGGTCAGGCTTACCGCCCACCCGCCGCTCCGTTCTCTATGACTGCCGTTGAGCAGGCGTCTGTTGGTGCCGGGGATGGATCCTGGCTGGACGCCACAGTCAACGAGGCCATCAAGGAGGCCAACGAGCGAGACTACGAGAAGATCATGAATGAGGGTCCGGAGGCGTTCGTCGCCGCTCTCGATGATGCTGCTGTGGCCAACGCCGGTACGACCCGCTCGATGGCCGAGTCCCACATCATCTCTCTAACCGCTGGCGCCGACGAGGGTGTTCGCGATCGTTACCGCACCGCTTGGCTCGCTCGCGTCGAGGAACAGCGTCGCGCTCAGCACGTAGCTCGCAAGGCCAAGGTCACCGAGAAGGAAGCGGCCGTGGAGGAGGAGGACTACAGCAACCTTCCGGCTGAGTTCGGGTTTGGCGCATGAGTCGGGGGGAAATCAATATCTTCGAGCACCTAGCGGCCTTCGATGACTCCGGGCGCGTAGCCGCTCGTCAGGCAGTCGCGGTCGCCCACAAGCGCGTCTCTGACTACGTCGGCGCGTACCTAAAGACGGCTTCTGATGATGAGCGCGAGGCTCGTCTAGCACTCGCCAGTGACGGCATCGATGTTATCATCGCCTCGGTTGTTGAGGAGTACGGTGGTGATCCGGTCAACATCCGTGAAGCCGTCATGGAGCGTGTTGCCGCCCCTTTAGTTAAGGAGGCCATCGGCCTCTCGCCAATGCATCCCGGTAATGCAGGTGAGGGGGCCGATATTCCGGACAATCGTGGTGCGGGTCCTGCTGGATGCGGCCGTTGCGGGGGTGACGGTGCCCCTGTCGGAGTTCCATGTCCTGAGTGCCACTACACAGGGGGCTCCAACCCGGACCCGAGTTTTGATGATGGCGGCGAACAGGCGTATTTTGATCGCCACGATCCCTCCTACGTTAATGACTTGACGGGTTACAATCTCGAAGGTGATGGCGAGGGTCGTTGGGCTTCAATTCGTGAAGCACGTCGGCCAAAGATGTGCCCGTACCACTCCGAGCTAGTGGATTCCTCGCTTCAGGCAGGCGAGCCCCAGTATGCCGCCTTCTCCTCTCTCGTCGGCGGCCCCTCCCACTGCAAGGGAGGTTTCGATGGCTCCTGCAACTTCAAGCCCGAGATGGTTACCCAGAGTTACTGGGACGGCAAGCAGCAGGAGTACGCCGAACGCGCACAGCAGCGTGAGATCGAGCGCTCCCAGCCCGCTCCGATCGAGAATGTCTTTGACCCGGAAGGTAAAGGTGACGGCATCATCGATCTCAGCGAGGAGCTAGACGACGCACCCAGTGCGGTGGGCGAGGGTGCTCCGAGCGAGCACTTTAACACTGAGCCCGAGATGGCTATGGCTGCCCGTGTCGCCAACGACGAGGATGATGACGACGACAAGTGCGACGAGTGTGGAGCCAGCACTGCCGATGGCGAGGGCTACGACGGTCTTTGCGGCAACTGCGCTGACAAGGCGGAACGCGAAGGCCGTTGGTCTTCGAGGCAGGCCGGTGGTCATAAGCCCGGTTGCGAGTGCGGCTTCTGCAAGAACAAGGGCAAGGGCTTCGGCAACGACGCCGATGGCGACGGCGAGGATGACTCCGAAGAGTCGAACGAGATCACTGCCGCATCTGCTCCCGATGGAGCCGGAGGCGCCGTCAAGCGCGAGAGCCTTCCAAAGGGTGACGAGTCCGGTCTAGGCGGACCCTCCCCCAAGATCGACAAGCGCAAGTGGACTCCGCAAAACGTCAAGAAGGATGTTGACGGTGCCGAGATGAACAACTCTCCTCATCCCACTGAGGGGCAGGACATCAAGGACAAGCCGAGCTTCGACAATGACCTGCATTCAATCGACTCTGTCACTGAAAGACAGGACCTTCCTACGGCTGATGACTCTGGTCAGAGCACTGAGCGCAACGTCAGCGGTCAGGATGGACAGTCTTCCACATGGTCTGGCACAGGTGGTCAGGCCAACCCGGTCACTCAGCAGACGATCTCTTCAGCCAATCCGCTTGAGCAGATCCTTGAGAGTGGCTTCGCGACCTCTAGCGAGGTCACAGCAGCAATCGCACAGTTTGAGTCGAAGGACTAGCTCCTTCGAGCCCTCGAAAGGGGCCTAAGTCATGGCGGATCCACGAGACACCCTGAATCTCGATCAGCAGGTCGAGAACCTCGCAAGGCGTGGAGTTGCCCTTCCGCGCAACGCCGCTCGAAAGCGCCTGAGCGCATCCACGATGCACTCGATGGCCGCCGGAGGCATGGAGCAGCGCCACGCTGATCTTCAGGGAGGTATCGCTGGCGAGGCCTCCCGTATCCAGGAGAACGCCGATCTGATTCGGGCCATGGGTAACCAGCGCCGGGCTTCTCATCGTCGTATGGCCGCAGGAGGCGGCATGGACGCGTTCGCCGCCATGCCTCGCTTCTACGACCCGATGGAGTTCTGGGATCTCTCAGGGCTCCCCTGGAACGTTGCCGACGAGGGTCATCGACACAAACTTCACAAGTGGCTGCGCCTCTACGACGCCACCCACTACCTAATCCCGATCCTGATCGACATCTTTACTCGCTTCCCGCTCGTCGGCATGGAGGTGAAGTCAAAGGATCCCGCGCTAAAGGACTTCTATGAAGACCTTTTCATCGAGCAGCTTGAGTACCCCGATTTCCTCGTTCGCCTTGGTCGTGAGTACTGGACGGTTGGCGAAGCCTACCCGCTTGGATCCTTCGATGAGGACCTGGCCATCTGGGAGCGTGAGGAGTTGATCGATCCGGAGTCGATCGTCATCGACAAGTATCCGATGCTCGGTGAGACTGAGATTAAGATCAAGCCGCCTGACTATCTGAAGAACCTCGCACAGACGAAATCTCCGGCCAAGGAGTTCAGAATGCTTGAACTGAACTTCCCGGAGATGATCCCATATCTGATGCGAGACAAGCATATTCCAATCTCGGGAGTACTGCTTAAGCAGGTGGCCAATCTACAAACGGAATGGTCCGATCGCGGCACTCCGATCTTGCTGCGCGGGCTCAAGACACTGATTAACGAAGAGAAGCTGACGGCGTCTCAGGACGCTATTGCCGAGCGCCTCTACTCGCCTCTGGTGCTTGCCAAGCTCGGAGTCATGGATCTTGGTGACGGTCAGGGGCCATGGGTTCCGACCCCTGATGAGTTAGACGCCTTCCGCGATGATCTCGATCTCGCCATGTCTTCGGACTTCCGTGTCCTAGTTCATCATTTTGGCATCGAGATGGAGTCTGTGTTCGGTCGCGAGCAGATGCCTCGACTTGGTGACGACTTTGATCGCATTGAGCGCCGTCTGATGCAGATCTTCGGAGTCAATCCGTCGCTCTTATCAGCGGGTTCAAACTCGCAGCCTTACGCCTCCTCCGCTCTTCAAGCTGAGTTCATGAATCAGGTACTGCGTACCTACCAGGGCTACCTCAAGAAGCACTTTAAGGAACGAGCGCTGGTGGTTGCAGAGGCTCAGGGACATCAGGATTACGAGATGCGCGGTAACACGAAGGTGCCGATCTACGAAGAGGTCATGAAGGTTGATCCGGAGACCGGTAAGCGTTACCGCGAGACCGTTCCCAAGCCGCTTATCCCAGAGCTTGATTTCGCCTCCTTCGACCTTCGCGACGAGGCCACCGAGCGCCAGTTCCTACAGGCGCTAAGGATGCAGGGTGTTCCGATCCCCGACTCCAAGCTTATGGTTGGCATCGACTACGATATCGAAGAGATGGCCGACGAGTACAACAAGGAGATCAGCAAGAAAACCATTGCTCAGCAGCGTGCGAAGGTCACCACCGTTGAGGCTCTCGAAGCTCAGGGTCTGCCTGTGCCGCCAGATCTTGCTGCTGAAGTTGGCCAGGTACGTGGTGATGCCTCTCAGGTGCCGCCCTCCGCTTCTCCTGGGGGCTTACCCAATATGCCCGGCGCCATGGGTCCCGGCGGTGATCCGGCGGCCGGAGGGGCTTCAGGAGGTCCCGGAGGGCAGATTGTGATGCCTGACCCGCCAGCCGGTCTTGGACCGACCGGAGGGGGTCCCGCAGGAGCCCCAGGTGGTTCGCCTCCGCCCATCAGTGGCGATCCTACGGTTGGTGGCGGCTTCGCTCCGCCAGCCAGCTTCGAGCGCCGTCCTGGTATGCCGAGCCCGACATCAAGCGTTAAGGAAGGGGCCTCGGAGCCCGAGGCCGGAGAATCCGATGGGATTGCCGAGTCTTTTGATACGGTGCCCGCCGATGAGTCAGAGGACAACCCTGAAGCAATGCGTACACGAGATCGCAGCGAAGAGGATCGAACCGTCGATCGCCTTCCCACTCCACCCGAGGAAACTCGCAAGTCCTACAGCTTCATCGATGACCCCGGCTACCTAGATGATGAGGAGATCGATGGAGACGAAGACACAGAGCCCGTTGGACGAACATCAGGAGATAGTGGTCTCGATGATGGAGGCGAACATGCCTCCGAGCGAGATCGTGAAGATTCTGAGGCAGGAGCACGGGATCGAGACAAGCGACAAGAGCCTGAGGCGGGCTCGTAAGCGCTGGGGCTTTGAGGGTGTTCCTGAGGCGGTAGCTGGCTTCGAGAAGTCGGGTCTCAAGATCCACAACGACGACGCCGAGATCATCGCCACTCCGGCGATGGACATCCTGACTCCCGAGGACCTTCTGATCGAGCGTGGCCTTGATCCGGAGGACTGGGACATCTACGACGTGATTGTTAATCACTGGGAGGGCGCCCCTACGCGTTCTGACCAGAAGCGCAACGGCGAGCAGATCCAGATTCGTGGCTATCGCCAGTTGAAGATCAAGTGCAGGCGCATCAAGCCGCTGAGCTTGATTCTTCCGCCGCGTCCAGATGGCCCTGTCTATGAGCCCAAGGGAAGGGCTCGTCGTTCCACGAAGGATCCCAAGCTTGTTGTCTTCACCGGAGATCAGCAGGCGCCGCACTTCGAGCCCACCCTTCATGACCTCTTCTGTGAGTGGATGGCTTTCAACCAGCCCGAAGAGGGGGTCTTGATCGGCGACACGCTTGATCTTCCATCGATCTCGCGACATCCGGTCAACCCGGAGTGGAATCCCACCATCCAGGAGTGCGCTCAGTCGGCCTATGACCTTCTGAAGGACTACCGCAATTCGAACTCCGATACTCAGTGGATTAAGTTGATCGGCAACCATGACGAGCGCCTCAGGCGAGCCTTGATCGATGCGGTCAACTCCGAGTTGTACACGCTCACTCGCCCGAAGGATGAAGGAGATTCGCTTGAAGAGCAGCCACTGCTCAGCATCCGTCACTTCATGCGACTCGATGAGCTTGGTATTGAAGTTGTCGATCCCGGAGGAGACTACGAGCACGCCCAGCACAACGTCTCAAGTCACCTTGCAGCACGACACGGATGGATTGCTACTAAGAATTCTGGGTCTTCTGCGGTTAAAACACTAGAGCACCTTGGCTACTCGGTAGTTGTGGGGCATAGTCACCGTCAATCACTTGTCTACAAAACCACTCATGACATCAATGGGAAGACAACGACCCTCACTGCCGCTGAAACTGGATGTATGTGCAAAATTGAAGGTGGACTTGGTTATGCCGTCGCTCCTGATTGGCAACAGGGGTTTGCTACCGCCGAAGTGTGGCCTGATGGTGCGTTCCGCCTAGATTTAGCTACGTATGTAAATGGAACTCTTTTATGGCGCGATCAACGGTACAGTTAGTATGCAAACGATGTCACAGAGACGATGTTGTGATAGCGCCCGGAAGGCGGGTGTGTAATGAGTGTCGTGCCGATCAAGAGCGGGCTAGACGCAAAGCAAAAGCTTCCGAAATTCGAGCCAAAGATCGTGAACGCGCAGGGCGACCAAAACGCAAAGCACAAATGCGAGAGGCGGATCGGCGACGACAAGGCCGTCCTGAACGAAAAGCTCAAGTGCAAGCGGCCCAAAAGCGTTACAGGACCACTCATCGGGAGCGCAGGAACCAAGAAGCCCAAGATAGGTATTGGGCGAATCCTGAGCGCTTTAGACGTGCTGCTCGGGAACGAGAAAGAGCAAGGCGTTTACGCGATCCTGAGGCCGCTCACGTACGAGACAAGAAGTATGGTCACCGTAAGCGGGCTCGTAAACGAGGAGCCTTTGTTGAGTGGGTGGATCCGGTGATTTTGTTCAGGCGCGATGAGGGTTGCTGTGGAATCTGTGGAGATCCGGTCGATCCGACTGATTTTCATATCGATCACGTCTACCCTCTATCACGAGGTGGAGAACACTCTTATGCGAACACACAGGTGGCACATCCGTCTTGCAATATGCGTAAGGGAGCTACGATCGATGAGTAACGGCAATCTCTACTGGCGGGATCAGAGGTACTCCTGATGGATCATTACGTGCAGTTCTCCGGGGGCTTGGGTCGCGACATGGGTGGGTGCGGCTGCGCACTCGAAGACTGATGCCTCTCACCACCGTAGACCTAGATATGTACGAACAGTGCCGGAAGGTTGGGCACAACTTCAAGGGATCACAATGCACTCGGTGCAAGATCTTTCAACCAAAGGACAGTTATGAGCGCAAAGCAAAGTCAAGACGAGCCAAGGTGCGTTGAGGCCGGGTGCTCCGCATCAGTCGGAGCCAAGGTTCAAATTATCAAGTTCGAGTTCGATGAGAATGCCTTTTTCTCCTGGAACCGTCGCTACGAGGTTCCGGAGGGGTGGACCGAAGATCAGGTGACTGAGTTTCAGGCGCTGAAGACGCAGGAACTCTACGAGGCCATTCAGGAGCTTCATGCTCAGCCAGCGGTGAACTCCATGATGGATGAACGCGATCGTCTCTACGACGAGGCTGGTGGCTGAATGCACGCACCGGATCTTCCTGAGGAGGGCCACTTCGGCGACGAGTACCCGATGCACAATCGTGTGTTGAGTCGCGCGCGCGGGGGGGAGGATCCGGTAAGAATTACGCGTGAAGAGTATCACCTGCTTCGCAATGAGATTGACGCGTACCGACACAGCAGGAAAGGGATCTACGAGATGCCCGACGTAATGGTGCCGCCGCTATTTGACGATGCTGCCGTCCGCCCAGGGAGCTATGGGAGGATCAATTTGGAGGTTGTAGGATGAAGATTTTAGGACTACATGAGCTACAAAGTATCCATACTTCTTGGAATAAAGTGTATGGATACCAAGCGATGCAGTCGTTGTCATGAAGACAAATCACTAGATGAGTTTTACGTTGATCGAACACGAAAGAATGGTCGTTACCCCCAGTGTATAGTCTGCGCCAAAGCAGCTAAGAAAAGAGTTCGTGATACTCCTGAGTATCGAGAGTGGTTCAATGAGTACCGACGCGAATGGAACAAGCGTAATCCCGATAAGCGCAAAGCCATGGATCGGCGCCAAGCACTCAAGAAGTACGGTCTTACTGAGTCAGACTATGAAGCAATGTTGGCATCTCAAGAGGGTCGTTGTGCAATCTGTAAAAGAGAGCCGCAGGAAGATGGCAGGCTATTGGATGTTGATCATTGCCACGACGAAGGGCACGTACGCGGACTTCTATGTAGTCAATGCAACGTTGGAATCGGGATGTTTCGGCATTCGCCTGAACTTTTCAGAAAGGCTATGAGGTATTTAGGATGAGAGTGCTTGGTCTCCATGGAAAAGCGAGAAGTGGCAAGGACACCGCGTGTACGTACATGCAGGAGCACGCGTTTTCGCTCGAAGAGAGATATATCGAGGTTCGGCGAGATGCGTTCGCTGATCGCCTTAAGATGTCGGCGGCTCACGCTCTTGGTGTCTTTGAGGAGGAAATCGATTTCTGCAACGCGCTTAAGGAAGAGGGCTGGATCGAGGTCAAGCTTCCTGCTTTCGGGGGAATTGAGGGAGAAGAGTTCACGGTCGAGCGCTTTACAGGTCGTGAGTACCTTCAGTGGTATGGCACAGAGGCTCACCGAGAAGTTTTTGCTGACGATTTCTGGATTGATCTAGTTGTGCCTCAACAGGGCTTTGAGCGAGCTTCCGTGGACGTGCTGGTGATCACCGACGTGCGTTTTCCCAACGAGGCTCGGCGCATCAAGGATGTCGGCGGGTCGGTCTGGCATATCGTGCGCGCCGATCAAGATGAGGGGGACGCCCACGCTTCAGAGCAAGTATTACCGGTTGAGTTGATTGACAAGCGCATTCACAATGACGGAACACTTGAGGAGTTCAAGATCGAGGTGGTCAACGAATTCGTCAAGTGGATCAAGCCATGAAGTTCGTGTGGCTCAGCCGAACCCTCTACGAAGAGCCGGGCCTGTGGCTTCGTACAGGTCATCAGATGATTTGTCTAGTACGAATACCGAGGAAAAGATGATTGATAAGTTGACTGACCACCTGACTAGTTTTCCTAAACCTGGGCTTGAAGGGCTTCAGGGTGTATACAACATTGATCCTGATGATGCAAGTCGCATTAAGTGGGATTCACGTTACCTCGATGCGGCGAGGCTTTATGCCTCATGGTCTAAGGATCCGAGTACACAGTGCGGTGCTGTCATTGTACGACCTGATCGTGGGTTTGCTGGAAAAATTGTTGGTGAGGGCTTTAATGGATTTCCGAAGAGGTGCAATGACGGCCCGGAGGTTTATGCAGATCGCCCTCTCAAATACGCCCGCGTAGTTCATGCGGAGATGAACGCCCTGCTCAATGCTGCGCAGCCTCTACACGGTTGCACGCTCTACACGTGGCCACCAAACGTCGGACCAAGCTGTGATCGCTGCTCGGCCCATATCATTCAAGCTGGTATTACGCGCGTTGTCTTCAAGATGGACAATGACAAGCTAAAGGGCGGCTTCTCCGACCGGTGGGGGGAGTCGATCAAGCGCGGGCTCGACATGTACGAGGAAGCCGGTGTCGAGGTGATCTACTACTGATGAAGGCGAGTAGGACGACTAAGGTAGCCGAACTGCGCTAGGCTTGGAGGCCCGAACCCAAAAAGGAGTGACCCCTTGAGCCTCGTGGCAATTGACATCGACTCGACCCTCTACGATTTCGAAACACCGTTCAGGCAAGCGTGCTTCGATCTCGCGTTTGATAAGGAGGAGAAGGACAAGGAGACCTATTTCAAGGCCGCCTACCATTCCTGGGTCCAGTGGCGCAGTCCTGCCGATATTGATGATCGTATCTTTACGGAAGCTCTAGCGATCGTCCATAGCGATGATGTCATCAAGAGTCGCCCCTCGTTCGAGGGCGCCGTCAGGGTTTGTAACCATATCTCTGACGAACACGAGATCATCTACCTGACCAATCGGAATGAAACCTGCACCGATGCGACGGACGTTTGGCTCAAGGGACAAGGCTTCCCGGTCGGGACTCTAATCTGCACGATGGAGGATAAGGCTCAGTTCTTGCGCGAGTGCCAGTTCATCATCGATGATCGTCCTCGTACCTTGGTCAACTTTGTCACCGACTTTAAGTGGCAAAGGGAAATGGAATTCTGGAATATGTACGGTTGGAATGAGTATGCGAACAGAGCCCCGCGCAAAGGCTTCAGTCTCATGTACGATTACAACGACAACCTGACAGATTGTGACAACATTTACTTGGCTCCGACTTGGGGCGGCATCGCTCACTACTTGCATAAGACGGGTGTGTTAAGCGGTGTAGATGAAGAAGATGTATCGTGTGTGCGGTCTCGTAAAGAGTATTGAGGGGCTACACAAATGGAGACAGTGATGGCTGATACGGAAGAAGCTGAACTTGCTGGTGCCGGAGTGCATGGTGTGCCACCTACGCCTCCGACTCCGCCCGCGACGACGCAGTCCTCCTTAGGAGATAGCGATCCAACTGTCAGCGTTAGTATCTACGATCTTGATGCTATACGGGCAGCATTGAACACATCTTATTACTTTCACCAGGCGCACGATCTTATGGAGGGCTATCGCGAGTACAAGTCTCGGGTGAAACCCTCTCCAATGACTGAGGGCTTAGGACGAGCGCTAGCTGCGGTTGAAGGTTACTTAGCGGGCACACCACTTGATACACGGGAGGACTGATGGCACAAGAATTCATGGATCTCTTTCCAACCAACTCCGGCTGGGACACCTTACAGCGAGGGAGAGAACCGGACCCACCGATTCGTCAGACCGGTACGGTGCGGTCGGAGCCCATGATTGAGGTGGAGGTCAAGACGCTCGAAGAGATCTACTCTCGGTTGAATGAGTTAACGTATGAGCGCGACTATCGCCTCAATGACTTCAATTTGGATACCATTGCGGATATCCGAGACATGGTGTATAATCTGCTTCGATGACGGTTAAGCTTTTCATCCCAGTGGGCATTCCTGGATGTGGCAAGAGCACTTTCGCCGAGACATTCTTGAGTCATGCGATTTGTGTTTCTACCGATGCGATTCGCAAGGAGATGTTCGGCTCGCTTTTGGCTGCTCACGATGTGAGTAAGCAAGAGCAGAGGCAGCGCAACGATCTTGTCTTTAAGCTCTATCACGAGAAGATCCGCACCAATCTTCAAGCTGGCAAGGATGTAATTGCCGATGCTACCAACCTTGATACTAGGGCACGGCAGCAGCTAAGTGACATTGTGGACGAGACCACTTGTGAGCAACCAATTGAGGTTCACGTCTTGCTGTTCACCAACATTCAAGAGGCGTTCAGACGTAACGAAGAGCGCGACTCTGATCAGGTGGTCCCACCCGAGGTCATGGCTCGCTTTGCTGTCAAGTTCGACAAGGTCGTTCAGCAGATTGACGAGGCGGCCTACGACTCCGTCACGGTGATTGGATGAAGTTTATCCACTTTGCTAGCGGGGTCTTTCGGGGTCTGGGGAGGAGTGTTACAGAGGACACCAACGTCTTTTTGCTCGCCGCGTCGGCGGCACTAGGGGGACGCAGAGGGATCTCGCGAGCATTGCTTGTTTACGTGCTCCTGCGTCGGGCGGATGACTACTTTGGCAGGATGGATCAATGGGTGGAAACCGCTCTATCCGGTCCTGTAATGAATACCAATGAGCAACATCCAAACTGAGATTCCGCTAGGCGCCACCGTTAAGCTACAGCCCGGTTTCGATGAGCTTTACCAGTTAGCCTTTGTTGGCTCGACCGGGCTCGTTAAGGATCACCGTCAGGATATGGGCTTTGATCAGATCTGGGTGCAATGGAATACAGATGATTGGCAGTACAATGGTGAGCGTGATGGCTGGGCCTTCGCCTCTCATTTCAAGGTGATCGAGCTTCCCGACGAGCCTGTACATCCTAAGGACTTCGAGCCCCAGGATTCCGAGGCTCCCGCCATCATGGAAGACTCGAATAATGAACAGATGGCCCAGTTCATTGAGGGCATTACCGAGGCGTGCGATACGGCTTCAGGGGGAGAGGGGTTTATCCTCATCTCTGTTGAGCGCGATACCGATGGCGACCTGATCATAAAGGTGGGTGGAGCGTCTACAACCCCCGAAGCCGGTGCTACGCTTAACGCGTTCTTGAATGCGATCGAAAATGTAGGTCGCGAGATTGATGAAGGTGGAGAGGAGGATCTGAATGGAGATTCGCAGTAAGCATGTCTGTACCGGTTGCGAGCAGGAGCGTAAGACGAAGAATAAGCCTCTGCGTACCGTGAAGGTTTTGCCTGCCGAAATCACCAACACCACTGAGTTCTCTCATCGTGAGCCCGAGGTAGAAACCATTATGTGCGAGTATTGCGATGGAGATGCTCTTCCTAGGGCTCTCAACCTTCATCGGTTCGGAACCTAGTGGGTTGGGTTCGTAACAGCGTTACTGATGGGGAGCTAAACGCTCTCGCGCAGGCTGCTCGTGTGGCTTGGGCCGATGACACTCGTTATCCACGGTCTATCTCTAGTGCCACTGATGCTGGGCAGTGCTATGTCACTGCGCGCTGGTTGGTTGATCGGCTTGGAGGCAAGGTTGCATGTCGTGAAGGTCACTACGTGTGGACCGACAACGACGCCGAGTGGATCATCGATCTCACGGGTCATCACACCGGTCATGTGACCTACGCTAGGAATGCCGGTCGCTACAAGCTGTATCCCACCGTAGACAACGCTCGCACAAAGCGTTTTTCGGCGCGCGCTGACACCATCTTCGAGAACCTCGGCGAACTCAAGAAGCTAGCCGACTTCGGCTTCGGCGGAGATGCCTATCCGGCCGAAGAGGGCGACCGCAGCGAAGAACTCGATCTCGATCACAACCAGTTCTGGCACGACGAGCCTACAGAGTTGCCAGAAACGAAGACATATCAGTTCGTCTATGCTAATGGCGGCCTTGAGATCTCGCCTGAGCACGAGCATAAGGAGCTTCTACAGCACGCCGGACTCTCTACCAGCCACTCTGGTCCCATGGCTGTAGGCTACGTCAGCGTCATTAAGGACCGTGCGACCTGGGAGGTTCAGAGCAATGTCAACATTAAGTCCCTCAACAAAGCCTTCAAGGATTACACCAAGCATGTCGGATGGATCTGGGGCGGCCTTACGAACATTGATGGGGAACCGATCTCGGATGACTTTGCTCCGAAGCGATCCCGAACCCTCCACTGGATCTACGATCGAGATGCCGACCATCTATGGATTGGTCGTTCGCCCGGAGCCGAACTTTCCACTAGGGTTGCTAGCAATTACGAGTTGGGGTCACTTAGAAGTGGAGCGTTGCGAGTGGGATCCGGGCGAGCAACGCTTCAAGGCCCTGCTCCACAGGCCGCTATCAGGGGTCTATACGACTTTTGTTGTGACCGAGGACTACGACTCTTCGCAGTCAACGACAACGCCCTCCACCAAGTAGAGGATCTCGATACTTACGATCGGGGGTCAAACGAAGGTGGCGCCTTTGAGGCCGAGCGCGAGCCATCAGGGTTATACTCATGTCCCTCTTGTGGTGAGTTGTTCCCCAACTGGCACGAGTACCAGAAGCACCGTCGCGAGGCACCGCATGACGAGCCTGAGCCCGACAGCGGGTTTCCTGAGCTAGACATGGATGCGGATTTCCCTCCGCACTTCACCGAGCAGCAGCCAGTGGTCATGGCGACTACGTACAAAGAAGCATGTCGAGTACGTGGCAAGATTCCTCACCATGGTGATCAGTACTTCGTAGCCTACCACTGTGGTTCTCCGTTGGGCTACGCCGTTGTCGGACCTAATGGTCGCATTATTCAATCGTTCGCTGAGCGCGACTATGTCAAGCCATTCATCACTTCGGCTGTCCAGCGCTACACTGGCAACGAGCCTAAGGATATGCTCGATCAGCCTATCCCGTTTGTCTTTGACATCGATAGGGATAAGATCGAGGTCGGAGAGCCTGGTCAGCCCACGTCGTCTCTCGGAGGCT
>ERZ795048.889-NODE-889-length-29290-cov-16.968736_pt1 | contig 29290 bp, 20 predicted proteins | sample MGYA00375132_ERZ795048 | MGnify/ENA primary metagenome ERZ795048 (study PRJEB30177, sample SAMN05720225) | activated sludge metagenome | isolation source: Anaerobic digester | place: Hong Kong | collected 2014-12-17 ... | reverse complement strand
GACTCAGGAGGTGTTCAACATCGTCCAGGCTTGCGGTGATGGGGATCTGGAACCGCATGACCTGAGGGGCATTGCCCGAGTACGCCGCCCAGACGCCCTGCCTGGCAAGGCAATCGGCCATGAGCGCTCCGAGAAATTCATACTTGTATTCGATGCCGATCATGAGGCCGAGGCCTCTCACCTCCTTGACGCAATCGGGATTCTCCTTCCATATTTCATTCAACCCCTCCTTAAAACGCTTGCCCACTGCTGCCGCGTTCTCCCACACCTTGTTTTTCACGAGATAATCCAGCACTGCCGACGACACGATGCAGCCCAGGTCCGTTCCGCCACTGTGTGAGGTATGGTACAGGGGATTGGCCTCGACATAGCTTACCAGCGGCTCGATTTCCCGATAGACCACCGCCCCGTTGGGGTAGAGACCTCCGCTGATGGACTTGGCCGTGAACATAATGTCGGGAATCAACCCGTACTGTTCCATGGCCCACAGGGTACCGGTGCGACCGAAGCCCGTCTGCACCTCGTCGAAGATGAGCATCATGCCGTGCTCGTCACAAATCTTCCGCAGTCCCTGCAGGTATTCCTTGGTGGCGACATGGATTCCCCCTTCACCCTGTACGGGCTCAAGTACCACAGCGGCGATATTCGGCCCTGCCAGTCGCCTTACCGCCTCCAGGTCATTGAAGTCCACCACGTGAAAGCCCGGCATCAGGGGAAGGAACAGCTCCTTGTAGTAGTCCTTGCCGTTTGCCGAGAGGCTGAACCCTTCATGTCCGTGATAGGCCTTGTTCATGGTGATTACATCGTTCCTTCCCGTAGCACCCTTGGCGAGCTTGATGGCCCCGGCACAGGCATCCGCACCGGTGGCACAGAGCACCACCTTGTTCAGATCCCCGGGGCAGAGCGACGCAAGCTTGACGGCAAAGTTCACCTTGGCCTCGGACATGATCCCGGCCGAACCCATGTCATAGCGGTCCAGGGCATCGCGCAGGGTATCCATGATCTTAGGGTTTGCCCTGCCCACGTTGAAACAGCCGGCCGAGCTGAAGCAGTCATAGAACCGCTGTCCGCCTACGGCATCGGTGAATGTACAGCCCTTTCTCCCTCGTTCATACACATCCAGATGAGCGCACCTGAGATACCTCACCTGGCCCCTTGAGATGTGTTTGCCGAAGAGGTACTGGACATAGTCCCGCTCCTGTCTGTCCATAGTGACATTTAGCTTTTCTGCCATTTTCCTCCCCCTTGACTGCATGAAAAGATTCATGCATGTTCATTACCAAACCGGAAAATCGACGACACTCCGCCTGCTACAGGCATCATTGATCTCCGTGTTTACACCACAATCAATTTCCGATATCGATATCGGCTGTATTCTTAATACTAAACGTGCATGTGAAGTTGTCAACAATTTATTAGTCGATCAACCAAATTAACCTCCTGAGATGATCATAACTTATTGTTATTTATGTCTTATTTATATGATATCAAGTGAATCCTTATTGCAGCTCATTTTCCGATCATGCTATATACGATATAAAACAATGCTATGATTAAATTTTCATTTCCTTTTTCCCGATAGAGAACACCATGGCGGAGTTTTGCAATTTTTTTGTGTGGAAAAGGAGCAAACCACAGTATGAAGGATCATAATGGGGATATTTTTGTTAAACCGGCAATTTTCCAGGAGTTCATTACCTATGTAGTTGTCGTTCCGATTGTAGTGTACTTTTCTTTCTTTGCCGTTCATTTTACCCGGGAATATTTTACCGAGTTCATGGTGTACCTGATAGGACAGACCATTGTGTCATGTTCGTTCGGCGTATGGCTGAAATACTACCTGACCCGGCCCATTGTCCGGTGGATGGAAGGTTACAGCCGGGGTCAGCTCGATGTCGAGCTGAATAAGAAGGCACTTAAGAACGCATCGATCATACCCGCGCTCGAAGGGATTGTGATTCTTCTTCGCTGGGCACTCGTGGCGTTCGCCAGCATCCTGGGACCGTTTTTCCTTACCGGCAGGATCACCATGGCGGAGGCCCTGATCGCGGAGAACATCCTCCTTATGACGGGAATCACCGATATGGCCCTGTATTTCCTTGTTTCCGAGAATTCTCTGATACCCTTCCTCCAGATGTCGGGCCAGAGCGGAAAATCGTATGCCGATTTGAAACTCTGGCGGATGAGCTTCAGGACAAAGCTTCTCCTGCTCATCCTCTGTATTGCCGTTCCTCCTTTGGCCATCCTGATCGGCATCATCTACCTGTCAATCCTGGGCCTTGTGCCCCTGGGCTCCATCCAACTCGGATTCTTCATATTAATGGGACAGACCTTCTTTATCATATGCCTGAACGGGTATCTGCTCAGCAAGACCATGTGGTCGTCCATCCATGACATGTCCGAGATGCTCAAAGATATCACCCACGGCGTGGGTGACCTGAGAATGAGGCTGAGGGTGAACACGCTGGATGAAATGGGGGATTGTGCACGCTGGTTCAACCGGTTCATCGCAAATCTGGAGAACATCATCGGCAAGGTCAAGCAGAACTCGGCACAGCTCGACACAGCCACCCAGGAGATTTTGTTTGGGACGCAGGTACTCTCGCAGTCTTCTCAGGAACAGGCTTCCTCCATCGAGGAACTGGCTGCTACCGTAGATGAAATGACCACGGCCATAAAGCTCAATGCAGAAAATGCATCTTCCGGTCTTAGGAAAACACGTGAGATGGTACAGATGGTCAGCGAGAGCGGGAAGATGTCAAAGGAGCTCATACTGGCAATGGACGAGATCTCCGAGGCCTCAAAAAAGATCGGCACTATCGTTATCACGGTAAACGATGTCGCCTTCCAGACCAACCTCCTGGCGCTCAATGCGGCAGTGGAAGCTGCCAGGGCAGGAGAACACGGGAAAGGCTTCGCCGTGGTGGCCCAGGAGGTGCGTTCCCTCGCACAACGCTCGGCCGAGGCCTCCCGGGAGATCCGCAGCCTGATCGAAGATACGGTCAGCAAAATTATTGCGGGCGATGACATGGTCAAGAAATCAGGAGACATCCTCGAAGAGATCATCCGGCACATCGATAATCTGTCCAAGACCATCGACGAGATTGCCCACTCCTCTTCCAACCAGGCCAGTAATGTGGAGGAACTGAACCATGCAATTGCCGAGATCGACGCGGGTACACAGCAGAATGCATCCACGGCGGAGGAACTCACCAGCACCTCCCATCACCTGAGTGTCGGGGCCATGGAACTGGCAGAGAAGATAAAACTCTTCACCGTGTCCGCCGAAAAATCCAATACAGGCGGAAGTACTCCGATGAGATCCTCTTGTCATGAAACTCTGCAGGAGGCATGTCAGGATATGGAGTCCGGGTTTCAAAACTTCTAGACGGTCCGGCATAGAGGCATAGACAATAGCTTCTTACCGCTTTTTAATGCATCGAACCAGGATTCCTTAAGGTATACGGATAAGATGATCTTTATCAGGGCAGGGAACGTATTCCCTGCCCATATTATATTCAGGATTTGCTCTTTTCGAATTCAACCATGAAGTCTGCAAGCCGCTGGGCACCTTCCATTGGGAGAGCATTGTACATCGATGCCCTGATGCCGCCCACTGAGCGGTGGCCCTTGAGACCCACCAGACCTTTGCTGCCGGCTTCGGCCAGGAATTCTTTTTCCAGGTCTTCGCTGGGAAGCCTGAACGGGATATTCATCTTCGATCTGGACGCCTTTTCCACGGTTCCCCTGTAGAACTTACTGGCATCGAGGATATCATAGATAAGTGCGGCTTTCTTCACGTTGATCTTCTCTATCTCAGAGACCCCGCCCTGGTCGATGATCCACTTCAACACCTCATGCACCACGAAGATGGCGGTGACCGGACACGTGTTGTGCATTGAATTCTTGCTCACGTGAGTGGAATACTTCAGCATGGTGGGGGTGTTTTCCGGAGCCTTGTCAGCCAGGTCATCCCGGATGATAACGGCAGTCACTCCTGCCGGGCCCATATTTTTCTGCGCTCCGGCATAGATGATCCCGAATTTCGACACATCGATCTTCCTCGACAGGATGTCTGACGACATGTCTGCAACAAGGGGAACATCTTTGGTGTCCGGGAAGGTCTGCCACTGGCTTCCATAGATGGTATTATTGGATGTGATATGGCAGTATGCCGCGCCCGGCGTGAACGTGATCTCCTCCGGGGTTGGAATCCTCGTGTAACTATCATCCTTTGACGATGCGGCGATATTCACCTTGCCGATCTTCTTTGCCTCTTTGATGGCATTTGACGACCAACTGCCGGTATCGATATAGTCTGCTACCTCATCAGGCCCAAGAAGATTCATGGGGACCATGGCAAACTGCAGGCTTGCCCCGCCCTGAAGAAAGAGAACCTTATAGTTCTCCGGGATGCCCATGATGTCACGAAGCAGGGATATTGTCTCGTTTGCCAATGCATCGAATTCCTTGGATCGATGGCTCACTTCCATGATTGACATGCCGGTATTCGCAAAATTCAATGCTGCCTTGCTGGTGCTTTCGAGAACCGGCTCCGGGAGTACTGCCGGCCCTGGATTAAAGATAAATACGTTTCTCATAATTCCTGTATGCCTCCTCGATATTCATTAACAATCTTTTTCATTATACCAAATCGGCCTCCCTGGTAAAGCCAATTTTCTACCCCGCCATCATCAGGGATGACACAGCAAAAAAGAGCAGAACAACGACGGGATGATACTGTTGACATGGGCCTTATTACAGTTTATAGAAAATGAATGGTCACTCATGTTCCGACTACACTCGCTGTATTCTCGCACACAGGCTTTTTTCTTTTTTTAAAAATCCAGGATATAACATGATTATATCTTAGAACAACTAGGAGGGAATGTATGGATTTCTCATTAAGTGATGAGCACAAAATGGTACAGGACATGGCACGGAGGTTTGCCGATCAGGAGCTCAAGCCCAGAGCTGCCGAGATCGATCAAACCCATCGCCACAACGATGAAGTCTTGAGAAAAATGGCTGAGAACGGCTTCATGGGGGTTGCCATACCTGCAGAATACGGCGGGGCAGGCATGGATTATCTTGCATATGCGTTGATATTAGTCGAGATATCAAGGGGTTGTGCCAGCACCGGCGTGATTATGTCTGTAAACAACTCCCTGTACGGGTTCCCGGTCTACAAGTTTGGGACCGAGGAGCAGAAGATCAAGTTCAATACACCGGTTGCATCCGGTGAGGCACATGGTTGCTACGGCCTCACCGAGGCAAATGCCGGTTCTGATCCGGCGGGCATGAAGACAAGCGCCGTGCTCGACGGAGATTCCTGGATCATCAACGGGGAGAAAAAATTTATCACCAACGGCAATATTGCCAAATACGGGGTTATTGCCGCGGTAACCGATAAAGACAAGGGCTACAAAGGGATCACCCAGTTCATCATTAACTTTGAAGAGACCGAGGGTTTCTCGGTAGGCAAGGTGGAAGACAAGCTCGGCATCAGAGGATCCGGAACATCGGAGCTCGTATTCCAGGATGCACGCATCCCGAAAGACGCCATCCTGGGAGACCCGGGTTCAGGATTCAGGCAGATGCTCACCACACTTGATTCCGGCCGCATCGGTATCGCTTCACAGGCCCTTGGCATTGCAAAGGCATGCCTGGAGGAATCAGTGAAGTATTCCAAAGAGCGGGTCCAGTTCGGCAAACCCCTCGAAGCCTTCCAGGCCACCCAATTCAAACTCGCAGACATGGCAACCCGCATCGACGCATCGGAACTCCTCATTCACAAGGCGGCATGGCTCGAGAGCAATGACCTGCCATTTGAGAAAGAAGCGGCTCAGGCAAAGATGTTTGCATCGGACACAGCAATGGATGCCACCATTGAAGGGGTCCAGATCCTTGGCGGATACGGTTATGTCACCGAGTACCCCATGGAACGGCTCATGCGTGATGCAAAGATCACCCAGATCTATGAAGGCACCAACGAGATCATGAGGGTCGTCATTGCCCGCAGCGTGCTGGGAAAACGCTAATAAAAAGATCAGATTGACACAAGGGGGCATGTTCTTCACTGCCCCCTTGTGTTTTGTTCCGTCATCGAAAAATCAATCGCGGCTGAAGCCGCTCCCACATGGTTCGTTAATGGTAACTCATGAACAATGAAAGGTGGACCGTAAGTTTTTCACGCCATCGAAAGGTTGGTCTTTTCTCCAGTCATCGTCTCCTGATTGGAGAAAACTCATCAATTTCTGCGAACTCCGCGTCCCTGCAGTGAGGTTTTATCAGTTTCCTTTTTTGTTTTTAAATTTGAAATTTGCAATCCGAAATTCCAAATTCGTAAGTTTTTATCTTCTGCCTGAGATCTTGCACCACAAGTCCTGTCCTGCCTGGGATCATGAACCCTATGTCTTGATCTGCCTTGGATCTTGCGCGTTCCTGTTCGCACTGCCTGAGATCACGATCTTCCTGAAAGTATTTTTCTAATGCGCCTCGGCCCAGTTCTTCCCCACTCCGATATCCACCCTGGTGGGAACTGATAGTGGAAGTGCGTTTTCCATTTCATATCTGACGAGTTCTCTCAGTTCTTCAATCTCGTCAAGGGCGGCCTCGAACACGAGTTCGTCGTGAACCTGGAGGATCATCCTGCTCTTCATGGTACGGATCTTTTCATGGATCTTTACCATCGCGATCTTGATAATGTCTGCCGCACTGCCCTGAATCGGGGTGTTGATAGCGATTCTCCGTGCGCCCTCACGCTCGTTGAAATTGTCTGAGTTGATCTGGGGGATGGTCCTCCTCCTGCCCATGATCGTCGTGACAAAGCCGTCCTTCGAGGCCTTGTTGTAGATGGACTCCATATAGCCATTCACCCCGGGATACTTGGCGAGGTAGTTTTCGATATAGCGCTTAGCCACATCCCGTTTTATGCCCAGTTCCTGCGACAGCTTGTGGGGGCCCATCCCGTAGATGATGCCGAAGTTGATCGTCTTGGCCTGCCTTCGCTGGTCCTCGGTTACCATCTCCAGCGGGGTATCGAACACCTCGGCGGCGGTGCGTGCATGGATATCCACTCCCTGGACAAAGGAGTTCTTCAGCGTTTCGTCCTTTGAGATATGGGCCAGAATCCTCAGCTCGATCTGGGAGTAGTCGGCACTGAGGATGGCAAAACCCTCGGGTGCAACGAAGGCCTGGCGGATCCTTCTGCCCATCTCGGTTCTGATTGGGATATTCTGCAGATTCGGTTCCGATGACGATATCCTTCCTGTTGCCGTTATCGCCTGATTAAACAGGGTATGGATCCTGCCTGTTACAGGGTCGATCATTGAAGGCAGCGCATCCACATAGGTACTCTTCAGTTTTGAAAACGTCCGGTAGTCCAGGATAAGGGCAGGGAGTTCGTGCCTGGTCGCAAGGGCTTCAAGCACCTTGCTGTCCGTGGAATATCCGGTCTTGGTCTTCTTCACTACCGGAAGGGAGAGGTCCTCAAACAGGATAACCCCCAGCTGCTTTGGAGAATTGATGTTGAATGTCTTGCCTGCCATGGCAAAGATCTGCTTTTCCATCGCATCGAGATGGAAGGTGATTTCCCTTGATATGTCCGAAAGCACATCTACATCGATGAGCACGCCGACATCCTCGAGGTCTGCCAGCACACCTGTTAAAGGTATCTCGATATCGAAATAAATCCCATCCACCCCGAGTTGCTTCATTTCCCTGGAGAGAATTTCCTGCAGCGGGACAAGGACCTGGGCATGGGAAGCCAGATGCCCTGCGAGAACGGATTCTTCGATCTGGTCCATGCCCCGTGCATTCCTTCCCGTACCACTGAGCTCCTTCTCCGTATGAAGCACCCTGTCCAGATGTGCTCTGGATAAGTCTTCGAGACTGCTCGTTCCGCTGGCCGCATCGATACAGTATGCAGCAAGCATGGTATCATTGATGCCTGCCCTGATCTCAATACCGTCTCTTTTTGCAGCCACCAGCGATCTCTTCGCATCATGCATGCAGAGATTCAGCCCCGGGTTCTTCAAGGGATCCAGGTAGGTCCTCGGATCGAGGCACACATAGCTGATATTTTCCTGAAACACAGAAGAACCTGTGCCGGGTATAACGTACATCCCTGCCTCACCTGAGAGATCTTTTTTGAGGGTGTACTCGATTGTTCCATCGTGCCCCTGCCGGACATCAACAGGCTCGCCCTGGGAAATCTCTGCCAGGAGACCCTTGAACTCGAGATCACCAAAGAGACCCGTGAGCTTCTGGGTATCCATGTCCTGCTTGCAGAATGTTTCGGGCGTGATGCCGACTTCCACATCTTTGTCAAGCCGCACCAGTTCGTAGCCCAGCAGGGCATGTTCCTGATTTTCCTCGATTGCAGACTTCTGCTTGGCGCTTTTTATCTGCCCCGTGTTGTCGATAATCTCCTGCAGGTGGCCGAAGGAATTGATCAGGGAGGTGGCTCCCTTGGCCCCGATACCGGGAATTCCGGGTATATTGTCGGAACTGTCTCCCATGATGGCCAGCAGGTCCGCGATATATTCCGGATAGACCCCATACTTTTCTTTGACCGCATCCCGGTCATAGGTGGTATCTTTCAGCGTATCCCACACCGATGTCTTTTCGTTCACCAGCTGCATGAGGTCCTTGTCGCCGGATATGATGACCACACGGAAGTCGGATTCATACCTTCGTGCCAGCGATGCAATGATATCGTCCGCTTCCAGGCCCTCGATCTGGACCAGCGGTATTCCCATGGCCTGAACGATGTCGATGATATAGGGGATCTGGATCTGAAGGTCCTCGGGCATCTTCTGCCTGGTTGCCTTGTAATCCTTGTACATTGCATGCCGGTGGGTCGGCCCCCTGGAATCGAGGACAAAACAGATGTGTTGAGGATCCTTGTCCTTGAGCAGTTTCAGGAGCATGCGCGAAAAGATATAGATCGCGTTGGTGGGCATGCCCTTTGACGTGGAGAGATTTCTCATGGCATAGAAGGCTCGGTACACATAGGAACTGCCATCGATAAGATAGAGATTGCCCTGTTCCGTCATGATTTCGCACGTCCTCCTGAGTGCATCTTCTTCCAGACCTGATAATCCTTCAGAATCGCGCTATGGTCGAATACAACAGGTTCCGGGAGGTCTTCCAACGAAAAAACCCGGACATCTTCAGCGTCGTCTCTGGCTATGAGATCGCCTGCACCACGGGCCACAAATACCGTTGTGATGGTATGAAAACGGGGGTCTCTGTCCGGGGCTGAGTAGACGCTGAGCAGCTGCAGGTCTTCCACTTTCAGACTCGTTTCTTCACGAGCCTCCCTGATTGCCGCATCCTCCACCGACTCCCCATAGTCGACAAAGCCTCCCGGCAGAGCCCACCCGTGAGGGGGATTCTTGCGGTAGACCAGAACGATGCCGGATGAGTACTCTATGATGATATCAACTGTCGGATAGGGATTCTTGTACCTGCTGATTGAATGCCCGCAGTTCGGGCAGGTGATGATCTCCCTGGTGGAGGACATCAAGCGTCCTTCATACACAGGGAGATATTGAATCCCCCGCTGCTCTCAACGATGATGTCTGTATTCTCCTTGAGCCCGCAGCATAATCCCTCTATCTCTCGCTGGATTTCCGGAGTCGCCTCCAGTTCATTACACCCCAGGCGTATTACACCGTTATCTAGAACGATACGCAAAGTTCTCCCCTTCTGGGTTGTTGCGAGGATGGTGTTGATAATCCCTGTCACGGCATACGAGAGTGCATTATAGTCGCTCTTGACATAGCAGGACCTGGAGTCCAGGTTGATCTCCCGGTTGGTTTCATGTTTGAACCGCATATCGGCCATGAGAAAATCGATCTCCATCTGGAGGTACTCTCTCAGCTCGATGGAGGTGTAGCCCTCAGAGATCATCTGGATCTTATATCCCAGTGATTTGAGGATCTGATCTATTTTATCCGCACCATCCTGGATCGAGAGAACATCCTTGCTGTTCTTTTCCCTGATGTTCGTAAACTCCTCTTCAGAGAGATCCTTAAGGCTGGCGATTTTGTCATTCCTCGACTCAATGAGCTGAGCCCTTCCCATTATCCACATGAGGGGGGTGTTGAGATTATGGACCATCCCACCCATCAGAGACCCTACATGTGCGTAGAGCTTATCCTTCATCCTTCCTCCAAAAAAGCCCGATATGCCAGGTATGTAGCATAAGTATCAACCTTCGAAGACAGTTCGAATGGCGAATGCATGGACAGCAGTGCCGGTCCCATGTCAACAATATCCATCCCATACTCCGCAAAGAATTTAGCAACCGTTCCGCCGCCGCCCTCATCCACCTTTCCCAGCTCTCCTGTCTGCCAGGGGATGTTTTTCCGGTTCAGGAACGATCTGATCCACGCCACGTATTCTGCATGGGCCTCGTTCGATCCAGCCTTGCCCCGGGAACCGGTGAACTTGGTCACGCATACGCCGTAGCCTATCTTTGCAGCGTTGGTCTTTTCATGCACCTCGGGGTAGTCAGGATCAAGGGCTCCGTTTGCATCCCCTGAGATGGCCTTGCTCCTGAACAGGACCCGTGAGGGTATAACATTCTCTTTAAATTTCTCCGAGAGCTCCCAGATGATCTCTTCCAAGAAGCTGCTTTTTGCACCGGTATTGCCGTCACTGCCTATCTCTTCCTTGTCGACAAGCAGCGCTATCGACGTGTAGGGCACTTTTGTGCAGTCGCGCACGGCAGCAAATGCCGCCCAGGAGCACACCCGGTCATCCTGGCCGTATGCCCCGACCAGTGAGCGGTCATATCCCACATCCCGGGCAGGGCCTGCAGGTACGATCTCGATATCCGCTGAAACAAAATCCTGCTCAGAAATGCCATATTTCTCATGCAGAAGAGAAAGAATACGGCCTTTGACCTTTTCATCCTTCTCGTTCAGGTCGGGGATGGAACCGAAAATGATATTGAGCTTCTCTCCCTGGAAGGCATCGCCCACCTTCTTGGTATACTGGGTCTTTCCTGCAAGATGAGGAAGCAGATCCTCGATGGTGAAGCAGGGATCATCATCTTCTTCGCCGATGACGATCCTGACAGCGCTCCCATCCTCCTTTACGACAACGCCATGAAGGGACAGGGGCCGTGCCAGCCACTGATACTTTTTAATGCCCCCGTAATAGTGGGTCTTGAGCATGGCAAGATCGGTGTCTTCATAGAGCGGGTTTGCCTTCAGATCGAGGCGCGGACAGTCAATGTGGGCGACAACGATTCTGACTCCTTCGCTCAGGGGGGCTGATCCTTTCCGGCACAGGGCTACGGCCTTGCCCCGGTTCTCAAAAACCACCAATCCCTTCCTGCCCCCAGAGCGCTCCTGGATGAATGAAACCGCCTCACGTTCAGTTTTTACCTGAGACAGGAACTCCTTGTACTGGGTATTATATGCCTCGATCTCCGATTCTTTTCCTTTCAGCTTCTCCCATCCGCAGACCGGCTTATGTGCAAGGTCTATCTTAACTTTCGTCTTTTTTCTCGGCATCTTCCTCTTTCGCCTCCCCTCCGATTTCTTCAGTATAAACCTCGGTAAGAGAACGAACTTCTATCCCTGCATCCTTCAGTACCTTCCTGATTTCAGCCTTCTTTGCGTCCACGACCTTAAGCATGAAATTCTGATGTTTCATTCGAACCTCCCTGGTATAGTTTGATTGCAATGGAGGCACGTATTGCCCCTCATCGCCTTTTCTGTCACAAAAAAGCCTCGCCGTTTGATGATCCCCCTGCCACAGTGATGGCAGAAGGTGTTTTCTCCAATATGTCCCATGACATTCCCTGTATATACATAATTGAGCCCCTGACTCAATCCAATATCTCGAGCAGCCTCAACCTCGCGTACCGTGGTCGGCGGAGCCTTGTCATAGAGGTAGTGAGGGTAGTACCGGCTTATATGCCAGGGGATATCCGGGCTTATGGATTTGATGAATCCGGCGATGTCCCTGATTTCATCTTCTGAATCGTTCTCTCCCGGGATCAGCAATGTGGTGAGCTCTATCCACACCCCGGCATCATAATATGCCCTGATGGCATCGAGCACACCCTGGAGTCTTCCTCCGCAGAGCTTTTTGTAAAAGCTGTCGGAAAAGGACTTCAGGTCTATGTTTGCTGCATCGATGAGTCCCTTCAGGCTTTTCGTGACCACATCGGTGGATATATACCCGTTGGTGATCATGGTGTTTTGTATACCCTCTTCATGAGCCAGTCTGGCAGTGTCGAGGACATACTCCATGTAGATCGTTGGTTCCGTATAGGTATAGGAAATACTCTCGCACCCTCTCATGAGGGCTGCTTCCACCACGTCCTGCGGCAGCAGTTCCTCGCCGGTGATACGCCCTGTCTGTATTGGATACTGCGATATGTCGCTGTTCTGGCAGAACTTGCACCTAAAGTTGCACCCCACGGTTGCGATGGAAAACGCGGAGGAGCCCGGCAGGAAGTGGAACAACGGCTTCTTCTCTATCGGGTCCACACTGGCGGCAATGCTGCGGGCCCAGACAAGGCTGTAGAGAACCCCGCCAACATTCTTCCTCACACCGCATATGCCGGTTTTGTCTTCACGAATCACACATCTATGAGGACAGAGAACACACTGCACCCTGCCCTCATCAAGGCTGACCCAGTAGAGTGCCTCTTTCATCAATCCTTGTACCGTGCTCCTTTGTCTGCAGAAAGACTCATGTCGGCATAACGTTTCAAAACGCCAGTCAACTTCTTTTCCGGCGGCGACCATGCCTTCCTGCGCTGTGCAAGCTCTGCTTCATCCACCAGCAGATCCAGTTTCCTCTCCGGGATGTCGATGGCGATCACATCACCGTCTTTGACCAGTGCGATGGCCCCTCCCTGGGCTGCCTCGGGGGAACAGTGTCCAATGGCTGCCCCGCGTGTTCCTCCGGAGAATCTCCCGTCAGTGATAAGGGCAACATCCTTGTCGAGGCCCAGACCTGCAATCGCGGACGTCGGGGTGAGCATCTCTCTCATACCCGGTCCGCCCTTTGGTCCTTCGTACCGGATGATAATGACATCGCCCGGTTTTATTCCTCCCGACAGGATGGCCTTCGTGGCATCCTCTTCGGAATCGAACACTTTCGCCACACCTTCCCTCTTCATCATCTCGGGCAGCACACCCGACTGTTTGACAACCGCACCATCCGGGGCCAGGGATCCGCGAAGGATCGCTATGCCGCCTTCTGCATGATACGGATTGTCCAGGGGCCGGATGACCTCGGCATCATACACCTCGACGTCCTCAAGATTTTCTTTCAGGGTCTTTGCCGTTGCGGTCGTGACGCTGAGGTCGAGTACGCCGAGCCCCTCAAGGCGCTTCATGACCGCTTGTATCCCTCCCGCATGATAAAGGTCCTGAAGATGGTGCGGACCGGCCGGAGAGAGGTTGCACAGGTGCGGCACCTGCTTGCTCATGTTGTCAAAGTCGTCAAGGTCGAGCTCAATGCCGGCCTCATAGGCAACAGCGGGTACGTGCAGCACCGTATTCGTGGAGCAGCCGAGCGCCACATCCACGGCGATGGCATTGTTGAAGGCACTGTGCGTTGCTATGTCCCGCGGTTTTATGCCCTTCTCGAGCAGTTCCATGACCTTCATGCCTGCGTGCTTGGCAAGTCTGATGCGTTCGGAATATGCTGCAGGCACCGTACCGTTGCCCGGCAGGCCGAGCCCAAGAGCCTCGGTCAGACAGTTCATGGAGTTCGCGGTAAACATACCTGAACAGGAACCTGCAGTGGGGCACGCGCACCCTTCAAGTTCCCGCAGGTCTTCTTCGGTTATCGTGCCGGCCTTGACCTGGCCTACCCCTTCAAACACGCTGATGAGATCGACGGACTTGCCGCGGTGAGATCCTGCCAGCATCGGCCCCCCCGATATAACCACGGAAGGAACATTGAGCCTGAGAGCGGCCATGAGCATGCCCGGGACGATCTTGTCGCAATTAGGAACGAAAACCAGCGCATCAAACGCATGGGCCATAGCCACGAGTTCGATGGAATCCGCGATGATCTCCCTCGAGGGGAGCGAATATTTCATGCCGGCATGGTTCATGGCGATTCCGTCGCAGATGCCGATCACACTAAATTCCATAGGCGTACCGCCAGCCATACGGACACCGTCCTTGGCTGCCTGGGCTATCTGGTTCAAGTGGATGTGACCGGGGATAATTTCATTGGCTGAATTGACTATACCCACAAAGGGTCGGGCCATCTCTTCATCGGTGAAACCGTTCGCCTTAAGCAGTGATCTGTGGGGAGCCTTCTCGATGGATTTCTTTGTATTGTCACTTCTCATGGTAGGAACCTCTTCTCTCGTGGATTTGAAAGTGGAGTATTGCATTTAATACACTCGTTTTCAAGCCCTTGATTGTCTGCAGCGTACCGTCCTCAATCGTGGAGATTGAACCGAAACGCGATGCGCTGAGTCGAATCCACTTCTCTTCCGTTTATTCTGCCTGCTATGAACCGTGCACTGCCCACGGCCTTGATCGCAGCCTTATCGAGACGCCTGTAGCCGCTCGAGCTTACGATCTCGATCTTCCCGGGGCTGCCGTCGGCAAGGACTTCCACCAGGAGCACGACCGTGCCTTCCTCTCCGTGAATTCGCGAGAACCTGGGATATACAGGCTTGACCAGTCCGACAATCGATGCGGGGATCCTTTCCCCCTGTTCGGGGACATCAACGTAATTGTTCCCTGTATCCATGTCATCACCCGCATCAGTTAGCAGCGGTCCCTCAATCATAAAGGGGCTGGCCTCGACATTGTCATCAATGTCGGCAACTGGTGTAATCTGTTCTCTCTGGTCTGTCTCCTGTTCTCTTTTTTGCGTACTCGTTTCCTCCGGAGCATCCCTGTCCGCCCTGGAGGGAAGATTCGCATCAAAGATCTGCGGCGGCCCCGGTACCGCACGAGAAGGCTCCTTTTGTGTTCGGGTCCTGGCAGGGCGTTGCTGATTATCGGGCGCATCATCCTTTGGGAGAGACTGCAATGCGCTGGATGCTACGGATGTTACAATGTTGAGTGTAATCGAAGATACGCCTTTTTTCTGGATGGTCGGTGCATCATGGCTGAACATATCTGATGAAAGAACCAGTGCATGAATGATGAGCGCGATGATGAACGGCCCGATAAAATCGGATAACGCCATTACGACTCCTGCCTGCACTCAAAGGATACTTCCGCTATCCCCTCACCTCTGAGCAGATCCAGTACCCGGATGGCAACACCAAGGTCAGCCCCACGGTCACCGTTGATGAACACCGGGATATCCGTTTTCCCGCCTGCCTGAGACATGACCTCATCCACGAGCCCGGACAGTGCAACCGGCTGCTTTCCTACAAGGACCGCGTTCTCATCCGTTATGGTGATGCTGACATAGTCCTTCCTGTCAACCTGTGCCGTTGATGCCTCGGGCAGTTCCACGATAAGTCCGCGGTGAACCACCATGGAGAGCATCGCATAAATGAAGAAGACCAGCAGGAGAAAGACCACGTCGATGAGAGGAAGCATTTCAACCCGAGCCTTCTTGTTTTCATATCCGCACGTTACCATCGGATTTTACCTCCGTCCCCTTTCTGCAGGATGTCTCAAGCCTGACCATGAGATTATTGATCTCGTTCGTTGCTTTGCGCACCCTTTCCACGAAGTAGTTGAAGGGGACCAGGGTCACGAGTGCCACGGTGAGCCCTGCGGCAGTCGTTATCAACGCCTGGGCAATGCCGCCGGTGACTGCCCTGGGATTCTCAATGCCGCCGGCACCTAAGAGGTCGAATGAATCGATGATACCCAAAACAGTCCCCAGGATACCGAGCAGCGGTGCCATGGTGATGATGGTATCCAGGATATCGAGGCCTCGCTTCATACGATCGATCTCTTTTGTGGCCGCCACCTCCATGGTTTCCCTCAGTCCGCAATCACGATGCGCAAGACCGCACAGGAGAACCCTCAGGGCAAAATCGCGACCAGAGGCTTCACCGGTATGTTTCTGACCCTCTTCAAGGAGGGAGTCCACATGGCCATCCTGCGTCTTCCAGAAGATATCCTCAATGAGATCGCCTCTCCTGAGCCTGTGTTCCCGCCACCAGAAAATCACCCGCTCTATGGTTATGGTGACGGAAACTATTGAGCATATGAGCAGGGGCCACATGAGTGGCCCTCCCCTGATAAACATCTCTTTCATGCACTTATCCTCCCATTATAAACAGTGGTCTATTCTGCACCCGGTATCTCTAGAATGTCACCTTCAGCCCGCCATAGGCAGAAAACCCTGCCGTCCCGTATCCCTTGACCTCCTCGTACTCCTCGTCGAAAAGGTTCTCCACCCTGGAGAAAAGCTGAACGGTCCCGTTTATATCGTATGATGCAGCCAGGTTCACCAGTGTGTACGGGTCCAACCTCACCCGCGCAGCAGGCCAGGTGGAGAAGTCATTGTCGTATCGTGCTCCGACATAAGAGAGATCCAGGTTTATATTTGCTTTGTTCAGGATGCGATAATTCACGTTGAGCCCGAACCTGTTCCTTGCCCGCAGGAGAAGATCCTCCCGGGTTGTCTTGTCCTGTGTGTCCGTATAGGTATAACCTGCACGGAGCGCCAGATCCTCAATTGGGACAAGGGTTGCAGACAGCTCTATACCATGAGATCTGGCCTCGGCAACGTTGACATATTTCCACAAACCGGTATCGTAGTCGATAAGGTCGTTAAAGTCGTTACTGAAATACGTCGCCGACAGCGTCAGCCTGTTACCGAACAGAGATTGCTCCACACCGACATCCCATCCGGTGCTCTCTTCCGGGTCAAGGGTTTCGTCGCCATATGCGGAATAGAGCTGGTACAGCGTGGGCGCCTTGAATCCTGTCCCGTAACTTCCCTTGATGGTAGTCCCGGTCTGATTGATACAATAGGCCAGCGTTAGGCGGTAGGTGGTCTCTGTGCCGAACCTGTCATGATCGTCCACCCGGACACCCAGCGTGGTGAACAACGAGTCGCGAAGTGTTATTCTGTCCTGGAGATAAAAGCTGCTCGTTCGAGCGGTCTCTTCACCAAAGGTGCTCGAATACGGCCCATAGATGCTCTCTGAGTAGTAGTCACTCCTTCCTTTCTCTGCTTCGGTTTCAACCCCGAGGGTCAGGGTGTTTGTCTCATGGAGGTTAAGATCGTGCTGCCAGTCGAACTTTATGATCTTTCCGTCATAAGAGTCCCGGCTCAGGTCATCGGGGTGGTCAGCATCGGTATCATTGTCTCCTTCCCTGCTGTAGTCGGTCAGGGAAAAACCCAGTTTCTGTTCCCAGAGATCATCCATGAGCAGCAGGCTTGCCTGGGATCTGAAATAGAGCTGCTGTGTATCTGTCGTGTAGTTGGGGTCATCACCTCCTGCACCACCGCTGTTGTCGATATCAGCCTCGGCATCGATCCACCGCAGTATGACATCCAGGCCGAATTTCTCCCCCGGGGTGAACCCGACCCGACCAGAAACAGAGGTGTTCTCCAGGCCGTCATCCTCACGGTTCCCCTCATCTCTGTCGGCAGCGGATATACCGTCGGTATCCAGACGTGAGATGCCAACGGAATAATTGGCGAGGCTGTTTCCGCCGCTGATCCCTGCTCTTTCCCGGAATGTATGGAACGATCCTGCCTCGGCGGAAACAAATCCGGTAGGAGAGCCCTTTCCCTTTTTCGTAATGATATTGATGACGCCGCCGATGGCGTCAGACCCGTACAGCGTGCTCTGCGGTCCGCGGATCACCTCGATACGTTCAATGTTATCAACCGTGAGATAGGAAAAATCAAAAGCCCGGCCCGGCGAGATGGGGTCGTTCATCTCGATGCCATCTATGAGAACCAGGGTGTGCTCGGATTTTGCTCCCCGCATAAACACCGATGTGGCGCCCTGACGTTTGACAACATCCAGGCCTGGAACAGTCCTCAATACATCCGGGACCGTGGATTTCTGCTGTTCTTCAATCTGGGAGTCTGAGATTACCGTGACCGAGCTCCCCACCTCACGAACGGGGATCTCAATGCGGGTTGCACTTACCACGACCTCTTCGATTTTGTCGTTGGGTGCATATTCCTCTTTACCAGTTGATAGTACCTGATTTTCAGCGGTTGCCTGGGACTCTGTTTCCTGGGCTGCGGCCACGCCCGTCGCTACGACGAACAGGACCAAAAACAATACTGCAATTACGTGTCTTGGTGCCATTTCACCTACTCCTTTCTTTTCCCTCGAAAGATTTTAAGAGTTTTTTCTGCCCGCAGAACAGGTCTCCTGGCTCTCGTTCACCCTACTAGCCGCGCCTTCCCGTCATGCCATCTCTGACAGTGGCTTTTATGCGGTGTTCGTCCCGATTACAGTCGCGGGGCGGCGGAAGCATTACACTCCCTTCCCTCGATCCGGGGCATTACCGATTGATGACCCTTCTTTCACCTCCCTCAAGGCTTTTCATCACTTTGTTAAACGCATGTGCTTACAAAAAAATCCCCGGACCTGATACAAGGTCCGGGGATGCCGTTTTTCATTCCCGTAAAATCTACTTTGCCCAGCCCCTGTCCGCGAAGGGCGGCAAATCTTCCTCGATTACGAGCAGGTCTTCCGGCTTCCGGATCATCCTTCAGGCTGCCCCTTCCCACTTGTACAAGCAGTGGCTTGCTGCAGCGTTCGTCCCCGGTTACGGCGGCGGGCCCGCGACGGAATTACACCGTCTTCCCTATTATCCCAACGGGCACCCGTAATCGACACCTTAGATACTCCCTTTAAAATGCCGGTATCCATCTTCACTATTCATGTCCATACCGCAGGAAAAACATGCACCGTGGTGAAGATGTGGTATTGATATATCATCTTAGGAGGTCCTGTCAATTGATCACATGAAAGCAAAGAGTTAAAAGAAGCTATCCGGTCTTGTTCTTTCTCCTCATCCTGCTGATCAAGCCGACAGATACCAGCCCCGAACCTATAAGGAGGATTGTTGCCGGCTCGGGAACAGGGGCAAGATTCACCTGTGCCAAGACATTGTCTAAGAAGATCCAGGTATCTGTATTATCGCAGAAAAGCCCGCACGTCTCTAATAATTGAAACCCCATGCGCGCATCCGGGTCGTTATCCCATAAATCAGACACGGAAAAATATGTATGGTACTGCAGGATCCTATATGATAGCGCCCTGCTGCTCACACCCCATACCAGCCTGTCCGGGTTAAAATAAAGGTCTGCTGTACTTTCAGATGTAGATAAGGACATAAAGAGATTACCATTGCTGAAGGCATAAGCTGATTCCTCTTCGCAAAAGAAGGCCTCACGAGCATACGGCTCAACCGGCGATGTTTTGTTGGTTCCCTTTTCCCTGGTGATCCATCCGTCCGCTTCAAACTCGCCGCTCCTCATAAGATTTGCGTCGGCTGGACCAGGAAGGAAAAGCACCAGGAAGATCATAGAGCAAACCACTGACAATGCCCTTTTCATGACAGGCCTCCCTTTCGATACATGTAATCATCAATTTGCCCTGAACTTGCTATTACAAAGCCCAGAAAAAGGTCAGGCCATCTATTAAAGGCTCGTTCGCGATAAAGATTTAATTACAAGATATCTTAATTAAAATAAGGCGTGAACCATCGAATGCAATAGGCGGGTAAACATATGTGTCCGACGTAGGCAAGACCACTGTTGACTCTTTCAAGAACGGAGATGCCCTTGATACGCTCCAGGGGGAATGATATAGAATTTGCATGAGATTCTCCATCACATTTCGGACAAAAGAAGCGGAGCAGCTCCTTGATATCACGGACAGGGTCCGATCCATCGTATCCGAGCACGGGACGTCTCATCAACTCTGCTGCCTGTATGCACTCGGGGCAACAGCCGCAATCATGATACAGGAGAACTGGGACCCGAATATCCCCACTGATGTGCTTAGCTGTCTGCGAACCATCGTACCAAAGGGAACCTGGCTCCATGACCGGGTCGACGGGAATGGAGACGCCCACATAAAGGCAGGCATCATAGGGCCCTCCGAGGTTATACCTGTCGAGAACGGTACTCTGCTGCTGAGTACATGGCAGAATATCTTCTTCTGTGAATTCGACGGACCGCGGGCAAAGAGAGAGGTGCTCCTCACCCTGATCTGATCAAAAGATGCAGGCTCGAGGTATAAGGTATAGGGCTCTAACGTCTCCTGGATTCCGGGTAAAACATCATAGAAGTTGAGCAGTGACAACAGTTTTTTTCGGCACTGTCTCACGGCAAAACTCGTGAGTTACGCTGCAGCTCACGTCTATTTTTTTCACATTTTTCACAAATACTTTGAGTTTGTTTGACACTCCCTTTGAAACACTTCGTGCTACCATACCCTTACTGAGCGTCACGGTTCAGTCACACTGTATTTAACTACGAGGAGCATACCATGAACGCACTATTCATCTATCCCGAGATACCCGATACCTTCTGGAGTTTCAGTTACGCACTGCGTTTCGTATCAAAAAAGGCCGCCTTTCCGCCCCTTGGTCTGTTGACCATTGCATCAATGGTACCTGCAGAATGGAACAGGAAGCTCGTGGATATGAATGTAGGGCGACTGGAAAATATCGACCTCATCTGGGCGGACATTGTCTTTATCAGCGCCATGCACGTGCAGAAGGATTCAACCGCAGAGCTTGTTGAGCGATGCAGGAAATTCTCTGTAAGAATCGTTGCGGGCGGTCCATACTTCACCACCTCTCCCGATACAATATCCGGGATCAACCATCTTATCCTCGGTGAGGCGGAAGATGTCTTGCCCACATTCCTTCACGATCTGGCAAATGGCACACCCAGAGACATCTATGAGGCCCAAACACGGCCTGATCTCTCGCTCACGCCTGAGCCTGATTGGGATCTGATCAATTTCAAGAACTATGATTCAATGCTCGTACAGTTTTCCAGGGGGTGTCCTTTTGATTGCGAGTTCTGCGATATCGTTCTGCTCAATGGAAGAAATCAGCGGACAAAGTCCTCCGCCCAGTTTGTAGGGGAGATAGATACACTCTACCAGAAAGGGTGGCGCGGAACCGTCTTTGTCGTTGACGATAATTTTATCGGGTCAAAGGCAAAGGTCAAAGAGATGCTCAGGGACCTCGGCGGCTGGATGGAGGAAAACAACAGGCCGTTTCACTTTCTCACCGAGGCCTCCATAAATCTTGCCGAAGATAACGAACTCATGGATCTCATGAGCTATGCCGGATTCAACAAGGTCTTCATCGGCCTGGAATCACCGAACGAGGAAAGCCTCAAGGAGGCAAATAAACTCCAGAATACCAGAAAGGATATGATGGATGCTGTGAAAACAATCCAGAAAAACGGCATGGAGGTAATGGGCGGGTTTATTCTCGGGTTTGACAGCGACCCCAGGAAGATCTTTGACAGCCTCATCGACTTCATTCAGTCAAGCGGTATTGTTACGGCAATGGTGGGACTGCTCCAGGCCCTTCCCGGTACCAAGCTCTGGAAAAGGCTCAGCATGGAGGGCAGGTTGCTCTCAGACAGTTCCGGGGACAACACTGGTGAGGGAATTAATTTTATTCCGAAGATGGATGTACAAAAACTCCTCGAAGGGTACAGGATGGTTGTGGAAACCATATACTCTCCCAAAGCATACTACACTCGATGTATTGCGTTCCTTATGACCTACCGTCACAAGACCGCATCAAAGATCGATCTCTCCGGCATCAAGGCTTTTTTCAAGAGCATCTGGCATATCGGAATAAGGAACGAGGGGAAATTCAGACCTTACTACTGGAGGCTTCTCCTGGGCAGCCTGATCATCAATCCCAGGACATTCGGCGAGGCGGTGCGGCTGGCAATTGTAGGAATCCACTTCCGGAAATCGATGAGTTCCCAAAGGGACTCCCGCCAGGGATGCCCCATGTCTGTTATCAGATAACGATGAGTTCATAAGAGCTCAGGCATCATGCACTCCTGATCGGGACAATATGCGGTCAGCCAAATATGAGCAAAACATCATGTTTTAATATTGACAATGCCAGGCTTCACCCATAGTATGAAGTCTGCATTGAACACTGAAATTTATTAACCGCCCCTTTGCGGGGCTTTGTACAGAGGAGCGTGTAGCCGTTTTTTCATAATCAATGAAATGAATCCACGGGCAGGCCGGGAGACATGTTCCTTCAGCTTGCTGCCGGGATCTGAAATTAATCTTCTCGTGACGTTTCCGGCGCAGCATCAGGTGAAGACGCAACGCGTACGAGAAAACAGTTCAGAAAAACCAGGAAGTCAAGGAGGTGTGAGTATGGGCGAAATCTATGGAGGCCATTTGGTTGCGCAATATCTGAAGAATGTCGAGGGGGTGGATACTGTCTTCTCCCTGTCCGGAGGTCATATAGACCGGATCTACGATGGATTCTTTGAGTATGATGTACGGCTCATTGATGTACGGCACGAACAGGCTGCAGCAATGATGGCCCATGCATGGACCATCTACCGCGGCCAGCCGGGGGTCTGCCTCCTCACGGCCGGTCCTGGCTTCACCAATTCGCTTACCGGGCTGGTAAATGCATACCTGGAGAATGCACCGGTTGTATTCATCTCCGGTACGTCCCCGGTGAGGGACCAGGAGAAAGGTGCCCTGCAGGAGATCAAGCAGGCTGACATGATAAAATCCTACGTGAAGTGGCACGGGATATGTTACGACATCAAGCGCATCCCCGAGTATCTTTCGACAGCATTCAGGAAGGCAACATCGGGCAAACCCGGTCCGGTATTCCTGGAATTCCCGCCGGATGTGCTGAATATCAAGGTGGATGAAAACGAGGTGCCGCCGGCAAAGAAGGGCACCATAACGTACAGGTCACAGCCGGATTCCACTGCTGTCATGGAGGCTGCTTCCCTCATCAACCAGGCGGAACGCCCCATGATCATCGGCGGAGGCGGTGTCGGTTCGAGTGCGTGCGATGAAGACCTCAAGGAATTTATCGAGACTACTGGCATCCCCTTTGTCCTTATCAATACCGGCAGAGGCACACTGCCTGACGATCATCCTCTCTCCCTGTGGGACGGGGGCATGATGGCCATCCTCACGGCAGCTTCCCAGGCAGACCTGGTCATAGCCCTGGGCGTGCGCTTCAACTGGCTGCTCATGTTCGGGCAGGTCTTCCCGCAGGCCAAGGTTGTCCGTGTGGATATCGATGCAGCCGAGATAGACAGAAACAGGATCTCTGATGTCGGTCTCGTGGGAGACATATCTCTTGCCCTCAAAGACCTCAACAAGCAGGTGGAAAAACGCGACCACGGCGCATGGATGTCCAGTCTCAAAGAAGCGTATATTCCCATGGTAGCTGAAGAGGTGGCCGCACGGAAGACCCCGTCGGACCCCATCCATCCCCAGAGACTTGTTGCACTCATCAGAGAGGCGATCGGCGATGATGCAATCTATATTATCGACGGAGGAGACACCTCATACTATGGCGCAACCGGCCTGAATGCAAAAGAAAAAGCCGCCATATACGCTTCGGCAGGCGGCCAGTTCGGCTGCCTCGGAACCGGCATCCCCTTTGCCATGGCCGCAAAGCTTGCACGGCCGGAAAAAGACGTGGTGCTCATAAACGGCGACGGTTCCTTCGGGCTCAATGCCATGGAATTTGAGACCGCATCACGCCACAATATCCCCTTTGTCTGCATTATCAACAACGACCAGGCATGGGGAATGATCAAGCACGGACAGGAAATCTGCTATGGCGGAGAACGACTGATCGGGTCGCAGCTCGGAATCATCCATTACGAAAAAATGGTGGAAGGTCTCGGCGGACATGGTGAATTCGCAGACAAGGATGCAGATGTTATTCCCGCAATAAAAAGGGCTCTGGCCTCAGGAAAACCTGCCTGCATAAATGTATTGACCGATACCTGCACAATCAGTCCCATGACGCTGCAGTTCGCTGACGGACTCAAGATGGAGTAGCAGACGAAAGCGCTGAGGTTCAGTGTATCAGTACCGCTGTATGGTAATGAACAACTGCTACCAGGTATAATGGCACAATATTCAGCATGACCGGGGGCACCTGCTTTAGTATGTTCCCGGTCATGCTGAGTCCTGCAGAAAAAATACAGTCAGGAACAAAAACATGCTGGTGTGTCACGCATGAAGCAATCACTATGTTTCTGCAGGAAAACCGTTTTTCTCTTTATTAACGGGTTCCATTTGGGTATTGCTCATCTCATGAGGTGGATACATGATCCATTTTGACAGGCCGGTCCGTGAACTCATCGTCAAGAGGCGCTCGTGGAGAAGTTACCGCGATGAGGATCTCTCTGAAGAAGTAAGGGACCGATTGCATGAGGCTATCTCCAGCCTCGAACCACCGCCTTTTAGTTCAAATATACGGTTCTCCCTGATCGAATCCTCCATGCAGGAGAAGAAGAGGGTGAAGGGAACCTACGGCGTCATTAAAGGGGCCTGCAATTTCCTTGCAGGGGCACTCATGCCGGGTAATATGGCATTCGAGGACTTCGGCTACTCCATGGAAAAGCTCATCCTGTTTATTACCTCCCTGGACCTCGGGACCTGCTGGATAGGAGGAACATTGAACCGCTCGTATTTCGGAGAAATGATGGGGCTACGTCCGGGTGAGATCATCCCGGCCATAACACCGGTGGGTCTTGTCACGGACAAAAGATCACTGCTCGATTCGATCTTTTTTCTCAGCGCAGGTTCAAAGAACCGCAAACCCATGCATGAACTGTTCTTTGAAAACGATTTCAAAACACCTGCACCTCCAGGCATCGCAGGGCATTATGCCGACGCCATGGAGATGGTCAGGCTCGCCCCTTCAGCGGTCAACAAACAGCCCTGGCGCATCGTGAAAAAAGACGGCATATTCCATTTCTATCTCTATCGCGCCCTGGGATACAACGCCTTTTTTAGCGATGTGGACATGCAGCGCATAGACATGGGTATCGCCATGTTTCATTTTCACAGCTGCGCCTGTGAGAGCGGCCTCAAGGGCAGGTGGGCTGTCATCGATCCGGGCCTATCTTCTCTTCCAAAACGTACGCACTACTGTGTGAGCTGGATACCGCAGACCTAAAGGAGCAGGAAATGGAGATCATCTATGGGAAAAATCCGGTCATCGAATCCCTTCGTGCCGGCAGCAGAAAATTCTTTGAAATCATGATCTCGCGCGAACACTATGATGATATTGCCGCCCTTGCCGTGGGCGTGCCCGTCCATACATTGCCGAAACACGAGCTGGACAAGATAAGCGGCACCAGATCACATCAGGGTGTCCTTGCGAAAGTGTCCCGATATCGCTACCGTCAGATCAAGGACCTTTTAGGATTGAATGTCGTCATACTCCTCGATTCAGTGGAGGACCCGCAGAATTTAGGCTCGATCATCAGATCAGCCTATGCCCTCGCACAGGCTGGCGTTATCATCCCCGAGAACAGATCCGCCCAGATAACGCCTTCAGTGGTCAAGGCCTCTGCCGGTGCCACCGAGCATGCACAGATCGCCCGGGTGACCAACCTGCGCATGGCTTCGAAGGAACTGAAAAAGAACGGCTTCTGGCTGGTGGGGCTCGATGCAGCGGGAAAAGAGCCGATCAGCATGATCCCGTCTTACGACAAAATCGCCCTCGTACTCGGGGGAGAGGACAGCGGGATCAGGACCGTGATGGAAAAAGAGATCGACATCATGGCCCATATCCCCATGCTGGGGCCGTTCAATTCTCTCAACGTTGCTCACAGCGCCGCAATAGGCCTGTATGAACTGGCCGTGAGGAGCCGCTGATACTACGCTTCTTTCTTCGACTGTACCTTCTGCAGTTCCGACCGACCAACTGATCGATTGAGCATACATGGATTTAATGTTATATACGCTACCCATGGCAAAGATAGAATTCATCCAGGATGCATTGACAACGTCAGAAGCACTGCGCTTTACCAATGGCCGTTTCTCAAAGAGTGATGAGAAAGTCTGCAGAGAAGAGATCGTGCATCTTTATCTCAATGACCGGCTCCTTACAAAACTTGTTGCCAGCCCCATGCAATACAGGGAACTGGGAGCAGGCTTTGTTATCAGCGAAGGCCTCGCCGAACGGATCGATGACGTCACGGTAGAAGGAAACACCATCTACGTGTATGCGCAACAAGCAGCCGAATCGGCCGAATATATAACCGAGTCGAGCGGGGGTTCATCGAGCGGAATGATCCGCAAAACGATCGACTCTACCATCGCCATAGATCAGCGAGAGGTCTTCACCGTAATAAACGAGATCGTATCCGAACTGTGGGAAAAGACCGGTGGAGCGCACTGCAGCGTACTCTTCTCTCAAGGCGAACTCATAACAAAGAGCAGTGATGTGGGCAGACACAATACCGTGGACAAGGTCATCGGGTATGCTATCCTCAACCGGATAGATCCTTCGTCATGTGTGCTTGGTTGTACCGGGCGACAACCTGTGGGTATGGTATCCAAGGCAATCAATGCAGGTATCCCCATCATCGTAACCAAGGCAGCCACAACGTACGAAGGCATAGCTCTGGCGCAAAAGGCAGGTCTCACGTTGATATGCCGGGTGAAAGACGATAAGTTCTGCGTGTACACCCACCCACAGCGGGTACGCGATTTAGACGTATAGAAAAGCGGCACCCCATAAAAGAGTTATCATCATACCAGGGGATGTTACATGATCATGTCGTGTAATGGAGTATACTGCATAGCTCGTGACATTATTCGCAGAAATTACCAGCTATTGAGATCTCTCCTGCTGATCCTGCTCTTCAGCCTGATCTCCATCCCCGATGGTTCTGCCCTCGAGTCCATCGAGAAAGGCAGGGTTCTGTTCACCTATGAGACAGGCTCCGAAGAGATTATCGCCCGTATGGCTGAAAGCGCCCCTGGAATACTGGCGTTTCTCGATGAGAAGGGCCTCGGAACCAACCGCCGGATTCATGTCATCTTAGACAGCGTACTTGATAAACCCGACGTTGTCGTTCATATGATACCTCACAGCGAGATACGTATCCCGCTGAGGGCACCAGGTGTTATCGAAGAGGGTTACACTCAAAAAGACCCATGGACATATTTTCTCTTCAAGGGCCTGTGCCTGCACGGGATATATTCCATGCGATCGAAGATCCCCGGTGCTGCCCATAAGGCATTCGGCGAGATCGTCTCACCCAACGTGATTTCTCCGCAGTGGCTCACTGACGGAACGTGCGCCCTGCTTTTTTCATTCTATTCCGGCACTGCTGCCAATGATCCGTTCTTCGAGACCATTTTTTCTGCATACGTGCCGGAAGATGTCGCCCAGGTGAGCAATCATCCAGGGAAGTGGCCTGGACACTTCACGTACCGGGTATATGGCAGGCCTTTTCTCTCCTGGCTCTATACAAAGTATGGGTGGGAGAAAATTCACGATTTTCTCGAAATCCACGGCAGCGGCATCATCCCTATCGAGATCGACCTGAAGGCGAAGAAGGCATTCGGCAAAACATGGATGGGCCTCTGGGATGAATTCAGGGCTGACCAGTCAGTGGAAGCTGGATCTGATTCGGGTCTGCTCATACTGGGATACAACCCGGAACCGTTTGTCTACTGGAATGTATCGGGCATATACCCGGGGATGAAACGCGTGAGATGGAGGAGCAGGTACGGCTATGTCGATGCGGACGGAAAACTGTGGGTATCGGAATACGATGGCAGCGGCATCTCGAAGATAGCGGCATACAGCGCTGAGACAACACTCGACCTCGATATCTATCATGTTTGGGACCCGGGAGACGGCGGGATTGCGGTGACCCGCAAAGGGGCAAGGCCTTACCTGGTTTTCCTTGACAGCACCAAGGGGCTGTTCAAGGAAAAGGCCAATGTTCAAACCATGATCCCCGGCCCGGAGGGCGCACTGCAGATGTCCGGTCCGGTGCTCAATGACAACGGCAACATCGCCGTGGCGGCAAACATGGGGGGGAACTGGGACATCTGGGTGTATGACACCACATGGCGCCGGGTGACAACTGCCGATTCTATCGAGATGGACCCCTGCTGGGACACAGGAGGCCTGGTTTTTTCCTCAAATGCTACCGGGACATTCCAGATCCATCGTTCAGACATGACGCCTCTAACTACATGCAGATATGCTGCAGTGCTTCCCAGAAACGGTACTTTCCTGTGCCTGAAGAACAGGGGATGGGAGGTCTCACGCTACGAAAACAAGGAAGCTCCGGCACTGAGACTTGTGGATCACATATCTGACTCTCCTCTTGAAGAAAAAACTGTTCCCGATGCACAACCTTATTCTCCATGGAAGAGCCTCGCCCCGAACTTCATTGCCCCGGATATCTATGCGGGGATTTCCGATTTCCAGGTCGGTCTTGGGACCTGGTGCAGGGACGTGACCGGGGACTATTCCGCCAATGCCGGATTCAGGTACTCTTTTGCCTTTGACTACGTCTCCTGGCGGGCACAGGCCCAGGTTAAGGGGGTGGGCGTCGGCCTATCCCGCTACCCGGTTTCCTATGATCCGGAAAACGCCGTCAAGACAGAGGAGTCACGAAACGAGATACAGGTCTTTTTCAGACCTCATGCGATTCCCGGCATTGAGCTGTCCCTCCACAGGCTTGCCTATGAGCCCCTGGAAGACTTCGGCCAGGACGATACGGATTTCTGGGGTGCCCTTTCACTGAACAGGCGGTTCAAATATGCCTCCACCGGTTTGACGGCAGAGTCATACTCAGGAGGCAGGACATCCCTCTTCGGCAACATCAGACTCATCTTTGGATCGGAAATATACTCCTCGTTCCTCATGCAGGCAGGCAGGTCCTGGGGTGAAACCACTCCCGGACACGGGACATATCGGGTTGGAGGCGACATCGGAGAGGGATATTTCACCCAGAGGCCCACCAGGCTTTTTGCGCTGAGGGGATTCACGTTCAATATTCTCGAAGCCGACAAGGCGCTCACCTCAAGCATCGAGGTCTACTGGCCCCTGGTAAATATCCAGAGGGGATACAAGACCCTGCCTCTCTTTCTCCACAGGCTCTATCTCGGCACCTTTATCGATGCCGGTGCCTGCTCCGAGACCATCACCTGGGATGAAAGGCTCGTCGGCGCAGGGCTCGAGCTCATCACCTCCATGGAAGTGGCCTGGGGCAACTTCTCCTCTTTCAGGATGGGCATTGCCTGGCCCGTGGATCAACCGGACTACCTCGATGAGGAAGGGCCGGTGTTCATCATTCAGCTGGGGAGGCCGTTGTA
>ERZ795048.886-NODE-886-length-29341-cov-5.528034_pt1 | contig 29341 bp, 31 predicted proteins | sample MGYA00375132_ERZ795048 | MGnify/ENA primary metagenome ERZ795048 (study PRJEB30177, sample SAMN05720225) | activated sludge metagenome | isolation source: Anaerobic digester | place: Hong Kong | collected 2014-12-17 ... | reverse complement strand
AATGGATTTATTGTTATTATATTATTATTATTTTTATTCATAACTAAATTATCTTATGTAAATGTTATATTTTCTTTATTAGCTGGTTACTTAATGTTTAAATTAGATTATATAAATAAGAAAAATTATTATAAAAAGCATTTACATGATATTGATCTTTTATTACCGTATTATTTAAAAAGCTTAGAAATTTTAATTCAACATTATACAGTTCCTGTAGCAATGGGAAAATCAGTTGAAGAGGCACCAACTATCTTTAAAGATGGGTTAACAAGATTAGTAGAAAAAATTGATGCTGGAGATGCTTCAATTGAACCATATATGGAATTTGCTAGAGAATATCCAGTAAGAGATTCAATGCGTATGATGAGACTTTTATATAGATTAAGTTTAGGAAGACAAGATCGAAAACAAGAACAATTATTAACTTTTTCGAAAACTATTTCTAATTTACAAGAAAAATCTCGCGAAACTAAATACAAAGAGCGTTTGGAAAAGATGGAAAATAAAACAATGTATATGTTAGTGTCAACTGGTGCTGGGGTTATGTTGTTATTAGTGCTGTCAATTTTAATGATGTTTAATGTGTAATTGATTGCTAAAAACATTTAAATTGAGTATAATTAAATTATATTAAGGAGGAGTCATTAAATGAAAGAAGCGACGGGAGAATTAAATATGACTGTTATAACAGTAATTGCTATAGCAGCAATAGGAGTTGTGTTTTACACATTGGTATGGCCAATTATCAAAAATAATATTAGTCAAAGTACAAAATGTGCTAATGCTATATGTGATGAATGTGCAAGTGGAGCAAAAACAACATCATGTGTTTACTATGAATATGATGATGAAGGAAATTCCACTGGTACATCAACAATTACTTGTCCATGTAAATAAAAATTAGTAGGTGATTTAAGTGAGAGAGGCAATAGGTGGAACGTGGCTTTTCAATATAGTTGTACTATTTGTGATGTTGTTTACTGGCTACCTTTGTCTAGCCATAAACTATTCAAGAGCCTATAATGTGAAGAATGAGATTGTTGATATAATCGAAAGAGAAAATGGGTACACAGATAAGGCTGCCGAAGATATAGCAGCCTATTTAACTAATGTGGGGTATAGAACCACAGGAAAGTGCTCTGAAGGAATGACTGGTAATAACAGTGATAAAGACTTTGGAGTAGGTGAAAATGTTTATTGTTATAAAGTAGTTAATGTTGGTGGCGAAGAAGACTATGCGGAAAGTTCTTATTATCAAGTAGAGGTTTTCTTTCAAATAGATTTGCCAATATTTAGAGATTGGTTTACCTTTTCTATAAAAGGTGATTCTAATCAACTATTTTATAGTGATGTCTAAAAGTAAGGTGATATAAAAATGAGACAATCTATTGGTGGAACTTGGTTATTTTCATTAGTAATTATTTTTATATTGCTTTTCACAGCTTATTTAGCAGTAGCTATTAATTACTCAAAATCCTTTAAAGTAAAAAATGAAGTAATTAATATAATTGAAAGAGAAGAAGGATTAACTAGTAATATAGATGCTGCTGATCCTGGGGCTATTGAACAAATAGCTAGTTATTTAGAAAGTGTTGGTTATGTAAACCATGGTAAATGTCCAAAAAACTACCAAGGGTATGGCGAATATAAAGATGGTAGTACTACTAAGTATAGCTATTGTGTTAGAAAATATAATACTTATAATGAAATAGAAAAACAAAGATCATATTATAGTGTTGTGCTTTTCTTTGATATGGATTTACCAATTTTTGGGGATTTATTTACTTTTAAAGTAACTGGTGAAACCACAGAAATACAGTACCCAGCTGATTGTTTAACTTGGGGTGAATGTTAGGAATAAAAAGGAGATATAAATTATGAATGTAATAGTAGCAAATAAATATCAAGCAATGTTAGCTAATTTAGATATTGATATAATTAAAACTATGTATGGAGAATTTGATGTTGATGAAATTATCAGTACTTTTTCTAATTTCTTTTATAATCGAATGATATTAGATATTACCGCTATTAAAAATTATAAAGATATTAATACCATTCAAAGATTATCAGCCGGTTTAGATATGAGTAAAGTTATCTTAGTTTTAGATGATAGCGAAGAATCCAGTTCAGCAGCTTATTTGTCTAAACTTATTTCGATGGGAATATATAATTTTAGTCGAAATGTAGAAACAATTAAATACTTAATTCAAAATCCTAATAGTTATAAAGATGTGGCGCAAATTCATCAATTAAATGATTTAACTACTACTGTTGTAGAAAAAGTGGAAGGTAGTCCTGATACAAAAATAATTGGGATTGTAAATGTAACTGATCATGCTGGAGCTACTACTTTAATTTATATGTTAAAAAAACAATTACAAAGAAATTATAAAGTTTTAGGAATAGAAATAGATCGCAAAGACTTTTCGTTGTTTAACGATAAAGATTTAATTAGTACTACTAAAGAAAATTTTGCTAAAGAATTATTAAAAGCTAAAGAATATGATGTAGTATTAGTAGATTTAAATAATACTGATAATGAAGATGCTTGTGGAGATATATTATATTTAATAGAACCAACTACTATTAAATTAAATAAAATGATTAGAAGAAATAGAGGAATTTTTGAAAAACTAAAAGGGAGAAAAATAGTTTTAAATAAAAGCTTACTTGATAGTAAAGATGTTTTAGATTTTGAATATGAAGCTAAAACACAGGTTTATTATAATATTCCCCCTTTAGATGATAAAAAAGATCGTCATAATATTTTAGATGTCTTTTTAACAAAATTAGGCTTTATTAAACAAAATCCTCAAGAAAAAGAAGAAAAAGGCAATAAAATATTAGGTTTATTTAAATTTTAAGCTAACTATTGTTGACAAACAATTTAATAAATATTAAAATTATGGTAGAGAGTGAGGAAGTAAAATATGACATTTTGTACGGACGCTGCGTCAATTTTAGGATTTGTGGGGACAATATTATTTGTATTTAAAATAGCTATTCCGATTTTATTAATCGTTTTGGGATCAATAGATTTAGGTAAAGCTGTTGTAGCTCAAAGTGAAGATGAAATTAAGAAAGCAACAGGAATGCTAGGAAAAAGAGCTCTTTTTGGAATAGTTATATTCTTTATACCTACAATTATTGGACTAGTATTTAACTTAGTAGGATCATTTAAAGAAGAATATAAAGATCAATATGAAGTTTGCCAAGAATGTATAGTTCATCCATTTTCTGGTAACTGCGAGTAATTTAAAAATAAGTCAACATTTTCTTGGTAGTTGGCTTTTTTTATGCTATAATTTTTTTAGATAGAGAGTGATTATTAAATGAAAAAAATCATCTTATTAATTATAACTTTTTTATTAAGTTTTCTAGTTTTTAGTGGAAATGCAAAAGCTTTAAATTCAGATGCTACAGCCACTTGTGTGTATACTTTTCCATCTACAGCATATTATAGCGGGGCTACAATAAAATATGCTAATGGGGAGATAGTATCTACAAGTTGCAGTGCTAGAAACGGATTTGAAGGTGTTTACTATGCTTGTAAAATTTTAGTTTTGGCCACATTCTTTGAGGATGAAGAAAACGACAAAATTGTTTGTCCAGATTTGAATTATTACTTTAATTATAATACATATACTGATTTTCATTTATATATGTTGTTAGATAATGGATACTTAAAAAAAGAGCTTTCTGCTACGGAACAGAAAGAAACAACTTCTATTAGTCCTTCATCATCGTCAAGTATAAACCAAGGCAATCCAGCGAATAGCATATCCGCCCAAGAAGATTTAAATTATCTTCAATGTTTGTGTGGATCTTATTTGCTAATAACTAGGAGCGGCGTTAGTTTTACTGGTGAGGGATTGAATTCTTATGATAAAAGGTATATTAGTTTTGATCCCGAGGCTATGACATCTTGTCCGGCGGGGATATATTATAAAGCGCACAATTTGTTTAAGTATGTGGAAATAAGTTCTACTAATTTTGATGGAGCAACTGAGTTGGCATGTGCCAATACTGATGATATTAAAAAATATTCAGGTACATCAGGCAATCCAACAAATTATATTCCTCAAGAAGACATTATTTTGCCATTTTGTACAGAAACAGCAAAGATATGGAAAATGGTTGGATATCTGATGAACGCTTTAAGAATTATGGTACCAGTTTTAATAATAGTAATGGGATCAATAGATTTAGGTAAAGCTGTTGTAGCTCAAAATGAAGAAGATATTAAAAAAGGAACGCAGTTGATAATAAAAAGAGTAATGGCCGGAATAATAATATTTTTCTTACCGACTGTAGTAAATTTGATATTTAAATTTGTTTCGGGTTACTCATCTGTAGTTAGTAACAATTCTGGATGCGTTGAATGTGTTATGAAACCATGGAATTGTTAGTTTTAATCACTTGGAATTAAAGATAATGTGTGGTATCATGATAGATGATAGGAGAGGTCAGTATGAAACATATAAGAATATTTGTTTTTAGTCTAATAGCTTTGTTTTTAGGGTTGTTTATTATAAATAGTGATGTTTATGCAGCGTCAATTGTTCGTGCTGATGCTTGTTATTGCTGTGGGGGATCTCAAGGATGTACTTATGTTTGGATAGAGTCTAATGAGACAGTAGGAAGCAACTGTGGAAGTGCCATTACTTCAAAAAGCACAGAAGAGGCTTGTGTTGGTTCATCAGGGTCAACAGAAAGTACAACGGGAGCCTGTTGGGTTTGTGGAGATACTTACACTTGGACAAGCGGAGCTAGACCAAGTAGTAGTTGCTCTTATATAAGTACAATAAAAAGTGCCAGTGCCTGTAGTGGAGATGCTGGAAGATGTTATTCGTGTGAGAATAGTACAGGAGTTTATTATACTTGGAGTGATAATGGCGGGACACCGAGTGTAAATAATATATGTACTAGGTTAAGTAAATCTATTACAGAAAGTCAGTGTACAGGTACTGATAACTTTGGGGAAATAGGTTTAGATGGGGAAATCGTAACTTATACAGGAGCTGATGAATACGAGGATCCAAGTGGGCCTAGTTTAAATGTTACGGTTGGAGACGATACTTGTGAAGGTATTTTAGGAAATGGTCAGTTTCATCAATATTTAGTAGATATTTTTAATATAATTAGAGTTCTTGGTATAGCAATGGTTATTGTGTTTTCGTCAATGGATTTTGCTAAAGCTTTAATAGCTCAGGATAGTGAAGCTTTAAAGAAGGCATCCCAAACATCTATAAAAAGACTAGGAATTGCTATTGCTATATTCTTTGTCCCTATATTACTAAATATATTATTAGCATTAATTGGCTTAAGTGGGATTTGTATATAAAAGAAAAAGGAGGTAGAAAATGGCTAATTTGTTGTTAACTTGTGGTACTAGTTTAAGAATTTTTTATTCTATTTTTCTTGGATTAGATTCAGCAGTTTATTGGCTTGTTGATGTCCTTTATAATGTTTTTATAACTGTTTGTAGTGTTCAATTATTTTCAGCAACTACTTTTGAAGCCTTTTCTACTCGTATTTATGCAATATTAGGGGTTGTAATGCTTTTTGTGGTGGCAAGTCAACTGCTTATGAATATTGCTGATCCTGATAAAGCTGCTTCAGGAGAAGCTAGCACAGGAAAGTTAGTAAAAAACATTATAATTTCTTTGGTTGCTATAGTTCTTTTACCAACCGCATTTAAATATTTATATGCTATTCAAAATGCGGTAGTTACCGAAAATATAATTGGTAATTTAATAGTAGGTGGGTATGCTAGTTCAACAAATACAGATTTTTCTACAATGGTTACAAATACCGGTAAAGATTTAGAGTTTAAAACGTTTACAGCATTTATTAATCCAGTTGGATACGCCGGAAATAATGATGCTGGATGTTCAGCTGAAAAAAACACTTCGTTAACTTATTGTCTTTTGCTTGATGATATTAACGATTATGGTTCAAGCGATTATGGTCAAATATCTAAGTTAAATGCTGAACAAGTAAGAAAAGAATTGGATAATGAACTTGTAGAATATCGTTGGGGACTTTCTACAATTACAGGACTGGCGGTAGCTTATTTTCTGCTTTCATTCTCAATTGATATGGGAGTTCGTGTAGCTAAATTAGCTTATTTTCAGCTTATAGCGCCAGTTCCAATAATATTTAGAATAATACCAAAAAAACAAGATGTATTTGATAATTGGTTAAAAGGGCTAATGGGAACATATTTAGGGGTATTTATTAGATTAATGATAATATATTTTTGTATTTTTCTAATAAATATTATACCAGCAGCATGGCAAAATATAGTTGCTTCAGGTGGTGCTAGTGATAGAACAATAGTTAATGCTATGGTATCAATATTATTAGTTTTTGGAATATTTATATTTATGAAGGAAGCTCCAAAATTAATATCTCAAATGTTTGGTATTAGTGATGGTGATATGTCACTTGGTATTGGTAAAAAACTTGCTGGAGCCGCTGTTGTTGGTGGGCTTGTTGCCAAAGGCCAAGCAGCAGGCAAGAAATATGCTGGTAAAACTTGGGGTGGATTTACCGGTGCTCTTGGTGGAGGATGGAACAGTATGGTTAATGGCGAAGGATTTGGAGCTGGATTTAGAGTCGGTGGTCTTGGTGGTTGGGATGCCGGAGGATGGCAAGGCAGGAATCAAGCTAATGAAATGACTAGAGCTAGATTTGGTAATCCTAAAGCCGAAGCAGCTTTGCTTTGGGGCGGTGTATCCGGAGGTACCAAGTATAGAGCAAAAACTAGTGATAAGAAAAAAGCTGCGTTTGCTAAAAGCTCTTATTCTAGACTTGAAGAAGCTATGGATAAATATCCAGGGGTAGATCCAGTTAGAAAGCATTATATGGAAGAAACGCGTAGTGAAATATGGGCAAAAATGGATGCCGATCCAAATGTAAAAGCAGAATTTAATGCTATGTCAAAATCTGCTAAAAGCTCTTATTTTAATAATATAGTGGCGGATAAAATGGCAACTTTAGGCAAGCAGGCTGTTAGCGAAGAGTTAACAGATAGAGTAGCTGCTCGAGAAACTGTTAAAAGTTATGGTGGAGATTTTGAAAGTTTCCAAAAGTTTGGCAAAGTTGCTAAAAAAGAGGCTGGATATGCTACTGATATAGAAAAAGTTAAAGCATCAAAAGATGCTAGGACGCTTTTTGAAAATATTATGAGTGATACCGGTGGAACTGCCAAAAGTAGTGGGGCTTCAACTCCACCACCAACAGGTGGAACACCTGGTGGAGATAAGAAATGATATAATAAAAAGGAGGAATAGATTAGTGTGTATATAATACCGGCAAATACTAAGAAATCAATGTTAATATTAGGCTTTTTTACAGTACTTGATTTGATAATATTTGTGTCTGGAGTAGGAATAACGTTAGTATTTCTAGTAACAATAAAGAGTGCTCAACTTGGGTTTATGATACTACAATTGTTACCAGCTTTAGTGGCTTTATTGCTGGTTACTCCTGTACCTTATTATCATAATATACTGCAATTAATTCGAAATTTCTTTAATTTCTTTGGTAGAAGAAGAAGATATATATGGAGAGGATGGTGTTGGCGTGATAACGATACAGTCACAAAATCAGCCTAAGGCAGTTAGTAAGCCTGCGGCAAGTAATGTTAATTCAAAGTATGCTGAAGATTGGGTGCCAATTAAGAATATTTTGAATGGAATGATTCATTTAGACAGTGGAGAGTTTGTAACTGGTGTTAAGGTGTCACCAAGAAACATATTTATTCTTGATCAAGATAGTCAAGATAATATTATATTTAATTTAAGAACATTTTATAATGTTATAGATTATGAATTTTGGCTAATAATTGCTGATAGACCTGTTGATATAAATATATTTTTATCACAGTTACAAGTTAGATATAATGAAGCAGCAAATCCTCTAGTAAGGAAGTTAATTATGCAAGATATTAATAAGGCCAATTCTTTTATGAGTACGCAATTAAATGTTGTTGATACTGAATACTTTATTTTGTTTAAAGAAAAGAAAATGGAACTTATTCAGAAAAGAATTAATAGTTTGGTAAGTGGTTTGGCAAATTGCCAATTAAACTCAACTCAGGTTACAAATGAGGACTTAAGAATGTTAATTGATAACTTCTTTAATGGTGGCTTTCAAGCCGAGTTTGGGACGGTGATGCCACAATGAATTTAAAAAGTGAGTTAGCTCCTAAGGGGCTTGAATTTAGAGGACAAGAATTTACTATAAGTGGGAAATATGCAGTTATATTAACTGTAATAGGTTATCCAAAATCTATTTATCCTGGTTATTTAGCAGAAGTGTCAAATTTGTCAGGAGTTAAAATAGTTATTAAACATATTCCTATTGAGTTTTCAACTTTATCAAAAATGATTAATAAGGAAATTGCTGATTTGAAAGTAAGATATCAAAATGAAAATGATCGTACTATTCAAGAGAGAATCAGACAGGATTATGAATCATTAGAAGAGTTTGTTCAAATGTTAGCTGCTACTCAGTCAAGAATATTTGACTTTCAAATGCATATAATGGTAACAGCTGATACTAAAGAGGAATTGGAAGTTAAGAAAATGCAATTGCGTAACTACTTAGATTATATGGGTATGAGAGCTATTCCATTGATGTTTGAACAAGAGAAAGTATTGAAATCTATTATTCCGATATTTCCTAAACAAGATGTGGAAAGTAGAGTTGGAACACCTATACCTTCTGTTACAATTGCTGCTATGTATCCATTTGTATTTGATAGTATAAAAGATCCAGGATTATCTACTTTATTAGGATTTGATTTCTCTGGTGGGGTTATATTATTTAATCAATTTTTATTCCAAATTAAAAAAGAATTTAATCGTAATAATGCTAATATGATTATTCTTGGTACTAGTGGTAGTGGTAAATCTACAGCTGCTAAGTTACTTTTAAGATCTCATATTAGAAATGGTTACCAAATAGTTGTAATTGACCCTGAAGGTGAGCTAGAAGAAATGACTAAAACAATGGGTGGAGATTTCATTGATTTAGGTAAAGGCGGAGAGTTTGGTATGGTTAATCCGCTTGAAGTAATAGTTGACGCTGATGAAGAAGAAATAGCTCAAGGATTGGGTTACACTATATTAACAAGAACTTTACAAAGTTTAAAAGCTTTTATGAAGTATTATTCTCCCTCAATTGAAGAAGATGTATTAACAATGTTTAGTGAGGTTGTTCAAGATACTTATAAACGTTATAAAATAGATTTTGATACCGATTTCTCTAAGTTTACATCAGAAGATTTTCCAACCTTTAGTGATGTATATGCAACTATTAAAGGTCGACTTCTAAGTATGCCTGAACATAGTCATGAAAAAGATGTTATGGAACGCTTGGAATTAAAAGTTAGACCTCTTATTAAAGAATTAAAATACTATTTTGATGGTCATACAACAATTGAAAGTGATACTGACTTTATTGTTTTTAATATAAAAGAATTAATGAATTCTGATGAAAACATTCGTAACGCTTTATTCTTTAATATCTTAAAGTATGCTTGGGGATTATGTTTAGATAAAACTGTAAATACTGTTATGATGGTTGATGAAGCTCACGTCTTATTATCTAGTAGAAATGAATTAGGAGCAGAGTTCTTAGCTCAAATTCAAAGACGTAGTCGTAAATATAATACAGGAACAATTATGATTACCCAACAACCAACAGATTTTGCAGCACCTAATATAATTGTTCATGGCAAAGCTATATTTGATAATGCCTCTTATTATTTAGTAATGGGTTTAAAGAAACAAGCAGTTGAAGATTTGTCTAAATTAATTGATTTAAATGATAAAGAGAGAGAAAGCATTAAATATTATAGCCAAGGACAAGCATTATTTGTTTGTGGTAATAGAAGAATGAGGGTTAATATAGTATTAACTCAAGAAGAATTAGATTCATTTGGATCTGGTGGAGGATTATAATATTAATTAGGTGGTGATTTTTTGGCAGATTATGAAAATTATGAAGATGTTGATCAAAGTTATGGTCAAAACATTTTAAGCGGAAATAAAATGGCTAAAATTGTTTCACCAACCGGATTAAATCGTCGAGGATTTGATTCGATTATGGCATCTCGTAGATTTAATAGAAGAGAAGAAAACCCTGATACTCCTAAAGAAAAGAAAAGCTTACCAGATAAGAAAGAAAAAAAAGATAATAATATTTCTAAACCAGAAGCTTCAAAAGCTTCTGGTGGAGGAATTAGAAATGTATTAAAGAGTTTTTCTAATAATAAGAAAAAAATGAAAGCTGTGGAAACAGTTGTTAAAGTTAAAAAAGTAAAATGGATATTAATAGGAGTAGCAGTTTTTTTTGGCATGGCATTTGTATTAATAATTGGTTTTGCAGTACTAACTGGTGGTGGATCAGCTATGACTGGCATGGCTTTTAATGAAGTCTCGGAATACGAATTATCTCAAGACGATACCGATAATAGTACCAATAGTAGTACAAATGATAGCACAACTGAAGAGAAACTTGAGGTAATAAAACCTAGTGAGGAAAAAGATGAAAGAATGGAGCAAGAATAAATTAAATATTAATAAATATATCTGTTTTATAACAATGACTTTTCTTGTTATATTCTTTTTATGTGGTATTAAACTAAGTAGCAATAAATATACGGTTGATACCTATGTCGAATCAAAATTAAGTTATACTGAAATGTCTGCTACTGAAGCTGCAGAGCATTTTTCTGGTTTTTGGCAAGATACTTATGAAAGCAATATTCAACCAAGTAATGAAAAGTTTTATAGAAGATTTAATAGAGCTTATAGCAGTTGGTTTAGAAGGGCAAGTACAGAAGATGATGCTGCAGTTTTAGAAGCATCAAAACCTCATCTTTTAACAGCATTGTTTTTGGATTATTCTCCAGATAATTTTAATGACAATATAGCTGAATGGGCTGCTGGAGGTAACTTAGATAATATTTTTTTAAACCAAGAAGATTATGCTTATCAAGTGTGTGATAATGCTGGTGAAAATGATGAAAATTGTGGTAGCAATAATCCTGATGATAATGATTATAGTAGTAATAATATATACCAAGCTATATTAAACCTTATAGAAGGAGCAATTTTAAAAGTTCAAAAATATTTAGATGATCGTGATACTATAAGAGCTTTAGGAAGACATTTATTTGTTTATCAACCAGTTTGTCATATTACTAGAGAATTAGATAATGGAGAAATAGAAACAATTGATTATAAATATAGTAAAAAATATACTTTTAATGAAGTATTAGAATTACTTTCTCAAGGTGAGTTATTTCGGGTATATAGCGCTTTTCCGGAGTATGTAGATTGTGCAGCTAGTGATAGTCACTGGTTAAATGAAAGTAATGTGGTTGGTACTAGTTTTGATTTATATGATATAGTTGATTTATGTGCTTTTTATCGTCATTTAGTGGAAAGTGATTATTTTGAAAATCACGTTCATTTTGTAAGTGATTTTGAAGCTATTAGAAATTATGCTAAAACTGATCAGGAATATTTAGTAGAATCTAGTAAATTAAAGGTTGGCTTAGCTAGAGAGATAATAAGTATAGTAGATTTATCTAATGATGATGATCCGGTTTATGATACTAGTGTAACCACTGCAAGTGGAATTTATGGAAACTATAGTTTATCTGAAGATTTATACATAACTGTAGCTAATACCAGAATAGATGATAACAATGGTCATGAAATAATAAATGCTTCTTATCCTATTGATCAATATGTTGAAGGTGTTTTAGATGCTGAGGTTTTGGGAGCTTTTTATGGCTCTGGTGAAGATGAAAATGATATATATACCGCTTTACAAGCCAATGCTGTAGCTATTAGAACTTATGCTTTAAAAGTTACAGAAGAAGGCACTAAATCTATTACAAATGGTACTTCTGCTCAAGTGTTTACTGATGAATATTTAGATAATGAAGGTTTAAAATATTTAGCTGCTAGAAATGCTGCTTTATCTACTTCTGGTCAAGTTTTGACTGAAAATGGGAATCTTATATTATCTGAATATAGTAGTTTTAGTAAAAATACTGATTATAGATGTGAAGCTGGCTTGTGTTATACAACATATTTAAAAATAGGTGCTAAAAACACTGGTACAGCTCATACAGTTGTAGCTAAAAGTAATTGGAATTTAGCTGGTGGACATAATAAGGGTATGAGCCAATGGGGATCTTTATATCTAGCCATAAATGGATATCCTTATAAGACTATATTAGAAAACTTTTATGCCGAAAATGTCGTGGTTTCTAATTATGATTATAGTTATAAATCAACTGACACTGTTTCTTTAGGTGAAGAAGGTGGCAAAGAAGCAATGCTTATTTGTGATTTATTTACTTCTGATGAAGATGCTGCTTTAAGAGAAGCCCTTGGGGATCTTTATACCACATTAGAGATACCTTTAAGATTAACTAGTACAAAATATCAATCATCACATGGATACAATGCTTTAAGTGATAGTAATGGGTTGTGGTTTAATCGTTATGATGGGGTTCATGGCCAGATATATAAATGTGAATGGAATCCAGAAACTACCGCTCTTATATATGCTTGCTATGATAATGTACATGGTTACATAATTGGTGAAGAAAATTATTTAAAAGATGATGGTGGGAATTATTTAGATATAAAAGGTGAAGTAACTACTGACCCAAATGAAAGGGTTTTGCTTGATGTTTCACAAACAAGAACAGATGTTTATTTACCTAATGCTATAGTCTGGCAATGGGCAATAAATTTAATAAATAAAAATATACCTAGTGAAGGTGGATGGACAGCTCATGGATATTATGAAGCTTCTGCTGGTTTTTATCCTTCTTATGTTTTTGGCAATTTACCATCAAGCTTAGTTTATAAAGCATCCACAAATAGTGATGGTACGGTTCAAACAACTACAAGTCAAGGAGATGCCATACCTTGCAAAGCTGGTTATACGGAAAAAAACGGTTATTGTTGTTTGATTAAAGGGGAAGAACAGTGTTATGAAAAAACTTATAAAGCAATAACAAGTATTAATTTTAATTCAACAGCCGAGAGTTCATCTAGCCCTAATTATTATAGATCTTCTAGATATGATAGGATGTTAGATGGCAGTTGGGAAGAAATGAATATGGAAGATGTTTTATATACTGGTTTTACTACTGAAGAAGTAATTGCTTTTTATGAAGATGAATCAAATATATGGAAAGCAGATCATATTGACACATATCTTTATGCTTATTATGATGATGTTAATGAAATGAGTCCAGAACTTTTACCTTATGCTTCTCCAACAGCTGAAAACATCATCCAATCAAATGGTAGTTATGGTAATTTATTAAGAGATGCCGATATAAAAATTGTTAAAGCAACAGCTGCTTCAGACACAGGAGTGTATGTAAATATTACCGAATTTTTAGAAGATAATGGATTTGTAAATATTGGTGGAGTAGCTAGTAAAAGTTATTCAAGTGTTGAGTCTCACCATTGGCAGATAGCGTGTGAATACTATGTTACTGAAGATCCTACTCAAATGTGGTTAACTAATTTAGCAGATAATTACTGTTGTAGTGGACTGTTTGAAGGATTTGAAAACCAAAAACATACTTATAGTTATGATGATTATTCTGATAATATGAGTTATCTTGAAGTTTCTCAAGCTTTAGGAGGATATTTTAGTGATGCTTGGAAAATAGAATTTTGCACTAATACTCTTGAAGGTAGATCTATAGTTCAACAAGCTTGTAATATAGCTTTAACAACTCAAGAAAGTTGTTATGAAGGTTGTTACATAGTAGCTGATAAAGATTATGAAGGCAAAGTATATTATAGTAGTAGTGGTATAACTTATCAGGCAGATGATAACGGGAATCCTATAATAGATTATGATGCCATGGCTATAGATTGCTATTTTGATATAACACAGTTTGGTGGTAGTGGCTATTCTTATCGTGAGTTATCATCTGATGAGTCAAGCGATTTATATAAAAAGTATAATAATACTTTAGGTAGTATAAATACTGATTATAAGTATAATATGACAACTGGCTTATATTCTGTGAGAGTAGAATTGCCAACATTGAGAAAAATTCCTCATTATATTGATGCTGGTCGAGACGTTGGGGGTTGCTCATGTGAAATTTTAAATAAGGGGTTAGACAATGCCACAAAAGAATAATATAAAATTATGGTTATTTTTACTAGTTTTATCAGTAATATTTGTTGGGGTTACTATTTATTTTACTACTAAAAAGTTAAAAGAAGCAGCTGCAAGGGTAGAAACATATGTTATTTATAATTACGATTTTGCTTATTACTATGATGGTGAAAATTGGAGTGTATTGGATGATACTTCATTTATTCCTACTAAACAATATTTAGTTTACAATGGTAATAGTCTTTTGGGTAAATCTTCAGCTAGTATAAATCAATATACAAGGAAAATTGGTTTTTCTATTGGCGAAAAAAGTTATAGTGATTTAATAGGTATAAGTAGTAATAAAACGATACCATTTGAATCATATGAGATTGAAGATTTAACTACTGAAGATATTAATTATCTAAAAGAATATTTAATAAGTAAAAAAGAAACCTATGTTGGAGGTACAACCGAAGTAAAGAAACTCGAAATGGATATTGATGCTGACGCTTTAAAAGAAAATATATTTGAAATTTATTATAAAAATGATTCAACTGTTTATAATTATATTATCATCAAAGATGATAGTAATACTGAAACAGTAGTTGCTTATTCTGGTACAGAAAGTGAAACAAATTTTAAAAAATATTCTATTAGACTTATAATTGATACTAATCTAAATGAAAAAAAAGAAATATTAGTTATTGAAGATGGTTATGAATATTCGATATTAGATTTATACGCTAACCAATATGGAACTTATAGCTTAGTTGAGTAAAGGAGATAAAAATGAAAAAGATAGTTGCTTTAATTGTAATGGTTTTACTTTTAAGTGGTTGTAATGCCACCTATAATTTAGAAATTTATAATGATAGTTATAAGGAAGAATTAACCGTTAAATCTTTAGGAGCTGATACTACGGGTTTAAGTGAATGGAATATACCGGTAAATGCTGATGAAGAAAATTTAGATGTTCTTTTAACAACTGCTAAAGTTACAGGAGTTACTTATTATGATAAGTCTAGTGAGTTTACTAATGGTTATTATAAATATACATACTATCATGAATTTGCTATGGAAGATTATTATAAATCATATTTTGCCGTTAGCTCTTATGATTTCTTTGCTGTTTTTACTGATGATACTGATGAAAGTGGTAAAAAAGATTTAATAACTATTACGACTAGTTTAGAAAATTTACCATTTGCTGAATATGAAGACTTAGAAAAAATAACAGTAAATATCAAAACTAATCATCGAGTATATTCAAGTAATGCTGATTCTCATCAAAATTATACTTATACTTGGAATATAGATAGAAATAATTATGAAAAGAAATCAGTCCAAATAAGAATATATAAAGATAAATATGTTTTAAATTATAATAATGAAGTAACTAAAAAATTGTATATATTTTTAATAATTCTTGGAGTATTATTATTGGCAATGGGTATAGTTGCTTTAAGAATGAGAAAAGCCAATAAAATATAAATAGAAAATAGTGGTTAATTATTGTATAATGAATTTGGTAGGTGAACTAGCATGAAATTTAGAATATCAACAAAAGACTTTGTAATATTTGTAATATTTTGTATATTTTTATTTTATCTATGCTGTATAGGAATATTGAACTTTTCTTATTTTTCTAGTACAGGTTCTTTTTATGGGTTAAATCCTATGGAAGCTTTTACAGCTGAATATTTTCCTGGTACTATTGCTTTATTTGCAATTTTATTAGTAATTATATTTACTAGTGTATCTTCTTATATTTTTGAAAAAGAAAAGGGCCATGGATTAGGTATTAAACTTGGCGACAAAGAAGATAAGGGATATTCTAGATGGGCTAATGAAAAAGAAGTTAAAAAAGCTGATGATGTAGAAAGAGTCGAAATAGCTGATGAAGTATTTAAATATGCTGGTGTTCCACTTATAACAACCCAAAAAGAAATGTATGTTGATAATGGTGAAAACCACTCAATGATTATTGGTGCTACTGCTTCTGGTAAAACAACTGCTATTGTTGACCCTCTTGTTTATTCTTTATCTAAAAAAGGTGAAAGTATGATTATTACTGACCCTAAAGGGGAAATATATAAAAACCACGGTCAGTCTTTAAAAGATAAAGGATACAATGTTATTGTTTTAAACTTTCGTGATCCAATTATGGGTAGCTCATGGAATCCTTTATCACTTCCTTATCAACTGTTTAATGAAGGTAATATTGATAAATCAGTTGAGTTATTAGAGGATGTTGCTTCTAATATTTTAACTGGTGATAAAACTGATGATCCTTTTTGGCAAAACAATGCTTCTGACTACTTTTCAGGGATTGCTTTAGGTTTATTTGGCGATGCAAAAGATGAAAGTGAAGTAAACTTAAATTCCATTGGTTATATGGCCACAACTGGTGAAGAGAAGCTAGGAATGACTCAATATATTAAAGAATATTTTAATTTAAAAGGTGAGGATTCTAGTGCTTCCATTTTTGCTTCCAGTGTAGTTAATGCTCCCAATGAAACTAAAGGTGGGGTTGTCTCAGTATTTAGACAAAAGATAAGATTATTTACTTCTCGTGATAATTTAAGTGAAATGCTTTCTAAGAGTGACTTTGATATGCGTAAAATTGGTCAAGAAAAAACAGCTGTATTTTTAGTTATTCATGATGAAAAGACAACTTATCATGCTTTAGCAACTATATTTATTAAACAATGTTATGAAACTTTAATTGATTCAGCGTATAAAGAAAAAAATGGTAAGTTACCATATAAAACTAATTTTATATTAGATGAGTTTGCTAATATGCCTAAATTAAAAGATGTTACATCAATGGTAACAGCTGCTAGAAGTAGAGCAATTAGATTTACTTTCATTATTCAAAACTTTGCTCAATTAGATGATGTATATGGTAAAGAAGATTCACAAACTATTAGATCTAACTGTGGTAATTTAATATATTTAATTACTACTGAATTAGCAGCATTGGAAGAAATTAGTAAACTTTGTGGAGAAGTTAAATCTAAAGATAAAGATAAAACAGCTTCAACTCCATTAGTAACTGTTTCAGATCTCCAAAAGTTAAAAAAGTTTGAAGCAATTATTATAAAAACTAGATTACATCCTTATAAAACTAAATACATTCCTAGTTTTAAAACCGAATGGTTTAAAAGTATGTTAAAAACTGATTTTTATACTCGTAAAAAGAAAAATGAAATTAAGTTATTTGATTTAAAGAGTTTTGTTAAAGAAGAAAAAAGAAAAAAGCTTTTTGAAAATTTAGATAAAGAGGATAAAAATCCTATGTCTCCACCAAGTGAAGGGAATTTTCCGTTTGGCGGAAATGATATGCCAAAACCTTCTGGTGGTGGATTTAATTTTGATGAACTTGCTAAAAAGATAGATGCTCGAATAGCTGAATTAGAGGCTGAAGAAAAAGCTAAAAAAGAAGGTGGAGTAAAGCCAGTAGAAGCATCTAAACCAAATTTACCAGATGAAAAAATAGAATTTAACATTATGAATAAAGAAGAAAAAGAAGTGCCTAAACAACCAATAATGCCTTCAGTACCGGAGATGCCTAAACCAGAAGTTAAAGTTCCAGAAATAGTTGAAGCCAAAGAAGAACCACCAAAAGTTAATGTTGATAATGATAGTAAGATAGTTAGTGAAAATATTATTACAGATGATCAATTCTTTGATGACTTTTTCCAAGATGACGAGTAATCGTCATTTTTACTTTAATTGAAAATATTTTTATTTTCCTTTATAATAGTAACAGATGGTGAATTATGGAAGTATTACAAAATTTAAATGAATGGGTTATTAATACAATTCAAGTAATGGGCCCTTATTGGGTATTTTTCAGTTGTTTTTTAATAGTTATTGAATCAATTGTACCTATATTACCATTAGGAGTATTTATTACCATTAATTTTTTATATTATGGAACATTTATAGGTTTTTTAATATCTTGGGCATTTACAATAGCCGGATGTACATTATCATTCTTTTTATGTCAAAAAGCTTTTAAAAAGTTTATTGATAAAAAAGTAAGAAAAAACAAAAAAATAGATAAATGGTTAAATAAAGTAGATGATTTAAAGTTTAGTAATTTAGTGATTTTAATAGCTATACCTTTTACTCCAGCTTTTTTAGTAAATATTGCTGCAGGTGTTTCTAAGATGCCTTTTAAGAAGTTTTTTCCAGCTATTTTAATAGGGAAAATATTTCTAGTACTATTCTGGGGTTATATCGGAGTTTCTTTAATAGAAGCCTTAAAAAACCCTATACAGCTATTAAAAATAGCCGGATTAGTACTAATAGCATATGGTATTAGTGTTTTAGTTAATAAAAAACTAAAATTAGATTAGGAGGATATATGGAATATATTATAATAGGTTTATTAATATTAATAATCGGCTTATTAATTACTATAATTTTAAAAACTAAAAAGGAAGATAATTTAACAGAAAGAATAGGTAGATTAGAAACCAGTCTTATAAAAGAAATTGGTGAATTTAAATACTCATTTAGTAAAAATATAAATGATGATTTTGAAAAACTTAATAAAAAAATAGAAGATAGATTAATATTAATAAATGAAAAAGTTAATGAAAGATTAGATAAAAACTTTGAAAAAACTAATAAAACCTTTACTTCTATTTTGGAAAGACTTTCCAAAATAGATGAAGCTCAAAAGAAAATAGAAGATTTATCCGGCGATATTGTCTCTTTACAGAGTGTTTTGACTGATAAGAAAACTAGAGGAATATTTGGTGAAGTAAATTTGAATTATATACTAGCTAATGTTTTTGGGGACAAAAATGATAAAATATATCAAACTCAATACACTTTAAATAATGGGTTTATAGCTGATGCTATTTTATTTGCTCCTGAACCTTTAGGAACTATTTGTATAGATAGTAAATTTCCTTTAGAAAACTATCAAAAAATGCTTGATAAAAATCTTGCTAAAACCGAAAGAGATGTGGCAGCTAAACTATTTAAAAGTGATGTTAAAAAACATATAGATGCTATTAGCACCAAATATATTGTTCCAGGTGTTACTGCTTCGGAAGCCATTATGTTTTTACCAGCTGAAGCTATATTTGCGGAAATAAATGCTTATCACGATGATCTACTACAGTATGCTTATAATAAAAAAGTTTGGGTAGCATCACCAACTACTTTGATGAGTACTTTAACTATTATTGAAATGATTCTAAAAAATATTGAAAGAGATAAATATGCTAAAATAATTCATGAAGAATTAAATAAATTAAGTAAAGACTTTACATTATATAAAGATAGATGGAACAAATTATCTCGTAGTATTGATACAGTAACCAAAGATGTCAAAGATATAAATGTTACAACTGATAAAATATCTAAAAGATTTGAATCTATTAATAATGTTAACCTTGATAAAGAATTAATAGACGATAAAAAAGATTAGATTTTCTAATCTTTTTTCTTTATTTCATGATATACTTTTTGTGGGTGTTGATATGGAAAGATTACAAAAATTAATAGCTGAATCTGGTTATGCTAGTAGAAGAAAAGCTGAAGAATTAATAACATCTGGCAAAGTAAGAGTTAATGGTATAACTGTTACTGAATTGGGAACTAAAGCTAGTTATGAAGATGTTATTAGTGTTAATGGCAAAAAAATATCTATTGAACCAAAAGTATATTTTCTTTTAAATAAACCACGAGGAGTTATTAGTTCTACTAGTGATGAAGAAGGAAGAAAAGTGGTTACTGATTTAATTAATACTAAACTTAGTGTCTATCCTGTTGGTAGACTTGATTATGATACTACGGGGTTAATTATTTTAACTAATGATGGTGCTTTAGCTAATATTCTAATGCATCCTAGTAATAAAGTCGAAAAAACTTACTTAGTAAAATTAGATAAACCATTTTTAATCGAAGATTATTATAAATTAAAAGCAGGTATTATAGTAGATGATATTCTAACTAAACCTTCTAGATTGAAAATAAAGAAAAGTGTTAAAGATAAAAACTTTGTAGAAATAACTATTAGAGAAGGAAGAAACCACATTGTCAAAAATATTTTTAAAGCTTTGAATTATGATGTTAAAAAGTTAACAAGAATAAAATATGCATTTTTAACATTAAATGGACTAGAATCTGGTCAATATCGTAACTTAACTGTTTCGGAAATAAGGGATTTATACAAATATAAACAAAAATAAAACTGCATTTATGCAGTTTTATTTATTTTCATCTTCACTTAAATCTTTAGGTATTGGTTCAGTAGATGGTATATCTGTTTCTTCTAAACTAATAGCATTAGTAGGACATGAATCAATTGCTTCTAATAGTTCACTTGTTGGTTCACCTTCTAATTGTTTTTTAATACTACTTAATCCATTTTCATCAATGTCAAAATGCTCTCCGCAAATAGCTACACAAGCACCGCAGCCAACACAGGCTGTCTTATTTAAAATTATCTTTTTCATTTTCTACTCCTTTGTTATCATTATACTATATTTGTCAGTAATTTGTTAACAATTAGTTTAAAATAATGCTTTTTTATGCTAATATTACATTGGAGGTAGATAGGTATGGATTCCAGAATGGAAAAATATTATCAAAGTTCATCTGAATTACCTAAACGTACTGAAAAGAACGCAGATATTTATAAAGAAATAAATAAAAATGAAATAGATAAATTTAAAATGAATTCTAATATTAGTGTTTTAGAAAAAAATAGTGAAAATATTAATATTGAAGAGTTAAAAACAATTTTAGATAAAAAATATACAAATTCTCCCAAAAGAAAGTCTATTTTTATTTCAACTTCTTCTGAAGAAGATTCTGGTGAACCCGAAGAAACTACCAAAGAATATGATATAAATGCTATTTTAGAAAAAGCTCGTGAAGAAAAAGAAGAAGATTATGAGGCTGATAGGTTTAAAAAAATAAATGATACTCAATTAGATATTCTAAAAAGTTTAAATGTTAATTCTGCAAAAGAAGAGTGTCCAAAATCGCCTGAATCCGATGAATTAATGACTTTAATAAATACTATTTCAGCTAAAGAATTAGCTAATGAAACAAAACTAAATCCTTTAGATATTCTTTCTGATTTAAAGGGTAGTGATAATACTGAAGTAATAGAGCCAATAAAAGAAACTATGAGGGTTGATACTTCTTTTTATACTAGTTCAGTAGGGTTAACTAAAAAAGATATGGAAGAAAACGAAGCAGAAGATGAGGTTGATAAAAAAAGACCTTTTGTTTGGATAATAACTGTTATAGCTATTTTAGCTTTTTTAGTAGGAGTAGTTATTATCGTTAATAAATATTTTAATTTAGGATTATTTTAAACTAAATCTTTATGATATAATTAAAAAAGGTGAATAATATGGAAACACTTAATATATTTAATAATTCTTTCTTAAAAGAAGGATTCAAAGTTTATAGTGAAGATAATAAAACTAAGTATTATAAAAAACATAATATATTTTCTAATGTTATAAATCAATTAATATTTATTTATGGTAAAGAAAATATCATTGATCCTTTTTTAAATAATGATGAGAACTTGTTAGAGAAAAATTTTCAATTATATGGTTTTTCTAAAGAAGCTTTAGAAAAATGGTTAAGATCCTTAGAAGCGCTTTTCCGTGATAATAAAAAACCTAATTGTTTTTTTGAAATAGTTCAAGAGGGTATAATTGATATGTATAGTTATAAAGTAAAATATACCAAAAATATAACTGATTATTATCAATTTGAAAAATTATTATATTTGAGTACTAATTCTAACTTTATGATGAGGCTTTATAATTTATTACATAGTAAAAATACTAGAGCTATTGATGAATATTGGCAAAATTGTTTGTTTCAATTAAGAAACCCTATAGATTTTGAGATGCCAGTGGAATATTTAACTACCGATAAGTATCAAAGTTATGGATTAACGTTAGAAGAAGTAAAGAAAATGTCAACAACAGATATAATAAAATTAAATAAAAAAATAACCGAATCAGAAACTTCTGATGGTGAAGTATCAGGAGGAAGAGCTAATAAAAATGATGAGGTAAAAAAACTGGTTTTGGCAACTAATTAAGGAGGTTATTATGGAAATAGAATTAGAAAACATAAAATATAAAGTCATAAAAGATGAAAAAAATGGTTTTGATATCGAAGAAGTAAAGAAAAAATATAATGATTACTTTAATAATTATGATTATGTTGTAGGGGATTGGGCCTATGGTAAATTAAGATTAAAAGGTTTTAACAAAAAAAGCAATTCTAACTTTAATAAAATTAATGATTTTTCATTAGTAGAAGACTATATAAAAAATAATTGTGCTTATGGATGCAAGTACTTTATAATTGAAAAAATAAAATAATTGTTGAAGCTAAATAATTTTATGATATAATTAACTTAAGAATAGAGGGATATATTATGGTGAAAAAAATAACAGTTTGTCCAGAAGGCGGAGAACCTTTTGAAGCTGAATTGGTGATGGAGTTTGAAATAGTAGAATCTGGCAACAAATATGTTGTTTATACTCGTAATGAAATGTCTGGTGATGGTCTAGTCAAACTTTATGTTGCAGGAATTCAAAATCAAGATGGTAAATGTGTAGCAAAGAGTATTGAAAGCGACGAAGAATGGACAAAAATAAAAGAAATAATGAAAGAAGTTATAACGGGAGGCAAATAGATATGACAGAAATAAAAAGAATTAATGATATATCAGAATTAGTAGTACCAAATGGTGTAATAGCAAGAGAAATATTAATTAAAAATGAAGCTAAAAGTTTGTTGGCAGCAGACCAAGTTGAGCAAGTAAATAATGAACCGGCTCCAAGTCCTTATAGTCCTGTTTTGGATTCTACAACTGATCAACCAGTTACTGAGGCTGTAAGAGAGACTCCAGAACCAGTAAGTTCTGTTGAAACTCCAGTAGTAGAAGCACCAGTAAACTTTTCTAATGAGCCAGCAATTAATCCTCTAGGGGCTGCTTCAGAGCCTGTTAAAGCTGAAGCAGAACCAGTAGTTTCAGAACCGGCTCCAATTATGGATTCAAAGCCAGAAGAATCAGTAACAGCACCAGAAATGCCCGTTGTTAATGAAGAACCAAAAATAAATGATATAGATGCTTTAAAAAGAGTTCAAGAAGCTCTTGATGTATCAATGAAAATTGTTAATGAAGCAATTAATCAATATGAAAAGGATGCTCCATATAAAAAAGTAGCCTAAGTAAAAACTTAGGCTTTTTTAATGTAAATAATTAAAGTTCAATATTAATTATTCCTTTTATTTCTGGTATATCTTTTTTTAATGCTTCTAAAATACCATTTTTAATTGTTTCGTTACGATAAGGGCAAGTAGCACATCCTCCTAAGAGTTTTATGTAAACATAACCATCTTCATATTTAACAAATTCAATATCTCCGCCTTCTTCATTTAGGTATGGTCTAATTAAATCTAAGGCATTTTTAATTTTTTCTTCCATTTATTTATTCCTCACTTACATGTAAAATTATAACTTATAAAGAAAATTAAGTAAACTTAAATGTGTTATAATCTTATTAGGTGATTTATAAATGTATAAAATAGGAGATATTATTAAGGGTACTGTAACTGGTGTAGAAAAATATGGTATTTTTGTTAAAATAGATAAAAAATATAATGGATTAATTCATATATCTGAAGTTTCTGATTATTATGTTAAGGACATTAATGATTATGTAAAAGCAGGAGATATAATTGAATGTAAAATTTTAGATATTGATAATGAAAATATGCAAATGAAATTATCTATAAAAACAGTTGATTCTAAAAATAAAGCCAAGGAAACTGGTGAAGGGTTTAAACCTTTAAAAGAAAAACTAAAAATCTGGATTGAAGAAAAAACAAAAGAACTTAGCAAATAAGTTCTTTATTTTTAATTTGGTGTCCTGTATGCGACTCGAACGCATGACCCTTTGATTAAAAGTCAAATGCTCTACCAACTGAGCTAACAGGACAAATAATATTAAGATGGCTGCCTCGGGTGGATTCGAACCACCGGAATGTCAGAGTCAAAGTCTGATGCCTTACCGCTTGGCTACGAGGCAATCAAAGTGGTGGAGAGAGGTGGATTCGAACCACCGAACCCGAAGGAATAGATTTACAGTCTACCGCGTTTAACCACTTCGCTATCTCTCCAATTACGTGGTGCCGAATGAGAGAGTCGAACTCCCGACCTTTCGCTTACAAGGCGACTGCACTACCACTGTGCAAATTCGGCATAAATGGTGGGCGATGTAGGACTCGAACCTACGACCCCCTGCTTGTAAGGCAGGTGCTCTAACCAACTGAGCTAATCGCCCCTTTCTTTGACACGACTAAATATAACATTTTAGTTTTATTATGTCAACACTTCAAGGGTGTTTGCTAAATAAAAACTACTATACAAGTAGCCAAAAAATAATTGGTGCCCAAGGCCGGACTTGAACCGGCACGGGGGTTAATTCCCGCAGGATTTTAAGTCCTGTGCGTCTACCTATTCCGCCACTTGGGCAGGCACTGTCATATCTAAATAGATAAGACTATTTGATTATACATTACTAATTTTTATTTTTCAAGACTTTTTCGTAAATTTCCCCTTAAAATAAGGTATATTTATTGACTTTTAAAAAAAGGGTGTGATATAATCTTTTTGTCGTTAAAAGGACAGCTGGAGGAATACCCAAGTCTGGTTGAAGGGACCGGTCTTGAAAACCGGAAGGTCGGGTAACCGGCGCAGGGGTTCGAATCCCTTTTCCTCCGCCAAAGTTAAATATCGCGGGATGGAGCAGTTTGGTAGCTCGTTGGGCTCATAACCCAAAGGTCGTTGGTTCAAATCCATCTCCCGCAACCATGGTTCCGTGGTGTAGTGGTCTAACATGCCTGCCTGTCACGCAGGAGATCGCCGGTTCAAACCCGGTCGGAACCGCCATTTTGTGGCTTCATAGCTCAGTCGGTAGAGCAGAGGACTGAAAATCCTTGTGTCGCTGGTTCAATTCCCGCTGGAGCCACCATTAAGAAAGATTCGAACGATTAAGTTCGTTTTTTTGTGTAATATGTTATAATTATATTAAATATAGCTGCTTTAATGAAAGGATTTTTTAAATGAAAAATGAAAAAAGTAACCAAATTGTTAATTTTGACAAAATTCTAACCAAAGATGAAAAAATATTTTGGAGTGGTAAGCCTTGTAAAAAAGCTTATATACTTTATAAGTTTTTAAAACTGCTGCCAATTGCTATACTTTGGGGAGCTATTGATTTTGGGTTTATTTTTGTTTTGGTAAAAAGTAATATGGAATCTTTATGGTTTATTATTCCTTTCTTTGCTTTACATTTGGCACCTGTTTGGATGTGGCTGGGTAGTATTGTTACAGCAAATAGGCGCTGGAAAAATGCTCAATATGCAGTAACTAACAAACGAATTATAATTCAAACTGGATTTATTGGAATGGAATATAAGACAATTTACTATAAAGAAATAAAGAATGTTTATTTAAAAATTGGTATTATAGAGAAGTTATTTGGTGTCGGTAGTATTTATTTTGATACTACTGGTATGGGTGATTATGTAGCAAAAGTAGAAAGTTCTCAGGTAAGCCCAAGAGTTTTCCAATGTGTTGAGAATGTTTATGAGTTGTATTCTAATATTCAAAAAACAGTTATGGACATACAAACAGATATTGAATATCCAAATCAATTAAGACCAAATACAAATACAGGTTATAATACTGAATATGACAAGAAGTTTTAAATTTATATAATTAAGAAAGGTTCGAACGATTAAGTTCGTTTTTTTGCTTCTTAAAGGTAGAAAAACCAAGTAAACTTGTGTATAATGTTACTTGAGGTGAATTAAATGAAAATATTATCAGTAAATTGTGGGAGTTCATCATTAAAGTTTCAAATGTATGAAATGCCAGAAGAAAAAGTATTAATATGGGGTTATTTTGAAAAAATAGGATCAAAGGATAGCTTTTATTCTATAAAAATAAATGGGGAAAAGACCCGTAAGGAAGTTAATGTTGAAAATCATGAACAAGCTTTTCATCTTTTAGTTGAAGAGTTACTAAATAATAATATTATTAAAGACCCTGAAGAAATAAAAGGAATAGGTCATAGAATAGTTCAAGGAGGAGCTTATTTTGATAAAACAGTTGAAGCTACTCCGGATACTATAGCTAAAGTTGAAGAATTAGGAGCTTTAGCGCCTCTTCATAATCCTGCTGCTGTAGTAGGAATAAAAGCAGCCATTAAAGTATTTCCAAATGCTTTACAAACAGTTGTCTTTGATACAGCATTTCATCAAACTATGGATGAAACATCATATATTTATGCTGTTCCTTATGAATGGTACGAAAAATATCAAATTAGAAGATATGGAGCTCATGGAACTAGTCATAAATATTTAACTAAAGAAATGAATAAAATACTAGGTAGAGAAGATACTAAATTAATTACTTGTCATATTGGTAATGGAGCTAGTATTAGTGCTGTAAAAGACGGCAAATGTATTGATACATCTATGGGATTAACTCCTAATGCTGGACTTATTATGGGAACTCGCTGTGGTGATATGGATGCGACAATAGTTACTTATATGATTGATAAATTAGGTTTATCTGGTAAAGAAATGGATACCATTTTAAATAGAGAAAGTGGACTTCTCGGAATAAGTGGCATAAGTAATGATCACAGAGATGTTGAACAAGGTATAGAAGCTGGCAATAAACGTTGTTTACTAGCTCATAAAATGTTTATTAAAAGCATAATTAGTTTTATAGCCAAATATTATGTTGAGCTTGGTGGTTGTGATGCTATAATATTTTCCGCTGGTGTAGGAGAAAATTCGGCTAAAACTAGACATGATGTTATGGAAGGCTTAAAAGTGTTGGGTATTACTATAAATGAAGAAAATAATAATACCAGAGGGAAATTAATAAAAGTATCTGGTGATGATTCTAAGATTTTAGTTTATGTTATTCCAACTGATGAAGAAGTTATGATAGCGAGAGATACTTATAATTTAGTCCAAAAATAAAAAGGGAGTGGTTATTATTAACCTATTATGTAAAAAAATATATCGTAAACTAAAAACTTATGATGAAATAGTTATTGCTAGGCATATTGGACCTGATCCAGATGCTGTAGCAAGTCAATTAGCTTTAAGAGATTCTATAAAGTTAACTTTCCCTAACAAGAAAGTAATTGCTGTAGGAGCTGGGGTAGCCAGATTTAAATCTTTTGGTAAATTAGATAAGATGATATCGGATCAATTTAGTAATCCTTTACTTATTATGTTAGATTTACCAGCTGCTTCAAGACTTGATAGTGTAGATGTAAATGATTTTAAAGAAATAATTAAAATAGATCATCATCCTTTTGAAGAAAAAAATGGTCAAATAGAATGGATAGATGAAAAAGCTTCTAGTACCAGCCAAATGGTTATAGAGTTAATTTTAAATACTAATTTAAAGTTAAATCCCAAAATAGCGGAAAATCTTTATATTGGAGTGGTTTCTGATAGTGAAAGATTTTTATTTTCTTATACAACAGCTAAAACTTTTAATTTAGTTTCTAAATTATTAGAAGCTTGTCCTTTAAATATCGAGAAGATATATAGTTCTCTTTATGAAAGACCATTAGCTGAATTAAGATTTCAAGGATTTATAGCGGAAAACTTAATAGTTAGTGATGCTGGATTAGCTTATATAAAAATAAAAGATGAAGATATTAAAAAATATAATGTTGATTATGCTAGTCCTTCTAATTTAATAAATTCCTTTAACTTTATCAAAGAAATGTTAGTATGGGTATTTGTAACTTATGATCCAAATAATAATTTGTATCGTGTTAATATTAGATCTAGAGGGCCAATAATTAATGATATTGCTTCTAAATATAATGGTGGAGGCCATAAAATGGCTTCAGGGTGCCGTATTAATGAAGAAGCAGATGTTGATAGGCTTTTAGCAGAATTAGAAACAGAATGTCAGAAATACAAGGAGAAAAATAATGCAAATAAATAGCTATAAAAAGCTAAAAGGTAATTTATATGAAGTGACTATAGATGATTTAAAGGTAAAATTATATGATGATATAATTATTAAATATAATTTATTGTTAAAAAAAGATCTTACCGAAAAAAAATTTCAACAAATCATCGCCGATAATGATAGTTTAACAGCTTATTATAGAGCATTAAAATATATTAATGTGAAACTACGTAGCGAAAAAGAAATATATAACTATTTAAAAAGATTAGATATTAATTATGATACTATTTTAGCTACTATTGATAAACTAAAGAAAGACGGTTATCTAGATCATAATATTTATTTAAAAAGTTATATAAATGATCAACTTAAATTTTCTAATCATGGACCATTTAGAATAAAGAATAATTTATTAAACTTAGGTTTTAAAGAGAATGAAATAGACTTATATTTAAATAAAATAGATAAATCTATTTGGGAAGAAAAAATAAAAAAAGTACTTACTAAAAGAAAGAAATTAAATAAGAATACTAAAGAAAAAAATTATATTTATTTGTTTAATTTAGGTTATGAAAAACAAATGATTTATTCTTTGTTAGGTGATATAGAAATGTATTAAAAAAAGAGGTTTAAACCTCTTTTTTTAATCACTTAATAAGTTAGATAAAATATTTTGTAGATAAGTAGTATATTGAGTGCTTAATTCAGAGTCTTCAAATTTTACTTCATATTTATCTCTTAAATTAGTTAAGGCATCTAGTTGGATAGTTGGATCTTCTTCTATTTTTTCATCGGCTAATGTAGCTATAATATCATCCCTTACATCCTCTAGATCGTCTTTATCTTTTTCATCAGTTTTTAATATGATATGGTATCCTACAGAAGTTTTAACAGGAGTAGTAGTAAATTCTCCAACGTTTAAAGCATAAGCTGCTTCTTCAAATTCTTCATACATTTCCCCAGTATTAAACCAACCTAAGTCTCCGCCACTAGAAGCACTTCCTGTATCTTCAGAATTTTCTTCAGCTAGAGTAGCAAATAATGTTTCTACATCATCAGAAGCTTTAAGTTCTTTAATTAGTTCGTTAGCTTTTTCTAAAGCGGTATCATCATCATCAATTGTAATTAATATGTGACTACATC
>ERZ795048.884-NODE-884-length-29369-cov-7.901617_pt1 | contig 29369 bp, 23 predicted proteins | sample MGYA00375132_ERZ795048 | MGnify/ENA primary metagenome ERZ795048 (study PRJEB30177, sample SAMN05720225) | activated sludge metagenome | isolation source: Anaerobic digester | place: Hong Kong | collected 2014-12-17 ... | reverse complement strand
GTGGCGGGGGTGGAGGCGGCACTACGGCGTACGTTCCGGCATACGGGAGCATAGATGGTTATGTGTATGCGACGATCGGGAGTGAGAGTTCGTTGCGGGTGAGCGAGGCGGCGCCGGCAGGGTATAAAGCGGTGCAGGGCGCGACAACAAGAGCGACATGCGGAAGCACTGTGAAAAGCACGACGACAAACCAGTCGGGCTATTTTAAAGTGAGCACGCTGCCGGCCGGCACATGCACGGTGAGAATAGAAAAAAGCGGGTATGCCGCGAAACAGTATCAGGTGACCGTGAGCGCGAACAAGACGTCGACGGTCGGCGGCAGCGGAGGAGCTACGATATCACCGTCTGACTCCGGGTTCATAAGGGTAGAGGCAAATATATCCGGCGGGGAGATAGTGCTGGACGGAGAGGAAACGGCTCTGACGATTCCGGCGACATTGAGCAGAACGCTTAATGATATATGTGCCGGGGAACACGCTGTGACGCTGGTTCAACCCGGGTTCGGAGATGTCGGGGACAGGAGTGTAACAGTAACGGAGGGGCAGACTGCGGTTGTTGAGTTCGAGTTGAATCCTGCGGGTAACGACAGGCCGGTGGCTGATGCAGGGGCTGACGGGAAAACGTTTGCGGCAACTTATTATACGTATGAGCAGGTGGCCGGGGATATAATAGCGAGTTACACATTTCATCAGAACTCATACACGCTTGATGGTACGGGAAGCAGCGATCCGGATGGTGATGATATTACATACAGGTGGGAGCAGGTGTCGGGGCCGGAATCGAGCCTGTCGTCGACAACGGGGCAGAAGCCGGTGTTTGTGCCGGCAGAGGAAGGTTCTTACGTGTTTAAGCTCACGGTGAAAGACGGTTATTTAGAGAGCGAGCCCGATTATGTGACGGTTTATGCGGCACATCCTGAAGGCAGGATTGCCTATTATGCTATGGGGAACGGAGACGAAGATATTTTCATATTGAATGCGGATGGTACAGATCTTCGTTTGCTGACGATAAACACGACATTGGATCGCGATCCATGCTGGTCGCCGGATGGAACGAAAATACTGTATGGGTGCAATCCGACGGGAACAATGAGGAACATGTGTGAGATCAATGTCGACGGCACGGGATACGTGAAAGTGCCGATAGATTATGCGTATCCCGGTGATTATTCGCCTGACGGAGATGAGATAGTTTTTACCTGCTATGTGAACAATTATGACGAAGTGTGCAGGATGAACAGCGATTATACAGATATAACGCAGCTCACGAACATGAGGCTCTCGAACGGGACAATGTTTGCAAAGTATTCATATGATGGGTCGTCGATACTTTTCATTGCTGATTTGACCGTACAGAACTCAGAAGTATATAGGATGGATGCGGATGGTAGCAATCAACAGAATTTGACAAATAGCTTATTGACTGAAATGTATGCATCATGGACTCCGGGAGGAAAAATACTTTATACCGAGGGAGTAAGTTTGTCGGATAATTTCAAGCTGCGGGAAATGAACTCGGACGGAACCGAAAAACACGACAGGCCGGTTCCGGAAGGGGTGAACAATGTGGAAACGCCTGTGATGTCGGGGGATGAGCGGTTCATTTATTATGTCGATATGAGCTATGTGCTGCACGTAATGTATGCGGACGGCAGTGCGGAGATGAGCTACGGGCTGTACGCGAGAAAGCTGGACTACCATCCCGGGCCGTGAGGATTGAGGAGAAGGATTGAGAGAGAGATTGAGCAAAACGATGCTGATCGGGGAAATCATCCTCGTCGCCTGTCTGCTGCCCTCCTGCGGTGGCGGGGGTGCTGTTAGCCCGGATTTCTCACAGAGAAATCCGGAAAATCGCGATAAGGCCAATCCTACTGCGTCACAGCGGCGATTCGGGATCGGTCACATACGCAACAGTATGCTCCCTCACCACTCACTTGCCGTTCCTTGTATTATCAGCATTATTACGATTTTTAACCTGCGCTGGTGAGAAATGCAGGTTAGATAAAAGAAAGATATTGTCTGACCTGATAAATAATAGATTTGATCGTTGTAAATCAAGAAAGATATGGGGGATGTAATAATGACCCGGTGCACCGGGTGCCTTGGATTAAATGCAAATCCTCCCCCCGTGGGTGGCATGCACAAGCTTTGCTCTGTGCATGAATCAGCAAAAATACAAACACTATCACCCCCCCTCGTTACGATGCTCTGCGTCGTAACGCGATAGCCGGGCGCGTTGCGCCCGAAGTTGAAGGGCAATATGTAACCGGTAGTTTGAATTATTGAACGCGGAGCGTTCAGACTCGCATCCCGCGCGGAGCATGTGAACAAGATATTGGTTGCTATTCGTCATATTAAGCAGTGAGTTCCCTCCTTCGATGAAATGACAACAGGCATGCGGGCTTAACAGCCCGCATAGTCGGGATTGCCGCGTCGTTCGACATGCGACAGGCATGTCTCACTCCTCGCAATGACATGGCAAAAACGCACAAAAGTATATTTGAGCAAGAAATACCCACGAAGCGAGGGCGTAAAAGGACAAAAAGCAGGCGATGCCTGCCGAGGTGTGATAGAATATTTGGTTTGAGAGGGCGGGTTCATGATTCAGATCAAATCAATTGCCGTAGTGCCTGAAGGCGACGGCCAGGCGCGGGTGGAAGCGAAGCTGTTCAACAGCAGCGCGGAGCCTGCTCCGGCCATGCTTCTCATGCTGAATTTTCACGACACGGAGGGAAGAATCCGTGACAGGATATCGATAAGGCTGAACCCGTTCGAGGCAGGCGGCTCTCAAACTGCCCGGCAGGCATTCCGCCTCAAGAACAACGGTTTTTTCTCATATTCCACCCGTCTTGAAAAACCCGCTGTATAGGTCTATAGTTAAATTCGAAAATCATAGGGGTTTTTCGGCGGGCGGGGGCATGAACCACGTCCGTTTTATTTTGAAAAAGGATCAATCTGAAGATCCGGTTTCTGCAAGGAGAACATCTGGAAATGGAAGCGAAACAGCTAAGTATCGGACTATTCGGATTCGGAACCATCGGTGCCGGCGTCGTAAACACGTTGAACGTCAACGCGGATATTATCGCCGCTAAAACCGGCGTTCGCATAGTGATGAAGCAGATTGTGGACATCGACACGGAAACAGACCGCGGCGTAGAGCTCGGAACAGCGAAGCTCGGAACCGATGCCTCGTCAATTATAGATGATGACTCAATAACCATAGTTATAGAACTGATCGGCGGCTCAGGAATAGCAAAAGAAATCGTCGAGAAATGCCTGTCGGCGGGGAAACATGTCGTCACCGCGAACAAGGAGCTTATCGCGAAACACGGTCCGGAACTCGATGCGCTCGCGAGAGAAAACGGCGTTCATCTGTTGTTCGAGGCGAGCGTCGGCGGCGGGATTCCCATCCTCACTCCCCTGCTCTCCTGCCTGCGTGCGAACAGGATCGACAGGGTGCTCGGGATAGTCAACGGCACGACGAATTTCATTCTCTCGGAGATGGAATCCGGCGGCGCGTCGTTCGATGATATCCTGAAAAAAGCACAGGAGCTCGGCTACGCCGAAGCCGATCCGACAAACGATATCGAGGGGTTCGACGCTGCATACAAGGCGTCCATCCTTTCCGCGGTTTCTTTCGGCAAACACGTTGACGCGACCGGGTTCCCCCGCGAGGGAATCACCGGCATCAGCCGCGAGGAAATGGACTTCGCGCGCGAGCTGGGGTACACGATCAAGCTGCTTGCCGTACTCGAGGATAAGCCCGAAGGCGCGGATGTGCGCGTGCATCCCACGCTGCTTCCGAAATCGCATCCTCTCTCATCGATACACGGCGTGATGAACGCTGTTTATCTCGAAGGCGAGCCGATCGGGCCGCTGATGTTCGTCGGTCGCGGCGCAGGCCCGGACGCCACCAGCAGCGCGGTGATCGGCGATGTTATCGAGATCGCAACGCGCAATCCGGGCGAGGATGATTACTCACCAAGGATTTTCAACAAAGCCGCTGTCGCCTCGATTGACAATGTCGAGAATAAATTCTATCTCAGAATCCAGGTCGAGGACCGCGCGGGAGTACTCAGCGAACTCGGCAGCTCACTCGGCAAAAACAATGTGAGCCTCGAACAGGTCGTTCAGAAAGCTCTCAAAGAAAACAAAGCCGAACTGGTTCTGCTCACGCATCTCACCCGGGAAGCAGACATGAAATCCGCGCTGAAAGATATCCGCGCGCTCGATTGTGTTTTCAAGGTGATTTCCGTGCTCAGGGTTTTCGAGTGACGCACCATCATAACAGAAAAACAGCAGGTGTTTGATATGGCCGATAGCAACAAAAAGAAAATCGTAGTTCTCATCCCCGACGGCATGGCGGACAAACCGATCCCGGAACTCGGCGGAAAAACTCCGATGGAAGCGGCGGACACGCCCTGCATGGACTCTGTTGCGAGGGCGGGTTTCTGCGGCCTTACACACAACGTCCCGCCCGGGATGGAACCCGGCAGCGACGTGGCTATCATGTCCATCATGGGTTTCGATCCAAAAACCTGCTACACGGGCAGAGGCCCGATCGAAGCCCTGAGCATGGGCGTGTCGATCCCCGCCGGGGAAAGCGCTTTCCGCTGCAATCTCATCAGTGTCGACAACGGGCAACTGATCGACTACAGCGGCGGGCACATCGAAACCGAAGACTCAGCGGAAATCATCGCCTCGCTCAAAGATGAGTTCGACGCGGGCGGGATTACTTTCCATCACGGAGTGAGCTTCCGCAATCTGCTGTTGCTGGAAGGCGATTTTTCACAGACCCGCACGTTCGCGCCGCACGACCACATGAACGAGCCGTGGGAAAAATATCTTCCGCAGGGTCCGGGTTCGGAGAAAATCATCGACCTCATTCATAAATCGCGCCCGATTCTCGAAAACCACCCGGTTAACAGGCGGCGCGCCGGCGAGGGACACGCGCCCGCGAACATGATCTGGCCGTGGAGCGGCGGCGCACTGCCGGAAACAGATTCCTACAGCAAGAAATACGGCATCTCCGGCGCGGTGATATCGGCGGTCGATCTAGTGCAGGGGCTCGGAGTGCTCGCGGGCATCGAAGTAATAAAAGTCCCGGGCGCGACCGGGATGGTGGACACGAATTACGAAGGGAAAACCGCCGCCGCGCTCGACGCGATGGACAAATACGATTTCGTGCTGGTGCATTACGAGGGCACGGACGAATCGGCGCACATGGGGGACATCGGCCTGAAAATGGAAGGCATCCGCAGGTTCGACGCCGAAATCGCAACCCCGATCTGCGAGCGGCTGAAACAGTTCGACGACTACCTGCTGATAATTCTTCCCGACCACCCGACGCCTATCGAGATTCGAACCCACACAAGCGATCCCGTGCCGTTCACCGCGCTTTCGACCGGCATCGGCGTTAAATCCGGCGTGAGCGCATTCTCGGAAAAACTCGCCGCTTCAACCGGCATAGTGTTCAAAAACGGACATGAACTCCTTGGCTCATTGATCGAAAACCGACTACCTTAAAACCGCCGGGGCATAACCATGATTCAGCCTCAGGAAACAATCAACAGCCTTATCCTCGACGCCGCCGAAAAGTTCGGCATGTTCCCGAAAGATTCGCGCGTGCTCGTTGCGGTCTCCGGCGGCCCGGATTCCGTCTGCCTCGTTCATGCGCTGAACTCGCTGAAAAATGATCTGTCCATCGAGCCGGCTGTCGCCCATTTCAACCACAACACGCGCAACGGAGGCTCGGACGAGGACGAAGCATTCGTAAAAGAACTTGCGGACTCGATCGGACTCGATTTTTTCGCCGGAAACATGAGGGATTTCCGCGATGCCATACCGGAATCCGGCTCGCCCGAAGCAGTGTGGAGAGCTGCCCGCCACGGTTTCCTGAGCAGAACCGCGTCTGAAAACGGGTTTCACAGGATAGCGCTCGGGCACAACTCCGGCGACCGGGTGGAGACTGTTCTTATGAGACTGATCCGCGGCACGTCGCCGACGGGGATATGCGGAATGGGCCACTGCGACCCGCCTCTCGTGCGCCCGCTGCTCGACGCTTCAAGAACCGAAATCATGAATTACTGCGAATCACTGAAACTGGAATACCGCACCGATCCGTCGAACAACGACACCGCGTACCTGCGAAACCGCGTGCGGCACCGGCTGATACCTTTCCTCGAAAAAGAGTTCAACCCGAAAGCCGCATCGAACATATCGCGCTTTTCGAGCCTGCTTGAGCGGGACTTCGAATTTCTCGACGAGCTTGCCCGGCTCGCAGCCGCAGACGCGCTGATCTCACGCGACAGCGACCGTATATGCCTTAGCCTGCCCGCGCTGGACATGCTGCCTGACGCCCTGCTCTCGAGGGTGCTGCGCGACTCCGCGCTGAGGATTCTCGGCACCGGCGGCTGGCGTCTCGATCACAGGCACATCGACGCCATGCTGGAGCTGGTCAAATCGCCCGGCGCGGGAAAAGAACTCTCCCTGCCCGTCATGCTCAGGCTGATCAAAAAATACGAATCGGTCGAGATACTGCTCATGAACCGGGACGCAGAAATCGAAAATGATCCCCGGGCGGTGTTCAGGTTCAGTCCAGCCCGCGGAGAGGTGTTCATCCCCCGGGAGTTCGGGATTACGCTGGAATGCGACCTGATCGACCCGGTGCCGGAAATCGCGGCCAACACAGATGTTTTCACCGCTTATTTCGACGCAGATACACTCGGCGGCGAGCTTTCCCTGCGGTTCCGGAAAGACGGCGACAGCTTCCATCCGCTCGGCGCGGCAGGTACGAAAAAGCTGAAGGACTTCTTCATCGATTCGAGGCTCGACCGCGATATGAGGGACGGTGTGCCCCTTCTCGTCGCCCGCGATCAGATCGCATGGGTGATCGGCCACAGGATAGACCATCGCTTCAGGGTGACGCGGGACACGGCGAAGGTGCTGAAAATCAGTGTTCGAACGCCGTAATCCCCGCCGTCAAATATATTTTCAACAGTTGCCGCTTTCTCTGATAACAATTTATAATTAAAATCACTGAAATTTTATTATGTAGTCATGGATATTAAATAGAAGCGAACACGCGGTTAGCCTGCATTTCTCACCAGTGCAGGTTGAAATCGTGAGAATGCCTGTAATACAAGGCGCGGCGAGCGAGTGGTGAGGAAGCATACTGTGCGGTATGTAACCGAGCCCGAACCGACGCCGCAACGCAGCAGGACAGGTGTTATCACGATCTTCCGGATTTCTCATAGAGAAGTCCGGGTTAAAATATCCGTTCACGGGAGGCTCACGTGTCCGACCTACTCGAACAAAAAAATGATCTTCTGAAACAGTTGATCTCGGTTATGAACACAACCCCCAAACTTGATAATATACTCAGGTACATCCTCGAGCTTATCAATATGGTTACGTTGTCCGAATACAGCGTTATGATGACGAAAGAAGTTCTCGAAGGGGATTTCCTGTCGGTGAAAGCCGTGTCGGGCCTGAAGAAAAACCTGGTCGGCAAAGAATGGCCGATCGGACAGGGAATAATCAGCGAATGCTACCTGACAGGCAGGGAAAAGATCCTGAACGAGCCGCACAGCGATCCGTCATATACACCTGAGACTAATAATTTTCTAAAAATCGAGATGCGCAACTGCATGGCGCTGCCGCTGAATTCCGAGGGCAGGATGATCGGCGCCGTGCTGGTAATCAATAAAAAAGACGGACTGCCTTTCAACGACGACGACATGGAACTGTCGTCGGTGCTTTCTGAACAGGCGGCGTCGATAACCGGGCAGGCGGCATCCTTCAAAAGCACGGAAGCGAAAATCCAGCGCTTCAACACTATGCTCGCGGTTGCGAGGGAACTTTCGCAGCTCGACGACCTTCACTCGCTGCTCGAACGAATCATGAACTCGGCGAAAAAAGTCATGCGCGCCGACGCCAGTTCTCTTTTCATGATCGACCACGAAACAAACGAGCTTTACATCGAAAGCGCGCAGGGAGATGTCGGCGAGCAGATAAGCAGAATCCGGTTCCCGATGGGCAAAGGAATCGCCGGCTGGGTCGCGCAGAAATCCAAAGCGCAGTTGATTCCGGACGCCTATGAAGACGCGCGCTTCAATTCGGAATACGACAAAAAAACGGGATACAGAACCAAGTCCGTCGTATGCGTGCCGCTGGAATACAAGGGCAAAACAACGGGCGTCATACAAATCATCAACGCTCTCGACAAAGAGACGTTCGATGAGGAAGACGTCGATTATCTCGTGGCGCTCGCCGGGCAGGCAGCCGTTGCCATCGAAAACGCAAGGCTGCTGGCGGACAACAAAAAACTGTTTCTCGACGTCGTTATGATGCTGGTCAAGATGATCGACTCGCGTTACAAATTTTTCGCGGGCCATTCGGTGAGGGTGGCGAACTACGCTTCGCTGACCGCGAGGATGATGGGACTGACCGGCGAGAGCGTCGAGCGTATCCAGATCACAGCCTTCCTTCACGACATCGGCAGGATGCAGATCCCGGAACGGGTGCTGCTGAAACCCGCCGCGCTGGGGCCGGAAGAACTTAAAGCGATCAGGATGCAGCCGGTGTTCGGGGCGAAGTTCGTTCAGAGCATCAAGCAGTTGAGCTACGCCGTTCCCGCGATCATGTTCCACATGGAACACTTCAACGGGAAAGGCTATCCCAAGGGTCTGAAGGGAGACCAGATACCGATGTTCGCCCGCATCATCGGGCTTTGCAGCGCGTTCGACGCCATGTGCTCACCACGCCCGCACAGGCAGGCGATGGATATGAACGCCGCGAGGGGAAAAATTTCCACACTGGCGGGAAGCCAGTTCGACCCGGCTGTCGTCAAAGCTTTCCTTCAGGTTTACGATAAAGGCCTTATCAAGCGTTAGTGATCCCGGCTGCCGGGATTTATCTTCCGACAGCTTTAAGATGTTTTTACGGTCGCAGGACCGGGACTTTTGCGGACATGAGAATCGTTTCTACAACAAAACCACATGTAACCGTTGTCGGCAATTCCACGATCGAGCTCGCCCATCCTGTCCCGAGAATCCCCGATTCGGGAGATGTTATTTATTCGGGCGAAATCAAGGACAGGCCCGGCTCGAAAGCGCCGCGCATATCTCTGAACCTCGCGGCCATGGGATGCCGCGTTTTCCTTCTTACCTGCGTCGGAATGGATTCCCAGGGCGCAAATATTCTGCGTGACCTGAAATCCGGCGGCGTCAACACCGACTTCATCGAGCGCACCGAAGACGCGCCGACCGGCATCACGCACGCTTTCACCGACCCCTGTGACAATATAGCGAGAATCGTAACCCGGGGTGCCGGGATGGAAATGACCGTCGAGCCGCTGCTCGCGTCGAAAGCAATGCTGTCCTCCTCCCAGCTTATGATCCTGCTGCCCGACATCCCGCCCGATGTTTTCAGTTTCGCCATCCGCGCCGCCCACCATTTCAGGGTGCCGGTCCTGGTCCCCGCTTCACCCCCCGGCTCGCTGGATAAGAATCTCATAAAAGACATAGATATCCTGTTGACAAACAGCGATGAAGCCGAATGCCTGTCAAAAGTCAGACCCGTGGATATCGAATCCTCCAACGAGGTTCTTAACTATATGCTCAGCAGCGGAGCGGGAGCCGCAGTGCTGTACCTTGGAGCAAACGGCGCCGCGGTTTCCATGGAAACAGGGAAAACACACATCGTTCCGGCCCCGAAATCGGAAGGCATTTTCCGGCTCGACGCCGAGAACTGCTTCGCTTCCGCTTTCGCCCTGCACCTCATGAAAGGCCGCGCAATGCACGAAGCCGCGACCTATGCCTGCGCCGCGTCCACCGCTTCCGCCATACGCGGCCCGAACGGTGGACTGCCGGAGAAACCGGAAATCCTCAGGCTGCTGAATATCAATATGTGATTACATGCCGCCGGTGTGGAAAATACGACCGGAATTCACTAAGCTATATAGTGACTGAATAATATCGAACATGAGGTTTGTCTTATGAGTAAGATGCTTAATGAGATTCGCGAACAGCCCGCGTCGCTTGCGCGGCTTCTTAAATCGCAGAAAAAGAATGTGCTTCAGATTGCCGAAAAAATCAAAAAAGCGGACCCTGCTTTCATCCTGCTCGTGGCGCGCGGCAGCTCCGATAACGCGGCAACCTACGGAAAATACCTTTTCGAGTTCGAGAACGGTATCCCCTGCTCGCTCGCCGCGCCGTCCATTTTCACTATCTACAGGGGCAAACCCGACATGAGCCGCGGCGTCGCCATCGGCGTGTCCCAATCCGGCGAAGGCACCGACATTAACCAGGTTCTCAGCGTCTGCCGCGATGCCGGCGCGTACACCATCGGAATAACCAACACGGAGAATTCGGCTATCACGAAAGTCGCCGACGATACCATTTTCCTCAACGCCGGCCTCGAAAAAGGGCTTGCCGCGACAAAAACATACACCGGTCAGCTTGTCGCGTTCATGATGCTTTCCTCGGCGATGAGCGGCAACAAAAAATTCGCCGACGACATTTCCCGGATACCCTCCGACATGAAATCGATGCTCGATGTCGAAGACAGTGTTTCAGAGCTGAGCGAACGTTACAGGTACATGGAGCACTGCACAGTGATAGGGCGCGGGTTCAACTACGCCACGGCAAAAGAGGCGGCCCTCAAGATGATGGAAACCAGCTATGTTACCGCCCAGCCGTTCTCTACCGCGGATTTCATGCACGGCCCGATAGCCATGACCGGCCCGGGGTTCCCCGCTTTCGTGACTGTTCCTTCCGGGAAGATGGAAAAGCAGCTCCACGCGCTCTGCGGCGAACTGCTCGAAAAGCAGCTCGAAACAATAATCGTTTCAAATCGAAAATCAACGCTTAAACTCGCTACGAAAAAGATCGAAATACCCATAAATCCAGGTGAACTGGTAAGCCCCGTTTTCTATATCGTCCCGTTCCAGTTTTTCGCCAACGCGCTTTCGAACACCAGGGGAATCGACCCTGATAACCCGAGGTTCCTGAAAAAAGTCACAAGGACTATTTAAGGAGATTACGTTTCATGAAAACTGTATATAACGGAAAAGTTATAACGGAAGAAGAAGTGCTGTCGCCCGGTTACGTTGTGTTCGAAAAAGGGCTCATAACCGAAGTTTGCGCGGGCGACCCGCCGGACGGCTTGAAAGAAAACGGCATAGACGCGAACGGCGGCTGGATCGCGCCGGGGCTGGTGGACGTACATATCCACGGCAACGCGAACTGCTGGAGCTTCATGAAAAAAGACGAGATACTCATGATGGCGGAATCGCTGCTCAAAAACGGCGTCACGGGTTTCCTCGCAACTACGGTATCTCTTCCGCAACAACTGATAATAAGCGGTATAGACGCGATAAAGTCGGCCATGGAATCACAGGACGCGGGCGCGGATTACGATACGCTCGAAGACACCCCCACACCGGTCGGCTCAAGAATCCTGGGCATCAACCTCGAAGGGCCGTATATAAACCCGGAACACGGCGGCGCACATATTCCGACCGTCATCCGCCCGTCGAAAAAAGAAGAAATCGATGAAATGCTGGAACACGCGAACGGCACGATCAAGATGATGACGTTCGCGCCGGAAATAGAAAACGGGATGGAACTCATCGACTGGCTGACCGCCGCGGGCATAGTACCTGTCATCGGCCACACCGACGCGACGGTCGAGCAGACAAACGCCGCGATCGACAGAGGCGCTTCGCACTTCACACACCTGTTCAACGCCTGCCGCGGATTCCACCAGAGGGAACCCGGTTGCTCGTTCGCCGCGCTCAACAACCCGAAGATAACCGTCGAGCTGATCTTCGACACGAAACACGTCCACCCCGACGCCGCCAGAATAGCTATTAAAACAAAATCTGTTGAAGGCATCATGCTGATCACGGACGCAATAAGCGCGGCGGGTCTGCCGGACGGCGAATACAGCGTATGGGGGTTCCCCGTGATCGTTAAAGACGGAACGGTGAAGCTTCAGGACGGTACAATAGCCGGAAGCATACTATCTCTGAACGAGGCGGTTAGAAACGCGATTTCAATACTCGGAGTGACTCCGCCTGAAGCTTTCAGGATGGCCTCTATCAACGGGATAAGGAAACTGGGGCTCGGAGATAAAGCAGGTTCACTGGTTCCGGGCAAGGTTGCCGACATAGCATTGTTCGACGCGGACTTCAATTGCTTAAAAACAATAATAGCCGGCAAAACAGCCTACTCAGCTGCTTCACCGGCCTAAAACATTAAGGTGCAGACCTCAATATCAAGTTTGATATATCTACTGCATATTACTAACCATATATGAAATGGTTTCCTTTGCGTCTCCGAACACACACACTGTCCTGGGATCTTTATAAATCGGGTTTTCCACACCGGAATAACCGGGCTTCCCGTCATAATTACAGATAATTATATTTCTCGCTTCGTGAACGGCTAATATCGGCATACCCGAAATCGGCGTGCCCTCCACATTTATAGCGGAAGGATTGACTACATCACACGCTCCTACCACAAGAACAACATCCGTATCTTTAAAGTCGAAATTAATCTCATCCATCTCTTTCAATTTATCGTAATCAACTTCTGCTTCTGCGAGAAGCACATTCATGTGACCGGGCATTCTGCCGGCAACCGGATGGATTGCGAATTTGACAGATACACCAGCATTTTCCATCATCGAAACCAATTCAACAACTTTGAACTGAGCCTGTCCCAATGCCATGCCGTAGCCCGGCACAACAATCAAACTCCCGGCCTTCTTCAATAAATCCACCGCTTTTTCTATAGTCGGCAAAACCGCTTCTTCCGGAGAACCAGCGGGATCACCGGTCTCAGAAACAGATATTCTCTCGTTTAGGCACTTAACAGTTTCTTTTGCGTCGCCGCAAATCAATATTGTCTTATCCATTTCATACAAATCATTCTGTACGCCTGAATACCCTGGCTTCTCATCGTAATTGCAGCAGATAATATTTTTAGCTTCGTATGCACACAATATCGGCATACCCGAAATCGGCGTCCCCTCCACATTGATAGCTGAAGGATTAACAACATCACACGCTCCCACCACGAGAACCATGTCTGCTTCTTTGAACTCATCATTGATATTGTCCATCTCATACAAAAGCTCATATTCAATATCGGCTTCTGCAAGAAGAACATTCATATGCCCCGGCATCCTTCCTGCAACCGGATGAATCGCGAACTTTACATCCTTGCCCATTTCAATCAGATGCTTCGCGAGATCCGCTACAGTTGTTTGAGCCTGGGCAATCGCCATGCCGTAGCCCGGAACGATAATCACTTTCTCCGCCGCAAGCGCAATTTTGGCCGCAAGTGCAGTAAAATCTGATTCGACTTCACTTTCAGAGGTCTTTTTATCGACATCGGAATCGGCCTGCGAACTCGCGCTGCCGTCGATCGTTTTTTTAACAGGGGTGATCTTTTTCGGAATAAATATCCTCAAGACACTTCGGTTCATAGACTTACACATAACATGTGTAAGAATAGAACCCGACGCCGTTACAGTGGCCCCGCACGCTATAAGGAGTTTGTTTTCAATAATCATTCCACAAAACGCCGCAGCCAATCCGGCCGTTGCATTAAGAAACGATATCAGGACCGGCATATCAGCCCCGCCTATGCGTATCGCGATTATCACCCCGAACGACATGGATAATAATATCATCGCAATCAAGCTAAAGGTTCTTATCGATCCCGTTATAAATAACGATATTATAGCGACGGCAATCAGCGTCAACAGTATCATAAGCGCGATCAGAGAATGGAATCTCAACACCTGTGGTGTCTGGCGAAGTTTGTTCGAGAGTTTCCCGCTTGCGATCATGCTCCCGCTGAAAGTGGCCGCCCCGATAACAAGACCGAGGATACCTGATATTTCGTTCATGAGCGAAAAGCCAGTGTTCACAGCGGTCAGCTCTACAAATGAAATCAGGAAAGCGGCGACACCGCCGGCACCGTGCTGAAAAGCAACCATAGCCGGGATCTGAATCATGTTCACCAGGATAGCTAAAATGTATCCCGCGACTGAACCGATAACAAGAGATACAACAATTGCCGTGGGATCATGAATATCATGCCTTATAAGCACAATCAAAAAAGAACACAGCAACGCAAATGCCGTAGTAAAGTTTCCAACTCTTGCTCCGGGCGGCGTGCGAAAACGGGAAATCCCGATTATAAGAACAATAATGATAATAAAATCTATAAAAACACTGTTGAATATCTCTGAGAATGTCATTGTTCAGCAGCCTCATTTACTTTTTTTGAAAAATGACAGCATCCTGTCCGTTATTACAAATCCCCCGATGATGTTGAAAGAGGCTGTAACAAGAGCTATGCAGGCAAGCGCCTTTTCAATACCTTTTATATCCGATGTAAAAAGAATCAACGCACCAAGAATCGTTACCGCTGATATGGCGTTAGTCATCGACATCAGCGGCGTGTGAAGCAATTGCGGTACACGCGAAATCAGAATATAACCCACAACGAATGAGAAAACCATTACTCCAAGCATCAACAATATATTGACCATTTACGACTCCCTCGCTATCCCGGATTTCAAGCTTCACTCATAGCTTTCAGCGCGCCTTTGTGAAATATCTTTCCATTGTGCGTCACAATAGATTTGAGTACTATCTCATCATCCATATCAAAAGAACCGGATCCGTTTTTGAATAAATTTGCTATATAGTGATACATATTATTCGCGTACATCCAGGAAGAATGGACAGGAACCGAGCCCGGTATATTCTTAATACCGCAAATATAAACTCCGTTTACCGAAGTCTCACAACCCGGTTGGGTCAACGCGCAGTTTCCGCCCTGGTCGATTGAAACATCAACAACCACCGAACCCGGTTTCATTTTGTTTATCATTTCCGCCGTTATCAGGACAGGCGCAACCTCGCCGGGGATAAGCGCGCTGAGAATTACTATGTCAATATCAGATATGATCTCATTGAGCGCGTCATGTTCTTTCGCAAGACATTCCGCAGGCAGAGACTTCGCGTATCCGCCTTCGCCGATCGCGAGTTCCGGCGGAACTTCGAATCCGGCTGTTTTTACACCGAGTGACTCGGCTTCCTTCCTCGCATCCGGCCTTATATCCATCGCCTTTACCGTTCCGCCCATCCTCTTGGCGGTAGCAACAGCCTGTAAACCAACAACACCTGTCCCTATTACGAGGATATTTGCAGGCCTTATCATCCCTATCGAGGTTCCAATCATCGGTATAAATTTCGGGAAATTGTTAGCCGCGATCAGAACAGCTTTGTAGCCGGTTATAGTGCTCATGGAAGTCAAGGCATCCATTCGTTGCGCTCTTGATATCCTGGGGATTCCATCCATCGTAAAAGCGGTAATATTTTTATCCCTAAGCGTTCTGACCATATCATGATTTGAAGGCGCGGCAGGATGTAAAAACGTAACTATCGTCTGTCCTTCTTTGAGCATATCTATTTCATTGATATTATTTTTTTCGTCGAAATACGGTTCTTTAACCTTCAGGATAACATCCGACTTCTCATATACTTCGCGCGCGCTTTCAGCAATTTCCGCTCCCGCTGATTTATAATCATCGTCGAATATATTTATTCCTACACCGGCATTTGTTTCTACTATTAAGTCGTATCCCATCTCCCTGTATTTCACAACATTTTCCGGCAAAGCCGCGACTCTATTCTCATTCGGCATTATTTCTTTTGGAATCCCAATAATCATCTGCTTATCTCTCCTTTCATTGCACGATATGTTTTTTTATCTTCTTAACCCGGATTTCTCACAGAGAAATCCAGCAGATCGTGATAATACCTGTCCTGCTGCGTTGCGGCGTCGGTTCGAGCTCGGTTACATACCGCACAGTATGCTCCTTCACCACTCACTCGCCGCGCCTTGTATTACATGCACTCTCACGATTTTTAACCTTCACTGGTGAGAAATGCAGGTTAATCCTCTGTTAGCTTTTGATTCTCTCCTGCGTTTTAGTGATCATTTCAAGGAAAACAGGCACCTGCGGGCACTTCGCGAGATTCGTCAGACATTCATCAGCCCTGGCTTTCATTTTGCATATTTCATCCTGATCACATGCGTCATTATTGGAGGTGTTGGCAATAATGCGGCCGATAGCATCAGTCGCCATAATCCTCGCATCGACATAGATCCCTTCGTTCTTCATAACGCTCAACAACTCGTTTATAAGCTCCTGGTCGGGATTATTAACGGCCCGCGATGCTTCAATTGCCGCTTCCCTTAATCGCCAGTTGTCATTGTACCTGATCATGTATATCAGCTCTTTCTGATACTCATCAAGCAACTTGTTTTTCTCAATCTCGCCAAGAACATCAAGAGCTTTATCCCATTCTTCCAGATTACCGAGAACATATTTTTTCATGGTTCCCTCCAGCAATTTATTTCCACCCTGTCGGCGCATTCGCCTGAAGCCTGACCTTATCAATTTCAAAAATTGCAATTTGTCAGAGCAGGCAAACAATGCCATTAATTACAAATACCGTGCCAAACTCACCAGCAGTTAAAAAGCTTTTATTATTGCAATATTATATTTTGATATGGATGTCTTCAGTGATTATGGGTGTTGCACAATGCAATGCGGTGTTGCTTTTTGCGACGCTTACTCTTCATGAATATCGTTGTCGGATATATTCATTCTTTTCATCATCCGCCATAATGTCGATCTGTTTATTCCAAGTTTTTCCGCCGCGAGCGCTTTATTTCCGCCCGTCGCTCTAAGGATATCAAGAACATGCGACCTGCCAACCTGCTCCAGCGTGATGTTCTCTTCCGACAAATCCCCTCTTCTATCCGATAAACCATGTGATAAAATCGAAGCCGTCAAGCTATCGGGCGTAATCTCATCTGTTGATTCGAGCAGAACAGCTCTTTCAATAATATTTTCAAGTTCTCTGACATTGCCCGGCCAGTCATACTCTTCCAGAAAATGCAGGGCTTCCGAGGAAATGGATGATTTGTTTTTTTCATTCTCTATCGAGTATATTTTCAGAAAATGCCGGGCAAGTATTCCAATATCTTCCTTCCGTTCTCTTAGAGGAGGCACATCTATCGTAACAACATTCAGCCTGTAATAAAGGTCCTCTCGAAAACTGCCGTCTTCTACCATCTTTTTAAGATCCTTATTTGTAGCTGCTATCACACGCACCGATACTTTTCTTCTTTCAGTCGAGCCAACAGGCTGTATCTCACCGTCTTCGAGAACTCGCAAAAGTATCTGCTGCAACCCTGTATCTATGTCGCCGATTTCATCCAGGAATACCGTGCCGCCTTCCGCCACTTCGAAAATGCCTCTTTTGGCCGTTACAGCTCCAGTGAACGCCCCCTTCTCATGTCCGAACAATTCGCTTGAAAACAAGCTCCCTGTAAGCGCGGCGCAATTCACCGGAAGAAACGGCTTTTGCGACCTTTTACTGTTATAATGTATCGCACGCGCAACCAGTTCTTTTCCGGTTCCCGTTTCTCCCTGGATCAAAATTGTTGTTTTTGAATCTTTGACCTGGTTTATCAGTTTGAATACTTTGACAATACTCTCGCTCGACCCAATGATATTATCAAATTTGTATTTTTTCTCAAGCTGGCTTTGCAGCCTTTTGTTTTTTGTCAGCAATGCCCGTTTTTCAAAAACTTTTCCGACCACAAATTTCAGTTCCTGCATATCGAATGGTTTGGTTATGAAATCATCCGCGCCTTCCTTCATGGATGAAACCGCCGTGTTTACAGTTCCGTACGCGGTGATGACAATTATGCTTATATTCTTATCATAATTCTTCAAAGCCCTCAGAACTTCCAACCCACTGATTCCGGGAAGCTTCATATCTGTTATTACAAGATCATAGCTGCTATTTTTCGCATATCTCAGCGCTTCTTCTCCGGTTCCAACTGAATCAACTGCGTACCCTTCTTTCGACATAACATGATGAAGCCCATCCTTCATCTTCATGTCGTCTTCCACAATCAATATTCTGGAACCGTTCATCATTTCACCCTTTATGAATTCTGCTCTTTGTTTTCATGATATACAGGCAATTCCACCGTAAATGTCGTTCCTGTCTTATCCGAACCGCCACTTTTACTTATCACTTTTATGTCGCCGCCAAGCCTGCGCACCATCTGGTAGCACACAAAAAGACCCAGCCCCGTCCCTTCGCCATTCTTCTTTGTGGTAAAAAACGGATCAAACACCTTACCGAGCAATTCTCTTGGAATTCCTGGCCCGCTGTCTGACACTTCAACTCTAACTTTCCACAACAATGAAACATATCTTGTGGATATTTTCACAGTTCCACCATCCGGCATACTATCTATCGCATTCGCAAATATATTTGTTAATATCTCCTGTACAATACTATTGTCCGCTTTTACATCGGGTATATCCTTTTCAAGATCCTTTTCGATTTTTATACCTTTTGATTCACAATGAGAACCTGCTATCATCAAAAGATTCTCAATTTTATCATTCACGTTCGCGCTTTTTGAACTCTCGAGTGAATGATGAGAGAAACTCAACAGGTTTTTTACAATTTTCCCGCCCTGTTTAACCTCCTCTTCAACGGTTAAAAGCCTTTTATCCAGCAACTCGCTTTTCTTTTCCCTGATTTCCTCCCTGGCTATCTGAACATAAAGTAACGCATTTGCAAGCGGGGTGTTCAATTCATGCGCCAGCCCCGCAGTCATTAAACCCAGAGCCACCATCTTGTCTTTCTGGATAATCTGGAATTCAAGTTCCTTCTCGTATGTATATTTTGATTTTAATATGTTGACAATTAAAGTAGCTACAATGAATGCCATCGCCATCACTGATACTGTTATTAAGGAAATATAAAACAGAGTTTCCCGCATCAATTTTCCCGTTTGCGCAAGCGTCTCGTTTTTGTCCTGTTCCGCGATAATATACCATGGATATAAAGCCGCTTTCTTCCTCACATGCAGAACCTTCTGCCCCCTGTAATCCAGTTCTTCCCTGTAGCCCAATACCGGGTTTTCATTAAGATCTATAGGTGTTTTGTCTTCTAATATCTGAGCTCCGAATCTTGAGGCTGTTAAAAAATACCCCTCCCTGTTTACAACATAAACCTCACCGGTTCCTTCTATTTCACTTTCCTTGAGAATATTGTTGATGTACGAAAAATCGACAGTGCCACACAGATGTTCTTTTTCAGTTTCAATTCTTTCAACCACCGCGCAGACAATTACCGCCGGTACAGATTTTTCAGAATCGCCCCACAGAAATACATCACTTATACTTACGGCTCTGTCCGCTGGTTGTTCAGAAATAATTTTTCTTATTAATTCATTATTTTTTGAATAATCATTGCCGCTCATGGTTTTTGGATGGTTTTTATCGCTGACCATAACTATGTCCAGATATACTCCGTAATAATTTTCCATTATCGCCAGATGCTCTTGTATAAAATTATCATCCCATTTTGACTTGGATATCATGTTTGAAACTGCCTGAATATCATTGGCTCTCTCCCGCATAAACCGGTTGAGCGCGTTTGCGTTTCCCACCGCAAGATCGGTAAGATGGGCATAAGTTTTTTCCTTTATAAGATTTTCTCCCTGCAATAATATTTTTCTCGACAGAACCGACAGCGGAAATATCGCCACAAGAAAGAAAACCACGATAAGAGAGATTCTTATCCTTTCAAAATTCATACAGTGAAATCTCCATAAACCATGAATAAGCAAACATTACAATATTTCCGATTATGTACATAATTTAAACCCATCAAAGCTATTAAGCCACATGTTTCATGAATTCATGCTTCCGGCGCTAAACCATATTACTCAAACGGCAGGTGATACCGCTGTAAATCCATCAGCTCATCGAATATTTTTCTGCAATCGGACTCGGTCGGCGAAAGCGGGTCCATGACAAGCGCCTCGAACGCCAGATCCGGATCCTTCTTCAGGGCCGAATCGACAATCCTGTCCTGTATCTCTATCTGTGTCCGCATCAGGCCGGCAAGCGACTCATGAATTTCAGGCACCGTATCGGGACAGAGACTATTTCCCTCGACGCCCGATGAAACCTCCACGATCGCTCCCTCCGGCAGGTTCGGGACATAACCACTGTTGGGAACGTTCACAGCATTGAACCTCGCCGCCTCATCACCCGTGGCAAGCGCTTCGAGAATCGGGATCACCTCTTCCCACGACCTCGGCAGCAGCCGGGCGGGGAACGGAAGTATCCCGTCGCCGTAATAACGTGTCAGGTGAAACCTCAGCTCGCCTTCCGTCCGGAAGAAATCATGATATTTCACAAAAGGCTGCCCGTCATGGTACTCCGGCGGCAGGTATTCGCCTATGTGGCTGTCCGTGCTTGTCGGGTAAAGCCCGAACTCGTTAAAGCACTTCCGTATTAATTTGCTGTGTGGAAACGGGAAATATTTCACGGCCCTGCGCAGCGCGGGGTAGAGATCCTCGCCGGTTTCCGCGTCCGTGATTTCATAGAACCAGGTGAAATGATTAATTCCGGACGCCTTCGCAAGCACCCGTTCCATCGGCTTCATCAGGAAGAGCGCCAGCCTGAGATGCCCGCCGAAAAACTCGTGGCACAGCCCGACGTTGCGCAAACTTGTCGCCCTGTTTATCGCGAGCGTCACCCTGCTCATCGGGTTGGTGAGATTCATGAGAAACGCATCGCCGGCGTTCTGCTCGACCAGCCTGCATATATCGAGCATGTTGTTTATCGATCTGAGAGAGTGGAAAAGCCCGCCGGGGCCGCCGTTCTCGCCCATGTCCTGCGCCGAACCATACTTCACAGGCACTTCGTAGTCCTGCTTCCAGCCGGCCCACCTGTTTTTTTCGGCGGACACTATCACAAAATCCGCGCCTTCCACCCCGCGTGCCGTATCCGTCTCGGCTTCCACATTAATCCGGCTTCCACATGCCTCGTTCAGCCGCTCGGTCGCCGCTCGCGCGACCTCCAGCTTCTCCTCGTCAAAATCAACCAGCACCAGCGTCGAGCCTTCAAGCTTTTCCGACCGTATCACATCATACGACATCACCGGCCCGAAACTCATTCCCCCGGCTCCCACCAGAGCTATCCTTACCTGAGCTGAATCTGCCATGTGAAATTATCCCCCCGCCTTTTTTCTACAGGGCTCATTATAACAATATATTCAACGTAAAGGGAATCTATTACGCACAGTCCCGATCGCTGACCAGCTTCATAATCCTGCTGTCTTTCGAATCCACGGGCGCCTTGCCCGTCAGTTTGACCATCAGCATCAGGTAATTCTTAATATGCCTCGTAAGCAGGAACCTGCTCCGGACCAGCTCTTTGCCGTTGCGTGCCATCACCGCGCTTTTTTCCGGGTCACGCAGTATGTCCTCGAACCTTCTCGCGCAGCCCTCGATCGACCAGACGAGATATCCGGTAACACCGTTTATGATCTGTGATTTTATTCCGCCGACAGCGCTTCCGATAACCGGGGTGGCTTTCCACAGCGCCTCCGTCACAGTAAGCCCGAAACCCTCCCTGAGCGATTTCTGGACAACTATGGAAGAGCCTCTCTGCAACGCATTGATATCCAGATCGCTGAACGGCGGAAGTTCGAGAATCTTTATATCCGGGTCCCCGTCCGCAGCAGCCATAACCTCATCGAGAACAGCCTTGCCCTCGGGATCATCGGTCGCGCCGCCGCCCGCCAGCACAAGCTGGCAATCCGTTCTTTTCTTAGCGAGCTTGTACGCCTCGATGACTCCCACGGGGTCTTTCAGCCTGTCGAATCTCGACACCTGCGTAATCGACGGACGGTCGGGATCTATGCCGTATTTCTCGAACACCTGCTCGATGAATTTCCGGTCGAGTTCCCTGTTCTTGTCGCTCAGCGGATCGATCGATGGCGAGATCAGGACCTGGGGAATGCTCAATTTCTGAGAGAACTCGGGCATGGAGAAAATCGAAGCATCGTAATCCCGCACATATTTCTCAAGAAAATCCCATATCTCAGGCAGCGGCCTCGACACATCTATGTGGCAGCGCCACACCCATTTTGAACCGGGGTTTTCTTTCTTTTTCCTGATCAGGCCCACCGGCTGCGGATCGTGTATTATGTAACAGTCGGCTTCCTTCTCGAAAGTATCTATATTCAACTGGGTATAATTTTCAAAAATCTCGAACATCTTATCGACTATCTCGACATCTTTGCCGTGCAGCCCGTTGTGAAACGCCTTTGTCACGGCATAGAAATCATCGGCGCCCGACATGGTTTCCCACGTCGCGTCTATTCCCAGCCCGCGCATCAGCGGGATCAGCCTCATGAGTATTTCCGCAACCCCGCCTCCGACCGCCGTCGAATTGACATTATGCATCCGCGTGCCTTCAAGCCTGCCCGCGAGCATTTTGATCTCTTCTATCTCGTTCGTCCCGACTATTGTCCTGTATTCGTCAATTTCATTTCTCATAGCTATTTTCCCCGTCAGAGTTCGGTTTCAACAAGTTCGCAAATCTGATCCTTGAGATCATCCAGTGAATATTTATAAGGATCCAGCGCGTTGATTTTCCTGCCAAGCTCGTTCATGCCGAGCGACTGAATCATCCAGACGGAAAAGTCGTTGATCGTTGCTCCCACACGAAGCCTTGATTCTATGAAATGGAAGAAAATGCTGTTTCTTGACGACCGCCTCAGATGGTTGGCAAACTCCTCCAGCGTGTTCGCCACCCTGTACGTGGTCATAAAATAGGTATTCGCTTCACAGAAAAAGAAAGGGTTCCCCTGCTTCGCCGGTCGGTCTCCCGCCTCGGGATAAACACTGAGATGATCCTTGATTATCTCTATCATCTTCATCCTGTAATCCCTCAATGTCACATAATCGATGAGGTCTATGCTGGACAGCCTCTCGCCCAGCTCTTCGTCTCCTATCGAATCCATAATCCACAAAGCAAAGTCGTTACGGAACCCCTCTGTAATAAAATGATGTTCCAGCATCGTTTTGAACGTGTGGCAGTATATAACCGACCCGCTCACGCGATGCAGATTATCAAGCAGTTCATTCAGGTTCTTTGCGGAAATTCCTGTAACTTCCACGAGGTGAGCTTCAGTGAAAAATTCAAACGGCTGAAACTCCGGTCTGTGTTCATCCTGATCGGACATATGGCCCTCCGACCTGATTTTTTTTAACATACCTATGATTAAAAGCTAATTCGCCATTATTTCAATTATTTTTCTCAGAACTGTTTTCACCTGTTCGATTTCATCGACTCTGTATCTTGCCCGCGTCGGGCGCGCTTCGCCAACCGCCACCGTATACGCCTTGCCGCCGGAAAACTTCCGCAGTTCCCGGAAAGCGTCTTCGTCGGTAATATCATCGCCAATATAGATGTATCGCCTTGCCGATTTGCTCTCCGTTTCCCTCAGTTCGTCGATCATTTTCAATACAGCGGTGCCCTTGTTAATTTTTCTCGGTTTAATTTCAAACACTTTCTTGCCGGCCATAACCATGAAATTATCGGGATCGCCATTCTCCAGCCACCACACAAAAAACTCCGGCATCAGGTCCGCGGCTTTCTGTGAATCGACTTTCCTGTAATGGACCGAAAGCGCAACTTTTTTATATTCGAGAAGCAACCCCGGATATTTTTCTTCCATGCTTTTCAGCTTCTCGCCATACACCCTTATCGTTTCCTCCAGGCCGCTTGAATCCGGGATCTCGCCGCCTTCACTGTCAAAACCATGATTTCCGATCATTCTGAGGCCCGGAACCTCTCCGGTCATCTGCCTTAAATCATCTATAGCACGCCCCGACACAACAACCAGATCGATCTGACCGACACCGACAAGCCGGGCAAGCAGTTCTTTCGTGTCCTCATCAAGCACAGCATCTTCCGGCGTTTCTACTATCGGAGTGATTGTTCCATCGTAATCCAGAAACAAGAAAACACGATGATCCTTTTGCAGATCCCTCTCAAGGTCCGCAACCAAACTACCCATGTTCTTTACGTTCACCCTTTTAACCCGTCCCTTTCGGCATTTCATACATGGCGGTCTCAACAGTTGTCTTCAAGAATGCCTCTACCCAATCGAAAATTGTATACTCCCACAGCTCTTTTCTTGCTTTTTTCATCATCTTTCTTTTTTCGTCAATCGTCATATCGAGAGCTTTTTTTATTGTTTCCGCAAATGAATCCCTCTCGAAAGGATTGAACTTGAGCGCATACTCAATAGAACCGGCAGCCCCGGCAAACTGGCTCAGCGCCAGAACGCCCCGCGTGTCAACCTGCGCCGCGATAAACTCCTTTGCCACCAGATTCATACCGTCGGCCAGTGGAGATACTATCGCAATATCCGACATTCTATACATCGCCACAATCGTGTCGAATCCAACATGCTTGTGAAATACTATCACAGGTTTCCATTTTTCATTACCAAATTTACTATTTATTCTTTCGGTCAGCTCGACAACCCTTTTCTTCACTGTCCTGTATTCATTTATCTCCGCCCTGCTCGGCGAGCATACCTGCATAAACGTGAACTTTTCCCTGTATTCCGGATAGTTCTCGAAAAATATGTCCAGCGCCTCCAGCCTTTCCGGGATCCCTTTTGTATAATCCATCCTGTCCACGCAACAGCCGACCAGCCTGTCTTCCAGCTTATACTTTTTCTTCAGCCTCGCTATTTCCCTTGTTACATTCCTTGTCCTCGCATGCCTGTCAACATCATCCACATCTATGCTGATCGGGAAGCACTTTATTCTCGGCACTTTCATATTCACGCCTATCTCTTTCCCGTATACCCTCTCTATACACTCGGAGAAATTATTGCAATACCTCGGAATATGGAAACCGACCATATCACAGCTCATAAGACTTCTGAGCAACTGCCTGTGCTGCGGGCATATCCTGAAAGCGTCAAACTGCGGCCATGGTATATGCCAGAAAAAAACAACCGTAAGCCCCGGCCTCTTTTCCTTTATCATCTCCGGCACAAGCATCAACTGGTAGTCATGAACCCATATCACATCACCTTCTTTTGCTTCCGACAAAACGGAATTCGCAAACTTCCGGTTCACTTTAACATAAGAATTCCATTGATGCTTCTCGAACCTGACTTTGCTCACAAGATTGTGCGACAGCGGCCACAGCCCCTTGTTGGAATACCCCAGATAGTAATCATCTACTTCCTTTTGTGTCAGCCATACCCTTTTAAGCTTGTATTTCGGGCGTACCGGCGGAACAGCCACCTTGTTTCTCGAATCCACAACAGCCTTATCCGCATCGCCGCTTCCCCACGCGACCCACAACCCGTTCAAGTCCTGCATAACCGGGTCAAGCGCCGCCGTCACCCCCCCCGCCGGGATCGAACATACCACTTCCCTGCCCGCATTGTACTTATGAACATAAGGCTCCCTGTTGGTTACTATCAACAGTTTCCTGCCTTCGGGCCATTCCATCAACAGATTTATATTTGACTCCTGATCATCATCATTTGTCATATAAGAGTACACCTCACAACTGTGTTTTGAGCAATATCTACAAACTAACCGCTGATTGTTTTTCACGTGGCTGCTATATATGCATTGGATTTATTATAACAAACGGCGCTTCTGTTTTCAACCGAATGTGTCGCTCCCCGGTTTCTCACCTGTCTCTTAACAGCGCTTTTACAGACCCTTTCTCCCAATTGTTGCGTTGCTATTGTTGTCATGAGCCTCAACAATTAAAATTGTTGTATGACATAGAAACTGAAGGTGAATATCATGAATATCAAAGATGAATTCAATCTCAAACTCGACAAGATTCGCAAATATCTTGAATCAAATAATGCAGGGGGGATTCTGCTTCAGAGAAGCGATAATTATGCCTGGGCCACCTGCGGTGGTTCATGCCATGTCAACACGGCAACGGACGCTGGCGTCGCCGCCCTGTGGGTCGGTCCCGATAACTGCAAAATAGTGACAAACCGGATCGAGGCGGGCCGGCAGCTGGACGAGGAAATCGGAGAAACCGGTGTCGAGGTTATCGAACTGGCATGGGCGGCGGATAAAATCGCATTCGTAAACTCTCAACTCGCGGAAGGCAAAAAGTACATTGCCGACATGCCGGTGGCCGGCATGGACCTGATAGGTCCGGATTTCATCGACGTTATGATCCCGCTGAGCGAACGTGAGATGGAAACATACAGGGCGATCGGCGCGGACACCGCATCGGCACTGGAGAAAACTTCCAGATCGCTGAAACCGGGAATGTCAGAGAACGACGCCGCCGCGATGCTTGCATCAGAATGCTACAAAAACGACATCGTTCCGATCGTGGTGCTGATAGCGGCAGACGACAGGCTCCTGCGCTACAGGCATCCGCTGCCGACCGGCAACAAGCTTGAGAAAACAGTGATGCTCGTAATCTGCGGCAGAAGGAAAGGCCTGATCGCTTCATGCACCAGAATAGTATCTTTCGGCGATATCAGCGAAGACCTGCGCCGACGCCACGACGCCTGCGCCCGCGTGGACACCACCTTCAACGCATTGAGCAAACCCGGAACACGCATCGGCGACATCTTCGCGACCGCCTGCGACGCCTATCGCGCGGAAGGGTTCGACCAGGAATGGCTGTTGCACCACCAGGGCGGCCCGACCGGGTTCAGGTCGAGATACTACACAGCGACTGAAAACTCCGACGCGAAAGTGATTGCAGGCTCGGCATTCGCCTGGAACCCGTCCATTACCGGAACCAAAGTCGAAGATACAATCCTCGCCGGCGACAGCGGTATCGAGTTCATAACTCAAACGGATGACTGGCCCACCATGGATGTAGAATTTGAAGGCATGTCATATCAAAGACCGGACATTCTCGTAATCTGATATCCGGGTTCAGCCGCGTTTCAGGGCTGCATGCTCCTTCTTGATACAGCGGTCCATAACCACATCGAGGCCCGCCTTTTCGGCGGTTTCGGCGGCTGCGTGGTTGACTATCCCCTCCTGCATCCACACCACCTTCGCGCCTGTCTCGATCGCGTCGGCCACGAACGGCGGCACATCTGCCTGCGGCCTGAATATGTCTACAATATCCACCTGCACGGGAATATCTTTAAGACTCGGATACGCCTTCAGCCCCGCTATCTCGTCCGCGGTTGGATGCACCGGGAAAACATTGAACCCATTGTCTCGCAAATACGCTCCCACCGCATGACTCGCTTTCTCCGGATTCGTGGACATCCCGATCACTGCTATATTTTTATATTCAAGCGCCTTGAGGATAGTTGCATCATCCGTCGGCTCGAACAACACCTCGCAGATATGCGGTTTCTTTTCGCCTGTTTCTCCGGCCATTCTATGCCTCCTTCACTCTGTTCATTTACTTTCACATTTGTAAATCAGTTGTAATACTCTTAATTTATAGTAGATGACCGGTAAATATTATGCAATATTATCCGGCTGCACGGGGAAGTTATATTGAGGAAAGATAGTGCTGAACAACAACCTTAAAACAATATTTCTCGTTGTGATTCTCGCTGCCGGACCGCTGTGCCTGTGCGCGGATGCCGCGGGAAATAATCCCGCGGGAAAAGGCGGCGCATCGATTATCAGAATCTCCGGCGCAATCGATCTGGCGGTTGCGCTCCCGCCCGGCTGGAACCCTTCCCAAAAACCCAACTGCGTGTCCGCTCCCGGCGGGAAAAATTACTGCGCGTTCCTCGAATCCGCTTCCGACCTGCTTCCCTGCAATCAGCTCCAGATGGTGGCACGCTTCAAATATATTCCCGGCGACAAATCATTGAAATTCGATCTGCTTCCGCTTCCCGCATCCAGGCCCTACTCAAGGGGGATAACCAGCGAGTGCATAGCCCGGGTGATATCTCCCTCGAACAAAGCACTTATCTACATCATTGTTTACGAAATCCAGGGCTCCATGATTTCTTTTGTTTCAGACCGCTATCTGCTCGGGAAAGATGTAGACGCGGATAAAATCCCTGCGATAGAAAAAGACATCAAATCCATCATGCGTGACTCGGCATTCGCGGGCTCGCCCGGGTTCAAAAAGCTTGTCCCGGAATATTTCGCGGCAACGGGCAGGCCGAATTTCGCGGCGATAAAATCGGAATCCGCGGGCTACTCGTCGAAGCCCAGGCCGAAACCGCTCATCGACGCAGACATTCTTAAACTATCCATGAAAACCGAAGACTCGTTCGCCGCATACGAAAAACTCTCGGGCGCGTACCCTTACGATTCTCTCATCGGCATCGGCGACATTTACTTTTCGAAACGCGAATTCGAGAACGCAGTCAAAAAATACGAAGAAGCAAGAGCCATCGACCCCGGTCGTCCGGACGCATACAACGGCATCGGCAGCGTGCTGCTTCTGCAACACAAAACAGATGAAGCGGAAAAATATTACAAAACAGCTATGGAAAAATCGCCCGGCAACCCGTCCTCACACGCGAACATGGGATGGCTGCTGCTCAGCAGAAAAGAATACATCGAGGCCGAGCGAAACTTCATGTACGCGCTCGCCCGCTCGCCCGATCTCGACACCGCCGCATCCGCCACCAACGGCCTCACTGAAATCGCCCTGTACTACAACGAGCCCGCAATGGCGATCGCGTGGAACAAACAGTTCCTGTCCATCTTCCCGGACTATGCGGAGTCACACGCGAACATCCTTCGCGCCGCGCTCCACATCGGCAATATCGCCGACGCCGTTCATGCAGCGGAAACACTCATCCGGCTGAGACCCGGCGCGCCCGGCGCGGAAATTCTCGCGGGCCGCGCTTTCTACGCAGCCGGCGACTACGCGCGTGCCGCTCAACACCTCTGCCCGCTCGCCGATTCCCCCATCTCCACAGACTCGGACCTCGACAGCTGCCGCGACGCGACAGACAAAATCTCAGAGCAAGCGCGCTAACCTCAATGCCGGTCACTTAAGGCAAAAACCCGCCTGCACCCCACACACACCTTACATCCTGTCTCCTGTATTCCGGGGCTCGGTCCGAAAGGACTCGGTCCGAAAGGCCTCGGTCCGAAAGGGCTCGGTCCGAAAGGACAGGCTTAACTGAACAGTACTGTAGCCGAGCTGTATTTTTCACCAAATCGTGAGAATGCCTTTAATACAAGGCTCGTCGAGGGAGTAGTGAGGGAGCATATCTTGCGTATGAAGCTATTGAAAATGCATCGTTTCGAGTTTGTCATCCTGAGCAACGCGAAGGATCTCGCTTTTGGGGTTTATATTGATTATCAGAATAAAAATAGAATAACTAAACGGAGTTTCCTGGATTCCTGCCGACTGCATGCAGGAATGACGGGCGCGCGGGCCGGAAAGCCATTCATGCAGGATTCAATGTTATTTATGATAATCGGTATA
>ERZ795048.876-NODE-876-length-29692-cov-8.278807_pt1 | contig 29692 bp, 23 predicted proteins | sample MGYA00375132_ERZ795048 | MGnify/ENA primary metagenome ERZ795048 (study PRJEB30177, sample SAMN05720225) | activated sludge metagenome | isolation source: Anaerobic digester | place: Hong Kong | collected 2014-12-17 ... | reverse complement strand
CCCTGTTCATGGTCTCCGACGCATAGCCGATAAAGCAGGTCCCCAATCCCATAGCATGTGCCAGAAGGGTGATATTGTACGCCGCGTACTGCGCATCCTCAACCGGCAGGCTCCCCTCCATGGTGCTGTGAATTATTATTACCGCCGGAGCGCCCCAGAAAAGCAGGTCCCTCCCCTGCTTCACCTCCTCAAGCCCCCGCTCAACGGTGGCGTACCGGTCCCTGTAATAACGGATGAGAGTCATCCCGGCAAAAAGCGGCGACAGCCAGCGGATTAACGGGTTCCTCGCAAGACTGTTCAGCTTTCTGAAAAATAACTCGAAGTGCTTTCCAAACTCCACGACTTTTGTTCTGCTTCCAAGAACAGTAAATTCCCAAAGCTGGCAGTTGCTTCCCGAGGGGGCCGTTATTCCAAAATGAACCAGGTCCCGAAGCATCTCCTGCGGTACAGGTTTCTCTGTATATTTCCTGACACTTCTTCGTGACCGGGCGAGATTAACAAGGTCTCCCGGCGGAAACGAACCCGGCGCCATCATTGCGGCTTTATACGTAAACGACGAGAAAGAGGGCTCGAACAGCAACCCGTTAAAATCAACCGCATTGAATGCACATACAGAATAACAATGGGAGCAGAGGATACAGGGTTCCCCTGTTAGGACCACTTTTTTATCACGGATATCCAGGACCCTTTTCGGGCATACTTCAATACACTTCCGGCACAGCGTGCACATATCATGATTAATCACCGGATGTGCTGTTTCAATTTCATGTATCATTATATTTCCCCTGCCACAATAGTGCCTTCATTGTCTTTCATCGTTCCATTCATGTCAACAATTCTATCCCGGTATTATAATCACATAATTTCATACTACAAAAACATGTTATCGACCGATTTATTAAAAATTTCTCGACAGATTACTACAAATATCTTCAAGTGATCACTATAATCTATCTATGATTATTATGATCTGAACACTTCCCTGAATAAATAAAATTTTTTCTTTTTTACATCCGGGAAATCCGGAGACATATTCTGTTCTTATTCAACTATTTTCAATTTGGAGGAAGCAGTATGAAAGAAGCAGTAATTGTGAGCGGTGCACGGACAGCTATCGGCTCATTTGGAGGGTCCCTGAAGACCGTATCCGCCATTGAACTCGGGTCACTGGTTATGAAGGAAACTCTGAAAAAAGCCGGTCTCCGGCCTGTCCCTTCACAGGAAATGAATGACCTCGCCCCTGACAAGCTAAAGGATCAGGGTCAGGTTGAAATCGAAAAAAATGCATACGATTATGATAATTCCCTCACCCCGGTAACAATTGACGAATGCCTCATGGGCTGCGTTCTTCAGGCAGGCCAGGGTCAGAGTCCCGGCCGTCAGGCACAAATTCACGCAGGCATACCCAAGGAAACACCGGGTTACACTATCAATAAAATCTGCGGATCGGGACTGAAGTCTATTGTCCTTGCTGCGCAGTCAATCATGACAGGTCAGGCAGATATTATCGTAGCGGGAGGCCTGGAAAGCATGAGCAACGCCCCCCTTGCGCTGAAGAAAGCCCGCTGGGGACACCGGATGGAAGTAACGGGAGTCGGCGAAGTACACGACCTTATGGTATATGACGGTCTGTATGAAATCTTTTACGGCTATCACATGGGCCTCACCGCCGAAAATATCGTAAAGCTGTACGGCATAGACCGTAAGGAGCAGGATGAAGTGGGACTTGCCAGCCACCAGCGCGCGAGGAAAGCCATTGCTGAGGGTCTTTTCAAAGAGGAAATTGTTCCCGTTGTCATGAAATCAAGGAAAGGCGACTCCGTCTTCGACACTGATGAGCGCCCAATGGATACCACCATTGAGAAAATGGGCTCCATGCGTCCTGCATTTACCAAAGACGGTACGGTTACCGCCGGTAACGCATCGGGAATTAATGACGCAGCAGCGGCAGTACTCGTCATGAGCGCCGACAGGGCGAAGGAGCTTGGACTCGAGCCGATGGCAAGAATAAAAGCCTTTGCCTCCGGCGGATGCGACCCCGCGTACATGGGCCTCGGGCCGGTACCATCAATACGGAAAACCCTGAAGCTTGCGGGAATGACCATCAAGGACCTTGAGATGATAGAGCTCAATGAAGCATTTGCCGCACAGGCCATTGGCTGTTTCAGGGAGCTGGGAATTGACAACGATTTCCCGAACCAGCTGGGAAGCGGAATATCCCTGGGCCACCCCATTGGATGCACCGGAGCAAGGATGATGGTAACAACAATGCACCACATGAAGCGTCAGGGAATTTCCAACGCCCTTATTTCAATGTGTATAGGCGGCGGTATGGGGATTTCAATGATTGTTGAACGATAAGATTACACTACAGATATTCTGGAAAGGCGCCCTACTGGGCGCCTTTTTTTTTCGGGGAACGCTTTTTGAACATGTTCTCCCAGAACGACAGCTCTTCCTCTGTCAGCACAGGATCATCCTCCTTTTCAGGGACCTGCGCCTCTGCCCATTCTTTTATTGTCTTGTCCACCATTTCAGCGAAATCTTCGCTTTTCATAACCTTCGCCTTGAAACGGTTCACATAAAAGATAATATCCTTGTCGGAGGTAACAACGGTTGTCATTTTGGGGTTAATGTCTTTTTTGATAAACTGCTTAATCAGATAGTCCGCGGAATAATCCAGGGAATAATACACATCTATTGACGCGTAGCGTTCACGTTTAATTTCCAGTGAAGGCTGTTTTTTCCCGTCAAATACTATGCGCACATGTTTTCCTGAAATTTTCACATACTGTTTCAGCAGATTAAGCAGACCTATCCGCGCATCATCAAGGCGGTTGGCATACATCATGCCTTCAAATTCGGGGAATTTATACAGGAGATTAAATCCATCTATTAAAAATGCCATCACAAACCGGGTTCAGGAAATACGGGGTTTTCCCCCGCTTTCATCTTACGCGGAACCGGCATCATCGGATAACCCGTTCAGGGCGGAGGAGTATTACCTGTTGCTATTTTCCGAGACTTTTATGGAACGCTTCGATCCTGTCCATTGCCTCCCGGATGTTTTCCATCGATGTGGCATAGGAACAGCGGATATGGTGTTCACCGCATTCGCCAAATACCACTCCAGGTACAACCGCGACCTTCTGCGCGTTAAGGAGAGCAAGTGCAAAATCCCGGGAATTCATTCCGGACGCTGAGATATCAGGAAATACATAAAATGCCCCTTCAGGCATCCTGCATTCATATCCGATCTCGTTAAACCTGTTCACAATATAATTTCTGCGTTTCCGGTATTCCAGAATCATTTTATCAACATCACCGCTCCCCTTTTCAAGGGCCTCAATTGCCGCGTACTGTGAAAGGGACGGTGCGCAAAGCGCCGTGTACTGGTGTATCTTTAATATCTGGTCCAGGAGAAACTTCGGCCCCGCGATGTACCCCAGGCGCCAGCCGGTCATGGCAAAGGACTTCGAAAAACCGTTCAGGTAGATTGTCCTGTCACGAACTTCCGGGATGGAGGTAATAGAAAAATGGTCACCCTCATAGAAAATCGATGAATATATTTCATCGGAGATTATAAAAAAATTATTATCAACTGCAAGGGCGGAAATTTTTTCAAGTGTACTCCGGTCAATGGTACCGCCTGAAGGATTGGAAGGGTAATTAAGAATAATGGCCTTTGTTTTCGGCGTAATCAGTTCTTTCAGCTTACCCATGTCTATCGTAAAGTTATCCTTTGCGTATGTAGGAAGGATAACAGGTTTTCCCATCTGAAGGGTGACATTTGCAGTATAGGAAACATAACAGGGTTCGGTTATAATAACCTCGTCCCCGGGATCAATTATGCTGCGCAGCGTTATATCGAGCCCCTGACTGACTCCCATGGTAATAAGTATTTCAGTTTCCGGATTATATTCAACACCGTTTTTCTCTCTGAGGTCCTTTGCGATCAGTGAACAGAGCCGGGGAAGACCCCTGTTGGGAGTATAATGCGTGCAGCCGTCCTTGATTGCATAAATTCCTGAATCCGAGATTCTCCAGGGGGTGATAAAATCCGGCTCCCCCACACCAAGAGAAATACAGTCGGGAGTGGAATATACAATATCAAAAAATTCACGTATTCCTGAGGGCGGTATTGATTTAACGGACCGTGACAGCAGATTTTCCGGATTGTTCTTTTTTACCAGTGAGAGTTTCAACGTCGTTGCTCCTTTATTATTCTTTCAATTACTTTCTTTTTTGCATCTGTTCTGATTTTGTCCACGTCGTCAACACCAAAATTATGTAATACCCCAGAACGGTACAAAATCACTGCAAGAAAAAACACTATTATTACTAATACAATGGCAAGTGCTTTGGTCTTTTTCAAAATAAAAACCGCAACAACGAGAAGTATTATTGCCAGACCGATAAAAAGGCCGGAATGGAGGGTGATATAATTCTGTATCTGCTCCATACTTCCGCCATGAAAAATGGTATCATGGAATACATGCCCTTATTCCATACAGACACAGTGCTGTACTTTTTGCACATTGTCTATAACATTTCACGATGAGTTGATTTTTTAAAAAATAATCTCCGGGAAAGACCTGTTTTCTACGCATCAACCCATTTCTTAACATCGTGCTGTTCTACAGATGAAAATCCATGTTCATGGCACCATCGCTCAACCATACTATCACCGTGTTCAACGCGGCAGAATATGGTTTTCAGCCCTCTGTCCCGCATGACAGTAAAAAGCGCCTCCAGAAGCGCCTCCAGAATACCATGGAATTTCCCCCTGTCCTTCACCCCCGACCAGAGGATATATCCTGCGTCCGGTGCATCAGCACCCTGTATCAGCCCCCCGAGAACAAATCCGAGGAGCTGTTTCTTCCTTACTGCCGCAAGGGCAAATTCAGGATATTCAGCAAAAAGCGATGCAAGGTTTTCCTCATTCCATCGCCCGTAATATCTGAACTCATTATAATGGCGGAACATATCGCCCCCCATGACAAATACCTCATGGAGATCATCGATTTCCATTGCACGGATTATTATTCCACCGGACTTCCGTCCTACCGGCTGAACATCTGCAGTACCGCTGTGTGCCATATTCCCTGTAAAGCAACACCACCTCACACATGAAAGATGAACCGGCGGTGCTGTTAGTATTATTTCACTGTATTTCTAATAAATCGGCTTATAGTCAAAATGGTGCGTTGCGGAAATAAACCGCATTGTATGGGTTTTCGAACGCATCACCACGGAATACGTTGTTGCGCCGCCCGAGAAAAACCGCACCCCCGGGAGAAACTCCCCGTCCGTAACACCGCTCGCTGAAAACATTATATTGTCCCCGCATGCAAGGTCATTGATGGAATAAATCCGCTCCAGGTCGGTTTCACCCGACGCCCGCACCAGCTCCCGGTCATCTTCATCCCTGTACACAAAGCGCGCCTGAATGTCGCCGCCGAGGCACTTCAGGGCGGCTGCCGCGAGAATCCCGTGCATTGCCCCCCCTACCCCCATAAGGATATCAACGGGCTTGTCCTCCATTGCAGCAGCAATTGCGCCGGAGATATCACCGTCCTGAATCAGCTTTATTCTGGCCCCGGTACCCCTTATCACATCAATCAGCTTACTGTGACGCTCTCTGTCAAGAACACATATCGTCAGGTCTTCAATATATTTACCCTTGGCCCGGGCAATTCGCTTGATGTTGATATCAGGGGGCTGGGTGATATCAATGACCCCCTTCGCATCGGCACCAACTGCTATTTTTTCCATATAAATATTCGGGGCATTAAAGAAAGCCCCGCGCTCACCAATGGCAACGGCGGATATCGCATTTTGACCGCCGTTCGCGCAGGTGGTCTTCCCCTCCAGGGGGTTCAGGGCGATATCGACCGCGAGGCCGGTCTGGTTCCCCACCACTGATCCCGCATGGAGCATTCCGTTCTCATTATCAGCGCTTATCACAATACGTCCGTCAACCGAAACAGACGTAAACACCTTCGCCATGGCTTCAACCGCCGCACCGGATGCGAGGGACTCATCCCCGCGCCCCATGTACCGGCTCGCGTACAGCGCCGCCGCTTCCGTTACCCGAATCACTTCAAGGGCAAGGTTTCGATCCATTATAACTCCTCCGCCTTTCTGATACAATTGTATTCTGTTATCACATCCCGCCGCGAATCGCGGGACAGTATATATATTCTTTCATTACCGCAGCAGTTCTGAATAGATACTGATTTTCCGTCCTATGTACTGCGCTGAAAACTCATTGTCCATATCACCGGGCCGGGACTCCAGCTCCCGGTACATACGCATAATGTTCCGCCATGAACGCCTGAGACCGATGCGTTTCCGGATAAGATTATGCCGGTTAACGATAAACAGTCTGGAACAGATAAGCGCGGTAAAGTGGACACCATCTGTACTGAAACTTACATCCTCCCCCTCAATTCCCGTATTCAGCAGCCTTTTTTCATTCGGCATATACAGCTGAATCATCTGGTCCTTCGTGAAGGAAAGGATTCCCGGGACCCTCGAATAATATAGACTTGTATTAAGCGATGGATAGGCAAACCGTTCCTCCCGTCCGGTGAGAAGATTCTTCAGGGCCACGAAAAAATGCCCCGTATACCCTTTTCTGCAGGCTATGGTGTTATTGTCCACAAAGAAAAACTCTTTCGGGGAGGTAATGCCTTTGATTATTGAGGCCCGGCCGGCCCCGAAAAGAATTCCCCTGTACCGGCCGCCGCCGCCGTTCATCACGATATACCTGTTTCTGCCTGGGGAAAAATATGCCACTGAGGGGTTATCTGTTGAAACGATCAGGGAATACTGGATCTTTGGAACGGCGATCCGCCGTACTTTCGAGAAAAGCGCCAGCTCCTCTATTCCTTTTCCCGTTTCTCTAAACATGGAATTTCCTTCAGGGGCAAGGCTGAAATCCATGAACAGGGTATTTGACGCAAGCCGGTAACTTCTGCCGGCCGGTATATAGTACACAAACAGTTCATTGTCCGGAACAACACTGTTGCGGCGCACCATTCGCTTAATAATAATATGCCGCCCGTCTGCAGAGACCTCAAGGGCCATCACCGTACCGGTGATTCTAAACAGCTCCCTCTGCCGCCCGGTACGGAGATCATACGTACACACAGCATTTACTTCAGTTCCGGGAAACTCCTTCACATACACCACATCCTTCCCGGAAAACCACCCTGTGAACGCCACCCCGCTGTCCACAAAACGCCCCTCTGCCTCCTGGTACGCGTCAAGCTTTGCGTTGACAAGCATGTGCAGAAGATGCGAGGACGCCCGAATATATATTTCGTCAAGATTTATATCTCTTGCAACGCCCTCATTCTCTGCCGCCCAGAAGAGCAGCAGAGAAACAATACAGAATGCGATTTTTTTCACGAAAGAAGCTACTGGTTCCGCTGGAGCGTATTGGTTTCAGCACTGCCGCTTTCAGCCTTCACCGCCTTTTTGCCGTCTTTCGCTTCACTGCCCGGCGCTATCGGAATCAGAAGCTTTTGTCCGGGAAATATAAGATCAGGGTCTTTTATCTTATCCTTGTTCGCGACATAGATAAGGGGCCACAGGCTCGCATTGCGGTATGTGTACCATGCGATTTTCCACAGGCAGTCGCGGTTGCGCCTGTTGAATTTTACGGTATACACCTCGCGGATATTATCCCCGAAATCATACCCTTTCTTTTTTCCCGCTTCCGCTTTCATTTCTTCAGCACGTTTTTCCATGGCAATGCTGACTGAATTAATTATTGTCAAAGCTTCATCAGAAGAGGCAATTGATTCACGGTACGACTTTCTCTCAAGCTCATTTCTGCTTTTACCAACAAGCCCCTGTATCTTCCCGATGTCATTGGTGTACTGGTCCTTCATTTCAGATTTATTGAGCTTTTCAAGGCCGTTCTCCGCCTGCATCAGCTTGTTTTTAGCCTCCTCCCCGAGCTGGGTCTCTTTCTGCCCCAGAGCGACTTTGATCCCGGACAGCATGGAAATGGCCTGCTCCGATTTGGCGATTGACTGCGGATACGACCCGCCGTTATGGAGACTTGTACTGCTCTGCACGAGAGTGGTGGCCTGTTTTATTTCATTTTCCTTATACTGTTTCATCGGAGAACCCTCGACATCACTGAGGGTCTTCTTCGCGGTATTCAGCTTTTCAAGAGAAATCCCGCGGTTCGTTTTTGTCGCGGCGCCGCCGAGAGCGACTTTCGCTTCATTTATAAGTGAATATGCGCTTTTAAGATTTTTTTCGTTTACCTTTGCGTCAGCAGCGCTGAGCCTGCTTTTTGCAGTACTGATATCGGCTCCTGCGAACTCAGCGCCCCGCTTTGACGAAAGGGAATTGGCTTCATTGTTAAGGCGCTGGATTTCAGCTTTCAGTTCAGGAATATGGGCCATGGAGGCTGTTTTTGCTTCATTAGAAAGCCTGATCGCTTCCTGCGATTTCAGGTGAGAATCCCAGTAGCTCTTATTGGTGTTCAGGGTTTCCGCCTGCTGCAGGGCCTTCCCCGCATTGCCGAATGACACTGAAGAATATCTTGATGCGTACAGAAGATCTGCTTCGCCGTACACCTTCTTCGATTCATTGAGGGAGTCCCTTGAAAGGAGAGGCAGCGCTTTTGCGATTGCCTTCTGTGATTCCTGATATGAAAGGTCCGCGTTTTTTTTCGCGTCCCCCATCTCTTCATCACTCACACTTTTATGGCTTGCCACCAGCAGTTCCCGGGATTTTTTCAGTTCATCCGGTGCGTATTTCTCAGATTGCACTTCCACCGCCCGTGACAGGGAAAGCTTTGCCTGGGACATTTCCTGAATAGGCACCTCCAGGCGGCATGACAGAACAGCCACAACGGCACATGCCATTGACACCGCACACGCCATTGATCTTCTCTTGTTTGTTGTACTCATCGCTTCCTCCCTGAAATGTTCATCTATGGTTCAAAAAAACGGTCATCCTTTTAAGAAAAACACCAGCTCATCGTAAAGTCTGATACTATAATGAACGTAAAAATCTTTCAATCAAAAAATTCGTATAAAAGCTCAATTGGAGCCCGAATTCAAATTTCAGGTATAATGTGATTGACATTTCCTTGATATAATTATTCCTTCACAAAAATTTTCTTATTGTCATGAGAGGAAATATGATTAAAAAATTTGTACCGTTTTTCATCGTTCTCGTATTTTTAGCAGGCTGCACCCAGTCTCCGGAAAGTGTCGCCAAAAAATTCTACCAGAGCATCAGCGAAAGGGATTTCGACACCGCAAAACAGTATTCAACAGCAAGGGTACACACCATGTTGTCATTGATGGCAAATATGGGATCTGACAAAAGCTTCCAGGAAGCAGGGAAGGCCGAAATAAGCAACTGTAAAATTGAAGGCGACGTGGCGAATTGCGATGTCACACTTCCCAACAACAAGAAGGACAAGATACGGCTTGTTAAAGTAGCAGGCAAATGGAAAGTTGACATCAGAAAGTAGCCCTTTGTATACGAAAAAGCTATCAGCAGTTGTTTTCATTCTCCTGTGCGCCTGTAATACGCCTGATCAGGATAACAGGCATAAAACGGACCTGGTGATCCGGAACATCAGGAATGCCGCAAAAAACGGAGACCTTATTCTCACACGGGGGACCGGATTCATCAGCACATTCATCGTGAACACACTGCGGGAAAATCAGGCGGTTTCACACATAGGAATTGTGATCAGGGACAATGATAGCTTTTTCGTGTTACATATCCTCCCCGATCGTGAAAACAACAGAATCAGAAAAGAATCGTTGCATCAATTCTTTAAAGACACTGTTCCCGATTCGGCAGTACTCATTCGAACGAAACATGCCCCTGGCGACGCAATCGCCGCATCAGCTATTACGTATCTTAAAAAAAATATCTCTTTTGATTACTACTTTGATTTGAAAAGCAAAAATGAAATGTACTGTACCGAGTATGTATGGAACGTATTGCGGGATTCTACCGGGAGAGATGTGCTGAATAAAGTTACTATTAACGGCACTACATACCTCGGTTTTGCTTCGTTTTTAAACAATATATATTTTGAAAGGATTTACTTTTAGGAATTCAATCGTAAATCGAACAATATAATTCACTCATCAAAAATAGATGGTATTCCCCGTATACCTCTTCACTTTGCCGCAACAGTTTCAATACATGTATTGTGTACTATTACAGCATGATATTCTTACCATCCACAACAAGATCATCAATACCGCACATTGCATTGATCAGGGCAGCCTTATGAAACCTTCCGAGATCACCGGGCCGGAGCGTCTCCTCTGTCAGAATTCCCTCTTCCAGCATCCTTTCCCTCGCGGTGCCCCGCAGAAGAGGTGTCGATGGCGTCACCATGCGGTCCCCTTCGAAGAACACGATATTTGCCGAAGAAGCATCGGCGAGAAATCCGTTTTTTACGATCAGGATATCGTCACACCCCTCCCTGCGTTTCAGCAGCGCCTGAATGAAACTCCTGTCTTCATACTTATAACTATAGTCGATATCGTCACAATACACAAGCTTCAGGGACTCTATCTTCCTTCTCGTGTATGGGAGAATTTCTATTTCTTCAATTGTTTCACGATACAAAACCCGGCACTTGAAAAGACCGGACCGGCACTCAGCAGTCACCTGCACCATTTCGTTCAGGTCGATATCATCAATCCTGCCAAATAGTTCCCGGCGTGACATGTTTATTCGCCTGTTATGAAAGGGAACATTATACACTGTTCCATCCATGATTTTCAATGACTCAACCAGTCGGGACATAAATCTTGTCGATAAGCTCACGGTATTCCCGCTCGGGATCGCTGTACACCGTGATACCGCCTCCGCTCCTGTAATAATATCTGCCGTCTTTCCTCTCAATAAACCGGATCATAACGGCGCTGTCAAGGTTTTCACCGTCAAAAACCCCGAAGACACCCGTATAATACCCCCGCGCATATTCCTCCGCATCACGGATTATTTCCAGTGTTCTTTTTTTTGGGGCGCCGCTCACGGAACCAGCCGGGAGGAGGTTCCATATAATATCTCCAATCCTTTCATAATAATCATCACCAAGGTCCCCGCATATTTCTGAACTTGCCTGAATAAGGTTTTTCCCGGATGTACGAATTGTTTCAGTATACATAAACCGCTCAACCCTGACATTTCGCGCAACCATGCCAAGATCGTTACGAAGCAGATCCACTATAGTAAGGTGTTCCGCACGCTCTTTTTCATCATTAAGCAGTGATTCAACCGCTTTCGGGAGAGCAGCGTCAATGGTCCCCTTCATCGGGAATGATGATATTATTCCATTTCGGATTGTGACAAATGTTTCCGGAGAAAACACCACAAATTCCCCCCTGTAATAAAGCCGGTAGGGGGCGATACTTCCGTAAAATATATCCCCCAGGTTATACTCATGCAGCAGCAGCGAGGGGAATGTGAGGTTCACAAGGTACGAATCGCCCTGCCGCTGACTCTCCGTAACACGATGAAATGCTTCAATGTATTTTTCGTACGAAACAGGGGCAGCATCGAGCCGGGGGGGCCGGAATTTTCCTGATCGGGGTGGAACGTTTGTTATTCCGCGAAGATTATATTTTATTTCATCGGAATCAATGCCGCATAGAGGGAGGACACGGGGCCGCCTGCATTCAAAATCAATAATAAATAGAAACGGGACTCCCGCTTTCCCGAGGCTGTTCATATAATTCCGCATGGCGCAGAGTACGGGAAACGGTCTCTGTCCGGCAACTAATTTTTCAGACGGCACAACAAACGATGAAACAGGAATGCGGCCCTGTTTTACTTCTCACGCATCACGACAACACCGGTCCAGTCCGCCGGAGGAGGATCATCCATAAATCTGCCGCACCGCTCCTTCAGCATCAGCGCCGGTTTATCCTCCGGCCTCATTTTCAGTACCTCGTTGAAGATATCCAGGGCGCTATTCCATTCGCGCCGCATATAGGTATCGAAGCCCCTGTTGAAAACATCCAGAAATGACTGTTCCTCCTGAGTGATGGCATCACGTTCACATACCAGTTCAAAAATGGGAACACCGGTGGTTTTCCCCTTCACCGCCACGACATCAATGCAGCGTGCCGCCATCACGTCCCGCACTAACGCATACGTCGATTCAGAAATAATTATGTGTGTGCCATAATATTTGTTCAGCCCCTCAAGCCTGCTTGCGAGATTGACGCCATCCCCCATGACGGTATAACTGAGCCGCTCCTCATAGCCGATGTTTCCCACCATGACATCGCCGGAATGTATCCCGATTCTCGTTTCAAAAAAAGGAATACCCTGCCGTTCCCATTCATCTTTCATCGAGTACAGGAAGCGCTGGCACCTGAGGGCAGAGACGCAGGCGTGAAGCGCATGGTCATTGTCATCATGGGGCGCTCCCCAGAACGCCATTATCGAATCGCCGATGTATTTATCAACCGTTGCCCGGTTCTCCAAAAGTGTCGAGGTCATTCCCTTGAAATAATACCCCAGATATTCTGCCAGATATTCCGGCGTGAGCTTCTCTGAAATTCCGGTAAAGTTGGCAATATCTGAAAAAAATACCGTAAGCGTACGGGTCTCGCCGCTCAGCGCAGCTTCCCTGTTAAGCTGTATGAGCTCCGCCACAAGGTCCGCGGGAACATATTTTCGAAAAGACCTGAGACCGTTCTTCATATTGTCAACGGCACACTTCATGTTCCACACTTCGGAAATAGAGGTCCGGATATCAGTGCTGCTGTCGAGGTTAAAATTCCTGACCTGATTCATGTCTTCTTCAAGCAGTTTCATGGGACGGCTGATACGTTTTGATAAATACAGGCCCAGGAGAACAACGATGACACTGCCTATAAGTCCCAGTAGTACAACGGTCCTGATGTACTTATATTCATACTCAACAATTTTTTGGGCAGTAATATCCATCCCCAGCACCGCTTCGAGGGTGCCATCTTTCCGGAGGACAGGAGCATAGCTGGAAAGAGTGGTCCCCCATCTGTCAACGGCAAGCTCCTTTTCAACATGTATAGAATACGGTTTTTTGAAAGCCATACGCATTGCCTGAGTGGGAGAGGGGTACACCTCTCCGGGCGTGCTTCTGCCCGCTTCATCATCGTCAGCGTCAACAACGAAATACACCTCCCCGCGCATATTCTTCCGGAGGGTATAAACATATCGGATGTCTTTCGTTTCCCGTAGTATGTTTGCCAGAACAGTGCGTATCCTTTTATATTGGGGGAGATTCACGTCTCCGGCGCCGGCAATGTGCCGGTGCAGTTCCGGGTCAATCTGCAGTGCGGCAATAGCGGCATCATCGTGCAGTCTGCTTCGTATATCTTCAACCACAAAGTCCCTGATGCTGTACACTGTAACAATACCGAGAAGCAGTGTTAACAATACCGCGGTACAAACAAATGCCGTACTTAAGCTTATCCGTATACTGACTCTTTTCATAGACTCCACCCCTTTATTCATGTAACATACCGCAGTATATCCCGTACTGCACTATCCGGTTTTTTAAAGACTGAACGAGTACAGAATCCCCACTGACGCGATAAGGGGAATGTAGTCGATATCTCCTGACCGGATAATTGACGCCCCCAGCTGCCCTTCAAGCTTGAGCTGCCGGAAACCCACACGCATAAAAATTACCGGCTCCACAAAAGTCCCGGAATGGGGGTCGGTATCACCATTGGAATAATCATGGTACTCAAACGCATTGAGGTGCAGCACACGCACCGCGAGGCCCACTTCAAAATAATCATCAACAAAACCCAGCGCCGGCTGGGCGTAAAATCTGTGATACGTGGCTTCCACCACGTCCGGGGAAGGACCTTCATCGGAAAGCGTACGGGAATACGCGTATCCGTATCCGGCATAAAGCTCCGTGACAACCCCGCTCCTGAATGCGTGGTACACACCAAGTCCACCTTCCAGCTGGCGGGTCTTGTTTTTTATTTTCACGGTCTCGCCGTTATGTTCCTCCTCAGCGGAACTGTTCGCCGCGACAACGCTGTTTACCACAACACCAATGTGGTCCGACACCGCCGCGGCACCCTGCACTTCATATCCGGCCATGGAAGAATGGCCGCTCAGTTTTATCTGCCCCTGCGACCTGAACATCGGCGCGTTCAGCACCGTGGGGCGATACACCGGTGCGCATGATATATCAAGAAACAACGCTGCCATAATCAGGACAGCAGAAATACAGAACGTTTTATTCATTTTATCTCCGTAACGTTATTCTTCCTGTTCAACACCATCAACGATTTATACACGTACATCCGGGGTGATCATGGAACGCGAAATTTTTCTGTTCAATACCACTACTCCGGGATTTGATACCGTCAATGCGTTCACTCCCCGGCAATTGCCGCCTCCCCCATGGACACTCCGTTTACCGGATTGACTTTTTTCCCATGGCGGTCGATATAAAAGCCCCAGCCTTTATCATCCACCACAAGGGCACCCCATTCAGTGTACTGCGCTGCTGCAGCATATTTCGCCTCAATGACCATCTTCCCCGATTTGTCGATAAATCCCCACCTGCCCCTGTAGGAAACCGGCGCAAGGCCCCCGGAGAAATTCCCCGCATTATCAAATTTCAGGGTCACCCGCAGCCTCCCGCGGTCGTCAGTGAAACCCCATTTGCCATCGTCTTTCACCGCTGCGAGACCCTGCGAAAAATCCCGCGCCAGATCAAACTGGGGTGCTATCACCGTTACCCCATCGTCATTCATATAGCCAAAGGTGTCATCTTTTCCGCTTTTCGAAAACGGGGCCATATCGTCGGCGAATCCACCGGCATACGCATACTTCGGGTTTATCATAATACGTCCATGCCGGTTAACAAAACCCCAGCTCTTTCCAAGCCTGACAGCTGCATAGTTATGTGTGAACGGCATCGCCCTGTCAAATTGCGGCTCAATGACGGTCTTTCCCTCCCTGTCAATATAGCCCCATCCCCGTTCCATTTTTACCGGCATAAGCCCCTGCGAGCATGACCCGGCATCGAGGTATTTTGCGATCACCACCATCCTTCCTTCCCTGTCAATGTATCCCCACTTATCGCGGACTTTTACCGGGGCAATCCCTTCTGAAAACATTCCCGCAGCAGAATAATCCGCTTCGATGACCACCACGCCGTAAGGATCAATATATCCCCACCGGGCATCAATTTTCACCGCCGCCCTTCCCTGGGAATAGCTCCTCATGTCCTTTATTCTGCTCTGGTCCCCTTTATGGTCCTCCCTGACAGTGCCCCTGGACGAGCAACCCAGCGCGAGTAACACAAAAAGTATTGTTAGAAGATTAATATTTCTCATAGTTCACTCCGATGCATAAATATTTATTCGATGAAAACAGGTATCTGCAGAACGGGCAACCGGTTACTGCATCATAATTGTATAGATGAAAAAAAATACTATACCTGAAATGTTCAGGAGTCAACCTTTTTCAACAGGCACCTGTAAAAATGTGCGGAAAAATCCAACACTATTTTTATCATCTTATAGCTTTTATTATATATAAACATGTGACCATTTATGTGAGTTATTTTTTACGTCAATTAACTTTTTTACGTGCACTAGTCTTTTTGTGCTTGCTCAATGCCTTTGCCGGAACTATATTAATAGCGGACATATCATTCGTACCCATGTCCGCCATATAATGTCCCGTATTACCTAAGAGGAGAATCCTGCATGAAAAAAATTATCGCCCTTACCTTTTTGCTTTTTCTTCCGGTCCTTGCTGACCCGGGTTGTGTCCGTCAGATCCGTATAAATGTGGAGGCTGTACAGGACCTGCATACCTACTCCGAAGGCCTTGCGGCCTACAAGATCGATGGGAGATGGGGATACATGAACGACCATGGGCAGGCGACAATCCCGCCCCAGTTTGCCGATGCACGGCTTTTCTCTCAGGGTCTTGCGGCGGTAAAGCTTGTCAGCAAATGGGGCTTTGTTGACCATAAAGGTGAATATGTGATTAACCCGAAATATCAGGACGCCCTGCCTTTCAGCGAGGACCTGGCCCCGGTTCAGCGTGATGGCAAGTGGGGATATATTGACGTGCACAACCGGCTCAGTATTGAATGCCAGTTTGATGAAGCGCTTCAATTTTCCGAAGGCCTTGCGGCTGTACGCATGGGGACACGGTGGGGGTTCATCAACAATACCGGACGTTATGTTATAAATCCAAAATATTCCGAAGTCGGAAATTTCGCAGGAGGTCTTGCCCCGGTTAAAACAGACAGGTCCGATGATTCATGGGGATATATCAACCAGCGGGGACACATGAAAATCAGGGTCCAGTTCGATGACGCCCGTGAATTTGACAGGCATACCGGTCTTGCCCCGGTGCTCATTGACACACTGTGGGCATATATCGACACCCATGGCCGTATAAAAATCAATCCGCAGTTTGAGGACGCACGGCCGTTTATGCGCGGGCTCGGGGCAGCGAAAAAATCCGGTAAATGGGGGTTCCTCAACAGCAGCGGCTCCTGGTCCGTGCCGAACCGCTTCAGTGCGGTATGCGATTTCCACGACAACCTTGCCCTTGTGAATGAAGGCACGGTGCGGTACTATATTGACAAATCAGGACACCGTGCAGGGATTGGCCGCAGGATTGTTGGAGACCTCTCCCCCGAAGCGGGCTTTATTGAAGTGGAGCCGGTACGGTTTAGTTTTCAAAATAAAAAACTCACTCTCCCCTATACTTCATCGAGGGCCAGAATTTTTTATTCTTTCCATCCCGCCGATGAAAACGCAAAAGGAAAACCGCTTTTTGTGTTTTTCAACGGAGGCCCCGGCGCCGGCACAAGCGACGGGCTGTTGAGTTTCAACACATCACCGAAAACCATGGACCCGAACATTGCCGGAGACAAGGGCATCGCGGACAACCCCTACAGCTGGACAAAACTGGGGAACCTGCTTTTCGTTGATGCCCCCTGTACCGGCTTTTCATACAACCTTCTTGACCGTCCCGTGACATGGGGGAATGTTCAGAGAGAATTTGATGCTCAGAACTTCAATCCATTCATTGACGCATCACAGCTCGTACGGGTGCTGGTCCGTTTTCTCGCGAAACATCCGGAAATACAGAAGAACCAGGTTGTACTGGTTGGAGAAAGCTACGGCGGCACCAGGACAACGGTAATGATGAACCTTCTCCTTTTCTATCCCTCGTATGCCACGGGAGAACGCATTTTCAGGGACAAAAGCGTTTCTGAAGAAATTCAGCGGCATTACAATATTGTCTTTCCTGATCTTGCGGGAGGCCCCTGTTCTCCAGAAAAAGCCGCACTGCAGTTCGGGAGGCATATTTTAATTGAACCACAGCTCACCGGTGCGCATCAGACAAAACTTACCGGGGAAATGTGGGAAAAGAAAGGTTCTGTTATCTATGAAATCGCGAAAAGCAGCATATTCACCTACACGCCATGTGACCCGAAGAACACAAAATGTGATCCCTCCGTACACGCGCTCTCTTTTGTGGGAATGAAAGCATTCCGTGACATGTACAAATATGATGAAAACGCTGCATGGTCCTGGGTCCTGGGGCTGCGTACAGAATGGAGGCTGAACCATAGCAGCTACCTGAGTCATTTAACGGAAACTGATATTTCCGCAATCAAAGAAATGTACGCGAAAAACCGGCGCAACGCCTACAAGGGCCTTGGCCTCAGGGATCTCGCACTTAACGCACTGGTCAATTATCTCAGGAGCTTCATACGCAGCGATCCGGGGGCCCTTGAACGCATGAATCCGGCGATGAGGGCCAAAATTTCATGGCTGATCAGCAATAGCAGTTCCAGCGAGCTGAATACAGCTCCCGCCAGCGAACGCGGCGCACGCCTGGATTCCGTGTTCGGGAGCCTGAACAGATATGATTCATACATAACGCTCCTTGGTATGAACTGGATGGCATTCAGCGCCTTTACAAGCAACAGCGCGATAAAGAAGGGTTTCGATATTGAACCGGAATCACCCCGGTACGGCAGGCTTTTTCTGCAGAATATCAGCGTAATAAAGGCCTTCATTACCAATGCTCCCTATGACCTGTCAGTATACGCAAAGGCGCTGCCCCCTTCATTCAAGGCCTACAGCGACATTGTCCGGGACGTGGATGTTGACGATGAATCCTTTACGATCCATTTCCGCACCTCCCCGGTGAAAGGCTCCGAAACACCGCAGAGCAAAAAAATATCGTTCCCGTTTTACCGGAGCGCCGGGCACATGGTAGCGATGACCATGCCGGAAAAACTCCTTTCCGACGTAGAAGACTGGATGGACGAGTAAAAAATTTGCGATGAGGTGTACCATGGACCGGTTCTTTACCAGGAGGTTTTTTTTACCAGCAATCCTTGTCATGTGCCTTTCACTTTTTTCCGTATGCGATGATGTTACACTTCCGGAAACACTTCCGGAAGGCATTGCGGAAATAAGCCCATTTTCCGAAGGCCGCGCCGCATTCCGTGTCGGCACGCAATGGGGCTATATTGACGAACAGTTCAGGGTGATAATCCCGGTCCAGTTCGCGGCAGCACGGCCATTTTCCTCCGGGCGTGCAGCGGTAAAGCTGACGCGGAAATGGGGATTCATCGACAAGTCCGGCAACTATATCATCAACCCGCATTACAGTGATGCCCGTGAGTTCAGGGAGAACCTTGCCCCTGTGCGTGAGGGCGGTTCATGGAGTTATACAGACATGTCGGGAAAGGTTGTAATTGACCCGCAATTTGAAGAGGTCCTCCCATTCTCGGAGGGGCTTTCCGCAGTGCGTGTGGGGAGCCGGTGGGGTTATATCGACCCACATGGACATTTTGTCATCAACCCGCTCTTCCGTCACGGGGGTCCCTTTTCCGAAAAACTCGCACCGGTACAAACGGAAGGCCTTGACAACGAATGGGGATTTATTGACCACAGTGGAAAATTTGCGATTCCCGCTGCCTTCGATGAAGCAAAACCCTTCTCCGGGGGACTTGCCGCAGTGCGTATTGACACGAAGTGGGGATTTATTGACCGGAAAGGAAAAATCATCATTAATCCCAGGTTCAGCGACGCCAGGTCATTTTCGAATGGTACTGCCCGGGTCAGGGAAAACAACAAATGGGGATACATAAACCGGCGCGGCAAATTTATCATAGAACCACAATTCGATGATGTCCGGGATTTTTATAAAGGCTTCGCCCTTGCGGTGAAAGACGGTATTTCCGGGTTCATCAATACAAGCGGCACAATGAAGCTGAAAGTTCCTGCCATCACCGGCAGCGCCGTGACACGGGCTGCCGCATCCGCCTCTACCCTTGCATCCGGAACTGTTACCGTTACTGTGGCCCTCAGTGATTACCTGAAAAAAGTCCCCGTCCCTGAGGCAAAGATATATCTTCTCGGTGAAAAAGGGCGTTCAAGAAACGCCTATGGCGTCACTGACGCCGGAGGGAACGCGTCATTCGCTTTGCAAAAATATGATCTTGACGACTTCAAGGGGATATATGTGTTACGTTCGGGCTACTGGGAAAAATTCGCCCGCTGGGGAGAAGGCCGAAAAAACAATAACAACCTGACGTTCACTCTGACCACGTTTCGCAGAGACACGCCGTTCCCCGGACTTGCGAAGGCCCGGCTGAAGTCTGTTAATGGAGTTGAGGAATATGACATACTGACAGAGCCTGTGGATTTCATTCAATTCAGGCCCGACAAAGTCAACATCACCCTCACCGCTGACACACATGGCTGGAACATTACCGGATATCGGCTCCAGCAGGGGACAGTGTATCTTCGCAGCAACGATCCCGTTTTTAAAGATGTAGCTATTGGAAGGACCTTTTCTCCCGGCAAGCCGATATACGGAGTTGTGGAAACCGATTACGGTGACCTCTGCGGATTTGTTCCGCTCCGCATCCGTGTCAGGGAAAATCCCAATATAAAAAATCCGCTTCCCACAGTTCCCGCCTCCGAATCTTTTAACGTTGCAGGCAATGTACCAATTTTCAATAAATTCACCGGCGGACTCAATATACCATTTTTCCCCGTGAGCGCCTTTTACGAGCAGGACAAGCTGACCCTCATCCTGGGTATTCAGGGCGCATGGGAAAACGGAGACGTTCTCACGCCAAGAAGCCTTGTCAACGACATGAAGAAAAACTTCGCTGATGTGGGGAAAGCACGAAAATTTCTCCGGGACAAGAAAGGCTCCTTTAAAAACATGGGCCCCTCCGGCTTCTGGGACGCATCACTCGGCATGATGGGTTACCTGGAGATGACCTTCGACGAAGAGGGGAATCAGCACCTCGCGGGAGGACAGGCGCTCCTGTTTGGGGGCGGGTCCGTTACCGTGCAGAACCAGTTTGTGATTGTGGTTGTACCGGTATTTGTAGCCGGCACAGTGGGAGCAAATCTTTCCGCCGCATTTACGTACGAGGAAAAAATGCAGCGGATTGAAGATTTTTTTAAATCAGTGGAACTCACGTTTACCCCCTTCGTTGAAATTGAAGCCGGTGTCGGCATCAAAGGAATTCTTGCCGTCAGCATTGCCGGAATCGGCTCCATTCCGATTACGTATCAGCCGGTCCGCAATAAGTTCCGCGTAGACCTTACCCTTGCGGCAGAATTCAGGGCAACAGCATTCGTGTTCCTTACCTTCACCACGACAATTGCCGAACACACCTGGAACTTATACCCGCATCCGGGGATACTCAATCCGGCATTCACGGCAGGCAGCACTCCGGGAAGTCCTTTTGATATGACGTCCTTCAGAGCGGCGCCCCGTTCCGGTGAAACCGCCCGATGGGTGGAAAACCGTCAACTCCCGCCGGCAATAGGCCCGTTCAGGGAGCAGGTGATGCCCACCATAGTCCTGCCGGGAACAGAGCCGCAACTTGTCCGTTTCGGACGCCGTGAAGCGCTTCTCTGGATTGGTGACGACCCGAAGCGGGGCAACAACAATAGGGCTGTACTATGGTATTCTCTCCGTAATGCCGGCGGTTCATTCAGCAAACCGAAGCCGGTCCATGATGACGGCACAAATGACATAGCCTTTTCCGCTGTTGCCCACAAGGGGTATCTCTGGGTTGCATGGCAGAACACCACAAAGCCTTTTTTAGAAAACAAGGAACTTTCACTGAAGGAAATGTGCCGCAACAGCGCCATTTACACCGGCTGGCTCCACGATCCAAGGATCGGCAGTTCTGAATTCAGGGACATAACAAATGTATCAGCGGAATACAAAGGTGCCTATTCCGGGCGCCCGCAGATCGCGAGTGATGGGCACAACCTCGGTATTGCATGGTCCATAAACATGGACTTTAATTATTTCGGGACTACCGGTCTTAACAGCTTCAGGGGGGCAGTATATAATTCACGGAACAAATGGGAAAACATCATGTTTAACTGGATGGATGCAAAGCCCGTACCGTCTTTTGCCGCCGGCTTTGACAACGGATCACCGGTAGTTGCCTTCGTCCTTGACAATGACAGAAATCTCGGCACCATCCATGACAGGACACTTCATCGTGTGAATACAAACGGGAATGCGGCAATTCTGGAGAACAGATCTCTTATCGGACATCCCCGTATTGGCGCGTTCAAAGGCCGCACCACTGTGTTCTGGTATCAGGACAATAACATCAGATATACATCTGATCTGCACAGCGGCAGATCCATACACAATGTCTTTGATAAAAAGATAACCGCTCTCAGCGACGACTATGACATTATGCTTGATCCGGAAGGTTCGGTCAGAGGCATACTCTGGGTTGACAGTGGAAGCGAACTGAAATCCGAAGCCTATGCGGGAATTTACAATGAACGTGACGGTAACTGGGGGGATCCGATACCCCTTACAAAATCCGGAAAACGCGTTGAAGCGCCTCAGGGATATCTGGATAAAAATGGTTCGGCGGTACTCGCATACCGCAGGATGGAAATTCACACAAAAAACCAGAAGAAAGAATACGTACCGGGCAAAAGCGAGCTCTGCATCGCTGACATAGAACCATCAGTTGACCTGGTCCTCGGCGAACACGCGATACAGGGGAATGCGGGCCCCCAGGAACCGGGAAAGCTGTACGGGTTTGATTTCAGGGTAGCAAACCACGGCACTGTCCCCTCAGAGGGCATAAAACTTGAAGTCCTTGACAGACAGGGGAGAATACTCCGCACAAAGACATTCCCCAACAGGCTCCTTCCCGGTGAGGCGGCAATACTGCAGGGTGAATACCCTGTTCCCCGCCCCCTCACCCGTCATGATTTCAGCATCCGGGTGAATCCCGCCCGTGGCAGCCATACAGGCACCTCATCCCATACGGCATCATACACTGTCGGTATATCACGGGTCGAGGTAACACGCGTTTTGATTTACCGGAAAGAAGGGTTCCGCGTCCACCGCGTTTACATTCAAAACATGAACTACGTACCCATCCCCAACAGGGAAATCCAAAGCCTGTATTTTGCAATCCGAAGGCAGAACGAATTCGGCAGATGGGTTGCCATGAAAGTGGACATCCTAAACAGGTTTAATCCATACGAAACAAAGGTGTTCGAGTACGCAGAGGCGGTCAATGAACGGGACCCTGATTTTTACAAGAAAAATCAATATTACCTCGAAGCACAGGACAGGGCCGGCATGCCAATGAACGGCACAACAGGAACCAGCGTTGTGGGTGTTGAGATTAACCCGTTCCGTCTTAATGTGCTGACCCCTTCGGTCAACCTCGCGGAAGGGCATACTGACGGTTCAATCATTTCTTCAGTAATTGTGCGAAACAATCACCCGACATCCCGCAGAGGAGAACTGCTGATACAGCTTGTCAATTCCGGTGGGGCCGTTGTCCAGAACACCTCAAGGCCGGTGCAGCTGAACCATTCTTCCGCAGAAACCTATACCGCGCATTTCTGCGTATCTGACGCCCCTACACGATACAAAATCAGGGCGGTAATAAGGAATGTAACACTCCCGACTTCTTTCAGACTCCATTCCGCGGGACGCGCTCCGGATACAGATGAAGCCGCGGTGGTCATGGCACGCTAATACTATTACACGACAGGACAGCTCAGTCATTTTCTTCAAGAAACGCTTTCACTGCCTGTGAAAGCGTTTCCTTTTCACAGAAAAAAGAAAAATGGCCGCAGTTTCCATGGAGCATAATTATCCGTGCGCCAAGACGCGACGCTATTTCCTTTGAAGGGCCGGAATATACCGCATAATCCTGGTCGCTCCCGATTATCAGCATCTTCGACTTTATTTTTTTTACAGCCGTCTCCATACCTCCGGGTGAACTCTCCCCGATATTGTGAGACAACATAGCCCTGAGCTGGGATGCCCAGTCCACAGCATTGTACGGCTGGAGCGATTTTTCCGCATCAACAATGTAATCATGAAATTTTTCTGTGTCAGTCGCAGATACCCGGTAACCGGGAGTCCATACAAATACCTGATGGACGGGCGCGACAGTCTTCATTATTTCCGCGTTTCCGGCCTTCCGCTTCATGAGTGATGTTATAATTGCAAGCTCACTAGACCACACCAGTTTGTCATAGGAGGTCATGTGCGTGGTGCCGGACACTGACACAACCCGCCTCATGAAGTCCGGGTATGATACCGCCCATTGAAAAGCCTGCATCCCCCCCATCGATATACCGGCGACTGCGTGAAGTTTCCGTATGCCGAGGTGCCCGGTCAGAAGCCTGTGCTGGGACTTCACCATGTCCCTGATTGAATATTTCGGGAACATCCGTCCTCTCTGCGTTGTGCTGTTCGATGGCGATGAGGAAACACCGTTTCCAAATGCGTCCACCGCAATAACAAAGAACTTGTCCGTATCCAGCATTTTTCCGGGTCCGATAAAACCATACTCCTTCAGGTCGGATGAAGTACCGGCAAACCACGTTGTAACCAGGACAGCATTGTCTTTATTGTTGTGCAGCCTGCCATATGTCCTGTAACCAATCTTGCAGTTCCTTATACTCCCGCCGTTCTCCAGCGTAAAATTTCCAATTTCAGCGAATTGCGCAGGTCCTCCATACAATGCCGTGGCAATCGCAACACACAAAAGCAGAAAACCCGGTATTGGCAATACCTTCAACTTCATGTACTGTCCTCCTGAAATCAATCTGTGTTTTATAATGTGACCTTGAACTTCTTATGGAATGCAGTGATCATGTGCTGCACAGGGAGGCAGTTATCCCGCCAGCACCTTCACGTGGACCTTCCGGGTCCGGGGCCCGTCAAACTCGCAGAAATACACTCCCTGCCATGTACCGAGCACAAGCCTGCCGCCGTCAACAATCACCGTTTCAGAGCATCCCGTGAGTGTGGACTTCACATGGGCCGGGGAATTCCCCTCCATGTGGGCAAAATCGACCGCCTCCATCTTCAGGTGCCGGAGTCCCTTTATCAGGTCACGCTGTACATCGGGGTCCGCGTTTTCGTTAATGGTAATGGCCGCCGTGGTGTGGGGAGTGTAGATTACGCATATGCCATCGGCAATGCCGGATTCCTGAAGGGCCTTTTGAATCTGCGGGGTGATATCGACCAGCTCTTCGTGAGACTTCGTCTGTACGCTGAAGGTAGTCATCATGGAACGCCTCACGCTTTCTGAAGAATTGCCATCATGGAATCGTGGATCTTTCCATTGGATGCGAGAATTTCCGGATACTCCGGACTGAAGGGGCCGCCGTCATAGCGCGTGACGCGCCCTCCGGCTTCCTCGACGATAAGGCTCCCCGCGGCCATGTCCCATGGATGGAGCTCCGGTTCCCAGTATCCGTCAAAACGCCCGCAGGCGAGGTAGCAGAGGTCCAGCGCCGCGGAACCGCAGCGGCGTATCCCCTGGATCTTCGGCGACATCGCGGTAAACTGGCGCAGGTTGTTTTTCTCCATGTTTTCACGGTCGTAGGGAAATCCGGTTGAGAGAAACGCGATCCCCATTTCATCAGTGGATGATACAGAAATTATTTCGCCGTTGCAGCGGGACCCGCCCCCACGTACCGCGGAAAACAGTTCCCCGTGGTACGGATCAAAGACCACTCCCGCCATGACCTTTCCTTCACTGCGGGAAAAGACCCCGATGGATATACAGAAATAGGGGATGCCGTGGGCAAAGTTATTGGTGGCGTCCAGAGGATCAATATACCAGAGAAGATCGCTGTCGGTATCCTGACGGGCTCCCTCCTCAGCGACAATGGCATGTGAGGGATAGTGTCTCCTTACTTCCCCGAAAAGATACGTTTCCGATTCCCTGTCAATATTGGTGACAAGGTCGGTGCGGCTTTTATATGAAACGCTGGTGCTTTTGGAACGGAAACCTCCCAGGAGGATTTTCCCGGCACCCCGGGCAATTTCTTCCATGAAACCGGCTATTTCCTGCATACACTCTCCCGGTCAGAACTGCACACCGGCACCGAGAAGCAGGTTGAGATCATGGTGATCGTCCTCCTCGTCCCCGTTGACAAGTTCAAACATAAGCTTTTGATATAAAAATACATTTTTTGCGATCATTTCATCGACACGGATTGAAAACTCATGTCCTGTAGTGCGGAACCCCGGAAAAGGCTCACCCTCGAACCATGTTTCGGAGTTGGCCCCCATCCACCCCTGGCCGTTGAAGAACTTATAGGGACGGGGATTATTGAGGTCGCGCAGATACATGCGGTACACGAACCCGAAGGTCACTGACACCAGCTTTTGATTGGTAGCGCTATCATATTTGGCCACGGTAATACCGAAACCTATGTTATACACGCCCCAGTAATTTGAGACTTCAGCCTCGTGATCGAAGAAATAATAATCGTTCACACTGAGAAACACGTAATAACTCAGATAACGGTCAACATAGTAGTTAAAGGTATATTCGATATAGTCCACATCGTATGTTTTCCCTGAAGACTGGGGTCCGTCGTGGGGCAGTTCCCGCGGATAAAAGAGAAACCGCATGGAATACCTGTCCCGGTCAACACCGAACACAATGCCCCCCTTGATATCGTGGAGCGTGGTGGATTCACCATAGTTAAAATCATCATTATAATGATTCACAAGGGCCCCTACCCCCAGATAATAGCTTCCAAGATGATATATCGCCTGAAACCGTTCCGAATAGCTTACAAGGTTCGGCGACAACGCGCCGAGGTATGGGTTCCCCACAAGGAGATCAAACTCAAATGACGGAATCGGGGAATAGTTTACATACAGGGAATGGGGGACATCCACGACATATCCCTCAGTGCTTTCGTACTTGAAACCGCTCCCCTTGTAGTAGTAGCCGTAGCGTACCATGCCGTCGAGGGTCGCATAAAACACACGGTGCTTTTTCTTCTTTTTTGTTTCCTTCTTTTTCTCGGGCTCCTCCCGGGCTATCTCCTGTTTTTTCTGCTGTTCCTCCGCGATCAGTTTCTGCTGCCGCATCCGCAGCCTTTTCGCGTACGCATCGGGGAGCCATTTGGGAACATTCCTGTTGTCAGGATCTACGGAGAGTACATACTCCCCGGTGGACACCGCTTCCTCATATTTGCCGGTAAGATAATACATGTATCCGACTCTTTCATGGGACACAAGCTGCCCGGGGTTTCTCCGGATGGCCTCTTCATAATTATTGATTGCCTCCCTGTGCTTTCCCTTCAGCTCAAGGACCCATCCCTTATTGTGAAGCACCTTTGCGGATGTTTTATTGTAAAACTGTATTGACTTGTCAAACTCACCTACCGCCTTGTCATACAGCTTTTCTTTACCATACTGCACACCACGCCTGTTCAATTCCGAAGCGCTTTGAGCAAAAATGGAAAAGGGGAAAAACAGCAGGCATCCCGCCGCAATGAGTATGGATATACAAGATTTCATTATTCTATTTTACTATCCCGGATATTATTTAGAACAAACTATGTATTATTGTCGGCTTTTTTATAAAACCGGATGCAATTCTAGTACAGCTGTCCGATAAAATAAAGCAATTTTTCTCAGTTTAACGCGAGATCCCGTGCTTCAAAAAGAAAATCAATGGCTTTATCAGTATCTCCCTTAAAAAGACAACAGAGACTCGCTGAAATCAGCGCCTCAGGGTCCCCGTTGTCCCGTGCTTTCTTTTCAAGGCGTTCCAGTTTTTCATCAATGGTCCCGTACCTGTCTGTGAACACCTCAACCGGAATTGACTGAATAAACCTGTCATACAGCTGAAACCGCGGTGATGTATTCTTTATTTCCTTTACTTCCTGACGGTACTCTTCACCGCGGTTCATGCTTTTCAGCACCCTTGCCCGGAGTTTTCTCACGTTCTGATTGCTGCCGTCTTTCGCAAGAATGCGTTCAATAATAGTCAGTGCGGATTCGAACCTTCCGGTTTCAAAATACAGTATCGCAAGGGCAATAAGGGCCACGGGATTATCGGGGTTAAGGGAGAGCACATTTTTAAAACACCCTTCCGCGGCCTTTGTATTTTTCAGCCGGCTGAAACTCAGCCCCATAACCAGGGATGTTGACACAAAACTTCCGTCAAGGCGTCTTGATTTGTCAAGATGTATGATTGCTTTTTTATACTCCCCCATCTTGTAATAGATGGAACCGATATTGAAATATACAAGATAGTCTTCACCGAGGGCCACGGCCCTTTCGTAACACTTCATTGATTCAGTATATTTTTCCAGACGGGCATACAGGGACCCGAGATTCAGATATGCCTCCCTGAAATCATTCTTTTCGTGTATGATACTCCCGTATTCCTTCAGGGCGAGGACAAACTCTCCGTTCCGTTCGTACTCAAGGGCATTGTTAAACCGTTCATACAGTGACTGCATCCCTCTGCTCCAGGTCTTTTTATTTTATTACCACAACTCTGTTTCTTCCGGATTCTTTCGCCCGGTACATTGCCCTGTCGGCCCTGCCGATCAGGTGTTCCTTTCCTTTATCCCTGCGGGGATCATACTGCGCGACACCTACGCTGATTGTCACATGGAGCGCCTCAGCCTGTCCCCGGAATGCGTGCTGCTCTATACGTTTTCTTAAACGCTTTGCCACCACGACAGCATTTTCAAGATCCGTCTCCGGCAGTATTACCGCAAACTCCTCCCCGCCGTACCGTGCCGGAATATCAAAACCTCTGACACTTTCCCTGAGAATCTGTGCTGTTTCTTTCAGCACCATATCACCCTGCTGGTGCCCGTAGGTATCATTGAAACGTTTAAAATGGTCGATATCTGTTATTATCAGGGACAACGGCGTTCCATATCTGACGCTGCGCTTCAACTCCTCATTCAGGCGTTCCTGAAAAAAATGGTGGATATAGAGGTGCGTCATCCGGTCAAGTGTTGCCATCAGATACAGCCGGGAATTCTCCACGGTAATCGCCGCAAACCTGGCAAGGTCCCTGAGGAATTCAATATCATCCCGCGTGAACGTTGAACCATCGATCTTTTTCCCCAGCACGAGAAGGCCGTTCATACTGCTCTTGGATACAAGGGGAACCACAATCTCCGCATCCAGCATGGCAATGCTGTCAAGATCACGCACCAGTTCACTGTGTTCCCGGAGGTTTCCGCATAACTGAGGGAATGCCTCCTTCTCAAGATAATGGATAAGTGCTGAATTTTCATCAAAAACTATTTCCGACCTGCTGAATTCCTCATCATATCCTTTTGACATATGAATTGAATAATTATCCTTGTCAATATCCTCCTGAAGGATAATGGCAACCTTTTCCACGAACATCTGTCCGATACAGCTGTACAGTATGGATTCCACAAGGCTCTGGAATTCCAGGTTGGAGGAAAGGCTCATCCCCATTTCTATCAGGTTGCGGAGCTCATATATCTTTCTCTCAAGGGCATTAATTGTCTCTTCAGACTCTTCCCTCTCTCCTGAAAGGCCGTCCTGCATATGTATAATATCCTGATTATTCATTATCCGAATTATATCCTTCACGGGAATAGTGTTGTACCATTAATTCCTTTATCTGTCGCGGTATGAATTATTTTTATTATCGGATACGGTTATAATACTTTCAAGCGAAATAATACATACCCCCTTCCGTGGTGAATACCTGTTTTCGCCGATAGGGATTATCTTCAGTAAAAAAATGGAACCCGGCGCTGATAGTACGGGTATACATGTATATCACACAGCAAACATGGAAGAGGTACATTATGAAACAGCGAATAATACTTACCCTGGCAGTGATGGCCATCGCGTCAGCACTTGCCGTTGACGCCATTGCACAACAGCCGGGCGGACGTCACGGAAGAAGGGGGCAGGGACCAGACATGCATCACCGTGGACCGGGACCCGGAGGGCCAATGATATTTCATAATCCCGAACGCGCCCGTACACTTTTAGGCCTTACCGATGCGCAGGTCAGGCATATCCGTGAAATCAATATCAGTTACAGGAAACAGGGCCTGGCGATACAGGAAAAACTTGCCCCGAAAAGAATACATGTAAAAAGACTGCTCATGGAAGACAATGTAAACCTTTCACAGGTTCGCAGCCAGCTTGAAGAGATATCAAAACTGAAAGTCGAAATGCACATGCTGCGAATACGTCACAAGCTTGACATAGAAAGAATTCTTACCCCTGAACAGCGCAGCAAAGCAAGGGAGATGTGCATGCACCGGGGTCCGCGGAGAGGAAATGAAGGGCCTCCCCGGCACAGACGAGGGCCGCGTCCCCG
>ERZ795048.875-NODE-875-length-29723-cov-7.614467_pt1 | contig 29723 bp, 22 predicted proteins | sample MGYA00375132_ERZ795048 | MGnify/ENA primary metagenome ERZ795048 (study PRJEB30177, sample SAMN05720225) | activated sludge metagenome | isolation source: Anaerobic digester | place: Hong Kong | collected 2014-12-17 ... | reverse complement strand
CATGTTTTCAAGCCCGCTGCTTATCTTATTCATGGTGCTCAGCGATTGTTTCTCGTTTCGCATAGCCGGATCGAGCCTGTATTCGCCAAGATTCTTCCTGGCAGATTCCAGATTATCGACAAGACCGGTTTGTTTCGCCAGTTCTGCATATTCCTTCAATTTTTCAGACGTGACCGGGCTTATCTGCTGAATTCCACCCGCGATATCCTTCATCATTGCTATTTCAACAGCTGTCTCTTCAGAGATTCGGAGTTCTTCTCTCGATTGCCGATTCGCCTCATGCTTCATATTGCCTTCAAGTGGTTTTTGCCCTGCCGCTTCGGCCAGCTTTTCCGTATGATCCAGCAATCGCTCCTGCCTTTGTGCGAGTTGTTTCATATGATCACGCAGCGAAGCTATGCTCTGTTCCATTTTTATTTGCTTAAGCCTGTTAATATTCTGTTCCAGAGACTTCAATATTTTTTCCTGATTAATTTGAGCTTCCAGCAATTTCTTATCAAGTCCGTTCAGGTCCATATTCTCGAGCCTGTTTCTTATCTGCTCCATCAGGTTTTTTACTTCATCAGTCATGATATCATCCATCAGCCTGTTGAGTTCCTGCATCTTCTTGAGCGTGTCCATATTCACAAGCTCGTTGTTTTTCATTCTTTCAATGCTGTTGCGCAGTGAATCCGATAATTCCCTCAACTCATTTTCGAGTTGTGCCTGTCTTTCAAGGGTTCTCCCTGTTTCTGAACTCCACTGCTTTTTGTCGACTCCTTTCGACTCCATGCTCTGTGCAAGTTCTTTGAACTTTTCGGATATCAACTCAGAATCACTTAATGTTTCCTCCATGTTCTCAATCAGCGTCTCCTGATCCTGTTCTATTGCCATATAATCCTGGAACCTTGAAAGAACCATTAGCCTTCTTTCTTCAGATCCCGCCGTCTTCGGGCCGGTCAGAGTATCGTTATCCTTAACAAAAACCCTGTAGACAATATTGTCTCCTTCAATAATATTGCCCTCGTAAATTTTCCACGGGATGTTTATCTTTATCTCGCGCCCACTCGATATATTAATCGCCATCGTCTGTGCGATGCCGGTGTTCTCGATTCTATACTCAAGCCAGGATTCTGTTATCCCATAGTCATCTGACGCTTCCGCCTGAATTTCCACGACACTGTTCACAGGAACGCTTAAATCGGCAGCCGGGCTTATTATTTTTATTCCGGGAACAGCATCTGGAACAGCTTCCATGATATATGAGGGCGGCATTGTATTGCTGAATCCATTTGTATCTGTCAGCATTACCCTGTATTTCTGTTTTTCTTTAACCTCGACGCCGCCTGTTGCAAGCTTTCCCTCAACCTGTAGATCAAGCACGTTCCCGTCGCTGAATTCTAAATATGCCTTTGAGAGATTAGTTGTTGCTTCTATTAAAAAGCCGGCATTTGTCCCGAACGGCACTCTTATATCACCGCCGCCTTCCCGACGGTCAGGCAACAACCGGGTGTATTCCGGATATTCAAGATCCACACTCATGGATTTTATCCCCGGAGGATCAACTGTAACGATACTGTAAATTCCGGATTCAAAATCGCCATATTCAACCCTGTATCTCATATCTCCTGATACCGATGCAATCTCACACGAGTAAGGCGTTTTTTCCAGCCGTGTCCTGTCTTCCAACCGTAAATCCTTCAACTCCGGTTCGAGGCCTTCTCTTAGTATTGCTATGTGGGGCGAGCCTTTTAATTTTTTCGAAAACTCGACCCTTATTTCAGCGTTTCCGCCTGAAGGGATTATCATGTCGCCGGAAATATAGACTATTTCAACAATCTCTTTTTCGGGCAGGTATGGTGATGAAAAATAGGTTGCGGCATCGTGTACCGTTTTGCCTGTGAACACCAGTGCCGACGTTATAATCCCAAAAAGCATGACAGTCGCAACAAAACAATATAATGTCGTTTTGAAGTTTACAGCTTTTCCGGCATCAAGGTTTTCAAGCAATGAAACAGTTTCGTCATTCAACCGGGATATAAATTCTTTTCTCGCAGCAGAATGACCGGATTCACCCATGTCGAGATCGATGGAACTCGAAACCCGCCCGAGCAACAACTCATTTTTTTTATCTACAAGCAAAGCGATATCAAGAAGACTTATTGAACGAAACAATGGATACAAAACACCAACTAATAAAAAAGAAACTGCCGTGGCAAATGCTGTTAAAGCCACCGCCGCCCTGGCATATCCCTGCAATCCGAAAACAAATGACATCGACAGCAATAATGATGTGAAGCTGATCAGGCCCATAAAACCGCGAGCCGCTGAATTAACTCTCCACAATAATCTCAATCTCTTGAGTTTGTTGATTAATCTGCTTTTGCTGTCAACCACTTTAATCCTGACAATACTAAAATATTTTAATTCTCAAATAACAACTCTAAATCATATTATGATACAAATATGAATTCTTTGCTAAAAACCTCAAAATGATCATTTGATAAATTCCTGAATAACAAAAAGTGTATTTTTATCATTTTCAATTTTAAAACGAGTATTGTAAAAATCAACGATATGCCCGCCCTGCATGCGATTCTTCTAACCCGGATTTCTCACAGAGAAATCCGGAATATCGTGATAACACCTGTCCTTCTGCGTTGCGGCGTCGGTTCGGGCTCGGTAACATACGCAACAGTATGCTTCCTCACCACTCACTCGCCGCGCCTTGTATTACAGGCATTCTCACGATTTTCAACCTGCACTGGTGAGAAATGCAGGTTAATCCTTCTGCCTTTGATTGAAACTCGGCATGCAGCGAACACAAAAAAAGCCTCTCTGAGGAGAGGCTTTTATCTCGCAAAATAATTATTTATTCTTCAGTATCATCAGGCTGTGTATGAACCTGCAGACAGGTCTTGTTGCTTCTGTGACCCGGATGATCTTCAAATCCCGAAGCATCAACCGTTACAACGCATACACAATAGTCCTGGTCGGATTTCTGCCCGGTAAGCGATACCGGCGATGCAGATACACGGCTTGCCTTATCAGTGTCGGCGGCCGGACATGAGCCCTGCTTCACGAGAAGCAGATAATATCCGCCCTCTCCCGGCGGGACACCCGGAATACTTGTCGCCTGTCCTGTTATCTGGGTACAATCGGCAGGATCATCCCACGATATTCCCAACGTGTCCTGAGAAGCCGTAACCTGAAGATTTCTCGGGATCGGAGGTCTCTTGTAATATTCCCATACATCCGAATACACCCATGTCGATCCGCAGTCACCGCCTTCTGTAGGAGCAACACTGGATCCCACTCTCCAGTAATAAACAACACCGTTAGTCATCGGAACATAATGCCCCTCGGTAAGCGGCGCCTGATAGCACTGCTGGAGCGGGCATGGGAAACTACCATGTATCGGAGCCGCTGAATTGTCGGCAAAAATAAGGTTCCTGAAATCCATTGTGTCCGAAATCTCGATTCTGTAACAGGCGAATTCCGCCATAGGAATCGGACTCCAGTAATAGGACATATCAACACAATCTATAATCGTACAATTTGTTTCAATCTCATCGAATGATCCCGCATAATACGGATCGCACTGCGCCGTGTTGTCCGGCGGGCTCGCAAGCTGAACCGGCGGGATAAGGACTGTAAACGACCTGTAAGAAGACCACGGGCTCGCGAACCCGGTTCCTGACTGTGTAGTCTCGCCAAGCGCATCTCTTGCCCTGACACGCCATGTGAACACATCGCCGTTAACAACGCTTGGAGTGGAAAGATCGCAGAACGAATTCCTTGTATTCGTAATCGGCGGATCAGGCGGGTTTTCCGGATCAAACGTGAACTGAGGTTCGCAAAGATATGGGCTTCCGTTTTTAAGAATTTCGATATCATAACTGGCTGCGCCGACTACATGTGAGAGAATACCGAAATCTTCGCTTTCTCCTCCGTCCCAGTCAAAATGAACACATAGAGCCGATGAATTCCCGTCGCAGTCGTTAACAAGCATAACCTGCTCTCCATGCGCCGGAGAAAGCAGTCTCGGATATGGCAGACCTGTATAGAATTCACTAGCGTTCGTATCCTTGAACTGGCTGCCCTGTGTTGTAACGTTCCACCTGTATTTCCAGCCCGCAGTCAACATAATATCAGTTTCACTTATAGTCCAGGGCGTGGACTGCGGCCCTTCATATATTGTTACAACGTGTGGATTATCCTCGGTCGAACCCTCTTCAGTCGCTTCAATCGCCTCAAGCCTGATGATATATGTCGAGGCCTGACTGAAGGCCGCCCACTCGAACGTTATTGTATACTCATAAGTTGGATTTCCGTAGAAATCGGCAACGATATTCGAAGGAAGATTCGGCCCGATTATCTCGCCGTCCTGAGGCGAGAGAAGTTTCGGCGGGTTGTTCTCAACAACATAGAACATTTCCCTGTTTATGTTCTCCCAGCTACCGGATGTCGAGCCGTATTCGTCAAACGCTCTTATCTCCCAGATATATGTGCCGTCTTCCGAACATGTCGGATCAACATCGATCTCGCAAACATCAATATCTATAGAGCTTGGCAGAGACGTTTCAATGCTGTCTTCTCCGGTTATATTTGACTGCCATATAATCGGAAGAGTTCTGCAATCGCTTCCTGAACCCTGCCTTGAACATATCCTGACTGTGTAGCCGGCTGCGCCGGGTGACCTGGTCCACTTGAATATAAGCGGGCTGTTATCATTTACAATGATCTGTTCACCGCTCATCGGGCTTACCGTCTCAGGCGGTTTAAGATTTTTGTAGAACTGCATTGTGTTAGAACAACTCGATGTGTAAATCGTAAATTTGCTGTTCGATGAGCATACACGCCATACATACTGGTTACCCGCGATATCCGGGTCCGATGGATTCTTAAGCGGCTCTTTTGCGTTGTTATCCTCATTGAACGCAGCCGAATCACCTGTCGTAACGTACGACCAGATATAATTGCCCGGATTACCAAAACCGTCGGCCTTTTTCGATATCTCTAAATGATACTCCGTAGCTCCGCTTTCTTCGTACCATGTAAATGTCGGAGTGGGGAGAAAAACAACCTGATCGTATATCGGTGCTATAGGTGTCGGGCCTTTCAAAAGCAATGTAATCCCGAGTGTTTCGGATTTGTCACTCGACGTCGCGGTTGAATCGACAGCCTCTATGTTGTAGTAATACTCATGGCCTCTTTCGAGATAAGTATCCGTGAAACAGACCACCTTGGTTTTTGTCCCGCATGCGAAATTGCCTGTCGTTGCTACCGAGGTATCGCATATCCCGGGAGAATCCTGGCATCTGTATATTATGAAAGTATCAATATTTTCTGAATCCGGCTTTTCCCAGAAAAGAGTAATCGAGTCGTTGGTATCATCAGTCGAATATGCTTCGGATTGCTGAGGAGCGCAATAAGAATCTCCGCACCAGTCGATCGGGTCGGGCTGACCAGCCGCCGGTTTCTTAACAAACCTGAACGCGGTGCTTTCTTCAGACTGGACAGCATCATTAAGCGCCGTAACCGTCCACCTGTAACTCTTTCCCAGTTCAAGGCTCGGTCCGTCATACGTACGTGAAGTAGCTGTAGTTGTTGGTTGCCAGATAATTATTTCCGATGATTCATCAATAAGCTTAACGATATAATCTATGTTTTCACCATTAACCGGGAACCACATGAACGATGGGGTATCCGCTGAGACGTCCTGCGATGTTACATTACCCGGCCCGATTAATTCTGGCCTTTGCAGCGGCGCTCTCGCCATCTGCAACGATGATGTATTCCCTGCGATATCGCCATTCTGTATGCATGCAATTTTGTAATAATACAATTCGCCATTGGTTATGCTGATATCACAATAGCCCGGGCTTGCCTCGCTGAATTGAACCGGGCAATCGGAATCCGGAAGCGGCCCGCCCAACTGATCCTTATACACAATATCGATTGCCGGCGCGCTGTTACTGGAAAATTGAGACAGGTTCTGTGTCCTGTAAACTATATAACCTTCAACCTGCGAATCAGGCTCTTCATACCATTGAAGCGACACAAGCTGATCACCTACTATAACCGGCTGAAGACCTTCGCCATCAACCCACTGGGGAATAGGAAGATCAGGGTTCCCACCTGACGGAACTTTTGTGAATTGGGCAGTGTTGCCATAAGTATATTCAGCACATCCGTTATCGGCAATTACTTCCCAGTAATATGTTACTTCATCGACCAGTGCTGTGCCTGAATAATTAACACTTGTCGTGGTGCCGGAAGATATTATGGTCTGGTAAACCTGCTCTGAACTTTCATTCCTTACAGTTACAATATAACTTGCAGCATTTTCAACAGGCTTCCACATAAGAGAAGGTTGATCTGTTTGCAATTGAATGCCATTCGTCGGCGCAACTGTATCCGGCTTTTCTGTCATCGTGCGACATTCGGTATTAACAATGCTGCCGTCATAAGTGAAGTACCAGCTTCCGGAACTCAAATCCTTTCCAAGGGTATTCAAATAACCTTCAACATACCATTTGTAATTACCCTGATCCTGGAAAGCATCTCCTGAATAACTCACTTCGAAGGTTTTTCTTTCCTGATCCTCGGAATCGGACCCTTCGCCTTCAACCTTCGTGCTGTACAGTATGGTTTTTTCATTCTCAGTGTCCTGGACATAGAGCATGTAATAATCCTCGATACCGGAACCAATGAATACAAAGTCCGGATTCGATGAACTTATCGTTGAGTTATTGGTCGGGTTTACAAGTGTAATATCCTGAATCTTGCAAACATCCGTACTTGCCGAGGGAACAGTGCATTTGATCTGTGTCATGTCCGCATCCTGCTCCGTGTTACTGCTCAAACCCTGAACCGCGTAACAAACCTGACTGTCATTGGGAACGGTATATTCAACGTTAGTAGTGCTTGCCGAGGTAATGGTTTCCTTAACCGTAGAACATGTAGTTGCGGAGCATTCGTAAACGATATACCCGACGTTTCCCGTCTCCTCTATCTGCTCCCAGTAAAGGCTTACTTTCCCGTCGCCGCACTGGACCCTGAAATTATCAGGTTTCGACAGCGGATCCTTTCTGTTGTCCGTCACAACGAGATATGGAGTGAAATGCGTAACCATACATGCGACGCCGTAATGATTGCTTATCGAAGAATATTTTCCATACGAAGCGCTCAGAATCTCCCATTCCCCGAGGTCTTCATTGCAGGTAGCACATTTCAGCTTCGTGCTGTCCTGATAATCGATATCCGTCATATCAAAAATGATTTTATATCCATTGCCCGGAAGCACGGCCTGTTTCGGGCTGGTCGACAGAGTGAAATCATAAGCGGTACTTTCTATCGGAGTAACAAGACTGTTTGAATTCCAGCAGGGAGCTAACCCCTCATCTGTTGAACCGGTTACTTTCACCGGCGATGCCGGCAGATAATCTGCATCGAAAGGCTGTGAGTTATAAACAACCGCCCTTCCATCCCGGCTTGCTATCGATTGCTGTCCCGTAACTTCGTATGGGCCCTCAGCATCATTCCCGCCCTTGGAAACCGCCGCGATTACCCCAACCGCCAGTAAACCAATGAGAAGCGGGCTTATTTTTTTCTTTTTCGGTACTTTCCTGAAACCACCGGTTTTTTCATAAACCGCAGGAGTATATACAAGTCTCGCCTTATCACCCGGCTTGACACTCAGGCCTTTCTTCTGCTCAAGTATTTTCCCCGATGAATGCGCAAGGCTCACATTGTCCACTTCGATTGAAGCTATTTGTTTGTAGCCCCTGAGAACAGCGATTTCAGCTCCCGGGCGTACATTATCTTTTTCAGTCAGGTTCGTGAGAACCTCGTTTCCTCTAACAAGTGTTACAACGCCATAATGATTCAGGTTTTCAAACAGGAACCCCGTGGCCGTCCTTACACCTTCTCTGACAGCAAGTTCAGCAAGTTTCTCCGGCGTGCCTGAAAAACCCAGCCTTGCGACATGCCCCAGCACGACAGCTTCGCTGAGCAGGGAACCATCGCTTACACTGTACATCGAAAGCCCGACTTCAACTTCCGCTTCCTCTGTCCCACTGAAAGAAAGATCCGATATGAAACCGACGACGACTGCATCAGCGCCGAGCGCTTCGCCGACTGATATCGCTATGTCCGGATTAGGCTCTACGCCGCCAAGACTTTCCTTGATCTGTTCTTCGGGTATCAAACTTATGCTCTCAACATCAGTCATCTCAGCCAGCATCATATCGATACCGTATGAATCGATAAGAACCTCCTTGTCAGTGAGATTCTCTATACCGACTGCGGCTATTTTGAGCTTGACCCCCGGTTGCTGAGCCATTACTCTAACCGGATTGACAGAATAAGAGAGCGTAAGCGTAATAGCCATTATCAAAAAAACAGCCGTCCACTTTGTTGCTCTGTACTTCAGGATTCTGCTGAACATATACTTCCTCCGGACAGGTCCATGTTAATCTTGGTTTGTCACAATCAAAAACAATCCTTCAATTCAAATCCACCAGCCATGCTGGTATATCTTCACGTAAATGAAATTGACAGAAGCGAATCAATGCAGTTTGAAAAGACCTAACTGAAGCCACCGGCCAACTTCTATATTTTTCCACTTTGTTCACAATACTTTCCAATTCTTCCATGCTGTATGATTTTTCAACCATATTTCTTGCGAACTTATTTATAAATTCCGCGAACTTTAAAGCAGTTGAATCCAGAACAAATTTATCCCTGTTTTCACTGCCTCCACATTTTTCGCAAACAAACCCGCCTTCCTTGATGTCCCAACCACTTTTGTTGCCTTTACATTTTTCGCCACATACAGAACAAACCCCTATTTCAGGAGTTAAACCGGACACCATTAAAAAACCCCATTCAAATAACGGTCTCATTATATCATAGGGGTATTCTGTTTGCAAAATATTTAATGTGTTTTTAAATAAATTATATATATATATGTCACCATTATTTTCCTGGGTAAATTCGATCATAAATCTCAATACATATTGAGCGATACTCAGCTTCTCTAAATCCCCTTTTATTCCCCTGTAACAATCAATCGGATTCCATTCCGTCAGGATATCGAGCGTCTTTCTCGGCGCGAGAAAAAAGCTGCCCTCTATTAACGGCTCGGTCGCGCTTCTGAGCGAACTATTCAGCTTCTTCGTCCCCCTTACAATAAAGCTTGTTTTTCCCTTTTCATACGAAAATATCGTTACAATAACATCTTTTTCGCCGTGATCATGACTTTCCAGCACAAATCCGTTAAGAAGATAATTACTCAATTCGATACCCTTGTTTTTTTCAATTTAAATAACATTTTTCAATTTTACCAATGTTTTAGCATTGAATATTTAAGATAGACGTATCAGTTAAAATATTATATCATTTATGGAATTATGAATAACAATAATTTGGCAATGAAAAAACTGAAGAAATCTTCTTTTTCGGTCATAATAGCTGTTCTCCTGATGGGTCTGGCGTTTTCGCCCGGTTGCGGCGGAGGAAGAACAGCGTTAATGTCGGATACAATCAGCGGGGTTTATATGACCCCGCCACCGTGGTACCCACCCGGTTTTGTCGATGTTGTCAGAACAACCGCTGATTTCGATCATGTGACTTACTATTTCCCGGCTGTGAGCCAGTGGCTTTTATACCAGGGCACCGCGAAATCCTACTGGATTTCAGCGATCGGCACAGTAAAGGGACTCTCGGCTTCAATGACCAACCCTTTCAAGGAAGTCGGCGTGATGATTATCCCAACTGATAATTACAGCGATCCCGGACAGGTTACTTTCTATCTCGACGGGGTTCAACAGGGGACCCTTGACCTGTCCGCTTCGGTTCCTTTCGAGGGCTACAGCGAGGAATTTGTTTCTTATTACCAAATCGCAGCGGACCTGGAAGAAGTAACACATACGATAACGATGGAAATATCAACCGGCACAGTCGCCTTCGACGGCTGGAGAATGACTTATAAAAATCAGGTTTACAATATTGATTGCAGAGATGTCAACACGCTCGAAACCGACACGCTGACCGAAACGGAAAAACTGCGCGATGGAATAGAAGATTATTATGCTTCTTTCGGCGCATATCCAAACACTGATAATTTTACAGACCTGATAAATTATCTCGATTCTTCCGCTTCAATATTCACCGAGAAGCCGGAAAACCCGTTTACAGGCGAAACCATGATTGACAGCACCACTTTCAGTGCCGGCGATTATCATTACGAATTCGTTTCTGACGACAGTTATATCCTGAGAGCTTACGGCGGACACGACACACTGGTTTCCTATACCGAAGATTCCGCCGTTACCGATCTGCTGAAAGTCGAGCTTACCGCTCCGGAGAATCATTTTGCCACTTCATCAACCTTGATTACTTTCAGCGGTAACGCGGAAGTTCAGGATCTGTCTGATTTCGAGAGCTGGGGCCTGACAAATCTCTCGATATCAGGCGGAGTAAACGGAACATCGCAGTTCCCCGCTTCGGGAACTTTTTCTTTCGATCTGGAACTAAACGAAGGAGTTAATGATATTTGCATAAGAATAACCGATCCATACGCTCATTCGATTTCACTGACAAGAACCATCGAAAAAGACACGACATCCCCGGATATCTTATTAATAGACCCCTACCCATTACGCGGGCCGGTAGGATCACAGTACCTCGAAGTCACTGAAAGCCCGGTAGCGGTAAGGGCATACGTCGAGAAGAACTCACTCGCCACTATCAACGGCGTAAACGTGACTCCCGACAGCACCGGAGTCGTCGAAAGCTCGATGAGCCTGGAAGCTTATCCTTATGAGAATATACTTACCATCACCGCCTGGGATGAATTCAACAATACCAACACAGCAACATATACGATATATCTGATGTAAAACAAAAAGCGGGCTTTTCAGCCCGCTCCGTCATCAATTTCAATATGCGTTAGTGAGAATTATTCTTCTATCTCAATATTCATGGAAAGCTCAAGGAACTTGCCTGAAGATTTGGCAGCCTGAATAGTTTCCTCTGTGATAGTCTCTCCCTGATTGACAACAATTGAGCCACCGTCGGAGATGATATCTTTGCTGACTTTCTTGCCGAGCATATACTTGATCTGCCTTCTCTCGAAGATTTCACTCAAACTTTGCTTATCTTCATCGGAAGCCGAGTCTTCTTCTATCTCGACAACACCGGGTTCTTCCACCAGCCCTGCCGACTCAGCCTCTGCGTCAAGATCCAGAAGCTCTTCGATATCGACATCTGATGAAGAATCTATTCCTGCCTCGGCGGTTTCTTCTTCCGCTACCAGGTCTTCTTCCGGTTCCTCGATAACAAGTTCTTCCGGCTCTTCCGCCAAAACAGGCTCGGGAGCAGCCACTACCGGGTCCTTCACAACAGGTCTGGACACAGGCTTCGTATATCCCGTCGCTCCAACAACTTCTTCATGAGAGCCTTTAAGAGATGCCTCGATGTCCTCGTTGACGATTATAATGTCTTTTCCTATCGTAGCGACACTTGAAGCCGGGATAACATTCAAATCCGGTGATGAAATATTGGCATCGCTTTTCAGCTCAAGACCAATGATCTCGCCCGTTCTGTCATCAATGCTGAATTCCTTCACATAACCCACAAGTCTTCCACCGCGGGTAATAACCTTTCCGCCGATAATACTCAACTCTTTCTTTATAAGCCCTGTCAATTCGGGCATATTGGAAAGAGACACTACGGAAGAGATATTTTCGGTAGTAATCGCAAAATCGCCAATGCTGTGTATAAGTGAGAATGAAATAACTTTCGCGCCTTCATACCAACTTGTGTCTTCAATCACGATAGCGACAATCGATTTGGACTCCGGATCGATTATGAAGTCTTTAACGAAACCAACTTCCTCTCCTTCTGCAATGCTGACGATCGGAAGATTCCGCAACTCCGTACTAAGTTTCATTTGCTTCCTCCTGGCCTTGTCTCTTAATATTATCCATTCAAAACGGGCTGCAACGTACTTTAATCCAAATCATACCCGTATGTCAATCATTCCCATATGAGGCGGTTTTCCGAACTCATCTTTCCTGCCGCCCTGCTCATTTTCTTTATTGTCCTGTTCTTCCTCTGTATTATCTTCTCCTGATGACATTCTCCGGCCCTGTTTTCTTTCAGGTTGTTCGCTTATTTTGCCGGATTCGTCATCCTTTTTCGCATTCTGAACCTGCGACTGCTTGATTTCCTTATCCTTCACCTCATCAGTAGCTATCTGCTGTTGAGAAACCCGCCCCTGTTGCTGTTCCGCCTGTTGCATTTTCTCAACATCAGAGGTTTTCGAATAGAGAATCATCATGTCAACCGATCTTATAGACATGATTTTACCTCCCTTCTTTTACCTCAGCATGAACAGCCGGCACTCATCATCCATAGACACCGATTTCAATTTCACCGTCCTGCTCATAAAATACAGTCGAATTCACCTGATCTCTTATGTGCAAAACCGCCTGCTTGATGATAAGCTTTACGCCCGGATACACTTTTTCCGATATCGTCACTTTCCCTTTGAAAGATGAAGCGAGTATTTCTTCCAGTTCCTCTTCCCTTGCTTCTAGCTTTCTCATCTGGCTCATAAGATTAAACTGCGCGCGAGTCAACTGAAGCAAAAGATCTCTTTTCGCCGGAGGCAAAGTGCCTTCTCTTTCCTGTAACTGTCTGAGAGACTTTACTCCTTTTTCAGTTCTATCAAGATTCAGTTTAAGGTTCTTTTTCTGATCTTCGATCTGTCTTAGTTCATCTCTGACTTTCGGGCTTCCACCTGCCTCGACTTCTGTCGGGGTTGCCATATAGTTGCCCAGAACGCGTGCTTTGACTTCCTCACCCGCGCTGACACGGCCACCGATTATAAGGCCTTTTTTGCCCTCTGCTATTATCGCTTTTTTAGCATTGGCATTGCACTGGATAATTCCGTCCGTTGCTTTTATATTGCCACCGGCTCTTATTGTGGTGTGTTCGAGAAATTTTGCCACAACGTCTTCGCCTGCTATGATCACACCCTTATCCTGGCCGTGCATTCCTTTGTTCAGAAAAACATTACCGGTAGCTTCGATAATACAACCACTCACCGGGCCATAAACATTGATATTACCTTCCGCCTTGACAACAAATCCTTCCAGCACTCCGCCTTTTACGATAACATCTCCAACAAAATTAATATTTCCTGTCGAGAAGTCCACATCTCCCGCGACCTCAAACACTGGAAGCACATGTATCTTCCCCGACACCAGCCTTGGCTGGCCTGCTATTTGAGAAACGATCAGGTTAGGATTTTCCTGTGAAAACGTCACGTTCTTGCCGATTGGAAACGGTATGTCTTTCCCGGGCTTGGCGGTAAGCTCCTCTCCTAATACATTCATCCCGTTCTCGCCGGGAGTAGGCGGCGTTTTTTCCGCCAGCGGTTCTCCAAGCTTAACGTTTTGTATAAGGTTCAACTCGTAATAATCCACTGTCCCGTCTTCGGCAATTGTCGGCTTAGGTTTGGTTTCCTCTACACTGAAAAGAAATTCAATCTTACCGTCATGACCATCTTCCGCAACTTTTCCCTCGCCGACGACTACTTTTTCATTAAACCATGCCTGGGCAACAATATTCTGAATTACATCCTCTTTTATTCCGAATTTCACGCCCGCCTTTGCCAGCTCACTCATCACTCCATCGGCGTCAACTTCTTTCCCACCCTTGGGGGGTATCAGCGTTACAGAAACTTCCATCTTGTCGGCAGAAACAGACACTTCAATTCTTCCATCTATTTTGCGTGCTATGGGAAACAGCTTCCCCGCACTGCCCTGTGTCTGTATCAATCTGTCGATCAATGCATAATCTATGTCAAAGTCCTGAGCCCCGATCTCTTCCAGCGCCATAAGAAATTGTTCCGAGACCACTGGAATACCGCCAGTTTTACTCTTATCTATGTTTGCCAGGACTTCTCTGCCATTCGGTGAAAATTGCAATACGACCGGCGAATCGCTCACTTCAATCGCCCTCAGTTTCTAAAGGTTTATGTTAATTTTCAACAGCACTTATTCTATCATATTATATATTCATATAAGAATATAGTAAAAAAATTTTTATATGCTCATAATTAACAGAACTGCCTGAAGACCTTATTGTCTATTCCGCAAAAATTTCATCATCTGAATTCAACAACGAGTTTTTCAATCTTATCAATGCTTTTGCGTGAATCTGACAAATCCTTGATTCCGTTACATCGAGTACTTCACCTATTTGTTTCAATGTCATATTTTCAACGTAATACAGCCCTACAACCGTCTTTTCATTGTCCGGAAGCCGCCCGATTGATTTAACCAGTATCTTCCTTATTTCAGATTTCACGACAGAATCAGACGGATCCGTTATTTGCTGATCCTTGACTCTTGAAATAAACGGCAGCGGTTTGTCGTCATCGCTCATCTGGAGAAGTTCTTCGAATGAGTAAATAACTGAAGTTGAAATACTGCTTAAAGTCTCATTCAGCTCTTCGGCTGAAATGCCGAGATATTCTGAAATTTCTTTGTCCGTTGCGGGCCTTCCAAGGTTCCGTTCCACAGTGAGTATTGCATTCTCGATCTCTTTGCTTTTCTGTCTCAAAGACCTTGGAACCCAGTCCATCTGTCGAAGCGAGTCCAGAACAGCCCCTCTGATCCGCACCATTGCGTATGTCCCGAATTTATTCATTCTTGATGGGTCAAATTTATCAATCGCATCGATAAGCCCGAGTATGCCCTCGCTTATCAGGTCTTCTTTATCAATGAAATCGGGCAACTTATATGCAATTCGGTCAATAATATGCTTAACGAGCGGCAGATATCGTTCCGCCAGTCTGGATCGTGCCTCTTCATCACCGTGTTCTTTAAAACGGATCCACTCTTCTTCTTCAAGAATTTCTTTCACTTTTACCATTAAAAAAAATACATCCTTAAAAATTAGCTCATGTTCAAGAACACAATAATTAATGCCACTGTCGATATGAACAACAGGCCAAGCCCGACCAGTATTTTCACTCCATATCGATTTTCAGCGAAAAGAGATTCTTCATCCTGGAATGGATTGTATAGTTGAACTTCATCGTCTCTTGTCTTCACTTTAACATCGGGCGGGACAAAAAACTGTCCGAATATGCCCGGCCCGAACTCCACGAAAGTCTCTACGAAAGTGTCGGACATCGCATCAGTCTTTATTACCGGAACGCAGAGCGGGATTACCTCATCGTCAACAACTCCGCCGAGAAGCTCGGAAAAATATCTTGCCGCCTGCCTTCCGTCCTTGATCTTCACAATTACTTCATCACCTTCGATTAGCTCTCTTGCCGGCTTACCATGAAACGGTGATATTTCAGGTTCGGTAATGAGAACTATTCTCGGCAGTGGCTCCTGAGGCGAAGCATTGGGAAGATCCGAAATGTCATCTGTCATCATATCAACATTATCCGCGGAGCCAAATAATTTTGCCGCATGTTGTTCCGGAGTCAAATTACTGTGCTGTGAGCCACTTATCACGCTTGCAAGAGAATCGAGCGAATTTGAGCTAACTGTGTAATCAGCCTTGACTTCGGCTCCAAGCACCGAGCCCATAACCTGTGCGAATCGCTGATTAACCTCCGCTTTCTGACCTCTGGAACTCATGTTCACCACGGTATGTATGAAATTGGACGAGAATTTCGACTTTATCAACGACGCATTGCTTGCGCTCGCCGCTTTATGCCTGTCACTTAACTTTTCTCTTATGGTATTTAGGCTGGACGCAAAAATAGTTGGCGGCATATTTATATCAAGCGCTTTTTCCTGTGCTGCCGAAAGAGGAAACGCCATGTCGGAATGCAATACCTGATCACTGGAGATATCGAACATGGCAACCATGTATCCGTTCCCGCTGTCAGGCTCACCTTTGGCGCTGAATTTCAATTGAAAGACAGTTACCTCTTTCTTAACGGCATCGAGTATTTTCAACGCCTTGGACACATCTCCGCCGGCCTCCTGCAATACTGTCTGCGCTTCGGTTTCCGTGCAGCCTGTTGAATCCATCAAACTTTTTACATTCTCGTCCATAGGGTTTAATCCCTTTCAAATATTTTCTTATACCAAAACCTGAACTACTCCATCGGGCTCTCAGCACCCTGCTCAATATTCAAGTGATATCCTATCTCTTTTTTATGATCCTTTTCATGCTCGATCGGATGCAACTCTATCTCTTTGTTGATTTTCTGAAGAATCGACGCCACTAAAAAACCCAGCATGTAAAATATTATTGCGACAACCCACGCCCAGATGAACATCGAGGCAAGTTCCATGCCTCTAATCGAGCCTATGAGTATGACCATGAAAAACGCAATAACCCCTGTCAATATCCTTACAGATGTAACAATGTTTTCGAATATGATTTTCAAAATTATCTCATTATTCCTTTCTTCTTAAGTGCTCTCTGATGATCAAATATAAATTTGACAATCTTATCTCTTTCTCGTTCTTCTATCGTATAGAATTCCAGCCCGGTCAGAAATACATCAGTCCCATCCCTGTCCTCGACTTTCGTGAACGAAGCCTTGCATATCGCATTAAGAGTTTCCGCTCCTAAATCAAGTTCTATTTCAACGAGCTGATCTCTTTTAATTTCCAGCTTTCCCTGTATCATGATACCACCGCCGCTCACATCGAGCGTAGTAGCTTTTTTAAATTCAGAAATCGGCGTTACAACATCTCTCATCAGCCTTAACCTTACCGGTCGTACAACTGAAAGTCGATAATAAGACCTTGATCCGATTTTTTTAATTTCATGCGGTCTCATCAGTATCAGGACCGGCTGGGCCGATATCCTTCTGTCCGCTATCAGGGTAGTGAACTTTAGAGTCCCTTCCTTGAGTGATATTGTAACATCAATCACTCCGTCCTTAACAAGAACATGCTCAGCCTCTTCAGCCTCGGGCATCGGCAGAATCAGCGCGGAACCTGTTCTTTCCTGAACAGTGGTTCTGAACTGGACCACATTGCCACCCTTCATCAATGACAATTCGACACCCTGGCCGGAAACTATCTCATCCCATTCTGTTGCCAAAACTATTCACCTAAAAAAAGAAATTAAACGATTGATCAGCCGCCTGACCCCCCGTTCCGTTATAAAATCAACATCATAATCAGCCAGTTGCATTGCTATCCGGCTCACGCATTTGCTTGCCCTCGATGCCGGGTACAACAACACAAACGGCTGCTGCTGCCTTACTGCCCTTGCAACATTGTGATCATATGATATCCATCCCAGGTTCTCTATCTCAACATTAAAGAACTGTCTGGTTATCAATCCCATTGTTTCAAAAACATGCAAAGCATCCGAGCTGTCCTCAGCCATATTTACAATAAGCTTTATTTTAACTCTGTCCTTCTCGTTCGACAGGCTCTTGATAATACCATACGAGTCCATTATTGACGTGGGCTCCGGTGTAGTTATCAAGATCACTTCGTCAGAATCAAGAAGAAAATCTAGTATATTATCTGTAATACCGCCCCCAGTGTCAATAAACACCGTATCCGGCACATCCGGATTTTCCCTTATAAAACCCATTATTTCTTTTATATTCTGTTGTGATACTTCTTTTTCAATCCTCCCGTTCGAATTCGACGGAATCAGCTTTATTCCCGACGGGCCTGTTATCATCACTTCTTCAAGCAGTTTTTTCCCGGTCAACAGGTGCATCAGGTTATAGTTCGGCGTCAGCCCCAGCAATAGATCAAGATTGGCCAGTCCCATGTCTGCATCTATCAACAGAACCCTGTGTCCAAACCTTGTCATGGATATGCCGAGATTTATTGCTACATTACTTTTGCCTACACCGCCTTTACCGCTGACTACAGAATATATTTTTGTTTTCCTGTTCTCTCTTGAAGAGCCGGCAACATAATCAGGCAATTCACCATGCGCTATTTCCTGTATTTTGTGTGCCTGATCCGACATCAGCTCTCCCGTTTCTCACCCAAAGCCTGTCTTATTGATTTTCCAAGCAATATTTTCAACATAAAATCAGTATTTGCAGGCATGATCTCGCCCGGTACGTTCTGTCCATAACACAGGTAAGAAACCCCAACATTGCACTTTGCTATCAGGTTTATGAGATTCCCGTAAGTTGACGTTTCGTCGAGTTTCGTAAATATCAGGTGATTGTATGCCAGCGGCCTGAATTTTTCCGCTATATCGATCATGTCTTTGTACCGGGTTTGAGCCGCTATTACAAGGTGGATCTCAAGGGGATAACAAACTGCTAATAAATCTCTAACTTCGCTTATTTTGCCTTTATCGAAATGACTTCTGCCCGCCGTATCCACAAGTATTAAATCCCGGTCCGAGAAATAATCGACCGCTCTTTTCATATCTTCGGCAGTATAAACAACCTTGATCGGAACATTAATAATCTCGCTGTATGTTTTAATCTGCTCCACCGCGGCAATTCTGTATGTATCCGCTGTAATAATACCGACTTTCATTCGTTTCTGGAGAGATATTATCGTTGCAAGCTTTGCAATTGTTGTTGTCTTTCCAACCCCCGTCGGCCCGATAAAAGCGATTGTCTTCGACTCCTGCCCGCTAAGTTCTATCGCTCCTGATGTTTTTATAAGCCTTCTCAACTGTCTATCAAGCGCTGCTTTTACAGCCTTTTCATCTTCTTTATTTTCTTCTGTTATTGATTCATCAATTGACCTGATTATGTCCTGCGCTATGGTATTGTCAAAATCGTTTTCGATTAATCTCAGATATATATCTCCAAAAAGCCTTGGATACGGTTCTGCTGCTTCCTCCTGGTTCTGCATTTTCTGCTTTTCAAGCAGTGTCTGAAGCGCAGCTTTAACCTCCCTCAACTCCTGGTTCAGATTCATATCTGCCGAGGCTGAAGAAGCTCTTCCGGCCTCTTTGACTGAGGGTCTGGTTGTTGCCTGAGCCTTTTGTGTGGATATTTTTTTATTAGTATTGCCCGCAGTTTCAATGTCAGTAGCGGCAAGAACTTCCACCATGTTCCGCCCGAACATCCCGAACATCCCGCCACGATTGAATTTTCTTGTCTGGAGAATCACCGCGTCTGAACCGAGATCACGCTTAACATGCAACAGCGCTTCCTGAAGAGTAGGTGCTTCGTATCGTTTGACCCTCATAGCCAAGGATGTGTTACTCCATGAAACAATTTATCCTAATTGGCCGCGACCATGCCCAACGATCTAACCTTGGCCTCTGGAGTAATCTCGCTGTGCGAGAGCACGACAAGATTCGGGAACAACCTTTCAATTAATCGTCGGATATACATTCTTACGCGGGGTGAACACATAACAATCGGGGTATAATTCAAAGATACCGCTTTTTCCATCATTGCGCTCAGACTGTTGGTAATATTTTCAATAACATCCGGCGCAAGCACTGGATATGATGTGGTCCCCGTTTCCTGAACCGAATCCAGTACCATATCCTCCAATTTCGGATCTATAGTAATAACAGGAATGGTTCCATCCGGCATCTGATGCTGCTTGCATATCTGACGCGCCAGGCCGGCTCTCACATATTCTGTAAGCACATTCACATCTTTTGTCATTCCTGCATAATCCGCAAGTATTTCCATTATGGTGGAAAGATTTCTGATCGAAACTCTCTCCCTCAGCAGGTTCTGAAGTACTTTTTGTATATCCCCGAGTTCAAGTTTGTTCGGTATCAATTCATCTACAACTACGGAATTTCTCTCCTTCACAATATCAATCAGGGATTGAACTTCCTGTCTTCCGAGAAGCTCGAAGGCCTGATTCTTGATAATTTCAGTGAGATGTGTTGCTATAACAGACGCCGGGTCAACAACAGTGTATCCAAGTATTTCGGCCTGCTCTTTGTTCGCTTCGCGAATCCATCTCGCGGGCAAACCGAAAGCAGGCTCCACGGTCTCTATTCCATCGATTTCCTGCGATACGTTTCCCGGATTCATTGCGAGGAAATAATCCACCATCACCGAACCCTGCGCGACTTCTGTTCCCCTGATCTTAATCGAGTAGTCATTCGGCTTGAGTTGTATGTTGTCTCTTATTCGTATCGGCGGAACAATTATTCCCATCTCCAGCGCTGTCTGCCGCCTTATCATTGTAACTCTGTCGAGCAAATCACCTTTCTGCTCGGGATCAACCAGCGGTATCAGCCCGTATCCGATTTCGAGTTCCATCGGATCAACATACAACAACGCGGCAACCGCTTCAGGAGATGCATAAGGTGATACCGGGCTTGAAGGAGGTGCAGCACCTTCCCCGCCTCCTTTTGGTCCGACACCGCCTGCGCCTGCTGCATGTGCCGATGGCCGCCTTCCAGGTGGCTTTGCGCCTTTCCCTGCTGCCTCTGATCCCAGATCGAACTTATCGAAGGCATAGGCAAGTCCCCCAACCAGCAACGCCATAAACAGAAGCGAACCGGTTAAACCGGGAGCCTTGAGAAATATTGAAAAAACACCGAAGAAGCCCAGAATCGACGCCGATACATACATTGCCCTGGGTTGCCCCACAAGCTGGCCGACCATATCGCCGCTGAGATTGGCTTCCGTCGCCGCGTTCGTTACCATTATACCGGTCGCGGTTGACAGCAGAAGCGTGGGGATAGCCCCTACCAGTCCATCACCTATTGTGAGCATGGTGTATGTTCTGACGGCTTCCTGCCACGGCATTTTGTTAATGGCCATTCCGATTATAAGGCCACCGATTATGTTAATGAGAGTAATAATTATTCCGGCTATAGCATCCCTCTGAACAAATCTGCTGGCTCCATCCATTGCTCCGAAATAATCAGCTTCAAGTTCAATCTTTCTTCTTCTGGTTCTCGCCTGCTCGTCTGTTATCAACCCATTGTTCAAATCGGCATCGATGCTCATTTGTTTTCCGGGCATCGCATCGAGCGTGAACCTTGCCGCGACCTCGCCTATACGCTGAGCACCATGCGTTATGACAACGTAATTGACTATCACGATGATTGCAAAAATAATCGTACCTACTACGTAGCTGCCACCTGTTACAAATGATCCGAAGGTTCTGATTATCTCTCCGGCATCAGCTTTCAATAAAATTGATCGCGTTGTTGTTATGTTAAGAGCAAGTCTGAAAATTGTTGAGATTAGAATCAATGTTGGGAACACTGAAAAATCCAGTGGTTCATTAACATACATTGTAACAAGTATAGCGATAATCGATATGGTCAGGCTGGCAGCCACCAGCAAGTTGATCAGGAAAACAGGAACCGGAATGACCATCATTATGATTACAAGAACGATGGCCAACGGCAGAAAGAGCTCTGTTCGCTTAGCTACTTCAAGCAAAGCTTTTACAATGGGATTCTTAGAATCCATAAATTAATTTCAGCCTCATTACTCAAGTATGTATATAATATCACTTTTTAATCAGAGATTATTATATTTTCATGTTAATAATTTTACAAGACGGAGCGGTATTCTATTTTCCCGATCAAATCCCGAATTTATGAGATTTTTTACTGATTCTGTATATATATGCAAGTATTTCGGCAACAGCTTTGAATAATTGCGGTGGAACAGGATCGCCGATATCTGTAAGCCTGAATAAAGACTGGGCCAACGATTTGTCCTCGACTATAGGGACATTGTTCTCTTTTGCAATCTGCTTTATTTTTTCCGCAACCACTCCTCCCCCCTTTGCGACAACTTCCGGGGCATACATTTCGTCGGCGTCGTATTTAAGAGCCACGGCCAGCTCTATCGGATTCGTAATTACTACATCGGCGGTTGGAATTGCGGCCATCATACGACGCATAGCTATCTCGCGCTGCTTCTCTCTTATCCGTCTGCGGACAAGCGGATCTCCTTCTCTCTGCTTGTATTCGTCTTTAATCTCCTGTTTTGTCATCTTTATGCTTTTTTCAAATTCGTACTTCTGATATACCAGGTCGAGAAAAGCGAGTATCACAAAAAGCAGTCCCACTTTAATCGAGAGCCACAACGTGGTAACTCCAAATAACACAAGGGCCTGCTGTATATCCATTTCGAGCATCCTGATAAAATCCGGCAAAGCCGCTTTGATTGTTGAGTAGCCCACATAACTTATCAATGATATTTTGAGGACGCTTTTAACAAGTTCCGTCAACGATCTCAAAGAGAACAATCTGCTTAAACCGGATATCGGGTTGATTTTTTTGAACGACGGTTTGATTGATTCAAAAGAAACCAGCATACCAACCTGGGCAAAATTTGCTCCAAGCGCAACAACCAGTATAACAGCTACAAAAGGCAGCAGGATTTTGAATACATACCACAGGATAACAAGAAAGAAATACGAAAAGTTGTCAACTGTTATTTCATTTGTGTACGAAAATATCGCAGGCGACAGAACCCACTGCATATAACGTTCAAGATAAACGTAGATATATTTCCCATAAAAACCGAGCATTGCCGTCCCGAACAGAATGATGAAAGCGGAACTTATCTCGGTGCTTTTAGCAACCTGTCCCTTTTTCCTTGCTTCCTGCCGTCTTCGCGGCGTAGCTTGTTCGGTTTTTTCTTCAGTCGCCATACAAAACTGCCACTTTCTGAGACAAACGGATTTCTATTATGTTCAGCCCGCCCCAGCCATCCTGAGCATCATCCAGATATCTGCCAGAAAATCGTTGAAATACCCTTTAAGCAGATATACGGTAAGCGCCACCGTTGATCCCATCATGAACAGCCCCACAAATATTTTCAGCGGCAGGCCCACTATAAACACATTCATCTGCGGAACAGTTCTTGCTATAATCCCCATTAAAACCGATATTAGAAGAAGCGTGAAAATCATCGGCAAACCGATCTTATACGCGATAATGAATGCTTTTGTTAACCATTTTGTAACTTCCATTCCAAGGGGCTCGGTAAAAGAAAATGCCCCCATCGGCAAAACGGAATAACTGCTCGCTACTATCTTGACCAGAATATGGTGCCCATCAAGCGCCATGAAAAGCAATATTGCTACAAGAAACACAAATTGCCCCAATAACGATATTTGCGTTTCCGAAAGAGGATCCATTACGTTGACAATTCCGAACCCTACCTGCATTCCGAATATCTGACCTGAAAGTTGAACCGCCGAGAACATCAGGTTTCCAATTACCCCGATTAATAGTCCCACAAGCACTTCTCTAATTACCAGCATCCAGAACAGTATGATGTGATCAGGCAATATCGGAAAATCTCTCGATACAATCGGGAATATTATCAGGCTCAGCATGAAAGAAAAACCGACTTTGAACTGTGCGGGAACAGAGCCGCTTCCGATTATCGGAGCAAACATGACCATTGATGCAATTCGCGCGAAAACAATTATAAAATATTGAAATGTCAGGACATCGATATCCAACCAGTCCATATTAATCCAACTCCTGTGAATCGTGTCCCCTTTTATCTAACGTATAAAGGCAAATCAATTAAAATTTGAGAGGTGAAATTCACTGTCATCTGAAGCATCCAGTTTCCGAATAAAACCATTGCCAGAATAACAGCGATGATTTTAGGAATAAACGTTAATGTCATTTCCTGAATAGAGGTCACAGCCTGAAAAACAGCAATTGCAAGTCCCGCAACAAGCCCGAATCCCAGAATAGGACCGGCAATGTACAAGACAAGCATTATTGCTTTTGAACCAATATCTACGACCATTCCTTCGGTCATTTAAATCACCCGACCATTCAGAAATTGAAGCTGAGCACAAGCCCACGGGCTATCAAAGCCCAACCGTCCACCATTACAAAAACAAGGATTTTAAATGGCAAAGATATCATTATCGGAGGCAGCATGAGCATTCCCATCGACATGAGAGTACTCGCAACCACCATATCAATAACAAGAAATGGAATGTATATTAAGAAGCCCATAATAAAAGCTGATTTGAGTTCCGAAATTGTGAACGCCGGAATCAAAACGTATGTCGGCAATTCATCTTTCGTTTTGGGCTTTTCGATTCGCGATATATTAATAAATAACGCGATATCCTTCACCCTCGTTTGTTTGAACATAAATTCCCTGATCGGCTTCTCGGCTTTCTTAAATGCCTCGATATGATCAAATTCCTGGTTGAGATAAGGCTGAAGCGCCTGTTCGTTTATCTCTTTTGCCACCGGCGCCATGACGAAAAACGTAAGAAACAGGGCGACACCCACAAGCACCTGCGTCGGAGGCATCTGTTGAGTTCCGAGCGCACTCCTGGTCAGCGACAGCACAATCACTATCCGCGTGAAGCAGGTAAGCATTATTATCAGTGACGGCGCAAGGGAAAGAATTGTCAGAAGAAAAAGGATTTGCAGAGACAGCGCCACATCCTGCGGGCTCTCCGACGGCGTAAGCCCGAATGTTACCTTTGGCACGACAAGTGGATCTGCGGCAAGCACCGGAATGCATACAATTATCAATAATGGCAATACAACCGGCAGAAGACGCAGTTGCTTCTTTAGCTGGTTCTTGAGTTTTTCTTTAACCGGTTTATTCATCCAGTTTTTTTAGCCTGTCTTTCAGTTTATCCGAAAACGATGATTTTGTTGAATCTGCAATATCGATATCTTTCTTGCCTGTCGAGTTCATTAACTCGTTGCTGAACTCCACGCCGCCACCCGTCAGTATATTCCCGGGTTCCTGTTTCAGCTCATCCGCTTCGTCCATAATCATCAAAGTCGTCAACCCTTTATCATTGGAGCCGAGCAAAACAACCTTATTCCCAACACTTACAAGATATAGCTGCCTTCCTGTTCCGACCTGAACCGTGTCGATAACTTTAATATGATGGCCCTTCAGTTCCATCCGCAGACCGCGTGCCCAGAATAATTTCAAAACGTAAACAAGCGCTATTATCAGAAGCACAACTATTGTCATGCTCCCTAGCATTCTCCATATACTGAATTCGTATAGAGATTCATTATTCCCGAGATCAAGCGGTTTGCTGTAATCTTCGAGCGTCTGCATATCAGCAGGCAAATCTTCCACGTCTGCCGTATAATCCGCCTGGAGTTTCAGCGATGGGGTCGCAACCGGAACTATTGCGGAGTCACCAGAACCATCCTGCTGCGCTTCCGCCATAGCGCCGAGGATTACAAATAAGAATAAAAGGAGTGTAGCTATAAGCCCTTTTCGCATCTCAGTTACGTTCATTAACATCATATTATATATTCATTATCAGCTATAGGAAAAGTTGATTTGCTAATTTTTGAAGGCCTTTCCAGAATTCACCATAAAATTATTCATATCTGTTCCAATTTTTTATCAGGACTAATCATCTCAACTATTCTTAAACCAAACTTATCACCTATAGACACCACCTGGGCTCTTGCTACCAACCTGTCGTTCACCAGAACCCTTATCGGCTCTCCCGACCTGGTATCCAGCCCGTACACAGTGCCCGGCGCAGTACTCAACAATTTTTCGCAACTGACCTTTGCTTTTCCCAGTTCTCCGGTAACCTTCACAGGCACATCGCTCAAAAGCTCAATATTTCTTTGCTCCCTCGTGAGGGGTTTTGATGATTTCTTCTTTTCCGTGACTTTTGGTTTTGGGGTTTTATCTTTAGCGATTCTCTTGAATTGCGCGGGTTTCAAAGTCTCAATTTTCTTTTCGGGCCCGGATATGGTCCTAAACTGCTCTTTTCCTTGTTTTGTTATTTCCTTTTCCTGATTATCATGAAATAATTCATTAATCAACCCCGACAGGAACAAGCATTTCACAACTGAACGATCTCCGTTCAATGTCATGTTCAAATCAGAAACTGTAAGTCTTTCAATATCTTTCATTGCTGGAAGATTTTTTAGATAATTCCCGGATGAATCCAGTGAAATATCTACAGAGCCAATGAGAAATCTTTTCCCGGTCAGACCGGATATTTCACTGCTGATTTCACTCCATGCCTGAGATAACAACTCCTGCAACGCGCTTCGATGAAGATCTGAAAAATCAGATGGAGGATATTCAGAAGAAGAATTTATTATTCGTTCGGATATCATCCCGCCGGCCCCTGGCGAAAAGCTCATAATGACAACACTCGCCACAGGCTTCCTGACCTGTACAGCCGCTATAACACGCCGGTCTGATTCACCTTTAACTAAATCGCTTAATGATTCTTCGTTAATCCCCGACGTTGATATTTCTGATTCCATGCCGGTCATTTTCGGAATCAGATCCTTCCACACATCGGCAATTTTTTGTACTAATATTTCAACAGATGAAAATTCTCTCATGGTATTTCCTGGGATTATTTTAAATACGCAACTATCAGAAATTGCAGCTTAATCGTCTTCTGTTTCTTTGACAACTGAAGTCGTCTGCACTGCAATACTCTTTCCCACCTGTCCCGGCCGCCCCTTAAACTTCAGCTTGTTACCGATGAAAACGTTGATATCTTCATTTGTCTTTGTTTGAAGCTGCAGGACATCACCGACATCAAGATGCAGAAAATCCCTCAGCGATATCATTGTTTTGCCGAGTTCCGCGGACATTACAACATTGGTTCTCAGTAACCGTTTTTCCACTTTCAGCGGAGTATCCGGGGATATTGTTCTTCTGTATGTTGCAAACCATTTCTGTATGCTCAGTTTCGGGAGCACCGTTTCAAGCATTACGTAGGGAAGCGCAAAATTCATTCTTCCCGTTCGTTCGCCGATTTCCGCTTCGAGGTTTACAAGCACTATCATCTCGTTCGGCGGAACTATTTGAACAAAGTAAGGATTGCTTTCTATTACTTCGAGTTTCGGGCTGAGAGTTATTACATTGCTCCATGATTCTTTTATAAAGTTGAGAGCGTCTGTAAGAACGCTTTCCATGATATTAAGTTCAATATCTGTGAGTTCTCTTGCTTCGCTTTCCTCTTCGCCCGAGCCTCCCAGCAACCTGTCCATCAGAGGGAATCCTATCTGTGGACTGATGTCCAGGACCGCATTGCCTTCGAGCGGCGGAAGCCCGAATATCGAAATTATCGAAGGATTTGAAACAGTGTTGATAAAATCCTCATAAGTTACTTCTTCAACAGACACAACTTTAATTCTTGTCAAAGCTCTGATTTTTGCCGATAGAGTGCTGGAAAAAAGCCGGGCGAACGTTTCATGAATCATCTGCATCGTTCTGATCTGATCTTTTGAAAACTTGGATGCCCGTGAGAAATCATAAGACTGAACATTTTTTGCCGAGTCGGCGGGTATTACAGATGAGGGGGCTGCCACGCCGCCTCCGCCCATATCCAGACCACCAATATCACCGGTGTCAAAACCATCCAGGTCGAGCCCCAGATCGTCTCCTCCACCACCTGTATCAGCGCCTCCGCCACTGTCGTCGCCAATTTGAGATATCAGATCATCTATTGCATCCTGTGAAAGAAAATCGCCCAACTTTATATCCTCCCTAGAGGTTCAACACAACTCCAGATAATATTACTGCACCAGGAAAGATGTGAAATATAGATCTTTGATGAACCTGATGTTGTATCCAGAAATTACGGTTAGAAGCTCTCCTCTGATTTTATCCATCTGCAAAGAGAATGAACTCGATTCTTCATCAAACAACTCACCGAATCCAACTTCTTCTTCTCCCTGCGCTGCAGCAGCATTCCCTGCGACAGGAAATATATCATCTCTGGAGAGAGTTGACAGATACTGGTTCGCCGCGTAAAGAACCATCGCTTTTTTCGCTTCAAATGTCTCAACCGTGTAATCTTCGTCAATGCATACTGCTATCGAAACGCTCAGATAACTTTCACCATCGGCAAGATTCACGATCAAAGGATCTTTTTGCGGAGCAAGATCGGCAATCACCGCGCAATCGCGCAGTGGAGTTCTTTCACCCTGCACGAAGCTCTCGCCGTAAGTGCCGGTGTTGATCTTCCCAATCTCCGTAAGTACTTCCTGCGTTCCGGAACCGAACTTGCTCTGGATCATGAGCACACTTAACGCTGTGACAACTATCATGATCACAGCAATTATGATCAGGTGTACGAACGAAAAACCGCCACCATCTTTTTTCTTTGCCGGAGGCGCCGCTTCCTGCAGGATTTCCTCTTCTGCCATGATCAATTTCCTCCCAGAAATTTCATTTTATTTTCTGTATAAGAAAAAAAGCCTTCTTAGTTGGTTTTTATTGCCAGACCCTCCAGAATACCGCGCCGATATTCTAACACCTTATCAACAACTTCGTCAACAGAATCCTTCACTACTATTCTCCGTCCTGTAGAGAGAGTTATCATAGTATCAGGAGTCGATTCAATGAATTCAATCAAATCCGCATTCAGTATAATTACTTGATCATTAAGTTTCTTTATCTCTATCATTAATTATTCTCCGATTTTTAAGTTAATAGTTTCCTTCGGAAGATAATATTCAGTACTGAGTAATTCTATCAATAAAAACACATATAAATCAATTTATTGAAAAATAAAAATAAAAAAAGCCGGCCCATTGAAAGGACCGGCCTGAAAAAATCACGGCGAGTGCTTTACGATATTATCGTTTGAGGTTGATTACCTCTGTAAGCATCTCGTCGGAAGTGGTGACCATTCTGGAGTTAGCCTGGTATGCTCTCTGTGTGACGATCATAGAAGTAAATTCTTCCACGACGTCAACATTGGACTGTTCAAGAGAACCACCAACAACTGAGCCGGCTCCACCCACGTATGCGGGCACTATGTTCGGAAGGCCCGTGTTGGCTGAAATGGCAAACGTGTTATTGCCCAGCTTGGTAAGACCTTCCTCGTTCGGGAATACAGCAAGCGCGATCTGTGCGATCGGCTTTACAACACTGTTGCTGTATGTTCCCTGAATAACACCTGTCTGATCAACTGCAAATGTCTCGAGTATTCCCATTTCCCACCCGTTCTGCTCATAAGCGCGCGTGGTGAAATCAGATGCATACTGTGTGACACCGTCAATCAGTTCTCCGTGACCATCGAAATTGATTTCAATCAATGTATTCGCAACAGCCTCGGTCGAGTTTCCGTTTGCTCCGATCGGTGACGCATCGAAAGCGATCGGGCCGGTGTTTCCACCAAGTTTCGTGTCGACAATGAGACCATCATTGTCGAATTCTATCTGGCCGCTGAGCCTTGCTGTTGCACAACAATCGTCAACATCATCCATACTGTCGAATGCAAAAACGTCTTCATAAGGCAGCTCGACTCTCCAGTACCATCTGTTCTGATAGAGTTGCTGCTCTGTCAAATCATAATTCGATCCGACATGCGTGAACACGAACTGCAACGTGTGGGCATCACCAAGCGAATCATAAACATCGATTGAAGTTCTGTAGACATCAGCGGACTGGAATCTTGTGGATTCCTTCGAAGTCGGCTGGCTGCTGGTTGCCTGGTCATTGATTGTTCCGGGTGATGAAGAATCCCTTGCAGCATTGATTGCGGTGAACATGTTATTGAAACTTGTTCTGGCTTTTCCGCTTCCGCCGGCGCTGACTTCAGCCCATTCCTGCGCGAAATCAGCCCATCTGCTGTTCATTATCGCATCCGGTGGTTCGAGCAGCCTGTCTTCTGTGGTGTAATCGGCTGTGAGATTGACAGTACCTGTGAACTGGGCATTTGTTCCCAGTTCCGCAGATGCCGTCGTGCTCGACCAGTTAAGTGAAATCTGACCCGTCGTTGCATCTATCGTATAATCAGTTCCAACACCTGCCGTCAGTTCTACAACCGGAGCTCCATCTGTCCTGTATGAGAAAACAA
>ERZ795048.871-NODE-871-length-29775-cov-5.955754_pt1 | contig 29775 bp, 21 predicted proteins | sample MGYA00375132_ERZ795048 | MGnify/ENA primary metagenome ERZ795048 (study PRJEB30177, sample SAMN05720225) | activated sludge metagenome | isolation source: Anaerobic digester | place: Hong Kong | collected 2014-12-17 ... | reverse complement strand
TCCCCAATGGAATCATACTAATAACCATCAGACCTTGATTATAGGATTTGAAGTAAACAACAACAATAAGAATAATAATCACAAAAGCAATACCGAAATACAAAAACAAACTTGACATTTGTTCATTAGTATCTTTTGATTGTCCTTGATGTTGAAATTGCACACTATCATGACGTGCTAGAATACCTGGTAAAATTTCCTTCTCTATATAATTTAATAAAACTGGTACAGACTTAGTTTTATCTTTTTGATAGGCTTCCACTAATATTTCACGCTGCCCATTGTAATGGTTGATTTTACTTAAACTGCGTGCAGTAGATATTTCAGCCAAAGTACCAAGTGGAAAGTCTCCAGAAGTAGTATGTATCGTCATTTTTTCTAGCTGACCAATATTCATACGCTGACTTTTGGCATACCGTACATACACCCAAATCTCATCTTTCCCTTGTTGAATACGTTGAGCTAATCCACCATAAAAAGCTGTACGAACCTGTTGTAACAAAGATGAAGTGGTACACCCCAGTGCATAAGCCTGTGGTTTCAAAGTAAGTCGTAATTCTTGACTACCCACTTGGCTATTATCTGAGACATTGAACAAAGCTGGCATTTTCTTTAATTCAGATGACAGCTCTTCTCTAGCCGCTTCTAATTCATTCTCGTCATATCCCAAAAGACTTATAGATACTGGTGCTCCAAATCTATTAGAAGCCCCAACAGTAAACTTATACGCTTCAGGTATTTCTCCGACTTCTTGAGCAATAGCACGTTTCAAATACTGATCCGTAATACTTGGGCTCCATTCTGTAGAGCTACTTAAGAACACGCGAATTTGAGCAGCATGTGTTCCACTTTCAGACCCACTAAATGATGATCCCATTCGTATTTGCACCGAAGTTACATAAGGAGTTTTATCCCCTGTCTTTTCTAAAGTTTTCTGATTGACAGCCCAGATAGCATCACTGACTTCAAAGATTTTTTCACGAGTGACGTCTTCACTCACACCTGGTTTAAGAGCTAAATCAACAGTAAATGTATCTGATGGAGTTTGAGGAAAAAATGTGTAAGTAATGATGTTACTTGCTACAAGTCCAAAAGTCAATACAACAAGAGAAATCACACTAATCAACGTCAACACCTTATGACGCAAAACACCCTTCAGAAGTGGCTTGTACCAAGATTGTTTTACATAATTAATACCCGCATCCAAATATCCACGAATCCTTCCATAAAATGATTTTGCATCTGGGTGACTAAGCACCTTTGGATTGGCTAAGTGCCCTGGCAATACAAATACAGCTTCAAACAAAGATACAACCAAACAAATAATAACGACGTAAGCCATATCATGCATCATCTCCATATTACCCTCAATAAAGAGTATAGGCATAAAAGCTACAATAGTTGTTGCCACAGAAGAAAATACTGCAGGTAATACTTCCATAGTACCCTCAATAGCCGCTCGCCGAGGTGATTTCCCCATCTCGAAGTGTGTAAAAATATTTTCACCAATAACGACCCCGTCATCTACCAGAATACCAATAATCAGAATCATACCAAAAAGGCTCACCAGATTTAATGTGATTCCATGCATCTGTGCGATGATAAACATGCCTAAAAATGCAGATGGTATCCCCCATGCGACCCATAAAGAAAGACGGAAATTCAACAATAGAGACAACATCAATACCACCAAGAATACCCCAATAATCCCATTATTAATCAAAATATCCAACTGCCCATTAATACGATCAAGAAAATCCATCTTAACATGCATTGCATACCCATTATTCTTAGCATTAAAAGACTCAATATAGCGATTAACATAATTAGAGATATCCTCCAAGTCTTCGGTAGCCAAACGACGTACAACAAAAGTAACCGCAGGTTTCTTATCAATATAACTCACCGATGGATCTTCAGGAATCTGCATACGTACCGCTGCCACATCCTTCACCCGTATAATACTACCATCCGTATTAGCACGAACAACGATTTGTTTGATATCCTCAGGCTTCACGCTTCTTTTACGAGCAATGACTTTTATTTGTTCGCGTGGATTGCGTACAGTACCACCACTTACATCGATATTGTTACTTGATATAGCTGTTTTAATATCACTTAAGCTCAAACCATAACGACTTAATTGCGTTTCACTAGCTTCTACTACCAGTTCCAATTTAGAAGGCAATCCTCGTACATCCACCTGTGACAATTTACCAGAAGCTAGGAAATCATCCTCTATACGATTGGCCATCTCATTCAACTTCAACGGATCCTCATCAGCAGTAGAATACAATGCCACAAACATAGCCATATCAGTAGCACGACCTTTAGACACAATAGGGCGCTCGGCAGCAGAGGGGAAATTGGAGATACCATCAACAGCATTCTTTACATCACTCAACAGTTCATCCATATCATAACCATTCATTGCAGTTATAGTTACCGAAGCACTGTTTTCACGAGATTGAGAAGAGAACTCTTTGATCCCCACAATTCCACGAATACTATTCTCAATAAGCGATGTTACCCCTTCATCCATCTCTTTTGGAGTTGCTCCAGGATAACTCACACTCACAGAGATTGTTTTAGACTCAATTAAAGGAAATGTAGCCTTCTTCATTTGGCTTAAGGAAATCAATCCTAACAACAACAAAACTACAATGGCAGTTGTACCATAGAAGGGATATTTGACAAATAGGGTTAATATTTTCTTCATTATATTTACAATCTATTGAAGTGATTATTTGCGAGATTTATACTCAATTGTAGAGTCGATACTGGCTACTGACTCTACCACAACAGGAAGTAACGTATCCATTTTTGCAATTAAGTATGTATCTGCCATCTGACGTACCACCTCAATATCATGAAGTTCTAATTTCCCATTATTTAGTTGGTACACTTGATTTGAGCCAACTAAAGCTTCACGAGGAATAAGCAATCCCGTTAATTTTTTACCGGGGAAAGACACATCGACATATTCACCCTGCAATAAGTGTATATTTTGCCCAGCAACAGGACGTAAATAGGTATTAATACTTTGCGTATCTTCATCTACGCTACCACCAATACGAGTAACCTTTGCTTCAATATTTTGACCAGATGCAGTTGTGAGGACAGCCTGATCTCCTACTTTTATCCAAGCATAATCCAATGTCTGAATAGGTACTACCACTTCTAGTTGATCTGTACGAATCACACTGGCTACCGTTGTCCCAGTATTTGCCATATCTCCCACCTGCTTTGCGGCAGTAACAATACTCCCTGAGAACAAAGCATGCACAGTATATTTTTCAAGATTGATTTCAGCTTGTTTTAAATTGTAGTAAGATGTCAATACATTTTGCGAAGCCATAAAGATACGTTCTTTATTACTCTTACATTCAGGAAGCATTGGTAATGGCTTTTCTAAATCAATTTGTGAAAAGAAAGTATTCCATTTTTGAAACTCTGAAGGAAAATCAACACTTATATCTGGTAACACCATGGCCAATGTTTGCATGAAACTACTTTTACTGGCTTTTAATTGCGCTACAACATCCTCACTATAAATTCGAAACAACACATCACCTTTACGAAAAGTTGCCCCATCTTTTAAGACAATATTACCTGCTAATATCCGTCCTGACACTTCAGCTGCCACATCTATATTTGCCAAGGAATTGACACGCCCATTATACAAAGCATCTGTCTCTACAGTAGTTGTAATGGGCTTAGTGGTTTTAACAAAAAGTGATGCCGTCTTACTTTGATTGCGACGTGGGTCCTTTTTCCCATTAAGCATAATTGCTGTAGCTCCAAAAGCGACAACGATTATTGCTATCCCTATAAACCCGTAAACAAACTTTTTCATCATCTTATTACTGAATTTTAGATTAGTACTCATTGATTGTTCTGATGCTAAGATAGCTATAATACCAAAAGGTTTATTCTATGAAGCATATTATTATAGAAAAAGTGCGATTCAAGCAGATTTTATCAGCTTAATCGCACTTTTAAGGGATGTATTACATATACTAATCACAATAGACAACTTGGGCCTCTTCAATCGCAGCTTGAGCAGCTGCAAGCCTTGCCACTGGCACTCTAAAAGGAGAACAACTCACATAATTAAGTCCTACTTGATGACAAAACTTCACCGAACTAGGCTCACCTCCATGTTCTCCACAGATCCCACATTTTAAATCATGTCGTTGAGCGCGTCCATTTTCAGTAGCCATACGAACTAATTGCCCTACCCCATTTTGATCCAACACTTGGAAGGGATCCACTTTTAAAATTTTCTTCTCTAGATACACGGGTAAAAAACTAGCGATATCATCTCGACTATATCCAAATGTCATTTGAGTCAAATCATTCGTTCCAAACGAGAAGAACTCAGCAGAAGAAGCTATTTTAGCTGCTGTGAGAGCTGCACGAGGAATTTCAATCATTGTACCCACTTTATAATCAATAGTATCACCAACCTCTTCAAACAACTGATTGGCTGTACGTCTAATAACAGTTTCCTGTTCCTTAAACTCGTATAAGATACCAGTTAGTGGTACCATAATTTCAGGGTGAGTGTCCACACCTTCCATTTTCAACTCGAGTGCCGCACCTATAATAGCTCGTGTCTGCATTTCTGTAATTTCAGGATAGGTATTTCCCAAACGACAGCCACGATGCCCTAGCATAGGGTTATGTTCCATCAAAGACTCAACGCGCTGTTGGATATATTGCAAAGAAACACCCATTGTTTCTGCCATTTCTTTTTGTCCCTTTTCATCATGCGGTACAAACTCATGCAAAGGTGGATCAAGTAAACGAACTGTCACAGGACAACCAGCCATTACTCGGAAGATGCCCTTGAAATCTTCTTTTTGATAAGGCAGAATCTTAGCCAAAGCTTTTTCACGTCCAGCTGCATCTTCAGCAAGAATCATCTCACGCATCGCCTTAATCTTTTCGCCTTCAAAAAACATGTGTTCCGTACGACAAAGACCGATACCAACAGCACCAAAATTTCGTGCCACTTGTGCATCGTGGGGAGTATCAGCATTGGTACGTACCACAAGACGCGCATATTTATCAGACAAATCCATCAGTTTTGCAAAATCACCAGACAACTCAGCAGCCTGAGTCTTGACCTCGCCACCATACACCTCACCAGTTGTACCATTAATAGAGATATAGTCTCCTTCCTGAAGTACAGTACCTTCGATTGCTACAGTACGAGTTTTATAGTCGATAATAAGCGCCCCTGCACCAGACACACAACATTTACCCATGCCACGTGCCACAACAGCTGCATGCGATGTCATTCCGCCACGAGCAGTCAAGATACCAGATGCAACTGCCATACCTGCCAAATCCTCAGGAGATGTTTCAATACGTACCATCACAACTTGTTTACCTTGCGCAGCCCACTCGGCAGCATCATCCGCAAAAAAGACGATCTGACCTGTCGCAGCACCTGGAGATGCAGGCAACCCACGTGTCAAGACGTGAGCCGACTTTAAAGCATCCTTATCAAATACAGGATGCAACAATTCGTCCAGTTTATTTGGTTCAATCCGCAAGACTGCATCTTTCTCATCAATAAGTCCTTCTTCAACCATATCCATAGCAATCTTAACCATTGCCGAACCAGTACGTTTTCCATTACGTGTTTGCAAGAACCACAACTTACCTTCTTGAACGGTAAATTCCATATCTTGCATATCATGATAATGATGTTCTAGCTTTTCCTGTATAGCATTCAATTCTGCATACATCTCAGGAAGTGCTTCTTCCATAGAAGGATATTTAGCCAAACGTTCATCCTCAGTCACACCAGCCATCACAGCCCATCGCTGAGAACCTATTTTTGTAATTTGTTGTGGAGTACGGATACCCGCTACGACATCTTCACCCTGTGCATTAATTAGATACTCACCGTTAAACAAGTTTTCTCCATTACCAGCATCACGAGTAAAACACACCCCAGTAGCAGAACTATCGCCCATATTACCAAAGACCATAGCCTGCACACTTACAGCAGTTCCCCACTCATCTGGAATGCCCTCCATTTTACGATACAATATAGCTCGTTCATTCATCCAAGAGTTAAACACCGCACAAATAGCTCCCCAAAGTTGATCTTTAGCATCTGTTGGGAAATCATTACCCGTTTGTTGTTTCACTGCCGCTTTGAATTTGAGCACCAGTTCTTTTAGATCTTCAACATCCAATTCATTATCAAGCTTAACCCCTTTTGCTTCTTTGACCTCATCCAAAATGGCTTCAAATGGATCTATGGCTTCCTTATCCTCAGGTTTCATACCCAACACCACGTCACCATACATTTGTACAAAACGACGATAACTATCCCAAGCAAATCGTGGGTTATTCGTTTTACGAGCAAGTCCTTCCACGACCTCGTCATTCAATCCCAAGTTTAAGATGGTATCCATCATACCTGGCATAGATGCGCGAGCACCAGAACGTACAGAAACAAGTAAAGGATTTTCTATATCACCGAAAGTAGAGCGCATTAGCTTTTCTATATGCTTTACAGCCTCATCTACTTCATCTTTTAGAAGAGAGATAATGCTTTCTTCGCCAAGCGTATAATATTCGTTGCATGTATCAGTAGTAATAGTAAAACCAGGAGGTACAGGTACACCTATAAGATTCATTTCTGCCAAGTTAGCGCCTTTTCCACCTAAAAGGTTACGCATCTCCGCCTTACCTTCCGCCTGGCCATTACCAAAACGGTACACTCTTTTTTTATCCATGGTCTTTTTCAATTAAGGGTTAATGGTTTCGATTTATGCATCAAAAGTATGGAAGATTCGTGGTATGAGTCCACCAAACTGGTGATTTTGTAATGCAAATATAGCAAATTGGACGAATTAGAAACCTTAAAATCCGATTAAATTGGGGTGTTGTAAAGCATAAAAACAAAAATAATGTTATCCAACATACTTTTAAGGCCCATTCATTTGGACATATCACAACCAACCATTATATTTGTACTGTGTTTTTCATAGTATTAGATTTAAGGTTAACAAGGTTGGAGTCAAGTGTGACTCCTTTTTTTATTCCTAATTTTTGGGGAGCCATTAAAATCTTGCCTACTTTTGGACCACACATTTACCATTATCTATGTATCAACCAACAACAATATGAAAAAGATTCCAAGTTTTACAATCGATCATAATAAGCTACAACGAGGTGTTTATGTTTCTCGTCGTGACCAAGTAGGTGGAGAAGTTGTCACAACTTTTGATATTCGCATGAAAGCTCCTAATCGTGAGCCAGCACTAGGTCAGGGAGCGATTCACACCATCGAACACCTTGCAGCAACCTATCTTCGCAATGACGAAGAATGGAAAGACCGTATTATCTATTTTGGTCCTATGGGTTGTCTAACTGGTAACTACCTATTGCTACGCGGTGATCTAGCTAGCGCTGACATTGTAGATTTATTAAAACGTACTTTTGCTTTTGTGGCAGAATATACAGGCAAAGTACCTGGAACAGAAGCGATTGATTGTGGTAATTATCTTCTTCATGATCTGCCAATGGCTCGATATGAAAGTAAGAAATATTTGACAGAAGTACTTGAATGTATTACTCCCGAACAATTAGTATACCCTACTAGAGAGGATTAAGATGACATATACCCCGACACAACCTAAAGAAATCCATCATCTGATAAAGAAATCATACGCTTTGTCAGAGGCTGTTCCATACATTAATTGGATCTACTTTTATTATGCATGGGGATTGACTGGACAAAAAGGTCAAACTCCAGAGGGGAAAGCGCAGAAAGCACAATTAAAGGAAGAAGCCATAGAAATGGTCAACCAATTGGCTGTGCACTATCGTACTCATGTACATATTCTATTCTGTGAAACGAGCATAGATGGTGAAGATCTATTCTTTCCAGCTTACAACAAAAGGATACCTTTACTTCGTCAACAAACAGATCACGGGAATAATCGCTTTTTGAGTTTGTCAGATTTCGTAGACACTACACAGGTTTTATCTCAATCAACAACAGCAACCGACTATATAGGTCTATTCGCTGCCACTATAGATAAAGCTGCAGAATCTCAATTCAAAGACGACCCATACCACAGAATGATGGCACAAACAGTTTGCGACCGCCTTGTAGAAGCCAGTATAGAGATGGCGCACGAAGAAGTACGAAAAACGGATTGGGGATATGCACCTGAAGAGGACTTACCTATTTCGGAACTATTGATCAACGGTTTTCAAGGTATTCGTCCTGCAGTTGGTTATCCCTCACTACCCGATCAATCTATTAATTTCTTATTAAAAGATTTGCTTGACTTTGATCATCTGGGAATTACACTAACCGAAACAGGCGCCATGCAACCGCATGCATCTGTCAGTGGATTGATGATTGCTCATCCTGAAGCAAGTTATTTCAATATTGACAGGATTGGCGAAGATCAATTTGAAGATTATGCAAGACGACGACAAATAGCACCTCATGCTCTTCGTCCTTTCTTGGGTGGAGTATTAGGATAAAAGAAATAAAAGAAAACGGACTGTAGCATACTGCAACAGTCCGTTTTTGAATATATAGTCTTCTCTGATTATACCATCTGTACAACGAATAATTAGTAAATTTCCTTAGCCACGTTATACACATCATCTGCTCTACCCATCGAATAGAAATGAATACTTGGCACTTCGTGTTCCATAAGCTCACGACACTGCTGCACACTCCATTCAACACCAGCTTGTGCAACGGCTTTATCGTCGGTACAAGCCATTACAGACTGCACTAAATCTTGCGGGATATCAATATTAAAGATTTTAGGTAACGCAGTAAGCTGTCCACGTTTAGTTAAAGGCTTAATACCTGGTATAATAGGAATAGTAATACCTGCTTCCCTTGCTTTTTCTACAAAATCAAAATACTTCTGATTATCGTAAAACAACTGAGTTACAGCATAGCTAGCCCCATGTTCAACCTTCTTCTTCAACCAATACAAATCTTGGTCTAAGTTTGGTGCCTCTTCATGCTTTTCTGGATAACAAGCCACCCCAAAATGAAATGTTGATTTAGGTGCAGAAGGCATGTTTTCTCCATTATAAAAACATCCATCATTAAATAAGTTAACTTGATCTTGCAATTCTAATGCATGAGCTAGGCCACCCTCTTCTGCTTTAAAGTTTCTTGCATCTGGCGCCTTATCACCTCGCAGAACTAATAGATTATCTATACCCAAAAATTGCAAATCGAGCAAAATTTGCTCAGTATCTGCTTGCGTAAAACCGCTACACAAAAGGTGAGGCACAGTAGGGATATTAAATCGGTGCTGTAAAGCCGCTGCCACAGCAATAGTCCCTGGTCTTCGATACACCTTTTCTCGCAAATATGATCCATTATCTTGTGGACGATATACATACTCACTTCTATGAGTCGTTATATTGATATACTTAGGATCAAACTCACTCAGACGCTCCACCGTATCTAATAAAGGCTGGATACCAGCCCCTTTTATTGGAGGTAAAATTTCGAAACTAAAAGCGGTACGCGTTTGGTTATCAAGAATATCTATTATATTCATATGTTTATTCGTTATTTTAGAGCGCAAAGATAGTAAAATCCACCCGAAAATGCTACTTTTGTATCAATTTATCACTTTATACATAAGAAATACAACTAATAGAGAGAATGACTATGCAGAAATTATCCTTACAAGACGCCATTACCCAGAGAGTTTTATGCCTAGACGGGGCTATGGGTACTATGATACAGCAACGCCTGTCTCATGCAGGCAACATGGACATGCTCACCCTCTCTCACCCAGAGATTATCCAAGATATCCATCGGGCCTATCTAGACGCTGGAGCCGATGTGATCGAGACCAATACCTTTAGTTCACAAGTCATATCTCAAGCAGACTATAATACACAAGATAAAGTTGTAGAGCTCAACAAAGAAGCTGTTCGGATAGCACGTGAAATAGCAGAAGAATACACCCTGCGAAATCCAAGCAAACCGCGCTACGTATTAGGTAGTATTGGTCCGACAAACAAGACAGCCTCCCTAAGTCCAGATGTTAGTGATGCCTCTCGACGAGATGTTACTTGGCACGAACTTCATAGCGCCTATTACGAGCAGTGCGTTGCACTTATAGAAGCAGGTGTAGATGGACTGCTTTTTGAAACTGTTTTTGATACACTCAATGCCAAAGCAGCATTGACTGCTGCAGTAGACGCTAGAGAATCTTTACAACAAGACACTCCATTGCTATTAAGTATCACCCTCACAGAAAGTGGGCGTACTTTAAGTGGACAAACCTTAGAAGCTGTTTTAGCTTCCGTATCTCAATTTCCTCTCCTCTCTGTAGGTTTTAACTGTACTTTTGGTGCCGATAAGCTCGTGCCATTTGTGCGAGAACTGGCAGCTATAAGTCCTTACTACCTGACCGTCTATCCCAACGCTGGACTACCCAATGCGCTTGGTCAGTATGATCAAACTCCAGCTATTATGGAAGAACAGTTGCGCGGCTTATTTACAGACCAAATGGTCAATATGGTTGGTGGATGTTGTGGTACCACAGATGCACACATTCAACACATATCCAAAATGTGCGAAGGAGCTATTCCTCGAGTGCCACAACCTAGTCCAACTCATATGCAACTAGCTGGCATGGAGATGCTCCCTATCACCAGCGAACGAAACATGTCGCATATCGGAGAACGATGTAATGTAGCTGGTAGTCGTAAATTCTTACGCTTGATCAAAGAAAAGAGCTATGAGGAAGCCGCTCAAATTGCAAGAAAGCAAGTTGAAGATGGTGCTTTGATTCTTGATATCAACATGGATGACGGATTGCTTGATGCCCAAAAAGAGATGGTACATTTCCTACGTATTATGGGAAGTGATCCACTTATTGCCTCTCGTCCATGGATGATAGACTCTTCAGATTGGTCCGTTATCGAAGCAGCTCTGCACGAAATACAAGGTAAACCAATTGTCAATAGTATCTCTTTAAAAGAAGGAGAAGCTGTATTTATATCTCATGCTAAGACTCTAAAGAAAATGGGTGCAGCCGTTGTGGTCATGGCCTTTGATGAAATAGGTCAAGCAGACACCAGCACCCGTAAGATAGAGATTTGCAAACGTGCATACGACCTACTCGTAGACACCGTTGGTTTTCCACCACAAGATATTATTTTCGATCCCAACGTGCTAGCTGTTGCCACAGGTATGGAGGCACATAGACGTTACGCACTTGATTTTATCGAAGCAACACAATGGATACATGATAACTTACCATATGCACATATCAGTGGAGGTATCAGTAACCTATCCTTCTCTTTCCGCGGAAATAATTATCTGCGTGAAGCCATGCATTCAGTCTTCTTATATCACGCCATTCAAGCAGGGCTGGATATGGCCATAGTCAACCCTGCCAGCAAAGTGATGTATAGTGACATCCCACAGGATATGCTGACTATCATCGAAGACGCCCTCTTACACCCTAATGAGACACATGAAAATCGCCTTATAGCATTGGCCGAAAAAATGCTTGCTGAGAAAAACACAGATAAAGCATTCCATACAAACAATGCAGAGGCTGAGAAAAAGATGCAAGCGTGGCGTAGTGAACCTGTTGCAGACAGATTGATACATGCCCTTAAACACGGCGAATCAAGCTATCTTGAGCCCGACTTAGAAGAAGCTCTAGCTCAATATAAACTAGCCGTTTCCATTATTGAAGGTCCGCTTATGGATGGGATGCGCATTGTGGGTGAATTATTTGGAAGTGGACAAATGTTCTTGCCCCAAGTGGTCAAGACCGCGAGAACAATGCAACAGGCCGTTAAATACCTACAGCCTACCATTGAAGCTCAAAAGACAGACGTACAGCATAGTGGCAAGATTCTACTTGCAACTGTAAAAGGAGATGTACATGACATTGGCAAAAATATTGTATCGGTCGTCATGGCTTGTGCTGGATATGACATTATCGATCTAGGTGTCATGGTGCCAACAGATAAAATTATCCAAACTGCACAAGAAGAAAAAGTCGATATAATTTGTCTTTCTGGATTGATTACCCCATCGTTACAAGAAATGAAGAATGTCTTGGAACTAGCAGAAAAGACGGGTCTTACTTGCCCTATTATGATTGGTGGTGCCACCACATCTGCTTTACATACAGCTTTGAAGTTGGCTCCAAGCTATTCGGGTGCTGTCTTGCACATGAAAGATGCCAGTCAAAATGTACAAGCGGCAGCTCGATTACTAGACAATACTCTGTTGACAGATTATATCAATCATTTACGACAAGAACAAGATGAACTTCGTAAGAGCTATTTACAGAAAGAAGACCATCTAGTTGCTTTCGATAAGATCAAGAGAAAATAGCAAGCACATACTAAATTAGACTTGCTATTCTAGATTATTTTTGAAATATATTATCTTTGTATTTGCACAAAACAGTTTGAATTAAAATTACTATTCACATGAATCTAGCAGTTATTATGAACGTTTTACTTTTTATTATCGACCCACAAGTTGACTTCTGTTCTCCCACTGGCGCTTTGTACGTGCAGGGAGCAGAAAAACGTATGGACGACATCGCTTTATATATACAGCAACACGGACAAGAACTTACAGATATATGTGTGTCGATGGATTCGCACCACACCTATCATGTAGGGCATGCTGAATACTGGGTAGATGCTCATGGCAACCACCCAAAGCCATTCACACAATTCGACAATACGGATATCTGGAAGCCTGCTAAGGCACCACTGGAAACAGCTAAACAATATCTTGCTGCACTAAAAGCACAAGGTCGCACAAACACCATCTGGCCTAATCACTGTATAATAGGTACTCCAGGATGGGAAGTTTTTCCTAGCTTACAACAAGCACTTGATAAATGGAACGACACGCCTGCTGGAAAAAAAGCAACAGGATGGAAGAAGTACAAAAAAGGCTCTTTTGCCGATGCCGAAATGTTTAGCGTATTATCGACTTTTGATGGCAAGCTCGTACCCAAGAGTAATTTACCCGTTGATCTAGAAAGTTACGATAAGATCATAATATGTGGAGTCGCAGAAGATATCTGCGTAGCTGAAACAGTACGTGATTTATTACGTATCCCTAGTCTTAAAGGCAAACTCATATTCTTCAAAAAAGGAATGGCTCCACTCGACCCTAACTCCTCAAACATGAAAGTATATGATAAAGCCAAACAAACATTTGAAGCTGAAGAGATGTAATTTTTGAGGAGTAAGTACTCCCCTTACCATATAAAAGCAACATCAATGAAACCCAATTCTATAACAACCCTTTTTGGTATTCAATATCCCATCATACAAGGTGGTATGGTCTGGTGTAGCGGTTGGCGATTGGCCAGTGCTGTGAGCAATGCTGGTGGTCTCGGACTACTTGGCATTGGTTCCATGCATCCAGAAACCCTAGAAGAACATATTCTAAAGATGCAACAAGCTACAGATAAACCTTGGGGCGTCAATCTTCCCCTGTTTTATCCTGAGCTAGACCGTGTGGTCGAACTGATTTTAAAACATGATATTAAAATCGTATTCACCAGTGCTGGTAGTCCAGCAAAGCTCACTCCATTATTGAAAAAACACGGCATCACCGTTGCCCACGTTATAGCCAACACACGCTTCGCAAAAAAATGCGAGGAAGCAGGCGTCGATGCACTTGTTGCAGAAGGCTTTGAAGCAGGTGGTCACAATTCTCCACAGGAAACAACGACCATGGCCATGATTCCACTTATTCGTGATTGCACCACATTGCCCCTTATGGCCGCAGGAGGCATTGGTTCTGGTCGCCAAATGGCAGCTGCCTTAGCCTTGGGTGCAGATGGTGTCCAAGTAGGCTCACTCTTTGCGGCCTCAGAAGAGTCTTCAGCACATGAAGGGTATAAACAAGCCATTCTGGAGGCACAAGAAGGAGCAACCGTACTGACTCTGAAAGAACTCGGCCCTGTACGTCTCATTCCCAATGCCTTTACAGAAGAGATGGATACCCTGCGCAATCAAGGGGCAAGCGTAGAAGAGATGCGCCAACTACTAGGAAAAGGGCGTGCCAAAAAAGGGATCTTCTTAGGCGACACCCAACAAGGAGAAATTGAAATCGGTCAAGTAGCCAGCATGATACATAAAATAGAACCAGCAAGTGTTATCATACACAAGTTGATGACCGAATGTGAAGAGACCATTACACGACTTCACCACCTCACATAATCACGACAATTAGTTCTTTCACTTCTATTTGCAAATACAAAAAACAATACGTATATTTGCCCACCTAATTTTAGGTTAAGCAATCATTGTAACACTACGAGTATTCATTCCTATGGGCAGTAAGCCATTCTACATTCAATCAACAATAGCCACAAAAGTGCTTATTCTACTCCTTTTTGCGTTGACTCTCATCAACGTACAAAGTGTGTGTGCGCATAAAAACGAAGGATTCTATCTGATTCATTGCCATGTAGCCGATAGTGCCTTTAGAGCAGGCAATGTTCAACAATGTCAGAAAGAAATTACCATGATGACAAGACGAGCTGGAAATGACAATGACAATGCAGGTTGGGCATTTATCGCCAGTCATATTGCCAGTTATGCTTATGCGTCCAATATGGTGGATATAGGTATGGATCTTGAACAAGAGGCCATGCATTTATGGAAAGATGAAAAGGGATATGAAATCAATTATATCACCAGTGCTCTCACCATAGGGCACTATGCCTTTATCACAGGAAATGCTCCCTTGCTCCATCGAATAGACAAGTCACTACGTCATGCACTAAATACGCATCAAAACATATCCCAAGATTTGTCTCTTAGAATCAACAATTTTCAGGCTTTTCACGCCCTCTTTCATCAGGACTCCATCAAAGCATATAACACATTGCAGATGGGTAAAGAATACATGTCTCACAAGAATGACTATCCAATTGAAGATCAATTAGGACACTGGGCAGCCTGTGCAGGATATGCCCATAATATAACACATGATTTGGACAAAACCATTCACTACTTAATGGTTTGTGATACACTTATCCAAAATGCCCAAGAACTAAAAGAGCAAACGTACCTGAAGCTACTTAATCATCGAAATTTAGCCAAATTCTATGCTTTAAATCATGACTACCCACACAGCATTTATCATTACCAAAAAGTGGCCTCGCTACAAGAAGAGAGTCACTTTGATTCCAATGCTCATCACTTCAATACTGTACGGGTGCATTTTCAGCAATCGCTCAATCAATACCTAAGCAATCAAAAATCACTAGCCATTCAACGCTTCTTATTATTAGGTATAATCATCGCTGTTATCTTTGTGCTTTACATGATACGTCGCACCTTGAAAGCAAACAAAAGACTAGTCAAGGTGTACAATACACTATTTCAAAAAGAAGCAGAAGCCAAGGCTTCCTTACAAGCAAAAAGTGTTTTTATTGCTAATATGAGCCACGAAGTGCGTACTCCTCTCAACTCTATTGTTGGCTTTTCAGATATGCTTGCACAAGAAGATATAGATAATGAACTTCGTGAGGAAGGCGTTAAACTAATTCAGCACAACGCAGGTCTATTAATGAAACTAATCAATGACATGATCGATATGTCTGATTTTACTCAAAATGAGATCAAGCTACAAATATCTCCCTGCGAAGTTGTTCAGTTAAGCCAGCAAGTTCTGCAATCGATGCGAAAAATTAATCAAACCAATATTGATATTCGATGGAAGTCCCAATTGAATACACTAACGGTTGAAACCGACTCCGCACGCCTGCAACAAGTGCTCATCAACCTAATGACCAACGCCATTAAATTTACTCAAAAAGGATATATAGAGCTAGAGCTTTCTATGCTCAATGAAACCGAAGCTCAATTTAGTGTCACCGATACTGGTATCGGTATCCCAGTAGAAAAACAAAAGAGCGTATTTAAACGTTTTGAAAAAGTAAATGAATTTAGCCAAGGTACTGGACTTGGTCTTTCTATATGTCATCTCATTGTAGAAAAAATGGGAGGACACATTTATATTGACCCAAACTACACTCAGGGATCTCGATTTGTATTTACTCACCCATTAAGACACAAGTATCATGACGCTAAATAGTCTACACAATAGATATTTTAATCTTAGGTTGAGCATATTAGGGCTAGCCTCACTCATCGCCATCACCTGCTGGGGAGCTGATGTCACAACTGACTCCTTGACACTATCAGGCCAACTAAATGCCCTCAGTAAGTACAAAGAAAGATATAAGCTCTTGTCTGATGCACTGGACACTTTAGATACAAACAACCCATTTTATATGGTAGTGGCCAATCGTTTATGGAATGAAGCTGCATCAAATAAAGACTATGAAACACAAAACTATATTGGTTATACACAAGCCATCTACTATTTCAATAATGCGCAAACAGAAAAAATAGAACAGGTGCTTGAAAATATGCGTGGACTTTTCCAACATATAAAGGACTACTCTTATTATTTCTATGTATTCCATCTAACCATTATTGATGATATTGAAGCGGCAAATTTTGAATATGCAATAGCTAAAGTCAAAAAAATGGAACTTGAGATGGGTTTATATCCTCACCATCAAACAAAGTATCTCATCTACCAAACATGGGGACATATATATGACAATTTTAATGAAAACCAAAAAGCTATTTCCGCTTATAGAAAGGCCTTAAAACTTATTCCAAAAGAAGATTTTTTTGAGGGGCGTTCAGATATACAGTCCGAATTATTGTCTTTGTATATCAAGATGAAAATGTACCTACCAGCCGACAGCCTTTTACAAACACTATCAAACTATTATAAGATAAACCTGAACAACCCAGATAGTTCCAAAATAGGACGATGGGATGCTGATTATGCCATAGACACCTACTGTAGTGCAGCTGATATCAAACTACATCATGGAGATACTAGTCAAGCGAAAGTGTATCTTAATCATGCAGACAGCTTGATAAATTCAACAACATATGCTCCCTACAAATCATACTACCATGAAGTCTTAGCTGAATATCTCTCTCAAAAAAAGGATAGTTTAGGTGCCCTTCGTGCGATCGACACAGCAATCAACACCTGTTCTATGACCGAATTGGGATGGAGTGATTATATACAATTGATTCAAAAGAAGTCAAAGCTACAGATAAAATTTAACGATCTAGAAGGGGGAACAAAATCGTATGCACGAAGCATACAGCTCATTGATTTAATAGATAATATCTCAGCCAATCAACAGTACACTCAATTAAAGGCTTTATATAACTTTGATGCTCAACGCTTTGCCAATCAGAAGCATCAACGTAACTACCTTATTCTAGGATGTGTTCTGGGACTTATAACACTATTGATTGCGGCTAGACATTGGTATAAATTCCATATTATTCGTCAACGTGAATTGGAATCTGTACACCAAATTAAAGAAGCTAAGGCTACGGCAGATAAAGCCAACAAAGCTAAATATGAATTTTTACAGGCATTCAATCACAATATACGCACTCCGCTCAATGCTGTGATTGGATTTACTGATTTAATGGTCACTAGTCCTCATCTGTCCAACAAAGATTTACATGGCTATGCCACGTGTATACACCGAAATTCTCAAAAGATTTTGACTACTGTGGGCAATCTACTGGAACTATCTCGCATGGAGTCAAATATGGTGCAACTGAGTCATGAAATAACAACAGTGGAGAATTTTGTTGAATCGCTACGCTTACGCATGGAAATCAAAAATATTGGTGCGTTTATTATTCATGATAAAGTCGAGATGTATCACAAGATTATGACACTAGATACCCATCGTTTTGGTCAGCTCTTTGATTCTTTCTTGACTGCATATGGCAACGATGAAACAACTCCCGACAATGTGATTATCGAAACTTACTTCGACAAGGATGACATCCTGAAAAAGGAGCAAGTGGTATTTAAAATCACTGGTTCCTCGCTGATCATGAAGAAACACAAAAAGGATGTAGACCAAGAACGTACTGTACGCAATACAATCAATAGCATTGTAGTAAAACGTACAGGCGGACAATATATGCAATCTGAAGAGCAGATTATGATCACCCTACCGATACATTCATAACTAAATAATAAAACAATGATTTTTACGACATTGACCGGTCTAGTAGACTATACAAATATCCATCCGATGTGTGCTGCGGTGCTTGCATTTTTAGAAGCCCACCCTATACATACACTTCCAGAAGGTAAAACAACCATTGATGGCGACAAGGCCTTTATTATGGTTAGTTCATGCAGCCCTAAAACCAAAGAAGAAGCTCTTCTTGAAACACATAAGAAATATCTGGACATCCAGATTCTTATAGAAGGGCAAGAAACAATGGGTTGGGCTCCCACCAGCTCTATGCAACAAATAGAAACCCCATACAATGAGGATAAAGACATCGCTTTTTATCTAGATAAGACTACACATTATGTACATCTTACTCCAGGTATGGCAGTTGTTTTTCTACCTGCAGATGCGCATGCTCCAGCTATCTGTGAGCAACCTATTCGCAAAGCAGTCATAAAAGTTTTAGTGTAGATACATCCCATAAGACAAAGAAAGGGCGAGTCAACTTTGATTGACTCGCCCTTTTTGTATCTATACTAGAGCACGTGGCCTAGTCTATCAGATTACAATCCACAAGTAGGAATTGGCTTGATTTGTTGGAAGAAATCATTACCCTTATCATCTACAAGAATAAATGCAGGGAAATTTTCCACTTCAATCTTCCAAATCGCTTCCATACCTAGTTCAGGGTATTCAAGACACTCGATGCTCTTGATATTGTTTTGAGCAAGGATAGCTGCAGGACCACCGATACTACCTAGGTAGAAACCACCATGCTTAGCACATGCGTCGGTAACTTGCTTAGAACGATTCCCCTTAGCAAGCATCACCATAGAACCACCGTGACTTTGGAATAGGTCTACATAAGGGTCCATACGATTGGCTGTTGTAGGACCTAGGGAACCACAAGGCATGCCTTCTGGAGTCTTAGCTGGTCCAGCATAATAGATTGGGTGCTTCTTCAAGTATTCTGGCATTTCTTCGCCAGCATCAAGACGTTCTTTGATCTTTGCGTGAGCAATATCACGACCTACGATAATAGTACCATTCAAAGAAAGACGAGTAGCTACTGGGTATTTAGAAAGCAACTTCAACACATCCTCCATTGGTTGGTTCAAGTCCACTTGTACTGCATCACCTTCACCAGATTCACGCAATGCTGCTGGGATCAATTCTGTTGGATTGTCATCCATCTTTTCGATCCAGATACCATCTTTATTGATCTTACACTTGATATTACGGTCGGCAGAGCAAGATACACCCATACCTACAGGGCAAGATGCACCGTGGCGTGGAAGACGGATAATACGTACATCGTGTGCTAGGTATTTACCACCAAATTGTGCACCAAGACCGATGCGTTGTGCTTCTTCCAAGACCTTCTTTTCTAGTTCGACATCACGGAATGCACGGCCACCTTCATTACCTGTTGTAGGCAATTCATCGTAGTATTTTGCAGAAGCCAACTTCACTGTAAGCAAGTTCTTTTCAGCAGAAGTACCACCAATCACGAAAGCGATATGGTATGGAGGACATGCCGCAGTACCCAAACTCTTCACCTTTTCGATAAGGAAAGGCACCAAAGTATCTGGATTCAACAAAGCTTTAGTTTCTTGATACAAGTATGTTTTATTGGCAGAACCACCACCCTTAGTTACACACAAGAACTTGTATTCCATTCCTTCAGTTGCTTCGATATCGATCTGAGCTGGCAAGTTGCAACGAGTATTCACCTCGTCATACATAGTCAAAGGTGCGTTTTGAGAATAACGAAGATTTTCTTCTGTATATGTTTTGAATACACCTAGAGAAAGAGCTTCTTCATCACAGTAACCAGTCCACACTTGTTGACCTTTTTCACCATGAACGATTGCAGTACCGGTATCTTGGCATAGCGGCAATTGACCTTTTGCAGAAACTTCTGCATTGCGCAAGAATGTAAGAGCCACATATTTGTCATTGTCCGACGCTTCTGGATCATTCAAAATCTTAGCTACTTGCTCGTTGTGAGCTCTACGTAGCAAGAAACTAACGTCACGGAAAGCCGCATTGGCCATCGCTGTCAAACCTTCTTTTTCAACTTTTAGCACTGGAGTGCCTTCAAATTCGCTTACACTTACATAGTCTTTAGTAAGCAGGTAGTATTCAGTCTTGTCCTCACCAACTGGGAAAGGATGCTGATACTTAAATTCTGGAGTTGCTGCCATAATGAATCTATTGAATCAATTAGAATAATTTTATCGTTGGATAGGGTTTTCCCCTAACGTCCTGCAAATATACTATTTTTCCAGCACTAGGCCTATTTTAGTTTTGAAAAAAGCCCGTTTTTTATGCTCGCTAAATAATAAATATGTATATTTGCATTACACAACAAAATTAAAAAATATGAAAAAACTAAATTTATTTGAGCTTGGTCTCAGACGTGTACTTTTCTTACTATTATCTATGCTTGGTTTTACTAGCTGTGTAAAGGATTCTCCTTGTGAATATGGCTCCCCTGTGGCTAATTTTAAGGTAGTAGGTCAAGTTACTAACGAAAACGGTACTGGTATCCCTAATATCGGTGTGGTATTCGAAACAGAAGGTTACCAGATTTCTGATACTTTGCGCACGGACGCCAATGGTTTATACTCCAGAGAATTTCAGATGTATCCTCCTAGTGTAATTGATGCTAAATTTGTAGATACCGATGGAGCCGCCAACGGTTCTTACGAATCTAAGACTGTAAGTCACACATTGACGGATGGCCAACAAAAAGGTAGCTGGACAATAGACTACAAAGAGCAGAAAATCGACGCCACTCTAACCGAAAAAGAAAACAACTAGCCTTCTCACTTGCATGAATCACAAACATCAACTCTCGCTTAAAAAGAGAACAGCTCTAGAAATCAGTCGTATCATCCAAAATCAAATGATCAAATCACATCCCCTCAAGCAACTTTTTTGGGAATGTACCCTACGCTGTAATCTCCATTGCCAACACTGCGGTAGCGATTGCCATAAAGAGGCAGATATTGCAGATATGCCTGCTGAAGATTTCTTGCGGGCGATAGATAGCATCACACCTCATGTCAATCCACATCAAGTGATGATTATCATTACGGGTGGTGAACCATTGATGCGCAAAGACCTAGAATCCATAGGACTAGAGTTATACAAACGTGAATATCCTTGGGGAATGGTGAGCAATGGCCTAGCCTTGACTCCTGAGCGCTTACAAAATTTGATACGGAGCGGATTACGTGCTGTGACCATCAGTCTCGATGGCTTTGAAGAAGCACATAATTGGTTGCGTGGCCATCCCAAGAGTTATGCCCATGCCATGCGTGCTATTGAAATGTTGGGCAAACAAGATGAAGTTATCTGGGATGTCGTTACTTGTGTCAACAAACGCAATATCGGCCATTTGACTGAGCTTCGTGAACACCTTATATCCAAAGGACTGAAATCGTGGCGTCTCTTTACCGTATTTCCTGTGGGGCGTGCTGCCGAACATCCTGAACTTCAACTCACCGATCAAGAGTTTGTTCAAATGATGGACTTCATTGCCTATAGCCGAAAGCATAGTGGCATTAAAGTGAGCTATGGCTGCGAAGGGTATCTCGGGCATTATGAAGGAGAGGTGCGTGACAATTTCTTCTTCTGCCAAGCTGGAGTGACAGTTGGCTCCATCTTGCATGATGGCCAGATTTCTGCTTGTCCGAGCATACGTGCCGATTACAACCAAGGCTCCATTTATACAGATGATTTCATGGATGTCTGGGCTCATAAATTTGAGCAGTATAGAGATCGCTCTTGGATGAAAAAAATAGCTCCTTGTGATACATGCAAGCATTTTCGTTATTGTCGTGGCAATGGCATGCATCTTCGTAAAGAAAATGGAGAGCTGATCGTATGTCATTTGGACAGGGTAAGAAATGGAGGTCAACCATATTAATACTACATTACTGTGACAATTATTTTACATTGATATGTATTTTAGCTTCTAGCTGCATTTATTGATAGTAATCAGCAACGGCTTATACTTTTATTCGTATCTTTAAAGCATAGAGTTTGTCGGTTCTAAGGCTTATAAGCCTCGATCCAATGCATTGGTCCCATCGATTCAAACGATTGAATCGATGGGACCAAACGTTTGAATCGACGTTCGCTATTAAGAGAAACCATTATTTCATTGTAGTACCTACTAAATCAAAAGTTTATGCCTATTTACTACGACATGCGTAAGAAGTACAATCCCTCTAAACCTGAGGAAGAAGAGTACCGAGCACAAGCAGTTATCAATGCAACTGTAGACCTGAAGTTTATCTGCGAAGAGATTTCTGAACGAGCCTCCTACACATCTGGCGATGTGCACGGAATGATAATAGAATTTATCTCATCGATTAAAAATCACCTGGCCGATAGCCATCGAGTACATATAGATGAACTGGGTAGTTTTGAAGTACAATTAAGTAGCGCACCTAAGGCCAAAGGAGCTCGCACAACATCTAGTGATATTAAAATCAAAGGGGTTACTTTCCGTCTGTCTAAAACATTTATAAAGCACTGGAAATTTAAGGTGGAAAGGTGCCCCAACTCACTGAAAAGGAAAAATCAGGATGTGCCCTCGCCTGCTGAACGACGAGATATTCTAGAAAAATTACTGCACAAAGAAATTGTAGTCAGCAGAAAAGAATACCAGATGGCAGCGGGCATAGGTAAAACAATCGCTTATAGAGATATCAAAACGCATCTAGAGAAAGGGTGGCTGAAACAAAAAGGACGTGGCACTACAACAGTATACTTTAAAAGCAGAGACTAGGTAAGCATCGCATACAATCTACACACTTACTTCTCGGTATATGGATATGACTACACACTGTCTACATTTCGTTAAAAACAACACAAATCAGTAAATTATTCTATCATTCTTTTGCCGTTTAATATATATTTAATATTTTTGACTCTGCAAAAGATATTCACGGTCGCAATGACATAAGCTATGAAACTAGCCAACCTATTACTGTGTATTGCCCTATTTTGGGGGCCAATACAAGTAAAAAGTAGTGTGGCATCTTCTGAAAAAGATGTGTATGTAACGTTCACGAGTAGTACTGATTCTGCTCTTAAGCAAGGGATTTACCGCTACACAAGAATGACAAGTTATTTCAATCGTCCAGCTATTTATTTTCATTTTGTAAATAAAGATACTGGCGTGAATGAGTGCTTAGTATTCTATGATTACAAACAAAACGTAGTGAATAGATTAACCTTCAATCCTGAGAAATACATGATGTCGACCACTCATATCCCTGTATCGTCGCTTGAAAAAGTCAATATTATTAATTTAGATACTTTATTGAGCACATGGACAAGGGAAGAAGCCTATCAGTATTTCTGGTCGTTAAACGACAAAACAGTGTGGGTTATTGATAAAAGCAACGTGGGTGAGGACCCTAGCAATCCGCTAGTCGTTCAAACCATGCCTGGAGTATTCTACAAATACTAACATAATGACCGAATTTATTATGTGATATACGAATAAATGTAAGTTAGCGCGTCGATGTGCATGGGATATGTACGTCAACGAATGGAGCCGTGTCAAAGAGAATTTGACACGGCTTTGTTATTATCTGCTCTATTTCTATAGATTATTTGTTAAAATTCTTTGATAAATAAAAATTATATTGTAACATTGCATATAGGTCAGATTTAACTCATAAAAGCAATGCTATATGAAAACACTTCGTTTATATATTACGATGCTTGTAATGCTTTTGATGTGTACACAAGGATTACAAAGCCAAGTGCTGCTTGTCAATCAATCTGATATAAAGCAGCAAGACACGATTATCGAACAACAGAAAATCATCTTGCCAGATTCTACGTTTTCGATATCTCCCGATATTATTCAAGCAATTAAGGGTGTATTTCGTCAACTACCCGATCCTGTAACATACAGAAATTGGCAGATACAACTCCTAACAAGCGATGTGCTACGTCAAAATGCAGACAACTTGGTGGATTTACGCCCTTTCCCATTGCGGTTTGATTTCTTTGAGGAACTCAAGTTGGTACTGGGCAAAGATATTGACAAATATCTTCTTCCAGAGCAACTCACCTCTCGTTTGAAAGCAGCACCACTCACCTATAATCAGGCGACTAGTAGATATAGTGTCATATGGGTTAGTCCATTTGATACCATGATACTGATTGTACCAGAATGGTATGCTTCAGATTACGAGAACTTCTCCTTGTGGGATTTTAAATAACTTGTGAGAGTGCTTTCAAAAGCCCAAAGGCTATTATTTTTTAAGCCATATGATGGCACTGTCTGGCTGATTGGTGATAATGGCATCAACCCCTAGTGCAGCCAAACGCCGTATATCCTTGTGACTATCTACGGTCCATGGAGCTAATGCCATGCCATATGCTCGGCAAGAATCGACCAGCGCAGTATTGACTAAAGAATAGTGTGGACTATACACTTGTGGCACAAAATCTAAACGACTCATGTAGTCTGAAAATGACGTTTGATTGTCATTATCTACTAGATAAGACAGGCGTACTGTTGGATACTTCTGATGCAAGTAATTTAAGGTACGCGTGTCAAAACACTGCACCAACAATCGATCACCGATATGATGGCTCAATAGTTCTTTCATACACAAATCGGCAAAAGTCTTATAATCTGGAGTAAAGATGCCATCTTTTGTCGGCCAACTTTTAATCTCTATATTATATTGTACTGGCTTTAGATGACACACTCGTATATGTGTCTCGACCGAGTCAATCAGCGCATCTGCCAAAGGCAAACGGGCCACAAAGTTGTGCCTGTTTGGATAATGAGGATTGGTCTTAGAACCTATATCATACTTACGAATGCTATCATAAGGCATGTTCCATAGACGATATAACTTATCAGAATCACGAGCTATGGTATCGCCAGATGGAGTCAACGCTTTCTGACTATTGAAATAAGCATCGTGTGAAACAACCACTTGACTGTCTTTGCTCACATGCAAATCAAATTCTAGATAATCGACGCCTAAATCCACTGCATACAGCATGGCTTCGATTGTATTTTCAGGATAAATAGCTGCCCCACCTCTATGAGCATGTACAAGCACTGCTTTAGAGCGATGAGGAGCATTGCAACTAGCCAAAAGACTAGCTGCAATGCATAGAAATAGGATAAATCGTTTGATCATGGTCATAATTACTTAAAATCCAATTTTCAATTTCACTCCAAATGTACGAGGAGCTCCTGCTATAAAGGTAGGAAATCCAATATTATCCCCTGAGTTACCTGCATCAATTAAATACTCTTTATCTGTAAGATTCTTACCCCATAAAGAAACTTCAAAATACTTATTGCTAGGTTGGTAACGGTAACCAATAGTACCATTCAACAAGCCATATCCGTCTTGATGCAAATCTGCACGGTTATTGTTCTCAAAATACACCCCACTCTTATAACTATAAGAAGGGCGAATATATACATGCCCCCATTGGCTAGTAGGGATCTTGATATCCATTCCTAAAGAGTAAGTGTTTTTAGGAGTTAGACGGAAGCGATTGCCAGAATAGGCTTGTACATTCCCATCGTCATCAAAATGATTAAACTTACCATCGATATATGAATAGTTACCAAAAGTACTCACGTAACGACTGAAAGCATAGCGCAATGAAGCTTCTGCACCAATAGTTCGTGCCTTACCAGCATCGGTAGCCACTGTAATCTTGGAGATACCTCCATTAGGATCATCTACAAGAGAAGAGCTTTGGAAATTGGACCAATCGTAATAATAGGTACAAAAATCATATTGCAGTCTATTCTTCAACAATCCCCCCTTGATACCCGCTTCATAACTCCAAATAATTTCAGGATCAAGGCGTGACGTGTTCTCGGGACTGTTATTGAAAGCCAACACAGCTGGACGACGTCCACGGGATACACTCACATATACATTGTTGTGCTTAAACTCATAATTGAGCACCAAACGACCTACACAAGAATAGTAGTCATCCTGCATGCTCACCTTTGCACCACCATCTGTAGGAGAGAACATCAAAGGAGCGTTCATAAACAATGGATGAGGTACGGTGGTAGACTTGTATTGTGTTTTTTGATGTTCGTATGTACCGCGTATACCAGCTGTAATCTTCAAGTGTTTAATGATTTCGTATGTCAAATCAGCAAAAACTTCTACAGCTTGATTGGTACCATAATTGGTACCCGACTCTGAATAATTCTGGGTCACTGGAATCTGATCCAATGAATCAATTTGTCCAATCAATGCAGCAAGCATCGTAGGATCTTGAATATATGCTGGAAGTGCCGTTTCAAGGGTGAGCATACCACCATATTGAGGAGCCATCGCATTTAAGGCAGCTTCGGCACGTTGACGTAGTCCCAAACCATTGACATTATTGATCGTGCCATCTGCATTGACAGGCAGGAAGTCAAACATTGCAGATAGCAAGCCATTAACGGCTGCCTGTGTAGCAGCTGGTAGTTGAGCCATAGGCAATTGAGCAGCAAATGCATCTTTATATTTCTGTGCTAAAATAGTAGGATATATCTGTTGTGGATTGGTAGATACGACTACCTTTTGCGAAGAGTTTTCATAAAAATAGCTCGCTCCAACAAACCCACTCAGATTCTTGTGATTGTCAAAGTTGAAACGGAATTCTTGACTAAATTGCGTCCCTTTCTCTTCTTCTATACATTGCAACAATGTCAAACGAGTTCCGTCAGCATCAAAAGTTTCCTTTGAATTAAAGGCACGGAAACCTGTAATACTACGCATATTCCAATTGTCATTGATTTCATGGTCTACATTCAATAAAGCTCCTCCTACATGACGTCGGATATATAAACCTTTGCCAGCTTCCAATTCGGCATCACTATACGGAGAAGTATCTCCACCTAGAGGTGCTATTTTATCCGACTTGAAGGAGGTACCTGGATAGTCATCATATTGATAGTCCACGACCAAATCATATGTAGTCTTATCATTTGCCCATAAACGGGTAGAATTACGAAGGGCAAGACTATTCTTACCATTCAAATCACCACCAGCCTTGTTGTCGATATATCCATCATGACGGTCGTACGAAAAAGCAAAACGGTTCGATAATTTTTCATCAACAATAGGTGTGTTGACCATACCCTTTGCATTGAACTGATTGTAGTTGCCATACCCTATCTCAAAATCACCCGCAAGATTGTTTGTAGGCTTATTACGGATAATATGTACAGCACCGATCTCGGCACCACGTCCAAAGAGTGTTCCCTGCGGTCCCTTGACGACTTCGACACGTTCTTCATCAAAAAGTTCCACGACAGAAGCGCGTGAACGAGATATAGACACTCCATCTTGGAAGATAGAGACACGTGGTTGAGAATAACTCTCCCCACCATCGCTCGTAACCCCGCGAATGACATAACCTGGGTTGTTCGGACTCTGCAATTGCATTTGTAGTCCCGGAATATATTCGGATAATTGATCAAACTGATTGACATCTAGAGCAGCCAACCCTTGTCCAGACAAGGCACTGACAGCAGCCGGAACGTCAATATGACTTTGTGTACGTTTCTGTGTCGTCACAACCACTTCTCCAAGTGCATACACATCACGTTTCATCACAACTTTCATCTGTGCAGAGGCTTCAAGTGTGACCGTACGGTATCCTATAAAATTGAATGTCAACTTTTGTCCCGCTTCTATAGATAAACGAATACTAAATGACCCATCTACTCGAGTAATCGTCGCATTTTGTTTTCCCTCTACAAATATTGTCACTCCAGGAAGAGGCACACCCTCTTCATCAACAACAATACCTTGTATGTCTTGTGTGGCAACTGTGACTCCAGCATGTACACTTGTATTGTCTGCTGGAATAGTCTTTGCGGCTTGTGCGCTAGTTGTCAAAGCTAGACAGATGGCACAGATCCATGGATTTCTCATTGTGTGAATAATTTATTTGAATATTTGATACATGATTCTATTTATTCGTCATCGCTATGACCGGAGATAATTCTAAATCAACATCGTTGTCAGCAACTCCAGAATCTTTAGATAAGGATTTGATTACTGCCGACATACGTAGACGTTGTAGAAATGAATAATGGCGCATTTGATGATCCAAACCAATCAAATCTTGTTGTAGTTTATCGCTCAAAACTTCATCTCCATGTGCGTGAACAACCATCAATCGACCAATGTCTGTGGCAATATGTTTTCTTAAAGTGTCTGGGAAACTTTTGGAAACTGATGATAATGAGAATGTCGCCACCCCTTCAATCAGTGCCTCTTTTGCAATATCTTCGAAGCCAGATCCAATTTCAATCGAATCGCTGACGATACTCAAGGAATCACCATGCAGTCTCATCACACGGTATGGGCAGGGATACGTCACCAAACTACCAGTTTCTACATCATATAGATGACTTCCCCAATAGCTATGTTCGGAAATATCCTGACAATGTGCATGCCCTGTCATGCACATCTCAATATTGTATGTATAGCACAAGCGACGTAATTCGCTGGCATTATCTAAGACATATCCTGGACTTGCTTGATTTTGCAATCGCCAGTGTGGAATAACCCCATGATGTATCATAATCAGCATGCGCATTCCAAGTTTTTGTGCTTGATGCGCTTGCTCTGCTACATAAGCCAATGTACTCTCAGACAACACTCCATTCCAATAGCAAAGATCTAAATTGAAATCATTCTTCTTATATTGATTGGCATCTAAACATAATAGACGTACTTTGGGACTCAATTGCACCACATAACTCAATGAAGAAGAATCATTAGATAAAGCTTGATTATAGCCATATGGGCCATATAGTTCACGAAATTCATCTGGATTAATCGTACGAGTACGCACACTCTTATCCCCATCATATATATAGGCGTGAGGATTCATGATATCATGGTTGCCAGGTACCACGATAGGCTGTATACCAGCTTCACGTAAGGGAGCTAAAAAATGATGGATTAAATATTGATGAGACACATATGCCCCATCTTTGGTCAAATCGCCACTAATCAACAGATACTTTGGTTTCAATTTCAGCATGCGAGCCGATAAGGAATCAAGCATCACCCGCGAATAGGACAATAATTTTCTGTCATTTTTTAGATAATCATCAAATGCTTTACCTGGCCTTTTGACAATAGATGTGTCCATAACATGCAAATCGGATGCTACCGCCCATACTATATCCACATTTTTCTGCGTACTTTTCTCATGAATTGGATTTGCTTGCATCAAACTACAGCTTTGCACACAAAGCGTTATGAATAAAGCAACGAAGCCTGCTAACAAGCCAACAAGCCATTGCCTGCGAGATGCCTTTTTGCAAGATACACGATGTTGAGGTAAGATATGTTTCATAATGTCGTCAATCTACACACTGGACATATACAATAGGTAAGTCCTTATGTGTGCAAAAATCACATTAAGATATGACATGAATATGTCAAAAATGAAACAATACAATGAACATATATAAAATAATCAGTAAAATGCTACCGTATAGAGTGTGATATTACCAGGGAGCGAAGATATATTGGTATTGGAGAAATATTGGATAGAAAAGTATAGAGCAAAAAAAAGGAGTCACACCTGACTCCAACCTTGTTAACCTTAAATCTAATACTAT
>ERZ795048.870-NODE-870-length-29784-cov-14.478422_pt1 | contig 29784 bp, 29 predicted proteins | sample MGYA00375132_ERZ795048 | MGnify/ENA primary metagenome ERZ795048 (study PRJEB30177, sample SAMN05720225) | activated sludge metagenome | isolation source: Anaerobic digester | place: Hong Kong | collected 2014-12-17 ... | reverse complement strand
AGACGTTGAGCGACATCGACGTATATGTATACGATCTTCCCTGAGCCTGTGTAACTACTCGGGACAGGACCTCCTCATAAAGACAGCCGGATCCTGCAGTTCTTTTCATACACGTTTCGGTTCAAATCAGAACATAAGCATGAAGGCAATTCCAAGGGGTTATGACCTTAACAATTCAGGACTGTCACGTGCTCAACGATTCTCCTGATACCTATGAATATGTAGCATGGGACCGCCCTGCCGGCTACAGCAAGGTGGCGGTCGATATATGAATATGTATCAGAAGGAACGGTCATGGTGTGCCGCAAATTAATAATTTCTAGCATAATGACCGATTATTACATGGGATACTGTTATTAAGTGTGATTTTGCAATAAGGATGTGGCTTTTACAATGGAAAAAAGATGTTTTCATTGTCTGGGATGGGCAAATAAGAGATTTGGTTCATCAGGTCTCACCCTGATAGAATTAATGCTCGTGGTGGCCATTGTCGGAGGATTGACCGGGTTGGCAATACCGGCGTATTCCAAGCACAGGGACAAGGTTCTTGCCCAACAGGCTGCGGCAGACATCCTGAATATCGAATTGAGCCTGGATAAATACTATGCTGAAAACGGCCGTTACCCGGACAGCCTTGCCGATATCGGCAAGGCCGGACTACAGGATCCGTGGGGAAATAGTTATCGATTCCTGAATATGGCAAACGATCCTCATCAGAATCTCTGTCGCAAGATTCGCAACATCCATCCCATCAATTCTGACTATGATCTGTACAGCATCGGCAAGGATGCGATGACGACGAAAAGTATAAATGCAGACGTAAGTTGGGATGATATCATACGGGCATATGACGGGTCATTCGTAGGGAGAGCGCAGGATATAATTTAGACAGGGATTTTTACATGAGTCGAGATATAGCATTTTTTAAGAGCAAGGTTGCCCAGAGGATATTCATCCTGTTTATTATCTGTGCAGTAGCTCCCATGGGTATCCTTTCCGCTATCTCATTTTTTCAGATAGACCGCCAGTTTGACATGAATGAAAGAGAACAGCTTTATACTGAAGCAAAATCAAAGAGCACGGCCATCTTTGAGAGACTGATGCTTGTTGATTCTGGACTGAAGATTCTTGCCACTAATCTGAACGAAGATTCTTCCAAGGGAATGGGTATTCAAGATGTGCAAAAGCATGAGCTGCTGAATATGCATTATACCTTTCTCGGCCTTATATCTGCTGACAATGATGGCCCTGCAGACGTTCTCTTCGGGAATATTTTTGAATTGCCGAGGTTGAATGAAAATCAGATACACAATCTGGATTCTGACAAGACCATCCTGTTCACCGTTAATCAATATCCCGACAACTCATCAATTTTCATGGCTAGAAAGCTTGATAAGAAAGATGGCAGGATGACAGTATTGCTGGCCGGAATCAGACCGGAGTATCTGATCGGTTTGAGCAATGAAGAGATTATGCTTGAACAGGTCAAGATATCGGTGATCGAAGATAATCGTATTATCTACTCTTCACTCCCGCATGACTGTGATGATGATCTTTTGGTTGGCTTGCCGCATTCTTCTTTGCGCTCTGGTAGTTTTAAATGGGTGTATGATCACCAGTCGTTTCTGGCCGGCTGTGCGCAAATATTTACAAAGAGCAGATTTGAAGGACCCCTGTGGACTCTTGTCCTCAGCGAGTCGGAAAAATATGTGCAAGCCCCGATGCAGGAGTATAAGAAAGCATTTATAATTGTATTCATTTTAACCATACTCATTGTCCTGCTCTTGAGCACGAACCAGATAAGAAAGAATCTCATCCCTCTTGTGAGGCTGCAAAGGGTAACCAGGAACATTTCAAGGGGTGATTTCAGTTCCCGTGTCGAGGTGGATGGCGGTGATGAATTTGCTGCCCTGGCAGAATCGTTCAATAACATGGCGGAAAAACTCGATCACCAGTTCAGGACACTCAGAACAATGGCAACCATTGATCATGCAGTCCTCTCTGTGCTCGATGCTGAAAAGATCGTGGATACGTTCATATCGCGTGCTGGCGATGTATTGCCGTGTGATTCCGTGAGCATCTGCCTTCCGGACAGTCAAACAGATGATACCTGGCATAATTATACAAAAGATGTCATGCATCCCGGGAAGAAGATATGCCGAGACATACAGATTCTCGGGGGAGAACTCGGCCAACTCTATCAGAATAAGGAATACATGCTGTTGGATTACAAGCAGGCAATTCCCAGATACCTGAAAGAAATGTCGGGGCAGGGGATGCGGTCGTTTGTGGTCCTGCCCATACATCTCAAGGATAAGGTTTCAGCGATAGTGTCCCTGGGAAACAGGGAGCAGGAAGACTATTCGAGAGATTTCCTGATTCAGGCACGACAGATATCGGACAGAATTGCCGTTGCCCTTTCAAACACGAACCTTGTGGAAGATCTGAACATGCTGAACTGGGGAACCCTGGTAACCCTTGCCCGGGTTGTTGATGCCAAGTCCCATTGGACAGCCGGACACTCGGAGCGTGTTGCAGATCTTGCAGTGACGATCGGGACCGCCATGGGTCTTTCAAAGCGAGAGATTACCTCGCTCAAGAAGGCGGGTCTTCTCCATGATATCGGCAAGATAAGCACCCCACATATACTGCTAGAAAAGCCGGGCAAACTTACTGATGAGGAATTCGGGATTATCCGGGAACATCCGGTAAAAGGAGCCCATATACTCGAGCCCATAACCCCGTACAGGGAGATTATACCCGGAGTGCTTCAGCACCATGAACGGTTTGACGGCAGGGGCTATCCTCACGGAATCTCGGGCCGGGAGATCTCTTTGTATGCCCGTATCATTGCAGTTGCCGATGCCTATGATGCCATGGTTTCCGACCGGCCGTACCGAAGAGGAAAAAGCCAAGAGTTTGTCATAGATGAGATAAGACAACAGGCAGGGCATCAATTCGATCCCATAGTGGTGAAGGTATTTTTAAGCATCTTCTCGGAGGATGAGGCGGCGGAGGCGTGTGTAAGAGCATGATAAAGAGATATCTAGTGGTTCTTATAGGGTGCATCTTATCAGTCCTGTGCATGCAGTGCACAGGCAGTTCGACCTCACCTGTTGAGATTGTGGGCACATGGGCCACTTCTGATGAACACTATACCAGTGAAACTATCGAGATTGCTGCAGACACAATTATCATGAGCTCCAGGAGCCAGGGGGTCTTTGTATATACCATAGACAAGGTAACATCTGAAAAAGGACACCTCCATAACAGTACCCTGTATACCATCACCTATACTGACCAATCAGGAGAGAAGAATCTTCTCAACCTCATTTACATGCCTGAAGACGGCGGCGCGTTACTGTTTAAATCTGAACAGGATGTTGTCTGGAAAAGGATCTAGGTTCTCTTTCGTGCATGTGGAAAGGGAGTAATTCCGCACGAATACTCTTGGTTGATCAAGTGAATATCTGATGTGTCTGTTTCAAGATCCCTGGCCAAAAAGGTTATCCCTGTTGCTGTCATGAACCGTATTCATAGCTGGAATAATTATCGGCTATCATATCTATCGTGAGGTATCTCATTGCCCGCAGTGGATAACAGGGGTATAATCGAAAAACAGATCATTTGTATTGTGGGGAAGAGATTCCCTGTTGGAGAAATCCATTTTTCTATAACCAAGAAGGAGAGAGACATGTACGACTTTCTGTTGACCCCGGAGGAAAGGTCACTGCGTGATGAGGCTCGCCGGTTTGTCCGTGAGGAGGTATCCAGCGAATTTCTGCGGAAGATGGACAAAGATGAGATCATCTATCCAAGGGACTTTGTGGAAAGGCTTGCAGACTACAATCTTCGCGGTATTCGCTTTCCTGAAAAATACAGCGGCAGAGGCATGAGCTGGGTTGCCGATGTTGCTGCAACAGAAGAGATCGGCTGCCTCGGCATGGCTCTCGGATGTGCCTTTGTCATGCCCTCCATCGTAGGAGAGGCGCTGAACAAGTTTGGCACAGTACAGCAGAAGGAAAAGTATCTGAGGCCCTATATCGAGGGCCGGCTCGTTGCTGCAGAGGCTCTGACAGAGCCGAGGGGCGGATCTGACTTCTTCGGTGCAACAACAAAGGCAGTACTCGATGGAGATCATTTTGTCGTGAACGGACAGAAACGCTTTGTTGTCGGGGCAGACGGTGCCGATTTCTTCCTGGTCTACTGCAGGACAAATTTTGAGCCGGATGCACACAAATACCAGCGGATAAGCCTGCTCATCATCGATAAGGGTCCCGGTGTGGAAACCGAATATCACTACGGACTTCTTGGCTGCAAGGGGGGAGGGACCGGGAGACTCGTGTTCAGGGATGTCAAGGTGCCGAAGGAAAACCTTGTGGGTGAACTCCATGGCGGTGCGCTATGCTTCAATCAGATGATGATTCCGGAACGGCTGACCTCGGCAGCAGGGTGTCTGGGCGTCTGGGGTGCACTGGATCTTGCGGTACGGTATACGAACAGGCGGGCGGCATTCGGCAAGCTGGTACGAAAGTTTCAGGCCGTGAACTTCCTGGTGGCTGACTCCATCACCCAGTTGGATGCTGCCAGAGGGCTTACCTATATGGCTGCCCGCGCAGTTGATGAAGACTACCCGAATAAGCGTCGTATCGTGAGTGAAGCGAAGAGGTTCTCCACAGAGGCTGCATGGAATGTCGTGAATAATGCCATGCAGGTTATGGGCGGTATCGGGTACACCGAGGTCTATCCTATTGAACGTGCTTTGCGTGATGTCCGGCTTGCCCTCATCTGGACCGGTACCAGCCAGATCATGAACCTCATGATACAGCACGAGTATTATGATGAGGTCTTAAACCAACCTTATGACCGAAGGCACATGGAAAAGGACGCCATGAATCCTGATGAGAGCGAGCGGTGCTTTACCGATGAAGACATGTGGCGGGTTCATGAGAAAAAGACTGTAGATTGATGTGGAACACGCCCCGGTTCAGGTTGGTTGATGAAGTAGGGCTTCTTCCGTTTTGTGGAAGTGTTAAAGCTCAGTTTCTCGGAGAGAATCGAACATAGGTGTCTTTCGGTACCTTGTAGAGCGTGATGCTGATACCGTATTCCGGGCTCACTGACATGGAGATGTAGCTGTTTGCAAGTTTCTTCCTCAACTCGATAACTTTCTTGTGCAGATACCAAGTCTGATAATATCCGGGGATGCCGAGGAGCCGTTTCACCTCTGATGGGGGAAGGATAAATCCCTGACACTCATTCTTGATCAACTCTTTAATGATTGTTACGGCCTGGCCGCATCGCCTGTCCTCTTGAAGGTTTATGTGTTCTCCCATGATCAAGCACCCCTTTAACTTCAATCTGCCCCGAGAATGCCTCATTGTAATGACATGTAATATTAGATGGTTATTGAGCAATGACTGTGCCAAACAACAGTGCAATGTTTTCAATGAGTTAAATGTTAAAATGCTATAATAAAGCGCCAGGAAAGAAAATGATTGCCCTTATTTTGGGCAAACAATTTCCACTCTACTATGTCATGGGGCGGTAGGCTGGAGAGGATGAGCTCGGCTATTTCTTCGGTATACCTCGACGATTCCTTATAGGTTGGTATTTGAGTGTGGAGGCAGGACTTGAAAAATATCACCTAGGGTCTATTCTTATCGGGTATCAAATTGTTCATCTATGAATCTCCATGGTCCCTGTATGAGGATGCAGTCTATGGGTACTGGGAAGATCTCCTCAATGCTGGTGTGTTGCATGCTATGTGTGTTGTCCTGCGGGTATGCTCAGGGGAAGAATTTCAGCGACGAGACAGAACTGGCATATCTGGATACTGCAGGGAATACGGATGTGGTGGTCTTTTCAGCCAAGAATAGTATGCAATATGCATTCTCTGAGTACGTCGAAGGGGTCTGGAAGGTCAGCGGACGGTACGGCAAGAGCAGTGGTGTGAAGAATGTAGAGCGTTACAGTTCCGAACTGCGCATCAATTACCTTTTTGCCGACAAGCTGTATTCCTCCGTTATCTCAAAATGGGCAACAGACGAGTTTGCAGGTATTCATTGGCAGTATTATATCGGTCCCGCGCTGGGATATCACTTTATCGAAGGTCCTGCCCATTTTCTCTCCATGGAGGCCGGGATAAACTATACGGTGGTAGATTACACGGATCATGCTGTTGACAGATCCTTTGAAGGCAGGGCCTTCACCGGGTATGAATATGTAATCACGCAAATGACAAAACTTAAATCGTCGATAGAGTTTTTCTATAATTTTGAGGAGAGTAAAGCATTCAATATAAATTCGGAGATTTCACTGGTAAATACCCTGGATGAATATTTTGGGGTCAAGACCAGTCTTGAAGTGGAGTATAATAACAAGCCTATTCCCTCGACACTCAAAAAAACAGATACCGTGCTGTCTTTTGCCATTGTGTTTACATATTAACCCGGGTCAGACTTGTCCATTGTGTGCAGTAAGAGTTTGTTGGACCGGTATATAAAGAGAGCAGAACAATAACCGGGCAAATAGAATGCTGGGGTAATGGGTAAAGAGAGAATTACATGGCACAGGGTCGGAGAACCGGGTCTGTGCCTTCAGGCTTTGAATCCTCTATGAGCCTGGGTGCTCGCCGGGTTCCTCGTCCTCGGCAAAGAAGTCGAGAAAGCTGTCTTCAATGTGCAGGCTGGAGCCCTCCCAGGTGAGGACGCCCTGCTGTTTCAGCCGCTGGATCATGCGGCTCAGCGTTTCCGGGATCGTACCGATTGCCGATGCGATCTCCTTTTTCGAGATGTCCACCTCGTAGGGATCATTTCTGCCGTACCTCTCGAGGATGAACCTGAAGAATCGCTCTTCCACATCATATGAGGTAAGGTAGAGGATCCTCTCGGCAAGAAAGCGCTGCTTCCTCATGAGCAGGCCTATGAACTCATTGCGGAAGTCGGCGGTATCGAGCAGGGAAAGGAAGAATCTTCGCGGGATCTCCAATACACTGCCCTCCGAGATCGCTACGGCATTCACCGGATACTGCTCGTTTTCAAAGAGGATGACCTCTGCAAAAACATCAAAGGGCTGTATGATGCGCACCGTGACCTCCCGGCCGTCGGCAGAGGTCTTGTACAGTCTCACCCCGCCGGATGCCAGCAGGAAAAAGGATGCCCCTGTGCTGCCTTCAAGGAAAAGGATATCTCCACGGCTGAATGACCGAACGGATGCATGGCGTGCAACTGCAGTGAGCATCTCATTGCTCAACTCTCTGAACAGGTCGGCATTTTTCAGGATCTTCAAGACATCCATACCGGCACCATAATGGGTATGAAAATGTGATTGCAAGGATAAAAAGAGGGTTCTTTTGACTTGAGTCAAGTATTTTTCTGTCTGGATGATGCAGATACATTGCAGTACTTGAAGAGTGTTGTCGCTATAAGGAGTATGACATGAAGAAGATGAGACAGATAATCCAGATCGATGAAGAAAAATGTACGGGCTGCGGACAGTGTATCCTTGCATGTGCCGAAGGAGCCCTGGCTCTGGTGGACGGCAAGGCCAAGCTGGTGGGAGAGATCTATTGTGACGGGATCGGGGCCTGTATAGGCGAGTGTCCCGAAGGAGCCTTAACTATAGTTGAGCGTGAGGCTGATGAGTTCGACGAGGAAGCGGTGGAAAAACACCTGCAGAATGCGCACAAAAGCGGGATAAATATCGAGGACTCACCCCAAAAAACGCTGGCTTGCGGGTGTCCCTCATCTGTCATGACAACCCTTGAGAAGAAACGGCAGTCTGACCCGGCCGGGACTCCTCTCGCAGGTGTTTCCGAACTCGGGCATTGGCCGATAAAACTCCAACTGCTCGGACCCCATGCACCGTTTCTCAGAGGGGCTGATCTGATCCTGCTGGCCGACTGCGCTGCTGTAGCATACCCGAACCTGCATCAGCACCTGCTTAAGGACAGGGCCGTTGCCATGGGATGTCCGAAACTGGACAATCTCGAAAACCACATACAACGCCTTGCAGAGATTTTGAAAGGGGCATCCCCGCAGTCTTTGACAGTGGTACACATGGAGGTGCCGTGCTGCAAGGCCTTTGTGTCTGCTGCACATGAAGCGATACGCCGGTCAGGTGTCCACGTACCCCTGAACTATATAGTCATAGCCCGCGACGGGACCATTATGGAAGAGGGTCAGGCATGCTCTTCACGTGAGAAGACACACGGCCTCGTCACCTTGAATACCCTGTAGCTCATACCGGTTAGTCTGAAGAGAGCGGGGGCGGGTGAGATGTGCCGTTCACTATAGATGGCGCGGCGAGACAAGTACGGTTATCTTCACATCCCCTGCTGTTTTGGCTGTTGCAACACGGATATCAACATCTCCAGGTTGACACGTGATTCCGAAGTATATTAATGTACCGAACGGTCTATTTAATTATGGAGTGGTGATGAACCTGACAAAAGGGGAAAAGACCAGGGCCAGGATCCTGCGGTCAGCCATGATGCTGATCAACACGCGCGGCTACACCAACACGAGCATCAATGATATTATCGAGTCAAGCGGGGTGCAGAAGGGGAACCTCTATTTCCATTTTTCCAGCAAGGACGATCTGTGCCTTGCCCTCATTGAAGAGGCAAAGAAAGAGTTCCTCGCATACCTGAAAGGCGCTATGAAGAGTGATGACCCGCTTGGAAAGATCAACGATATCCTGGATGCCATCCTTTTGAGGCATAGGAAAATGAATTTCATCGGTGGGTGTATCTTCGGCAATATGGCCCTGGAAATGACCGATATCAATTCCCGGTTTCCCACCGTCATCAAAGAGGTTTTCCATGAATGGGAAGAGCTTCTGGCTATACTTCTGCAGGAGGCGCAAGGCTGCGGCGACCTGGATGACGAGCTCGATCCTGACAGCCTGGCCGGGTTTATCGTGGCGTCGATAGAAGGGGCCATCATGATGGCAAAGGTAAGCAAGGAAGAGGATGATCTTGTCAATTGCATGGATATGATCAGGAGGATGCTCAGGCTATGAGAACTCAGGGACACTCCTGTCTCATGCATACTATCGCACAAGGGAGGGAGCAGATTCATGATATCAAAGGATGATATAATCGAGCAGGCAAAAAGGATCGGGTTTGACGATATCGGTTTTACCACTGCAGACCGCTTTGATAAACATGGCGAGATCCTGGCGTCCAGAAAATCAGATTATGAATGGATCTCCCTGATGGGTCTCAATCTGGAAGAAGGCATTGATCCGAAAAAGATACTCCCGACCGCGAAATCCATTATCGTACTGCTCGATGTCTATTTCCGGGAGGCATTCCCGCCGTCCATGGAAGGACATTTCGGCCGGTGCTACCTGGATGATGACCGGGTAACCAGGGACGGGTTGTCCAAAAAGGTCAAGGCATTCCGGTCATACCTCAGGGACAACGGCATTGATTCCAGGGTGCCGTTTCATCTGCCTCACCGGGTGGCTGCCGCCCGTGCAGGGGTCGGGACTTTCGGCAAGAATTGTCTGCTCTATGCAAACAGGGTGGCCCGGAAGAGCTCCTGGGTGATTCCGCTCGCCGTGGTCATTGATCATGAATTCTCACCGGATGAATCCACAATCGCCCTGGGTTGCCCTGACTGGTGCAGGAATGCCTGTATCGCGGCATGCCCCACAAAGGCACTCAAGGGTCCTTGTACGATAGATCCCAAAAGGTGTATTTCCTACCTGTCGTATTTTGGCCCTGACATTACCCCCATGGAGCTGCGAGAACCCATGGGCATGTATATCTACGGATGCGACCGCTGTCAGAATGTGTGTCCGAGGAATACCCCCTGGATGGCCCAGGAACTCGACATGAACCCCAAGGTGGCTCTCAAGGCGGGAGATTTCGATCTTTCGAAGCTGCTGCACATGGACAGGGAATATTTTGAAGGCAGGATCTGGCCGCACATGTTCTACTCGGGCTCCGAAGGAATCTGGCGCTGGCAGATGAATGTGGCGCGGGTCATGGGGAACAGCCTCGATGAAAAATACATACCTGATCTCATCAGGGCTGTTCGTGAAAATACCGACGAACGCGTCCAGGGCATGGCAGCCTGGGCACTCGGGCGTATTGGCGGAGCGGATGCCTCAGCAGCATTACAGGAGTTTGAAAAGCAAAGCCAGGGACTGCTCAAAGATGAGATTTTAACTGCCCTTCAAGAGTGCTCTGTCTGAGATGCCCTCTCCCTGATGGTGAGAAGATAGCCCGGATACAGCGGTACAGATTATATCGAATGCATACAATTATATGAGGAGGAATGAATGAAAACACTGACCCCCACTCGTGAACAGATAAAGGAACTTCTTAGCCATCCTGACGACAAGCCCCTGGTCATGATCAACCTGTTGAAATTCATATCCGGTAAAGACGGCAAAAAAGACGGACAGCGGTCCTATAACAAATATACCACTGCAGTAGAGCCCATGCTGAAAAAGGTCGGCGGGCGCCTGCTGTGGATGGGCTCTGTCTCTCAGGTGTTTATAGGGCTGAGCGAAGATCATTGGGATATGGTTCTGCTGGTGGAATATCCATCACGGGAGGCCTTCATGCAGATGATCTCATCGAGAGAATATCTGGATGCCCACAAGTACCGTGAAGCCGGGTTGGAGAATTCGGTGCTGCTTGCAAGCACGACGCTCTTCAGCCAGGTGGGTCAATGAATGGAAAGCATATAACCGCCATTTCTCTATTACACATTCCACCCAAAAACATTCTCCTGCAACAGCTCTTAACTCAGCTGTGATGCAGGAGAAAATTTTTTACTATCCAAACGCAAGAAATATTTTATACAATTCAGGCATTCTATCCGAGGAGTAGAAAATGAACAGTATGTTATACATTGTCTATGGCATCGGGAACGACTCAGTGGGTCTGGTGGGGGAGATCACCGCTCCCATAGCTCAGGTGGGCGGCAATATCGTCGACATGCGCCAGGACGTTCTTCACGGGCTTTTTACAATCTATCTGGTGGTGGATCTGAAGAAGGCATCGGTGAGTATAGATGAGTTCTCCCATCTGCTGGAGAGGATTTCCGGCGAGACGGGTCTGTCTCTGTCCATGGAAAAGTACACCCCGATTCCACGAAGTGCCGAGAGGAAGAATATGCTCGTCACCCTCGTGGGGCAGGACAAGCCGGGGATCATTGCTGCTATTACCGAGAAACTCGCCAAATATAACATCAATATAGAGACTTCGGACGTGGTGGCACGGGAGAACATTTTTCTCATGGACCTGCTTACCGACGTAAGCAAGAGTGCGCTGCCCACGGATAATATCAAGACCGTTGTGAAAGAGATCATGCAGGCAGTGAATATAAACACCATGTTCCAGATCGAGGACGTGTTCAACAAGAAGAAAAAGATTGTCATGTTCGATATCTCCGGCAGTTTCATGGATGCCGGCACCATCGAGGAGATCATCTCTCAGGCAGGCATTTCAAAGGATGTACTCTGCCGCGGGCCTGAAGAGGACGACCTTGCTTACATGCATACAACCGCAGGGTATCTCGATGGCCTCCCGCTGCAGGTGATCGATGCCATTGTCGACTCCATCGAGATCAGCCAGGGGACCCAGGAGCTCCTGCAGACACTGAAGATAATGGGCTACAAGATCGGACTGATCTCCAACGGGTTCACCTTCTTCACCGCTCCCATCAGGCAGCGTCTCGACATCGACTATGCCTTCGGATACGATCTCCCGGTTGATGATGACGCAAAGACGATTGACGGCGATTTTCCTGTAGGGGTTCTTGCCGGGATCGATCGCTCAAAGATCATCTCTTCCGTCATGGAGATCGAGAATGTGAGCGAGGAGGATATCACCGTCATCTCCGACCAGGATATTGACTACCCACAGACACCGGGGATCAGGCTTGAATTCGACATGAAGGGCATGCTTGATTTCATGAATCAGCATATTCTCAGCCAAGAGGCCTTGACCGGGCTGCTTCGCAGCTTCGGTATGCCCAACGTTTAGAAAAGACTCCAGAAGGTACACACAAGGAAGATGCAGATAAAATCAGACATTGAGATCGCACAGGAAACCAGGCCCCGGCCGATTGAAGAGATAGCAGACTCAGTGGGCCTGGGCAGCGAAGACATTACCCCGTATGGGAAATATATAGCAAAGATCCCGCATACCATTATGGACCGCTATCAGGATGCCCCTGACGGGAAACTGATCCTGGTAACGGCCATGTCGCCGACCTCCATGGGTGAAGGAAAGACCACCACTACCATCGGTCTTGGACAGGCACTCCGCCGGATCGGCAAGCGTGCCATGATGGCTATACGAGAACCCTCGCTGGGTCCGTGCATGGGGCTTAAGGGCGGAGCGGCCGGAGGGGGCTACTCGCAGGTGCTGCCCATGGAGGATATCAATCTCCATTTCACCGGAGACCTGCATGCCATCTCCACTTCACACAACCTTCTGGCTGCAGTTGTGGACAACCATCTCCACCAGCGGCATACCCCGGAGATCAATCCCCGTCATGTTGTATGGAAGCGCGTCATCGATATGAACGACCGGAGCCTCAGGAGCATCATCCTCGGACTCGAAGACCGAGGCATCAACGGCGTCATGCGTGAGGACGGCTTCGAAATCACGGCGGCATCCGAGATCATGGCTATCCTGTGCCTGTCCAACAACCTTTCCGAGCTGAAGGAGAGGATCGGTAAGGTCATTGTGGGATATGATTTTCTCCGTAAACCCATATTCGCCGGTGATATCGGGGTGAACGGGGCCATGGCAGCGCTTTTAAAACATGCCGTCAATCCCAACCTCGTACAGTCGGTGGAGGGCGTGCCGGTACTTATACACGGCGGGCCGTTCGCAAACATTGCACATGGATGCAATACCATCATCGCCACAAAGATAGCGCGCAAGCTATCGGACTACACCATTACCGAAGCGGGCTTCGGGGCAGACCTGGGTGCCGAGAAGTTCTTTCACATCAAGTGCCGGGCGAGTGGTCTGAAACCCTCTGCCGCAGTGCTTGTAGTAACCAGACGGGCATATGCCCTCCATGGGATCGGGAATATCAGGAAACATGTGGATACCCTGAATCAGTTCAGGGTCCCGGTGATTATATCCATCAATACGTTTGCCGGAGACAGCGAAGCCGATCTTGCAGACCTGCAGAGGAACTGTCAGGACCTGGGCGTTGAAGCCGTGATCACCGATTTCAGGGAGAGCGGCGGTAACGGCGGGCTGGAGCTGGCGGAGAAGGTCGTGGACCTGTGCGAATCTCCGTGTGACTTCCGCATGCTCTATGATCTTGAAGAACCCATCATGACCAAGGTGGAGACGGTTGCGAATACCGTCTACGGAGCTGCCGGTGTGGAATTCTCTGCACAGGCTGCAAAGGATATCAAGCAGATAGAGAATATGGGATATGCAGGCCTGCCGATTTGCATAGCCAAGACGCCTGCATCGCTCACAGACAATCCGAAGATCCCCGGATTCCCTGCCGAGCCCTTTACCATTCATGTGGACTCGGCCCGGGTGTCTGCCGGTGCAGGGTTCGTGGTCATCTATACCGGCAAGATCCTGTCCATGCCGGGCCTGCCCATGAAACCCGCAGCCCTGGCCATCGATGTGGACGATCACGGCAACATCTCCGGGCTGTTCTGAGCTTTAGGTAGAAGGTGCAAGGTATAAGGTATAAGGTAAAAAGTGAATAGTGAATAGTGCATGGTCAGAACCATTCAATTGAATAGATCAGGAAGAAAAGTTTTGTTTGTTAATTTGTTGGTGTGTTAGTTCTGTTTGCTTTCTAAAGACAAGTGTTTTTCAAAAGTGTCGTCCCCGCGAAGGCGGGGACCCAGGTTTCCCAATCAAGAATGTCGCGGCTGAAGCCGCTCTAGCACCTTAGACCTTATACCTTGTACCTTAAACCATGTTTCATCGATCTTTGTTTTTCGCCATCTCCTCCTCCCGCAGGATCTTGCGCAGGATCTTCCCCACAGCTGATTTCGGCAGCGATTCCCTGAACTCCACGATTTTGGGCACCTTGTATGCGGCAAGCTTGTCCCTGCAGAAATCGATGATCTCCTTCTCGGTCGCCGTTTCGCCCGGATTCATGACCACAAATGCCTTGACCGTTTCTCCCCGGTACTCATCGGGTATACCCACAGATACCGCTTCCATGACCTTGGGATGCTGGAAGAGCACCTCGTCGATCTCCCGGGGGTATATGTTGAACCCGCCGGCAATGATCATGTCCTTCTTGCGGTCAACGATAAAGATGTAACCGTCTTCGTCCACCTGGGCGATATCCCCTGTGTGGAGCCACCCGTCTCTCAGCTGGTTGCTGGTTTCTTCAGGGTTGTTCCAGTATCCCTGCATGATGAGCGGGCCCTTCATGATGATTTCGCCCGGTTCGCCGGGTTTTACATCTTCCTTGCCTTCATCCACATCCACCAGGCGCACATCGTTATCAGGGAAGGGAACACCGATGCTGCCCCCCTTTTTCATACCCAGGATCGGGTTGCTGATACCCAATGAGGTGGATTCACTCAGGCCGTAGCCCTCGCTGAAGAAGATACCCATGTCCTGTACCTGCTCGATGAGCTCCACCGCCATGGGTGCGGCGCCTGAATTGAGCAGCCCGAGTTTCTTGTCGAGACCGAGTTCTCCGGCCTTGGGGTGGTTGATCAGTGCTGTGATCATGGTGGGTACTGCCGGGAAGAACGTTATCTGCTCGAAGTTGGCCAGGAGCCCCATGATCTCGTCGATCTCGAAACGTGGTACCAGGATCTGTGTTGCGGCATTGAAGAACGCCCAGTTCATGGCAACGATATTTCCATATACGTGGAAATAGGGCAGGATAGATAAGACAGAACGTCGCTCAGGTGGAATAATACTGATGGTGGGGCTCCCCCACAATGAGCACTGGAAGGTCGCTGCAACGATATTTGCGTGGGTGAGCAGGGCGCCCTTGGGTACCCCGGTCGTACCGCCGGTAAACTGGATCATGGCAGGGTCCCGGGGGAGAATATTGATCCTCGGAAGGTTCGTCTTCGTGCAGTTTTCAATAAGCTGTGAAAAGTGGTGCCAGTCTTCATCCAGTTCCAGGTCTTTCGGGGTGCTCACGCCAAAGCCGTTAATGTAGTCGGTCACCTTGGTCACCACCACACGTTTCAGACTGACATCGCTCAGGGCAGGGCGAACAATGGGCAGTACCATGTCAAAGGTGATGAGGGTATCCATATTCGTGTTCGACATGATGAACCTGATCTCTTCGGTGGTGTACAAGGGGTTCATGTTCACCACAATCCCCCCGAGAGACAGGGTCGCCAGATAGGCGATGATGAACTGCGGGCAGTTGGGCAGATGAATGCCGACCCGCTCCCCCTTTTTTACCCCCAGTTCACCGAGTGCATTGGCCATCCTCAATACATGGGTTCTCAGTTCCCAGAAGGTCATCTCCGTACCGTAGAAATTGGTGGCTGGTTTGTCAGGGTAAGCACCCACCGGAAGCTGAAAGAGGTGATGCGCTGGTACTCTCGGGTAGCGGATCGAGACAGGGACGTTATAATCATAGTGCTGATGCCAGGGTTTTGTTTCCATACACGATACCTCCTCACATATGCATAGAATGGTGACGCCTGGCCCTATGAAGGTTTGAGCCCGCTTCGTGGGTGGTCTTCATCTGGATTGGCAGACAGGGCTCGCCTCCAACGAGCCTTTACTGCTATTACAGATAATAACAGGAGTTTCTGTAAAAACAAACAGTAATATCAGGGGAAAGATGATCGAAATATGGGGCGAAATGGTATATAAAGTGAGTTGTGGATTCAACCTTGTGCACACTATGCAATGGTTTTAAGAATACAAAAATGATTTGTGGAGTGAAATATGATGATGACAAAGGAACAGGCTCGAGAGTTTGCCTCCAGGTGGCTGCCTGCATGGACAGGGAACGACCCCGAAAGACTGGCCGGATATTATTCGGATGACGCCTTCTATCTGGATCCGCTCATCCCGGATGGGGTGAAAGGAAAGGATGCACTCCTTGCCTATTTCACCAAACTGCTCGCTCAGAACCCGGACTGGGTCTGGACACAGATCGAACCGATTCCCATGGAAGACGGTTTCCTGAACAAATGGCTGGCAAAAATCCCGGTGGGAGAAAAGGTGCTGGAGATCGTCGGTGTCTGTTTCGTACAGTTTGATGGCAAGGGAAAGATCAGGCGCAACGAAGTATATTTTGACCGTACCGAACTGCTTGCCGAGATATACAGATACAAGAAAGCCAGATAACACCTGAAATTTACAATTATATCAGGTGGGTGTATAATTTATGAAGGGGGGTGTTATGCATTTTGAATTGACTGAAAACCAGGAATCTCTTCGTGATCGGATCGCGGACTTCTGCCGCAGATACTGTCCTGAAGAAGTTGAATCACAATTGGACCAGACAGATACTTTTCCGGAGGATCTCTATCAGGCGATGGCCGCTGAGGGATTCTTCTCTATCCCCTATCCGGAGGCCTTTGGCGGCAAAGGAGGCACAATCCTCGACGTGGTACTGATTGCCGAGCAGCTTGCACGATACAGCTATACCGCCGTGAACATGTATCTCGTAAACATCGTGTTCGCAGGCCTGATCCTCAATACCTGCGCCAGCGAGGAACAGAAACAAAGGTTTATCCCGTCTCTGCTCAGGGGTGAGACAAAATTTTCGTTTGCGCTCACGGAACCGGAAGCAGGCTCGGATGCCAGGGCGATAAAAACCCATGCAAAGGACGCGGGAGATTTTCTTGTTGTCAATGGAGAGAAATACTGGACTACCGGGGCCAGTGTTGCAGATTATATCCTTACGGTGACTATCACCTCGAGCGAGACGGAGCCCTCAAAATCCATGACTATTCTTATCGTTCCAACAGATTCTGACGGTCTTGATGTGGAGCCGATCCACAAGCTTGCCGGCAATGCATACCCTTCGTGCCATGTAAAATTCCATGATGTACAGGTTCCGAGAGATAACATCCTTGGAGGCCCTGACTGGCTCAACAACGGCATGATACAACTATTTCAGACAGCGGATATCGAACGGGTCTGTGTCGCCGCAAGCTCCGTTGGCGGTGCTGAAACAATCCTGAAAGAATGCACCGAGTTCGCCAAGACCAGGGTGCAGTTCGGTAAGCCGATCATCAAGTTCCAGGCAATCCAGCATACCCTCGCAGACATGGCGACCAGGATAGAGGCAATGAGATGGATGACCTACCATGCCGCATGGATGAGGTCAGAGGGGAAAGACTGCTTCAAAGAGATCTGCATGGCAAAGCTGTTCTGTTCCGAATCAGTCAATGACATTGCCCGAAAGGGGATGCAGATATTCGGCGGCAGGGGATATGCCCGGGAACTCAACATGCAGAGATACCTGAGAGAGAGCTATCTCTCGCTCTATGCAGGAGGCACCTCAGAGATCCAGAAGAACGTGATAGCACGATTCCTGTAGGCAAAATCTTCCGGATATAGTATTATATTACAGGATATTATAAAGAAACAGTGGAGGACGGCAGCCACCACTGCCCATCCTCATGACCTTGAGAATCGTCGAAAAGGAAGGACCCCGAAGAATACCCTCCGGGCGTTCGTCGGGAACAGGGAAACCGCATAGTACGCATTGACACGGTATGCGGATACGTTAACATGTAATACAACAGAGATATACAAAAGAGGAGAGGACTATGTTTACTGATGATTCCGAGAAAGAAGCCAGGAAAGTCCTTGTTCAGGCAAAGCACACTATCCATGAAGAGACCCTGAAAAAGGTGATTGCAGATCTGGAGTATAATCTGGAACACCACAGCACATACAAGGATATGGAAAGCATCTTTGCCCATGTCAAAGCAAATGCAGCCGCGCTTCTGTTCTTGTGCCAGGAACGCAAACGGGATAGGGCCAAACGCGGACAGGATTTCGACAAGCCCGCTAGCCCACTCGCACCACCAGGGAGTGATCTCGAGAAATAGGACTTATCGCCGGGCTCAAGAAATCCCTTTCCCCAATGCCGATAAGGCTTGCGGGTTACAAGGTGGTTCAGGACCTGCCTTGGAAAAGGGACTGAGTTATATGGTGCAATGATCGTGATGAGTTTGCTCAAAGCGTGATAGCGAAGACATAGGCCGAGACAATCTAAGTACTGTAATTGGTTTATGTAATACGAGGTTTCCTCGCTTGAGCACGAAATGATCGTTTCAGCGTTTTGATTGTAGTGGTTGAGGAGGGGTGGCATGCATAAGAATTCTTTTGTTGTTCTAATGGGTTCTGTTCTACTCTTCATAGCAGTCTGCCCGGCTATGGCCGAAGATCCGGTTTTGACCGGCACCCTGTTGCAAGACACCCTCATGCACGATGGAATCAAGCGCGGTTTCCTCGTGTATATGCCTGATGGAGACATTGAAGGCAGGCCCTTAATCCTGGTCCTCCACGGGTCCAAGGGCAAAGGAAAATCAGTCCGCCAGCAGAGCTGCTATCAATTCGATGCCCTTGCAGACCGGGAAAAATTCATCGTGGTGTATCCCGATGGATACAAAAAACACTGGAACGGCTGCCGCAGTGCACCCAAAGACAAAGCGCACAAGAAAGACATCGACGATGTCGGATACTTGACCGCCCTGATCGAGATGTGTTGCATCAGGTGGCATGCCGATCCTGCACGCGTATACGCAGTGGGTTTTTCCAACGGCGGACACATGTGTTTCCGTCTCGCATCCCAGGTGCCGGATAAAATTGCCGGGATCACCGCAATTGCCGCGAATATGCCTGCTCCTTCCTGGTCGAAATGCCCGGCACCGAAAAATAACCTCCCGGTCATGATCGTAAACGGTACTGACGACCCTATCAATCCCTATGACGGCGGCATGGTGAGGCTTTTCCACTTTATAAAAAAGGGGGAGGTGCTCCCAGCCCTGGAATCGGCAAAGGCCTGGCTGAAACCCGAAGACAAAGAAAGAGATCCCGTGATCGATAGGCCTCTCGATCATGATCCAGAAGACGGGACTGAAGTAGAGATTCTTACCTGGGCCGACTCACGGGTGAGCCTCTATACCATCCGCGGCGGCGGTCACACCATTCCCGGCGGAGAACAGTACCTGCCGTCATCCATCGTCGGCAGGGTCAGCCATGATATCAACATTGCACAGGAGGTGTGGGGATTCTTTGTCACCGGGCAATAGTCCGGTATAAGGATATGGACCGTCCTGTCCTGCCAGACTGACCGGGTACATTCTTGGAGTATTTTCATCGATTCGTTTGGACTGTTGCAGGGTTTTCTGCTATGTCTTCTCAGGCATCACCATGAATACACGCAACTGAGAGACAGCTCGATGAGGCTCCTGCATTTTATAGAAGATAAGTACTGGCTTTTCTTTGTTCTCGGAATCCTGCTGGGGTTTGTCTTCCCGCAGTCCGGCGAGATTTTCGGTGACCACCTCATGTTTGTCCTGATGGTGATCCTGTTCTTCACCTTCATGCGGATGGACTTTACCGAAATGGTCTTTCAGGCAAAGAGACCCCTGCTCTTGAGCTATATCCTTGTGGGCCAGCTCATTGTCCTGCCGGTCCTGTGCTTCTTTCTTACCTGGACCATGGAACCGGACCTGAGGTTGTCGATCTTTCTCCTTGCGGCGCTGCCCGCAGGAACAGCTGCCCCTGCGCTTACCGAAATCGTCAGGGGAAGGACCACCTTGTCGCTGATAATAACTGTTCTTGCCTACCTTATGGTTCCCATTACCATACCGCTGCTGTTCTATGTTTTCTTCTCCACCTGGATCCAGATCGACTACTTCAAGCTGTTTACCCAGCTCGCGCTGTTTATACTCATTCCAATGATCTGCGCCCGTGTAGTCAGGAGATATTCGACCAGGTTCATCGAAAGGTGGAATATGTGTTTCAAGTCCGTCATGGTTATCCTCATGGCCCTGGTCATCATGGTCATCATCGGCAAAGAGGCCGACTACATACTCGCACATCCCTCCGAGATGGTCATGCTTCTCGCTATCCTGTTCGTGGTCTTCTTCCTGTTCCAGCTCACTGGCTATTTCATGGTGTTCTGGATGCATCAGGACGACAAGGTTGCCGTGTCCATAACAAAGTCGGCAATGAACAACGTGCTCGGTATCGTCCTGGCGGCGAGTTTTTTCAGCCCCAAGGTGGCGCTTATCATGGTCCTGTCAGAGGTTCCGTGGGATGTGATGCCGATGTTCTACAAGCTCTACCGCCGGTATCTTCCGTGAAAACAACCTGCTGATATCCCGATTCGGCAGGACAGCCGGATTTGATGCATCGAGGCGCACTCTTAGAACAAGCCATAGTGTCTTCAAGCTCGTTCAATTCAAGATTCGTGGTCCGAAAAAGTAACACCAATGCCTGATAGGTAACACTATAACGTTGACACCTTTATTATATTGGTGCTACATAAAATGTATTCATGGGATGTTATGATAGTGAGATGTGATAATATCGAGAAGGAGAAATTCTTATGCACATGGCCGATGCTTTGATCACCCCGGTTGTCGGTGGGACGATGTGGGCTGTTACCGCGTCACTTACCGTGTATTGCGCACACAAGGTTAAAGAGGATCTCGACGAGCGAAAGGTCCCGCTCATGGGTGTACTTGGGGCCTTTATCTTTGCTGCACAGATGATCAACTTTACGATCCCGGCCACGGGCTCCAGCGGCCACCTCGGCGGGGGCATGATCCTTGCGATCCTTTTGGGGCCACATGCGGCCTTCCTTGTCATGGCCTCGATCCTGACGGTCCAGGCACTCTTCTTTGCAGACGGGGGTCTTCTGGCTCTGGGGTGCAATATCTTCAACCTCGGGTTCTTCCCCTGCTTCCTCGCCTATCCGTTCATTTACCGCAAAATAGCAGGAGATGATCCCACAAAGGCCCGGCTCATTACCGGGGCGACCCTGGCATCCATAATCGCACTGCAGCTGGGGGCGTTCGGTGTCGTTCTTGAAACCATTGCATCAAACATCAGTGAACTGCCGTTTTCCACCTTTGTGCTGCTCATGCAGCCCATTCACCTTGCCATCGGTATTGTGGAGGGGCTTGTGACTGCAGCGGTCATCACCTTTGTCTGGAACGCCCGCCCTGAAATTCTGCGGATGGCGCACGAGAGAATAACCGGCGACTTCTCCATGAAGAAGGTGCTGGCCGGCTTGGCCATAGTTGCCGTCCTGACCGGCGGGATTTTCTCGTGGTTTGCCTCAGCCCATCCCGACGGACTCGAGTGGGCCATGTTCCATACCTCCGGGGCCGAAGAGCTAGAACCCGGGGCGAATGCGGCATACGAGGTCCTTGCCGGCGTACAGGAAAAGACCGCGTTTATGCCCGATTATGGTTTCAGGGAGACCGCATCAGGAGGAGACGAGGGTGAAGAGGCTGAAGAATCCTGGCCTGCAGTTAACGCCGGTACCACAACGGCAGGGCTTGTTGGCGGCTTCCTGACCCTCTTGCTTGCAGGACTGATCGGATTCACTCTGAAGCATATCGGGAGAACACGGGAAACAATAACCGGCGCATAGACCGGGGAACAAGGACTTCCTTGCGGGGAAGTCCCTGCACATGCTTCAAGGTGAGGATGTTTTTATACATGACAAAGGTTGAGACAGTCCTGGGCTCCATGAACGGCATGAACGGACTCTCCCGGGGCAATACCTTTATCAGACATCTGGATCCAAGGGCCATGCTCATCACCGCCATGGCATTCATCGTTGTCGTCACCTCCTTCGGCAAGTACGATATCCTGGGGCTTCTTCCCCTTGTCATCTATCCGGTATCGCTCATGGCCCTGGGCAATGTTTCGTTTCGCAGCATCGGGAAAAAGCTTGTCTACGTCTCACCGTTCGCCATTGTGATCGGGATATTCAACCCGCTTTTCGACAACCAGATACTTGTACAGATCGGAGATGTGGGCATATCGGGCGGCTGGGTCTCCTTTGGCGCCATCATGATCAAATTTGTCCTGACCGTGAGTGTCGCGCTGATTCTGGTGGCACTGAGCGGTTTCGAAGAGATATGTCACGCCCTGGTAAAGCTGAAGGTGCCGAAGGTCTTCGTATCGCAGCTTCTGTTCATGCACCGCTATATCTATGTGATGGCGGATGAGGCCTCACGCATGGTACGGGCCCATACGCTACGCTCGTTCAAAAGAAGGGGCATGAAGATCAGTGTCTTCTGCTCAATTATCTCACAGCTGCTCCTGCGTACCCTCGATCGTGCACATCGTATCCACACTGCAATGGTTTCCCGGGGATTTGCCGGTGAGATCCCGGTCATGCACGGGCTGAAGGCAGCACCAGGGGACGTGGCATTCGTGCTGCTGTGGTCTGCGTTCTTTGTCCTTGCCCGTCTGTACAACCTCCCTCAGTGGCTCGGGTTCTTTGTCATGGAGGGGCTTACATGAGTCATCATATCGTCGAGGCGCATGACCTGGAGTATACCTATCCGGACGGCACACGGGCCCTGTACGGCGTCTCCTTCAGGATCACCCACGGCGAGTCCGTAGGCCTGGTGGGCGCAAACGGTGCGGGCAAGTCGACCCTTCTCCAGCACCTTTCCGGATGCCTGTTCCCTGTAAGCGGCACCGTGCACATCGGGGACTTTCCGCTGACGAAAAGGAATGTCGACGATGTACGCCGCCATGTTGGCATGATATTCCAGGATCCGGACGACCAGCTCTTCATGCCGAGCGTCTTCGAAGACGTGGCTTTCGGACCGCTGAACCTCGGCATGCCGCCGCAGGAGGTGGAGAAGCGCGTAATGGATGCCCTTGCTGTGGTTGGTGCCACACACCTTGCAAACCGGCCACCGTACAAGATATCCGGGGGAGAGAAGCGCGCTGTTGCCATTGCAACCGTGCTCTCCATGGCCCCGGACATCCTTGTCCTGGATGAACCCAGCTCCGGGCTTGACCCCAGATCCCGGCGACAGCTGATAGACCTGTTGAAGGCCTTCACCCACACCAAGATCATTGCCACCCACGATCTCGACCTCGTTATGGACCTGTGTGAAAGGACCATGGTCATCAGCAGCGGGCGCATCGTTGCCGATGGACCCACCATGGAGATCTTCAGCGATGAAACCCTCCTTACAGACAACCACCTGGAAAAGCCGCTGCGGATGCAGGGGGTCTGATTAGTCCGGATCATGGATCCTGGGCCGGATGGGATAGGGCGGCCGGGAATAACCCTCTTGATGAAATCCGGAGTACCGGAGAGTGTAGGCCAGGGTGTCGACACAGTCGGCTCCCTGGCAAAAGGCTTATGAAACGGTCTCCAGGAGCGATCTCACCAGGTTGTATGTGGAGAACTGGCCGTTGGTGAACTCGGCAAATGAGTGTTCGCCGCCGAATTCCTTGTCCATGATCTCTTCGATGGATGAACCTGATTGGTGAAGCTCCCGTACCTTTGCGGCGAGATTCGTGAAATAGTCGATGCACCGGCCCAGGGCTTTCCTCCCGTCTTCCACGATCTTTCCCACTGCCGTGAACAGGACAAGTCGCTCTGATGGCAGATCCATGACCCTGCGCATGGACCGGATGATCTCACCGATATTCTCCTCGGGCCTGATAAACTTCGGCTTCTCCCTGGCAAAGAGATCGCCTGTGAAACACCATCCTTGCTCAGGCTCGAACAGGCAGATGTGATCCGCACAATGGCCCGGGGTTTGAATGACCTGAAAGGTGTGATGATCTGTCTTTACAGTATTGTTAAGGGGCTTCACTATTGTGGGCACCGGGTAGCCCCAGGCGATCTCCTGATAGGGATAGAGGAAGAACCTCTCGGCAATCAGCGGGATGGAAAGGGAGTGCGCAAAGATATCAACACCGAGACGCTCCATGATGTCATGATTCCCGCCCATGTGGTCTTCATGGTAGTGGGTGTTGACCACCTGCTTTAGGTGCTTGTCTTCAAGGAAAGAGGCCAATTCCTGTGAGGTATGGCTGCATCCGGTGTCGATAAGCAGCCCGTCCACCAGGTAGGCCGCCACCCAGTAGACCGGCCTGCCGTCGAGTTCTCTGCTCATCCGTATCTGTGTTACCTGTTCAAACTGTGTTGTCTCTATCACATCTCACCTCGCATCGTGCTGCGGTGTCCGGTGCAATGAAAAAGCATGTTCATTGCCGGGATTAATAGTTTTGCACCCAACTATCGGTGCTGATAAATCATGCTACAGATTCCTGTATATCTTCTCCATGAGTCTGAACAACGTCTGCTTCTCATCCTCGCTGAACCCCTCGAACAGCTTTGCATTCATCTTTCCTGACACCTCGAACAGGGCAGGCCTGAGTTTCTTTGCCCTGGGGGTCAACCTCAGATTCGTGTACCGTCCATCTGTTGCATCCTTTTCCTTGACGATATAGCCTCCTGCTTCCAGCTTGTTGATGATCGATGAGATGGTGGACTTGTCCTTGATGGTATGATTCGCCACTTCCTGCAGGGTAGTGGTGCCTTTGAGGTCAAGGACGTAGAGCACATCCCCCCAGGAAGGCGCGACACCCTCGATGCCTCTGCCCGAGAGTTCCCTGTTCAGCAGTCTGAAGAGCCGCTGCCGTATGTTCGTGAGAGTATACAGGAAGTTGGTCTCATTGATATCCATGATAGTTTTGTATAAAACTAAACCAGGTATACGGCAAGGAAAAAAGCGGATCCAGACTTTAGGTCAATGAATTCAGGCATCCAGCTTCGCCTTCAGCGACCGTCTTTGTATAAGCTTCGTCCGAAGGACAATTCACGCAAATATGCAGAAGTCATCCTGGTTGTAAAAAGATAGAAATTTATTAAATACTGGTTTCAGGGGCTTACAGAGAAAATGAACATAAGCACAATTTGATCATTGACGGGGAGGGTTAATTGGATTATTTTTAACTTGTATGACAAGTAGACATCTGAACAGTAGATAACACAACAGCAGATATATCACATGGCGAAGGAGGAGTTCGCCTGATGGAACCGATCAAAAAAGTAAGGTTATCTGACAGTGTCATCGAGGCAATCAAGAAGAAGATCGCTGAAGGTAATTTCGCGCCCGGTGACAAGTTCTATTCCGAAAATAAGCTGGCAAACCAGTTGCAGGTCAGCCGTTCATCCATACGGGAGGCCATCAGAATCCTGGAGGCTACCGGCTATGTGACAGTCAGGCAGGGAAAAGGGATCTTTGTTACGGATTTTGAATCTCAGAGATTCGAGCCTTTTGTGAACTGGCTGAGATCCAACGAACAGAACATTCTGGACCACTTTGAGGTGCGCCTGATCATTGAACCAAAGGCTGCTGCATTTGCCGCTCAAAAGGCGGATGCAGAAGATGTCCGGCAAATGGAGGATGCCCTGAACCGGTTTGCCAAGCATGCCGAAAGCAAAAACACCACGGAAGTTATTAAGTGTGATCGGGATTTTCATCGTTGCCTTGCCGGTTCAACAAAAAACTCGACCCTGCATGTGCTGATGAAGTCCGTGACAACATCACTGCCCGACGGGTGGATTTCCAGCCTTCATACTCCCGGACGAATTGAAAAGACCATTGGTGAACACAGTGCCATTCTGGATGCGATAAAAAACAGAGATAAAGACGGGGCTGAGAAGGCAATGACCCGACATCTCGAAAATGCACTCTCCGACATCCGCTCATATATGAACAGCCCATAAATTAAACAGTTACCCGGAGGAGTCATGGCATTAAAAATTACGACACTCATTGAAGATACTCCCGGAGAACACAAAGCATTGCTGTATGAACATGGACTGTCGTTTTTCATTGAAAAAGACAATTTCAGGATGCTCTTTGATACAGGACAGTCTGCAGCATATCTCAGTAACGCCCATGAGCTGAACATCGATCTCGGCCGCATTGATTGTGTGGCTCTCAGTCACGGTCATTACGATCACTCAGGTGGATTCAGGGCATTGACGGAAATTACAACTGACTTCACCCTGTTCACTGGACAGGGATTCTTTGATGAGAAGTACGGGGTCAGCGGCCAAACCAGCGAATTTTTAGGCAACAATTTCGATGAATCCTTTCTGTCCGGCAAGGGCATAGATCACCAGTATGTTCACGAGCGGATCAGGGAGATTTCCCCCGGGGTCTTTCTCCTTTCTGATTTTCCCCGAATTCATGAAGACGAGATGATCAATCAGAGATTCCTGGTTCTCAGGAACGGAACATTCCACCAGGACCTGTTTGAAGATGAAATAGCCATCGCCATCGATACACCAAAGGGACTGGTTGTTATTCTCGGCTGCGCCCATCCAGGCATGAAGAACATGCTGGACTCTGCTGTCGAACTGCTTGGTAAGCCGGTTTATGCAGTGCTCGGGGGCACACACCTGGTGGAAGCCAGGGGAAACAATCTTGAGTTGTCCCTTACGTACCTGAAGAACGAAACCATTAAAGTAATCGGTGTTTCCCACTGCACCGGACAAGAGGCGCTCGGTCGGCTTGCAGGAAGCAACGATCGATATCAACGAAACGGAACAGGGAGCTCCCTGTTCATAGTTTAGGGTTTTACAACAGTGCAGATGCGTCGTGCCTGGCTCGCGGAGTCCCGGCACATCAATCTACCACAGGAGGATGGAGGAATGAAAATCAAAAGAAAGAACATAGGAATCCTAGTTGTACTGATGACGGCCGCAGTTCTTCTCGCGGTCCCGACAGGACAAAGCGTTGCAGCAGACAATGTCAAGAAGATTGTCTGGAAGTCATCCGGACACGGTCCGGCTTCAGATCCTTCCCAGATTTATCATGATAAACTGTGCAATGCCATTACCGAGGCAACCGGCGGTCGGCTGACCGTGAAACCCTTTGTGGGCGGTTCCATCGTTCCGGTTTACAAGGAACTCGATGCCGTTGATCAGGGCGTTCTCCAGATGGCTTACACCTGTCCGATGTACAACCTTGATAAATGGCCGGCTGCCGGTCTTATCAGTTCCAGGCCGGGTGGTCTCCCTGGTGAAGCACTCAGGACATGGTTCAACTATGGCGGCGGTGCTGATCTTATGAACAAAATGATGGAAGGATACAATGTCATGACATTTCCCGGAGCATTGTCTCCCCTGCCTGAAGAGGTATTCTTCCATTCCAAGGTCAAGCTTGATTCTCTCAAAGACATCAAAGGGCTGAAAGCCAGATGCATGGGCGACGGCGGAGAGATCCTCAAGAGAATGGGGGCGGCCACGGTTATTATCCCCGGCGGCGAGCTCTACGAAGCCATGCAGCGGGGAACCATCGACGCCTTCGAATATTCCACCCTGGCATCCAACTGGAATATGCACTTCAATGAGGTAGCACCGTATGTGTATCTTTCACCAACCCGTGCACCTTCTGATCCGCAGGTCTTCTTTGTCAACAAGAAGGCCTGGGATGCTCTGCCTGGCGATCTCCAGGTTATCGTCAAATCTCTTATTGATAAATATACCCAGGCCCAGCATGAGTACCTGGTCTATGAATCCATAAAAGCCGTGGAGAAATTCAAGAAAGCCGGAAATGAAGTCATCAAGGTGCCAAAGGACATAGAAGATGCACTGGTTGCTGAAGCCGCTAAATTCTACGAAGAGAAGTCCAAGAAAGAGGCTCCGATATTTGGAGAGATCTACTACTCCATGAAAGAATTCGGCGAGGCATACAACGCTATCAAATAATTGCGCCCAGGGGAGAAAAGCATGACCATTTTAAAGAAAATACTGAGGTTTGTTGACCGTTTGAGCGAAACATCCGGATCTATCGGAAAATGGTTTGCTTTTCTCCTCGTTCTGGTCGGTTCATACGAAGCCATTGCCCGACATTTTTTCAATGCGCCCACCATCTGGGCCTACGATACCATGTGCATGGCAGGGGGCGTGGTCTATATGCTGGGTGCCTCCTATAACTACCTGCACGACTCCCACACCAGGGTGGACCTGATATACAGTGCGATCTCCCCGAGGAAAAAAGCACTTGTGGATGTCGTCTGTGCTATTTTTCTGTTCTTCCCGCTCATAATCATCATGTTTAAACTTGCTGTCACCTGGGCAGTGAGAGCGTGGAAGATCAACGAGGTCATGTTCAACAGCTTCTGGTACCCTCCTGCTGCGCCTTACCGGACAGTTTTTGCCCTCGGTCTGTTTCTTTTGATCCTTCAGGGGATGGCAAAATTCATTCGAGACCTGCACTTCGTGATAAGAGGTAAGAAAATTGATTGAACTCAGCGCAGAAATCGTAGCCTTCCTCATGCTGGGAGGCGTGTTGGGCCTGGTCCTGACCGGCTTTCCCATTGCCTTTGTCATCGGCAGTGTGGCCTTCATCGTGGGCTTATTGATATTCGGCCCTACGACCACGTTTCACATTCTGTACAGCCGGTTTTATGATCTTTCCCTGAATTATCCCTACCTGGCGGTCCCCCTGTTCACCTTCATGGGTGTGGTGCTCCAGCATTCCGGGACAACAAAGGAACTCTACGAAAGCCTGTATGAATCGCTGGGAGGATTGAAAGGCGGCCTTGCCGTGGTCACCATCGTATTCGGGACGATCCTGGCCGCCTGCCTGGGTGTTATTGCAGCGTCAGTGACCATTCTGACGTTGATCGCCCTGGGCCCCATGTTGAGCAGGGGATATGACAAACCTCTTGCTGCAGGCTCCATTGTTGCCTCAGGAACGCTGGGCATTCTCATACCGCCGAGCATCATGTTGGTGGTGTACGGGCCCCAGGCGGGCATATCCATCGGGCAGATGTTCATGGGCGCGGTTTTCCCGGGGCTTATCCTGGCATCTCTGTATATACTGTATGTGGTTGTACGCTGCCATCTGAATCCCGAACTGGGCCCCTCTCTGCCACCCGACCAGATCACACCCCATTCGGCAAAGAAGATCATCAGGCTTCTTAAATCTCTGCTGCCTCCTATACTGCTCATTCTTGCGGTTCTGGGGACCATTTTCTCAGGTATCGCCCCACCCACCGAGGCTGCAGCTGTGGGCTGCCTGGCCGCCATCCTGCTCACGATTGCCTACCGCAAGTTCAGCATATCCCTGATCAAGCACGCATCCATTGAAACCCTTCGTGTCAGCGCCTTCGTAGTCCTGATTGCGGCACTGTGCTATGCCTTTGTGGGGATCTTCATGAACGCCGGTGCCGGCGATGTGGTATCCGAGATGATCCTTTCGGTCCCGGGAGGCAAATGGGTCTCCTTTGCCATGATCATGCTCATCGTGTTTCTGCTTGGCCTGTTCATTGAATGGATCGGGATCGTTTTTATCATCGTCCCCATCTTTTCTCCTATCCTTGCGAAGCTGGGTTTCAATCCCCTGTGGGCAGGTATGATGATCTGCATCAACCTGCAGATGGCGTTTCAGACACCACCCATGGCCATGTCCATCTTTGTCCTGAAGGGAACAGCGCCGCCGGAACTGGGTCTTTCAATGTCCGATATAATCAAGGGCGTCACACCCTTTGTCCTGATTATCATGATAACCCTGCTGCTGTGCACGATCTTCCCCGAGATCATTACCTGGCTGCCCGAGAAGATGATTGGCCCCTCACACTGAATCAGCCTCTTAACCTGAGCACCCTTTTCGAACGGCCGGACCCCTCTGAGTTATTTTCAGGGGGGCCCGGCTATTATATATTGAGGCTAAGGCAGGGGTATAAGTCTCTGACGTTGCCCCCGGGTTCGTAGTAGTGACCGGTCTGTGACGATATATCGGATTTAATAACCCTCTTCGTCTGATACCCAGTCTGCGATGGTGCCGCGGCCGTCCCAG
>ERZ795048.868-NODE-868-length-29795-cov-57.860054_pt1 | contig 29795 bp, 28 predicted proteins | sample MGYA00375132_ERZ795048 | MGnify/ENA primary metagenome ERZ795048 (study PRJEB30177, sample SAMN05720225) | activated sludge metagenome | isolation source: Anaerobic digester | place: Hong Kong | collected 2014-12-17 ... | reverse complement strand
TGTTTGACCCCTCCTCCAGCATCGAGGGCTCGATGATCGTTCCGGGGGTGATGACTCGGATGATCTCACGTTTGACGAGCCCCTTCGCCTTCTTGGGGTCCTCCACCTGCTCGCAGATGGCGACCTTGTAGCCGGCGCCGACTAGCTTTGGGAGGTAGGCGTCGAGGGCGTGGTAGGGGATCCCGGCGAGAGGTATCCGGTTTCCCTCCTTGTCCTTCTGCCTTGATGTGAGGGTGATGTTCAAAACCCGGGCCGTGATCTCGGCGTCCGCCCCGAAGGTCTCGTAAAAGTCGCCCATCCGGAATAAGAGGACGGCATCGCCGCACTTCTCTTTCATCCCGAAGTACTGGTCCATCAATGGTGAGATCTTGGCCATGGGCTATCTGGCAAGATGAGGGCTTCGTCTCTCATATCGGTTTCGGCCCTTTTAAAAAAAGAATTTGAGGCGAAATGATCAGAGATCGCTCTCGATTACTCCTGGAATCGCCACTCGTAGAGGTAGCTTCTTGAGTAGCAAAATTGGCCGTCGCAGAATGGATGGCAGACCCTAAAGGGGCAGATCTGAACGCCGGGCCAGTGGCGCCCGGTGAAGGGAAATCCTGGCCTATGGATCGAGCTGAGCTGAGGGTGCATCTGCTCAAATCGGGGCCCATACAGCGGATCGCCCCCGACCCAGGGAGTTCCGAACCCGTGCTCAAACCTCTCCATCGCCGCCCTCTCTCCCGGCCTCATCTCCACGCCGTTTTCGAAATCCATCGCTCCTGCAAACCCCACCAACGATATGATGAGGACCGCCGATATCAATATCCAATTCACCCCACACCATCCCCTTTTTTCACTTCGATTTTCGATCATACGAAGGAGACTGAGGTCTCCTCTCCAAGAAATCACGCTCTGGGAGGATAAGAAATTATCTTTCGCTCGGGATAAGAAGATCGAGCCGATCTCTATCGCTGATCGAGTCAAGTTTTGCGGTGCACCCCGCAGTAGAACTGCGGTGTGGCCGCCGCCTTAGTGTTCTGGTTTTTAGGACGGACCTCAAACAAGTTGCACTATTAAACTGCATAACTCTGTCCCAAAATACGTGAACACAGCAACTGTATGTCGGTTATATGCTCATCCCCGCAGCAGAGCTGCGCGGTATTCGATAAAAATAAGCCGTTTACTTGTGAGAGGATGCGCGAAGTATGCGGGGGTTTGTCAAAAAATACTGTCCTGATTGCCCGATCGGGAAAGGGCGCGGGTACACTACCGAGGACAACGACACGCCCCCGGATCAGCCCGACGTTCAAGAGAAGGACCGGGTTTCAAAAGACGCCCGATTAATCCTCGATATTTTAGAGGAGAGGGACCAGAAGGCTACTTATCAGAACGTCGCCGCAATCCTTAAAGAGATAGCGAAAAAGGAACCGCCCGCCGAGGCCGTCAAGCGGGCGGTATCTGAGATCGAAATCGCGGCAATATAAGAAGACTCGGCCCTTCCGTGATAGTGGTGGGGGCTGAGTTTCATTTTAGGTAGATTTAGGGCGGCAGGACTTTCGCGATAGGGTTCTGTCGACAGGGCGGGAGGGCGAATCTACCAATTACCGTTTTGACCCTGACAGCGGGTGGAGGGTAGGGCGGCGAAGACCACAGCGAAAGGAGAAGCGAGGACCTACACTTATTGGTATGCGTCGTGGTGGGAGGGCAACAAAGCTCGGAATGTGTACCTGGAAGCACAAAGAAGCTCTCCAGGGAGGCGGCAACGGCTAAAGCTCGGAAGTTGAAGGCCGAGATTCTAGAAACTTATCTAAAATATCTATAACTACTGAGAACCCTTCGAAATCATCTCGGTTTGCTCGCGTTTTGCATATCCAATTACAGAATTTAATTTTATTAAATTCTACGTAGTATTCTCCACAGTCTTTAACGTGTTTTATATAAAATTCTCTATTGAACTCGGCCTTACCCTCGGGACACATATATTCCGGCGAAATTTGTAAAAGATTTTCAATACCTTTCGTGAATAGAGCATTCTTTTCGTTCTTGGGAAGCGTTCTAACTGACAAAAGACCTTTGTCTAGCGGAGATTTGCATGTATCGCAATCATGAAGTAATAACAATTTATGTTTGAGAAGACGGGGGCTAGCATCGATAACTTTTTTTGTATTGTCGAGTTTGCCTGTCCCACCAACCGAGTCTATGTTAATTTTTTCTAGAATGTCCTTACGATTCAATAGTTCAAGTGCTTTTTTAATGTAAATCGGATCGGTTTTTCCTTCCGCCAGAACCAAAGGCTTTTCCTGGTTAGATATTAATTCTCTAATATCGTTTTCGTATGTTTTAGTTTTTTTATAATAATCTAATGACACTCCAAATTCGGAGAATCGTTCACTCGTTATAGGCATCCCATAGGGCATCTCAATAATTTGAATGCCATCACTCCCATACGTGTGTTCCATTCCGAGGAGGAATAAGGGAGAATGTGTTGTAGCAATAAACTGAATTTTTGGGAATAATTTAATAATTTTTGGGAGGATCTCGTATTGTAGCATACTATCTAGATGTGCGTCTATTTCGTCTATCAGAACTATTCCCTCTATTTGGCTTAAGTTAACTGTCTTACTGACATCTCCTTTGTCCGCATATCGAATAATTGTAGTAAAAAGATTGAAAAGTACTGATTGCCCTGAAGACAAATGGTCTAGACTTGGAATGATGATCTCGCCATTCTCATTTCTGATATGTAGCCTGAAATTGCGGAGGTTTCGAAAACCTATGCCCAATTTGATCGAATTGTCCTGGAAAATATTCTTGAGTAACAACTCAACATTATTTTTACCAAATTTAGAGATAATATTTTCCTTTGAAGCAGTCGACACAGCTACGCTGCCTGTCTTAATCTCATAATCTAACAAAGAATCTAGATAAATATCAAGCACCCATCTTTTATTTTCTTTTGCACAACTTTCTATAAAAATTGGTTTACCTAGTACACCCGCTATCGGAATCTCAAAATCAAACACCGCTCCATCAGTTAAGCTTTCATGATTTAACCAATGTGGCATCTCTTTTCGACTTGATGGAAAATAGCAAATAGAATTACCCGAAAACACAGGGGCGAAATCATCTTTTCCCCCTGTGTGTTTCTTAATATTTCCCTCTAGATCCCAAGATATACCTTCAAATCGGCCTTCTATTTTACTTCTATAGGTATCATAATTGAGATTTCCTGATTTATCTACATAGGAATATTTTTTATCGCCGTTGACGAATTGAAGCAAACCAATGTTATAGCCAGAATATACTCGTTGATTTATTGAACCAGTTAGTTTAAAATATGGTGAAGTAAATGCAGCTTGACCTTTCATGACATCTTCAAACGCAATTTTGGCGAATTCGAACAGAGCATCGACCATGTAGGAAAGAAGTATGCTTTTTCCCGAGCCATTAGCTCCAACTATAATGATAAGTTTTGGATTACCATTCGCTTCGAACGGTAGTGTCAAATCCAAATGCTCGATCGGCCCAGCGTTTTCGATTAAACATTCTTTCAAATACATTCATCCTTCACCAATAATCTCATATCATCAAACACCAAGATGAATGTTTCTACAGTGGCTAATCGCTAATTAATATATTTGATGAAAGAGACCGCCTCGTCTACCAGCCTTACGGGCTGGCCGAATAGAAGATCAATGTCGTCGAGGAGGCGATTGCCTGATTATCAAAATCTAAGATCGGCACTCCTTCGAATTTAAAAAGTCAAACTGGCGGCGTCGAACCCCGCTGTAGAACTGCGGGGCATGCTTCGCGCCGCCGCCTTAGTGTTCTGGTTTTTTTAGGACGGACCCCAAACAAGTTGCACTATTAAACTGCATAACTTTGTCCCAAAATACGTGAACACAGCAACTGTATGTCGGTTATATGCTCATCCCCGAAGCAGAGCTGCGGAGTATTCGATAAAAATGAAGGGCTCTGGCGCCCTCCGCCAGGCCACGGCCAAGTAAATGCGTTGTGTTATCATCCTCGGCCTCTGGCCGTTTTTTTCTCCAGGGATAGGAAGGCCGCCGCCGTGGCGACGATCATGCACAGCAGCATGAAGAGCCATATTTCCCGGTAAGACTCCAGGGATCTATCGGTGAGCATGAGGCCGGAGAGGTGCTGCAGTATCGCCCCCCCGGCGAAGGGGAATATGTTGAGGGCGGCGGTGCTCGTTCCGGCGATGGATATGGGAAATAGCTCTTTGATCTGGGCGAAGCTGACCACAAGAAAACCGCCGAAGAATCCGAAGAAGAAGTTTATCGCCATGTAGGCCTCGGTGCCTGTGATCTCGCCCGCCGTCACCCATATCACCGCCCAGGTGATGGTGTAAGCCACCGTCCCCATAATCAGCACCTTCCTGCGGGATTTCAGAACCCTGTCGGAGAGGTACCCGGCGATGGGGCATCCTAAGATCATGCCCATCCCGATGAAGGTGAGGACAAGGCCGTAAGTGGGCTTATCCCATCCCAGGACGTCGGAGAAGAACGGTCCAGCCCAGAGCCCCTGATAGACCATCACGCTGCCGTACATGAAGAAGAACCATACGGCGAGAGGCCAGAACTTCCTTCCCGACCCGAAGGTCATCTTGAGCGCCTCGGCCATGGGGATCTTCTCCATCGTCTCTTCCACCGTCATCTCTTTCTCCTTCGCCTCTTCCTCCGTCGTCCCTGATTCTGAGACCGGCTCCGACCCGCCCCTCTCCATAGCCTCGATCTCCTGGATGCTGGGAAGTCCCATATCCGAGGGACGGTCCCGGGTGATCGTCCAGACCACGGCCGCCAGGAGGATGGTGATGGCGCCCAGCATGACGAAGACCTCCTGCCATCCCAGGGCTTCGGAGATCAAGGCCAGGGGGCCCGCGGCGCTGAGACCACCGACGTTGCCGACCGCGATCAGGATGCCGGTGAGGGAGGCGAACTCGTTTTTCCGGTACCAGGTGGAGAGGATCTTCATGGCGGGGATGTAAACCATGGCAACGCCCACGCCGATCAGGAGACGGCCGGCGACGACCAGCTCGAAGGAGGATGCGATCCCGGTGAGGATCGCGCCAGCTGCGGCCACCAGGGTGAAGATGCTGACCGTCTTCCGCGGTCCAAGGCTGTCGGTCAGCAGCCCCGAGGGCAGCTGCATGATGGTGTAGGCGTAGAAGTAGGCCGAGCTCAAAAGGGCGATGGCTGCGGCATCCACCCCGAAGGTGGCCTCCAGGTCGGCGGAGACGACCGCCGTGGAGACCCTGTGAAAGTACACAAAGAAGTATGCGATGGCCAGAACCCCAAAGACCGCCCATCGGCGGCTCAGGACCTTCTCAACTTCGCTTTTTTCCGGCGGCGTGCTCATCGTCCTCCTGGTCATCGGGCGGGACCATCGGCACCTTGGAACTGGATCAACGGGCCGTCTCAGGCCCAAGGCGATTATTTCCGCTTTGGTCGATCTATTCGGGGCTCGATTTTGGCCACGTCCTGTCCGATCCAGTTGAGGAGCTTGTGTCTCATATCGGTTTCGGCTCCCGGATCAGAGCAGACTACGATGTTGTCGTAGCAGATCCGATTTTTTCAGAAAGGAGACGACCTTAAATGCGATGATAGAGCCGCAGATCCCGTATAGTAGGCGGCGAGGCCCGCCACCACAGCCAACAGAAGAAACTCGCCTCCGGGTCAGACCAGAAGCAAAAAGGAGAGGCTCCCGAGGGCGCATCCTTGGGAAACCCAACAGAAACTTTGCCGAAAAGGGCGGCGAAACGCCGCCTATCGTACCAACCGCGGGTTATTCAGCCGAAAGTTTGATTTGACTACCACAAGCGCCACCAGAACCCCCAGGGCCAAGAGTATCCCCAAGGTCTCGAATACCCCCACGATACGTAGCTCCACGAGCGATACGTCGGCTGTTGGTATCCCGGAGGGTGAGATGCCGGCGGGTAATATCCTGGTGAATGGTATCCCGGTCCATAGTAATCCGATTGATGGATTTCCATCTGCTGATGATGTCCGTCAGGAGTTCCATCTCGCGGCCGCTCCCCCGGCGAGGCAACAGAAAGGGACGCCATCACCAGAGTGAGCAGGGCGAACGACAGCATCAATTTGACAACACGCTTCTTCATAAACCTCAACTCCCCTTTGAGTTTATCAACGATATACCACCATCACTATTTAAAGAGAGGGTTTATGTAGCATTCATCTGAATCAAATGTAAAGACCGCGAATCGAGCGAGATCGACGCTTCCCCTTGATAGCTTCGACCGGGCTTCTTTATCGCGCCCAATAAAAGAGCCGCGGAGGTTGGAGACCGCCTAAAACTTCAGCTCCATCCCCAGGATCGTCTCGGTGGAGGTGACGCCGTGGATCTCGCGGACCTTGAGGACGATCATGTTCAGGTCGGCTATCCCCTCCACGTCGGCTATGGCGATGAAGTCCGTCTCCCCGTAGACCGGGACCACTTCCCGGACGCCCCGGATCGCTGTGAGGGCGTCGTAGACCGCCTTCTCTGATCCGGGCTCTGCGTTGATCATGACGAAACCTTTCAACTCCATCTCCCCTTTTCAGACTATCCAGATTCTCTCGTTGTTCTCTTTCTATATCTGCCTTCGCCACAATCTCCGTCAGGACTTTGGGATTATCGCCTTTGAAGAAACTTCAGCTCTCTTTGCTCCCTCTGGCTCTCAGCCCCCAGCTGGACGCCCATCGCCGAACTCCGCCCTGATGGAGATCTCCATGATCACCCTCCTCAGGGCCTCGATCTCCCTCTCGACCGCGATGGTGGGCTCCAAGTTCGCCGCCTCCATCAGCGCCCCCAGAGCCTCCTCCAGGAGGCCCATCCCCACCAGGACCGTGGCCAGGTTCCTGAAGTCCGAGGCCTCGGGCTCGTCGTAGACGATCGTTTCGTAGGCCTCGAGAGCCTCCTCGAACCTCTCCATCGCCCGGAGGACGAAGGCCCTGTTTCTGAGGGCTTCGAGATTTTCGGGGTCAGCGGCCAGGGCCTGGTCGTAACACTCCAAAGCCTCTTCGGGTCGGCCCATACTGAAGAGGGCGACGCCCTTGTTGTTCCAGGCGTCGGCGTTCTGGGGGTTCGCCTCCAGGACCTGGTCGAAGAACTCGATCGCCTCCTCGAACTCGTTTCTTTTCACCCGGTCCATCCCCTTGTGGACCAGAACCTTCTCTTTCGACTTCATGGGATCTTCCTCACATGTAACCCTGGATGGGAGCGGACTGCTCCGGCTCTGCCTTTCTTCCGCCCGGCTTTTTGATCTCTCCGAACTGCCTCTCGTACTCCTTTATGTGGCCGTTCAGCCAGTCGGCCAGCTCTTTTGCTGCCAGGGGCGAGAGGATCAGCTCCGTCTCGACTTTCCGCTCCATAACGCTCACCTGCTTTCCCTCCTGGATGACGGCCTTCGGCGAGTCGTTGTAGAAGGCTATCCTGAAGTCGTAGGGGCTGTGCCCGCCCATCGCCCCCACGGCGTAGATCTGCCTGAACTTGTCGCCCTTAGAGATCTCCAACGAAAACTCCATGACGGCGAATCGCCCTTCAAGCTTAAAATAACTGATGACATGAGGACAAGATTTGAAGGAACATAATCCGCCGTGGCGAATACTACGCCTCTTCGACTTCGCAGGATTCGGAGAGTTCATCGAGGAAATCTGGCTTCAGATAACGTATTACGGGAGCGACTTGTATAGTCCCGAAACGTTTGACTTTATATACTCAACTTTCCCGCATGGGAAAGCGAAATAAGGTTGTAAAGCTAACTGGTAAGAAGATCAAATATAAGAATTTTGACAAATTCGTGAATTGGTATAACACAGTGAGGTATCACGAGAGCCTTGACACAGATCACTATCTAATGACTCCAAATGAAGCCTTCTGGACGAGATTGCCTGAATAATGTAAGTTGAACCTGTTCTTAGTACGTATGGAGGCTGAATTAAATACAAATAAATAAATTTGAGCTTGGTCGAAGAGGTATATAAAGTCAAAGGTTTCGGGACTACACACTTCAGCTTATGATCTCCGATAGTCTCCCCTGGTCTCTTGCGAGGCTGATCTCCTGGGCGATCCTTCTGCCGTTGGAAAGGTCCTTCTCGATCAGGTCGGAGTAAGGGGAACCGCTGATGAAGACGTTGGTTCCGGCGACGATCCGCGCCGAGATCTCGAATACCTTGAACTTCAGGTCGTCGGTGACTATCGTCTCCAGGCAGAAGGGGCCTATCATCCCTCCGAATAGATCGAGAGATGCCTCGACGACCCTCTCCCCCAGATCGAAGGCCTTGGGCAGGAGCGATTCCCTCAGGACGAGGGGGATGTTTCCCGTTACGACGAAGCTCGGGAATATCCCTGCAGCCTCCAGCTCGTCCATCGACCCTATCCTGAAGATCTCGTCGGCGTTGCTCTCCACCCTCCGGTCTATACCCAGCATCTCCAGGGTCCCCTTGCTGAGGGTGTACCCGTGGGACCGGATGGGCGAGTAGAAGTAGTGGATGTAGTACCGGGTTCCCAGAATGAACTCCTGGATGGTGTGCCGCTGGGAGGAGTCGACCTTGCTCAGGTATTCGTTCTTGCTCTTGGATATGAAGAACCCCTTCCCCCCCTTGGCGCCGTGATACTTGACGATCACGGGCCTGTCGATCTCCTCGGGGGCCACAAACCTCCGGGGAAGGTCGATTCCGGCTTTGAGGAGCCATTCCCGCTCCATCTCTCGGTCGCTCTCCCAGGCGAGGGACTTCCGGTTCCCGAAGGTCGGAACCGGCATCTCCTCGAACCTCTCGGCGCCCAGGTACTCCACCAGGGAGCCGTGGGGCACTACTATCGCATTCTCCTCCACGAGCCGGTCGCTCTCGTCGAGAAGGGCCCCGTAGCCGTCCAGGCTCAGAAAGGAGTCAGGCTTTGCCAGGGGGAAGGCGTCGTAGAACTTGGGCGGTCGGCCCAGACATATCCCCAGGGTCTTGAAGCCCTCCAGGCGAGCCCCATGAAATATCTGGAGGCTGCTATGAGAACAAACTGTGGCAATAGTTAACTCTTTTGGGTCATACTCACTCAAAATTTCTTGTATTTTGCTCTTATCTATCATAACTACGACCTTTGGAACGAAACGACATGAGCTGCGTATACATAAGGCCTTCGACAGGGCCAAGATCGTCGAGGATCAAACGTCTTAGATGGCTGGCCTTTCGAGATTTCTATCCCGTTTATGCGTTCTCAGAATAAGTTAAAATATCTTCGGAGAGACTCGATATCATGCGCGCTTCTTTGAGAAGAGATACGTCGGAGACCGAGGTCGAGGTCATCCTGGATCTCGAAGGTTCAGGGAGTTCCGAGGTTGATACTGGAGTCCCTCTCCTCGACGAGATGCTCAAGATCGTGGCCGGGGCATCAAGGTTCGATATCGTGGTCAGGGCCAAGGGAGACCTGCCGACGGGAGATCACCACACCGTCGAAGACGTCGCCATTACTCTGGGATCTGTAATCGCCAAGCTCGCGAAGGTTGGGATGGGAAGCTCTGTTGTCCCCTCTGGAGAAGCTCTGGCTTTTGCGGCCGTCAGGTTGGGGGCGCCTGGATACCGGAACGACATCACGTTTTCGGGAGCGTCCCTGGAGGGGATGCAGCTGGAGAACCTCAGCCACTTCATGAGGACCCTAGCCTACAACGGCAGGTTCACCCTTCATCTCGGAGCTTCGGGAGGCGGTGACTGGCAGAAGGTTGAGGCCATCTCTTTATCCCTGGGTCAGGCTCTGAGGAGAGCGGTTCGGGACGGAGAAAAACAGAATTAAGATATCAAGCCTTCTGTGTGGGCTCGATGAAGATCTCTGAGGTCGCTATGGCGTTGCCGCCTCTGGCGGTGTTTATGGATATGACGATTATGTTCCTCACGTCGATATCCATGTAGTTCATATCGGTCGGAACTGACTCGAACTGACCTTGGCTGGTGACGGTGTTTCTCCTCTTGGTATTGATCGCCACCACTCCCTGGAAGGCCTCTTCATCTTCAGAATCCTCGAAGAAGGAGAAACCTGTGAGATCCGATAGGGAAGAGTCAAAGGTGGTGCTTTTGGTCAGCTCGTCAGAGCTGAGGATGCCGAGCTTGACAGATGAACCTGGCTTCGCGAAGTCCTCATGAAAACCCATGACCTGGTCTAGGGACTCTGGGTAGTTTAGCTCCGCTACTGCTGGGAGCTTTCCTGCCCAGGCTACAGTGCAAATCGAACCAAAAATGAGGAGCGAGCCCACCAGCACAAGGCCGATGGACTTCAGTTTTGTCTCCATATATTACCTATCCAGCAACCAGCAAGGAACTGATATATGCTCACGTCATACAGTTGCATGGTTGGCTGTCGCAGCAGCAGCACTTGGGATAATTCCCACACTGGCTCGTCATTATGTTAACCTGGTTGGCAGCCTTCCCGTTTCCTACTGCATGAGCACGCTGGTCCCCAGAGGTGATCATCTCCACGTTGACAACCCTCGAATCGACATTGCACTTGCACCACTCTTTACAGGTGCAGTTTTCCGCCCTAAACATCTGATTCAGAGATCCTGCCTCTTGGTCCTTCTGAAGGTTAAAGGCATTGTCAGCCGTGGGACGATTGAAAGGACCGAAACCGCGTGCGGTTGCGACCTGGTCGCCCTGGTTAACGAAGTCGAAGTTCATGTTCATGGGGAACTTCCCAAAAGTCATCCCGCCGGCAGGCGTGACGGTCATACTCTCATCGTCACAGTCCGCCATAGCTGGAACGGCAAAGAATGCCGCGGCCAGCACAACTAGCGCTACAAATTTCTTCATAGTCTCACCCCTTCATTGCTTGAAGTAATCTTAGTTAGGTTTTGGTCATATTTGTATTTTTTGGTATACGTACTCATGAACGCCTTGAAATACCAAAAAATTTTGACACTATATTAAAACATTTTCCACTAAAAAATTGACCCAGCATCCATAAATCGCAATTATCTAACATGCCAAAAAAACATAAACAAAATTTTACTATTATATCAGACCGAACAAAAGAATATGCCGGCATTTACGGGTCGATAGATTACTGCTAATTTTGAGCAATTTCAGTACCTGGCGGATTAGAAGATCCAAAAATCGTCTTGAATCCGCCAATTTCTCACGATTTTGGCGGGACAGAAAACCTTGTAGAATCGGCCGTTTTAGATTTGGTCATCGTAGAATTGGCTATAAAATAACCGAGATCCGCCCATCTGTCGCGAGCGGATCGGCGAAGATCAAATTCTCTGAAAGTCACCTCACGCTATCGGCTCCTGCCTCCAGGATCTCGAGGTTCAGCGGTATCAGCTTCGGCTTCTTGGCAAAGGTCCTCTCAAGAGCCCCACCAAAGGCCTCCCGAGGAAGGCCGAGGTTTCCCGCCTCCATCAGCGCTCCGAACATCGCGGTGTTCGCGGCCTGTTCGACGCCTTTGGATAGCGCGACCTCGGTCGCCGGAACGGGGATCGCTCGTACCCCCTCCGGTGGCTTGAAGGCTCCGGCCAGGGCGTCGTAGAGGATAAGGCCGCCCTTTTTGACGTCGGAGGCGAACTTCTCCAGCGATGGCCGATTGAAGGCGACGAGGACGTCGGGGCTGTCAACGACAGGTGAGCCTATCTGCTCTCCTGAGATCACAACAGAACAGTTCGAGGTCCCGCCCCTCTGCTCAGGACCGTAGTCGGGATACCAGGAGACGAACCGGCCCGACCGATAGGCAGCCTGGGCCAAGGCTAGCCCCATGCTGAGGACGCCCTGCCCACCGAACCCCGCGATCTTGACCCCCTTGACCTTGAACTCGGGGTCAGACAAAACCTCGATAGACTCCTCCTCGGCGATGCCGAAGATCCGATCGAGGGACGCTTTCGAGAAGTCGCTATCTTTCCTTTCGATCGGCTCCGTCTCGCTGGATCTATCTCTGAACCGCTTCAGGGGGAACTCTCGCTCCATCTCCTCGTTTATGAACTTCTCGATCCCCTTCACGTCCATCCTGAGGATGGTGGGGCAGGGTGATAGGAACTCGACGAAGGCGTATCCCTTCTTGTCCCTCTGGATCTCAAGAGCCCTCCTCACGGCGCGACGGGCCTTTCGGATCTGGTTTATGTTCGATAGGGAGACACGTTCGATGTAGACGGGGGCCTTCAGGGTGTCGAGGAGCTCGCAGATGTGGATCGGGTAGCCGGAGTCACGAGGGTCTCTCCCAGCAGGGGTCGTCGCCGTCACCTCGCCCACCAACGTCGTCGGAGCCATCTGGCCTCCAGTCATCCCGTAGACGGTGTTGTTGACGAAGAAGACCGCGATCTTCTCGCCCCGGTTTGCGGCCTGGACCGTCTCGTTAAGGCCGATGGATGCGAGGTCGCCGTCCCCCTGGTAGGAGACTAGGATGGCGTCGTCCTCGGCCCGAGATATACCGGTGGCGATGGCCGGAGCCCTTCCGTGGGCCGTCTGGACGTGGCCGCAGTCGAGGTAGTAGTAGGCGAAGACCGAGCAGCCCACCGGGCTCATCAAGACGCACCGGTCCTGGATGCCGAGGTCCGCCATGGTGTCGGCTATCATCTTGTGCAAAATCCCGTGGCCGCAGCCCGGACAGTAGTGGGTGGCCGTGGGGGCGGAGCCTCCTTTCCTCTCAAAGATGCTGTAAAATCCCGCAGGTCCTATGATCTTCTCCTTTGCTGCCATTCTAGGCCACCTCCCTTATCATCTCGAGTATCTGATCGCGACCGATGAGATTTCCTCCATACCGTGAGACGAGGGCGACGTCTTTGCATCCCGTGGCGAGCCTTATGTCCTCTCTCATCTGGCCGGCGCTCATCTCGACGGAGATGAAGCTGCATCCCCTGTCCGCCAGGGCCAAGAGCGCCTCCGACGGGAAGGGGAAGAGGGATATCGGCCTGAAGAGGCCCGTCCTCGTGCCTTCCTTTCGGGCGGCGTCCACCGCGGACTTTGCGATCCTGCTGCTGATCCCGTAGGAGACGAGGATCACGTCGGCGTCATCGCACCTGTACTCCTCGAACTCGACCTCGTTCTCTCTTATCCGATCGTACTTCGCCTGGAGCTTGAAGTTGTGCTCCTCCATCTCTCTGAAGTCGAGGTCGATGGAGGTGACCAGGTTTCCTCTCGTCTTCCGGTTGCCGCAGACGGCCCAGGACGAATCGATCTTGGGCTCGATCGCCGTTTCTGGAAAGTTCAAGGGCTCGATCATGTGGCCGAGAACCCCGTCGGCGAGGATCACAGCCGGGTTTCTGTACTTGAAGGCGAGGTCGAAGCCCTTGATGGTGAAGTCGCACATCTCCTGGACGGAGTTTGGTGCCAGGACTATGTTCTTGTAGCTTCCGTGACCGCCGCCCTTGACAGCCTGGTTGTAGTCGGACTGCTCTGGGCCGATGTTTCCGAGGCCAGGCCCTGCTCTCGCTATGTCCACGATGACGCAGGGAAGCTCCGCCCCGGCGATGTAGGATATCCCCTCCTGCTTCAGGCTCATGCCGGGACCCGAAGAGGCTGCCAGAACCCGATGGCCCGCGGCCGCCGCCCCGTAAACCATGTTTATGGCCGCCTCCTCCGACTCCGCCTGGACGAACTTTCGTCCCACCTTCGGGAAGCGCTTCGAGGCCTCGTGAAGTATCTCGCTCGCCGGGGTTATGGGGTAGCCGAAGAAGCAGTCGCAACCGGCGTACATCGCCCCCACGATCACGGCAGTGTTTCCATCAACTAGCTGAGCTGGCATATTTCATTCCTCCTCGATCTTCTCCTTAGATGATATGTGAACCTCGATGGCGAAGGGCTCGGGACATGTGTAATAACAATTGCCGCAGCCGATGCACCCCTCCCCCGAATAGATGGCAAAATGATAGCCTCGGGCGTTAAGCTCCTCCCCGAGCGCGAGAACGTTGGCGGGACAGGCGACGATGCACCTCTCGCAGGCCTTGCACTCGATGGCGTTGATGACCGGATAGGGCTTGTCCTTCTCCCGGATCTCGACCCTTCTTATCTTGCCGCTGATCGTCTTTGGAAGCTCGTCGGCGAACTCGACGATCCTCGGATACTTGTAGGGGGCGGTGATATTCTTGACGTGGTTTTGAAGCTCAACCTTCAGCTCTTCTGTGGGCGCATATCCCTTCGTCAGAACCACCGTCGCCTTCACCACCTGTCCTCTCAGCTTGTCCGGAACCCCGGTGATGGCGCACTCCAGGACTGCGGGATGGGTGAGAAGGGCGCTCTCCACCTCGAAGGGGCCGACCCGATATCCTGAGCTCTTTATGATGTCGTCGGCTCTACCGACGAACCAGAAGTATCCGTCCTCGTCAACCCAGGCGGTGTCCCCAGTGTGATAGTAGTCGTCGTGCCAGGTGTTCCTCATCTTCTCGGGGTCGAGGTGATAGTCGACGAAGAGGCCGATGGGCCGCCCTTTGTCGGTCTTGATCACGATCTCCCCCTCCTCGCCGACCTCGCAGACCTTGTCGTTCTTGTCCACCAGGACCATCTCGTACCCCGGCGAGGGCTTGCCCATGGACCCGGGCTTCGGGTCCATCCAGGGGTAGTTGGCGATGGCGACGACCGTCTCGGTCTGCCCGAACCCCTCCATCAGCCTAAGGCCCGTAGCCTCCAGGAACCGATCATAAATCGTCGGGTTGAGAGGCTCGCCGGCGGTGACGGCGTACTTGAGGGTCGAGAAGTCGTACCTGGACATGTCCTCCTTTATCATGAACCGATAGATGGTGGGAGGAGCACAGAAGGTGGTGACGCCGTACTTCGACGCCATCTCCATCATCCTTGCGGCGTCGAACCTATCATAGTCATAGACGAAGACCGCAGAGCCCACGATCCACTGGCCGTAGAGCTTCCCCCAGACGGCCTTACCCCAGCCAGTGTCGGCGACGGTGTAATGGAGGCCGTCGTCCTCGGCGTTCTGCCAGTACTTGGCGGTCAGGATGTGGCCGAGGGCGTAGGTCTGGTCGTGGTTCACCATCTTGGGGTTTCCGGTGGTGCCGGAGGTGAAGTAGGCGAGGAGAACGTCCGAGTTCTTCGTCGCTCCGTCGCCCGACGGCCTCTCGAAGTTCGCTGATGCGGCCACAAGCTCATCATTCAAGTTGAGCCAGCCGTCCCTTTTGCCGTTCCCCACGAAGGCCTTCAAAACCCGGCAGTCGCCGAGCTCCTCGCAGGCACCGTCCACCTCCTCGGGGACGCCCTCGTCCTCGATGGTGACGATCATCTTGAGGTCGGCCCTCCTTATCCGGTAGACGATGTCCTTTTTCTTGAGCATGTGAGTTGCAGGGATGGCCACTGCCCCGATCTTGTGAAGGCCGATCATAGAGATCCAGAACTCGTATCTGCTCTTGAGAGATAGCATCACGGCCTCGCCCTTTTTTATCCCGCAACCGGAAAAGAAGTTTGCCGCCTTGTCGCTTTGAAGCTTCATCTCCCCGAAGGTGATGATCTTCTCCTCGCCTAGGTCGTTGCACCAGACGAGGGCGATTTTATCAGGGTCGTCTTTCGCATAGACGTCCACCACGTCGAAGGCGAAGTTGAAGTTCTCGGGCACCGTTATCTTGAAGTTCTCTTTGAAATCCTCGTAAGATTCGAAATCCGTCCTTGAGACGAACCTATCCAGTAAAGACGACATTTTAAGATCCTCTCTCTGCTGTTACATCACCACGACGAGCATCTTTGCTGGCTTGTCGTTTTGGGCCTCCATAGCATGCCTATATGACGAATCGAAGAATATCGAGTCGCCCTCGTTCAGGACGATCTCATGATCGTGAATGGAAAATTTGAGGGATCCTTCCAAGACGTAATCGAACTCCTGGCCGGGATGGCTGTAAGCCGAGGGCTTCTCCTTTCTCGGCTCAATGGTGACGATGAAGAACTCCGCCTTCTTGTGGAGGAACTTTCCCGCCAGGTTCTGATATTTGTACTGACTCCGCCGCTCCACCTCGACCCCCTCGCCCTTCCTGGTCACCGTGAATATCCGCATCCTCGGCTCTTCGCCGGTGAGAAGGAGGTTCATGTCGACGTCGAGCCTCTGCCCGATCTCGATGAGCTTGCTCGCCGGAATCTCCGTCTTCCCCTCCTCGTAGGAGGAATAGGTCTCCAGGGGCACCTTAAGATGCTCCGCCATCTCCTCGGCCGTCACCTTGGACAGCTCCCGCATCTCGCGAACCCGGGATGCGATCTCCTCAATCGTCTCCGCCATGCCGATTCACCACCAGAACCTCGATATACCTATGATATATAGCCTCTACCACTCGGCGAGGGCGGGACCTCCGATAACAATGCGGCGATAAAAATCGATCCGGATTTCGGCGCCCTTTTGAGAGAGGCAACGAGCCGGACCTCAACCTATTAATAAACCCCTGCCCTTGATTAAGCCAGGATGAAGCCTTTCGAGTATCTGGAACATACCGCCGACGTGAAGTTTCAAGCCCATGGCCGAAGCCTGGAGGAGGCCTTCGAGAACGCCGCTCTTGCGATGCTCGCCGCCATGGTAGATCCCTCCACCGTCAGGCTTGAGAAGACCTGGCCCGTCGAGATCGAGGCGGAGAGCCTGGAGAGCCTCTTATACGAGTGGCTCTCGGAGGTTCTATACCTCTTCGAGGTGGAGCTGGCCGTCTTCTCGAAGTTCGAGGTCGCGCTCGAAAGGTGCGAGGTGGGCTGGCGGCTCTCAGGCCGGATCGGGGGGGAGAGGGTGGACCCCAAAAGGCACTTCTTCGAGACGGAGGTGAAGGCGGTCACCCTCCACCAGTTCGAGATCAAAAAAGAAGAAGGCGAGGAAGGGGGAGAGGAGATCTGGACCGCTCAGGTGGTTTTAGACGTTTGAGGTGATCCCATGCTGAACAAGGTTGATGATTACGTCTTTGAGGTGCCGATGGGCCACCAGAAGGGTATGCGCGTCCCGGGAAGGATCTTCATCTCCGAGAAGCTCCTGGAGCAGGTCGAGCCAGGAACCATCGACCAGGTGGCAAACGTCGCCACCCTCCCCGGCATAGTGAACTACTCGATGGCGATGCCCGACGCCCATCTAGGCTACGGATTTCCCATCGGGGGCGTCGCGGCCTTCCGGGAGGACGGGGGGGTGATAAGCCCCGGTGGCGTCGGGTTTGACATAAACTGCGGCGTGCGGATGCTCAGAACCGACCTTGTGGCGAAAGATGTGACGCCGATGATATCAAACCTAGTCGAGGACCTCTTTCACGACGTCCCCTCCGGGGTCGGGGCCAAGGGGAGGCTCCGGGTCTCAGAGCACGAGCTCGACGAGGCCTTCACCCGAGGAGCGGCCTGGGCGGTGGAGGCGGGCTTCGGCGTTCCGGCGGACCTCGAGCACTGCGAGGAGAATGGCCAGCTTGCGGGCGCAAAGACCGAGCACGTCAGCCTCAAGGCGAGGAAGAGGGGAAGGCCCCAGCTGGGGACCCTGGGAAGCGGAAACCACTTCCTGGAGATCCAGAGGGTCGACAAGATCTTCGATGAGGAGCTCGCCAAGAAGTTCGGCCTCTTCGAGGGGCAGGTCACCGTCATGATTCACTGCGGATCGAGGGGGGCGGGCCACCAGATCTGTACAGATCATCTGCAGGTTCTGAGCAAGGCGGTCCGAAAGTACGGGATAGAGCTTCCCGATAAACAGCTCGCCTGCGCGCCTCTGGGGACGCCGGAGGCCGATAACTACTTCGGGGCGATGGCGGCGGCCGCGAACTACGCCTGGGCCAACCGCCAGATCATCTCGCATTGGACGAGGGAGGTCTTCGAGAGGTACTTTGCCGACGCCAAACTCGACCTCGTCTACGACGTCGCCCACAACGTTGCAAAGATCGAGGAGCACTCCGTCGACGGCTCAAAGGAGAGGCTCTACGTCCATCGGAAGGGGGCGACGAGGGCCTTCGGCCCAGGGAGGCCCGAGATCCCTGACGCGTACAGGGACGTCGGCCAGCCGGTCATCATACCCGGGTCCATGGGCACACCATCTTACGTCCTCTGCGGAAGCGAGGGGGCGATGAGGCTCACCTTCGGGAGCGCCTGCCACGGGGCCGGCAGGATCATGTCCAGGACCCAGGCGAAGAAGACCTACGCCGGGACCGAGGTGAAAGACTCTCTCACCAGGCGCGGGATCAAGGTGATGGCGACCCACCCGAAGATGCTGGCCGAGGAGGCTCCCGAGGTCTACAAGCCGAGCGACGAGGTCGTCGACGTCGTCCACAACCTGGACATAGCGAGGAAGGTGGCGAGGGTCGTACCCCTGGGAGTCTCCAAAGGATGAGGCTCCGGGTCGTCCTGGTGGAGCCGATCTACGAGGGGAACGTCGGCTCCGTGGCGAGGGCGATGAAGAACTTCGGCTTTTCCGACCTCGTCCTCGTCCGCCCCTGCGAGATCGAGGACTTCGGCCTCGCCATGGCATCTCACGCGAGGGACCTGATCGAGGGGGCGAAGGTCGTCGAGAGCCTCGGAGAGGCGGTGGCGGGCGCAAATCTGGTCGTCGGGACCACGGGGGTCAGGGGCCTATCCACCGACCGCCACCTGAGGATCCCGAGCCTTTCCCCAAAGGAATTGGCCGAGAGGCTCGACGGGACGAAGGGAGAGGTGGCGCTCCTTTTGGGGAGGGAGGATGACGGCCTCTCCCGCGATGAACTTTTGGCCTGCGGCATCGTCGTCACAATACCCACCAGCGGAGAGTATCCGATAATGAACCTCTCCCACGCCGCCACGGTCCTATTTTACGAGCTATCCCAGGTGGAGCCCGGCGAGGTGGAGCTGGCCAGGCCCGAGAACGTCGCCCGTCTCCTCGACCACTTCCGGGCCGCCCTGACGGAGTCGGAGTACCACCAGCACAAGCTCGAAAAGACGATGCTGATGCTGAAAAGGATCTTCGGGAGGGCGAGGCTCACCGATCGGGAGGTACAGACCCTCCGCGGCGTCGTTCGAAACCTCCGGTGGGGCGCGGAGCACCGGGGCGGCGAGTTTGAGGAGGATGGCCGGGTCCGGGAAGAAGGTGAGGCTGAGGACGAGAGCGAAGGGCTGCCGGAAGGAAAAAGTAAGGTTTGATGGGCCAACGTATTCGGCCCCTTCAAGCTGAGGTCTCGGATCTACAATTCGAGATCAGGCGTTGACTACGTATGTCCCTGCGATCTTGTCGTGCCACCCCTGCTTCTTCTTGTCAATCAGGATCCAGACGTACCCCAGGAGGATCACAACGGCGGAGATGATCATCCCAATCCACCGCAGGAAGCCCTTGCCATATCCGATGGGATAAGTCCCGTCGGTCCCGATCAGCTTTATCTTCATCGCCATCATCCCTGGGGTCTGGCCGTTTCCGAAGAAGTACGTGTAGTAGACCACTGAGACCAGCCCGCCCAAAAAGAGGATGATGCTCCCAACCGTCCCTCCGATGCCCGCGGAAACGTAGTTTAGGATCGAGCCGATCGCGCCGACGATGAGGCCGTCAATCAGGTACGAAATCAGCCTTGATCCAACGCCCGCCAGATCCAGGATCATCTCCTCTCTCTCCACGACGATTTCTGCTTCCATCTTCTCATCCCTCGAAGAAAGTTCTACGATAATTGGTTACAAAAACTTATATAAATAATTTTTCTTATTTTTGTCGACATCCCGAAAGTATGGGCGGGTTTCACGCTGGTTTCATACTATAACTCAATATGATCAAAAATACGGTCATGGAAATCTCCGACGATCGAAAGCTCTGCTGCGGTTTCAGAGAAAAATGGGAAGTATGGGACCTCAGAGGGACATTTTGAGGCAGTCCTCATCGGAGGAGGACCGTCCTGGCCATTTCTGGGATCGTTCAAGCTTTGACGACGTAAGTTCCGGCGATCTTGTCGTGCCACCCCTGCCGCTTCTTGTCGATCAGGATCCAGATGTAGCCCAACAACAATACAAGCCCCGAGATCTCCATCCCGACCCATCTGAAGAAGCCTTTTTTATAGCCGACCGGCTCGACCCCGTCGGTCCTGACCAGCTTAATCTCCACAAGCTTCATCCCCGGAGTCTGCCCCTTCCCGAAGAAGTAGGTGAAGTATCCTATCCCGATCGCAGCCGTAAGGATGTAAACCGCGGTAAAGGCCGTCGAGAAGTCGCCCCCGGCAACCGCCTCCTCTTCGATCGAGACTCCGAAAAGAAAGATCAGGGCGACGTAGAAGATGCTCAAGACGACGACGTCCACCAGATAAGACGCCAGCCTCTGGCCGACGCCGGCGAGGTTCAAATCCGCTTTATCCGCTTGGGAAACTGCTTCGTCCATTTTGCAACCACCAGCAAAAGGCTTTGTGGGCCCGCTGATATAAATATTTATCACAAATAGTATTTAATGAAAATTAAAAGAGATCGGAGATGCCGATCAGGATTAGGGGAAGTAGCAGGAAGAAAAAGATGAGGAGGGGCCCTGAGAGATCAGACCTCCCAGGCCGCGATCACCTTCTCGATGTTCACGTAGTCTCTCCTTCCTTCATGCTCCAGGACCAGGACGCCGTCGGCGGAGCCCACGACCTTGCCGCGGAGCCGCTGGCTTCCGTTCCCGCCGAAGTAGACCTCGATCTCCTTGTTCCACAGATGCTCTGATACGAATTTGTCCATCATGGAATCCTCACCTCAAAGAAGCTCTTTGGCAATAATAAGGCTTTAAACTAGATATAATTTGTGGCTAATCCCATAAATCGGCCCAAAATCAGAAAAAACAAACCAAAATTTAAATCAACTTGATTAAATGATTTTAACTCGGATCAACTGAGGTTGATGATCTGAAAATCTTTCCCCAAGTCAAATCAACTTTAAATGCAGAAACGAAGGCGAAAAAAGAAGAGATGCCCATCCTTTGGGCATCTCGCTCCCGAAGCAGATCTTTTCCAGGCCTGCGTTGTCTACTGACCGTACCGCAGCTCGACCGGAGAGGCCATCCAGACACGGATCTGATAGCTTCCGGGACCGTCTCCCTCCGTCCCCGTGGCCTTGAGGGTCCAGCTCCCCGGCAGGGGGGCGACGACCGTCAATATGCCCGAGGAGGTCTCTTCGACCTCGATCCCGCCGGGGTTCTGAAGGCTGAGCTCCAGGTCGCCACCCTGGCGGGTGGCGCGGATGAATAGCATATCGACATCCTCGGGAACCAGTATCGTGTGGCCAATCACATCTCCTCTGGCGATCTCGCCCTCAAAAAGGAGGGGCGATGGGGTTGAGGGAAGGCCGACGGGCGCCAGGGTCACCTGTGCCAGGAAGAGGCCGCTCTCTTTTAGGCTCGAACCCAGGACCCCCAGGGTCCAGACCCCGGCCATGGGGTTTGTGACGGTCTTCGATCGAATCTGATCGGGAGTGGGCGCGGTGGCGGTCCAGATCTGCTTCATCTCGGGGCTTTGGAGGATGACCTTCAGATCGTCGTTGCTGAGAGACCTGAAGTCGATCGTGAGGCTGGAGCTATCTTCGGGAACGTTGATGGCGTACTCCCTGCCGTCGTCCTCATCGCCGACCCAGCCGATGAGAAGATCGCTTAAAACCCCGGAGCCGCTGGAGACGGGGAGGGGTCCATCGAGGATCTCGACCCAGCCGGAGTATCGGCCGCTCGACTTCACCCCAGACCCAAAAACCTCAATCGTCCACAATCCGGGCATCGGAAACTCGACCCTCGTGGATATGGGCTGGTCGGGGGTGTGGGACGTGGCGATCCAGACCTCTTCGCCGATGGGGCTTGTGAGGCTGGCCTTCAGGTCGTCTTCGGTGAGGGTGGCTAATCCCAGGGCCAAAAATCCCGCGCCCTCGGGGACCTCGAAGCTGTAAGTGCATATCTCGCCATCCGCCACCTGGCCCGAATAGTCGCCTCCGGACCCTAGGTCAATCGGCTCCTGGCCGGCGGGCCGCTTCTCGATGCCGGAAAGCTCGGTCCAGACGATCTCAAACCTTCCGCTCTCCTTGACGCCGGAGCCCAAGACCTCAACGATCCAGGTGCCGGGCATCGGATAGTCCACCGTCTCCGACCTCACCTCGTCGGGCCGGTGGGAGGTGGTGGTCCAGACCTCCCGTCCCGCGGGGCTTGATAGGGTGATCTTCAGGTCGTCCTCGGAGAGGGTCTTGAAGTCGAGAGATAGGCTGCCGACGTTCTCTCCCACCTCGATCTCGGCAAATTCGATCTCGCCCTTTTTGACGGCCTTGGTGATCGTCCCGGAGGACTCGCCCGACGCGGCCATCGCGAGCCCGACGTAGCGGTTCGAGGTTTCGCCCTGGCCTGTAACCCTCAGGGTCCACGATCCTGCAGCGGGCCGGGGGGACATGAGGGCGATGTAGTCGTTCTCACCCTCCTCGACGAGGGCGCCTTGGGGATCTTCAAGCTCGAAGGCGAGCGGCTCCCCGCTGACGCTCAGGACCTCGATGAAGAGCTCGGCGGCGTTCTCGGGAACGAGGATCTCGTGGTATCTGCTCTCGCCCTTGGGGACGTAGCCGTCGAAACGGTCTTCGACGAACGACGCAGGATCGGCGTATCCGTAGGTGAGGGCTGAGGCTGAGGCTGATGTCAGCAAAATGGCTAAAAGGGGAAAAAAGAGGGAATCTCTCATGGAAGGATAAATGGGCGGAGCGAAAATAAAGATTTTGTCGTCTTGACGGACGGAAAGGAGACTAAGATCGGCTTTGCTCCTCTCCTTCCGGATCGCATGAGACCCGCGGCCTTCCCGAGCCCGAGAAGGTCCCTGAATCCTTCCAATCCACCCTCTTCCCCCTCTTTATCGCGTCCTCCACCGCCTCTCTTATGATGTAGCCCGCCTTGTGGAGGATGGTGTCCTTCAATTCTGGGTCCTGGTCCATGCTGGCGGTGCAGGGGTAGGCGTGGTGGGCCTCGGAGATCCTCTCCCGGAGGTCCGGCTGATCGGTCTCAAGCCCCGTCATCCTCTTCGCGACGTACCAGGTGGAGCCGCAGGGGGCGGACCTGACGACGTTGGCGGCGAGGATCGTTTCCCTCCCCTCCCGGCTCTTCTGGGCCAGGATATCGATTTTTGGCTCGCCGAAGTGGGCCTTCTCCATGAAGGCCGATATGTTCGGCATATCGGGGTCGGGCCGGAGGGCGCAGAAGGGCTTGGCGAAGGCGGCCTCAAGGCCGAGCTTTTTGGCCTCCTCCGCCAGCTGGGTCCGCAGGCCCAGGGGAAGCTCCTGCGGCCGCTCGGACCCGCCGATGATCCCCTTGTATCCTTTATCCTTGAGGGCGGGGAGGAGGCCGAAGATTATGTCGGGGTGGACGTTGACGACGATGGCGATATCGGCCTCGGGTATGTCCGCAGGGATGTAGGGGCCGACGTCGTCGATGAAGTCGTCGAGGGTCTCGGGGTCGGGCATCTCGATGACGGAGACGATCTCCTCGGCCATGCTGTACTTTCCCGACTTGCAGAGGGTGCAGGCGTCGCCGCAGGATATGCAGAAGCCTGAGAAGTTGATCAGGTTCCCGATGAGGGTTCTTCCGAACTCGCCGTTGTAGAATACCGCGACCTTCATAATTTCCCCTTTTTGTCGGCCATCTTATCTATCCTTTGTTCTCCACTCTCCCCGGCTCGGAGCCCGCAATCCCGGCCAACAGCTCTCCCAGCCCCGGGACCTCGTCGGCGAGCTCTTTGACGGACACAGCCTCGCCCTCGGCGCTGAGGGCCACGGCCCCCCGGGGACCGAGGGCCACCACCGCCTTTGGCATCTTTCTCGCGGCGAAGGCCGCCCTCTCGCCCTGAACCATCGAGAATGAGAATACCTCTGCCACAGGTATGAGGGTAATCTCCCCCACTGTAAGGGGATCGTCTGCTTGGAGCCACCTTCGATTCATCCGATCACCATTTATCTATAGGTGCGTTTTTGTACAAAAATGGTGAGGGTGCGAGGATGGGAAACGATCTAGGCGGCATAGAGCCCCGGCTTCTCTGGGGACATTTCAACGAGATCAGGAAGATTCCCCGGTGCTCCAAGCACGAGGAAAGGGCGGCGGAGTACGTCGTCTCCGCGGCAAGGCGGCTCTGGCTCGACTGCAAAGTGGACGGCGCCGGAAACGTCGTGGTGAGAAAGGGCGCGACCCCCGGGAAGGAGGGCTCACCGACCGTCCTTCTCCAGTCCCACCTGGACATGGTCTGCGAGAAGAACAAGGACATCGACCACGACTTCTCAAAAGACCCCATCGAGGTCGTGGTCGAGGATGGCTGGGTCTTGGCGAGGGGCACCACCCTGGGCGCCGACAACGGGATCGGGGTTGCTGCAGCTCTCGCCGTCCTGGAGGACCCCGAGGCGGTCCACGGCCCTCTGGAGCTTCTCTTCACCGTTGACGAGGAGGACGGGATGTCCGGGGCGAGGGGGCTCCGGGAAGATGAGGCTGGGGCGAAGATGCTGATCAACCTAGACACCGACGACCCTCACTCCGTCTACGTGGGGTGCGCCGGCGGCGAGAACTCTCACCTCCGCCTCCCGATCCGATGGGTCCGTCCTGATCAGGGCGGGGCGGCGGCCTTCGAGGTCGTCCTCAAGGGCCTGGCGGGAGGCCACTCCGGGGTCGACATCCACCTTGAGAGGGGAAACGCCATCAAGCTTCTGGGATTTCTCCTCTGGGAGGCGGGGGAGAGGGTTCCCTTCAGCCTCGCATCCATCAGGGGCGGAGACAAGCACAACGCCATACCCCGAGAGGCGGAGGCTCACGTCGTCTTGCCCCGGGAACGGGCGGAGGAGTTTCGGTCTCTGGTGGAGGCGGGAGGCCACGCCCTCCGGGAGGAGTACGGGAAAGTGGACCCGGACCTCACCGTCGAGATATCGCCCCTGGAGGTTCCCGAGAGGGCAGCGTCCCTGGAGGACTCAAAAAGGGCCATCAGCCTCATCAGGGCCCTTCCGAACGGGATCATCCGGTGGAGCCCTGAGATCCCAGGCCTCGTTGAGACCTCGACGAACCTATCGGTCGTCTTCACCGAGGAGGACCAGATCTTCTTCCAGCTGGCATCCCGGTCGTCGTCGAGGGTCGGCCTCAAGACGACGACGGGAAGGATCAGGGCCGTGGCGAGGCTTGCGGGAGCGAAGATCGAGAGGGGGGACAGGTATCCGGGAAGGCGTCCGAAGCTCGATTCAAAGCTCCTCGCAGCGTGCAAGGCGGCCCACGAAGACCTCTTCGGCCAAGAGCCGATGGTCAAGTCGATTCACGCAGGCCTTGAGATGGGGATCATCGGGGAGAAGTATCCGGATATGGAGATGGTCTCTTTGGGAACGTCGATCGAGCACCCTCACTCTCCGGACGAGAGGGTGAAGATCTCGGCGGTGGAGGAGTTCTATCGATTCCTCCTGGCGGCGCTGGAGAAGGTCTCGGAGATGGAATAGCTCACGAAGAAAAGTACGAGAGTTTTGGTTTATATGGGCGGGCGGCGCAGAAAATTTGGGGCAGCTGCAAACGGAGGTATCGGAGACGAGGCGCCATCTTTCAGTTATTCGAATCCATTGTGGGTTTCGCTGCTCCCAGCGTCGGCCTCCTCCAGGCACATAAGGGCGACCTCAAAAGAACGATAGATCAAATCGAAGAGCGTGTTGCCTTGTCTCCCGAGACAAGAAAACCCGTATACGAGCAAAAAAAACGGCCATGATTATGCGCTTTTCTCAGATCTTCTAGCCAGATATCGGCTTGGATCTCTGAGACGTAACCCATTTGCTCTGCCCTATGGGCATTATTGATAAGATCGAAGACCTTAACGGCCAGATCGAGGTCATCGGTTGTGAAAGTTTCCGGCCTAATTTGTATATTTTCAAGCCGTTCCTCCCGGAAAAAGCCAGGGAGCTGGCGACCGATCACGCCGCTCGGGAAGGTATCTCCAAAAAGCTGGGCCATGGCGCGGCTAACCTCTCTTTGACCCCCATTGATGATGAACGTTCCCCAATCAGGCTCGTATACCACCAATCTGCCCCTCTCCCTGACTACCCGGACCATCTCTGAGAACGCTTTTCTCGGATCGGCTATATGTTGCAAGACCCGGTCGGCTCTTGCTCCATCGAAGGCGCTGCCACGAAAGGGAAGCCTGCAGGCATCTCCAAGGCAGTAAAAGACCAACCCCTCTTTTTCGGAGGCTTTGGATGCAGTTTCGATCATTTTCCTGCTGGAGTCTATGGCTACCACATAGCCTCGGCCCCCGATCATCTCGGCCATCGTTGACGCATCCCCACCCAGGCCGCAGCCTACCTCAAGAATTCTTGAGGATTTTGTCGTATTCAGGAGCTGGAAGCTATTCTTCTTGCAGTCCTGAAAGTAAGGTAAGGAGCATAGAGTCCGCAAGCACGAAAAAAATACGTCGGGATTTTGGGAACCGTCGACTTTCGAAAAGCCGCTCGAAAGGTAGTCCATGGACGGCGATTTGAGGGCGATTGTAAAAAAAGATAATGCCACTTCGATTGTGCCGATTTTATCGGAGTTCGTCTCAGATTCGGGGCTCAGGCTAAGGTTCAGGCCGTGGCCTCCTCGTCGATCTTGATCACCTCTTCTGTCAGCCCGCGAAGCTCGTGGACGAGGCCGTCGATCTGCCAGCTCGCCATCGATCCTGACGCTGAGGATGCCAATTTTCCGCAGATCTATCGCCTTCGCCACCCCCACCCACCCCAGACGGCGGGGCACTCCGACGGCGCTGTCCAAGACAGCGCCGCCCTCGTCCCCTCGCCCTCGGGTTTCACGACGCCTTCCTGGCAGGGGCGGGGTTCTCCGTTCTGGCGGCGATACTCTCAGCGGTGGCGAAGGACGCGGGATGAGCGAGCGAGGCGGCAAGTGTCCGGCGAATTTTATTCGTAGAATAGTATATATCCAGGCGGCGTAGAAAATTTGGGGCAGCTGCAAAGTGATCGGAGACAAATCGCCATTTTTCAGTATTCGAATCCATTGTGGGTTTCGATGCGCCCGGCGTCGGCCTCCTCCAGGCACATAAGGGCGACCACCCTTATGCTCTTCAGCGCCTCGTCTACAGTCTCGCCGTAAGAATGACAGCCTTTGAATTGCGGGCAGCTCGCTATGTAATACCCGTCCTAGTCCATCTCCATTGGTCATCGGTTAAGGGTATTTTGCCAGTTTTCTACGCCTAACATTATTATTTTAAGTATTAAATTATAATTATATGTGCATTCCGTTGTGAAAATCGATGTAGTAAATGCCTCGTGTGCGTTTTCCAGACCTAAAGGTAGACCAGTTATATTACATAATCCTAAAACTGTTATTCCGAAAAACCAGATAACGGGGCTCTATTCAATGCTGCTTTTTGGCTTAACCGATGACCAATGCGTCCATCTTGATGATTATGGGCAGGTGCGACATTTCGACTTCCACCGACATCAATCAGATATCATAGCTCTCCACATTGAAGACGCTTTTTCCGAAGTTTTCCGGCTTATGACCGCCCTAAAGCTCAACCCCCTTTATCAGGATGTGATTTCTCAAAACGCTCTCGGCGAACCTGTCGCCCTCGTTTTTCATAGCCTACCACCTGAAAATATATATTCGGATAGATATCCTCTAAGAAAAGTATATATGTTACAAGATACGACATAAAGTCGACTTGAAATGTATCGTATTCTGATTCTCTGGCTAACCATATTAATTACAATAGGCGCATCTCCCGCGTCTTGTGAAGGAGCAGCATACGCCTTCGGGGAAGCTGGTGTACGTGAGTTGGACCAATTTTCGCTGTCTGAATGCAACGGCTCAGAGGTCGTCACATTCACTACATCCAGTATATCAGGCGATAAATACAACCGAATCGCTTGTCCAGGAAGATCCTTGGATTCGATAAAGTATGAAATCTGCAAGAGGATAGATGTTGGAAACGACAAGGTCATTGATGAAGCAGCTTATCTGGCACAAAGATTTCCAGGAGATCGTTCAGTAGAACAGGTTTGTTCGATCTACGATTATCTTAAAAATAACTGGAATTACACTGGGGATCCTAGATGTGAGGAATATTATCGTTATGCTAATCAGACTCTTAGGCTTGGAGAACGGATCAACCGCGCTGGTGCAGGGGATTGTGACGATTTTGCAATCCTAATGTCGGCCCTAATCGAGAACATCGGTGGAACCACCAGGATAAATCTCGCATACGGCGGGGCTGAAGGGCATGCCTATACCGAAGTTTACCTGGGCGATCTGGACGATGAAGACGATAAGGTAAAAAGGACGATCAGCTGGTTGAGGAAGGAATACAACGTAGCTGAAATCAATGTACATTCGGGCAATATACATGGGGACGATAAAGAGGTTTGGCTCAACCTCGATTGGTGGGCAGACCATCCTGGAGGTCCTTTCTATGAGGCAGCCAATCACGTACCGATCCTTACTAGACCGGATATTCCAAAGGTTCCGTTAACCCCCCCAAACGAACCACCCTCGGCAATTATCTCTTACGAGCCTGAAGAACCGAATGCAAGAGACACTATAAACTTCAATGCATCTCAAAGCTATGACCCCTACGGAAAGATCGTGGAGTACGAATGGGATTTTGAAGATGGTAATACGGTAAGAGGCGCTGCTGTAAATTATTCTTATTCGAAGGGCGGCACATTCACCGTGAAGCTAAAAGTGACCGACGACGAGGGTAAAACCAACATCGACACCGACTTGATCGATGTAAACGAACCACCGGTCGCCCAGTTCAAGTATTCAATCCGGGATATGGAATCGGGATATCTGATAACCTTCGACGCTTCGAAAAGCAAAGATGAAGAGGATGGGGACATCGCCTACTACATGTGGAACTTCGGCGATGGACAGAAAACCGGAGAAATCCCTGACCAGAGCGTCGCGCCTCATTTTTATCCCAACAGCGGCACCTTTAACGTGAGTCTGACCGTTAAAGACAAAAAGGGAGCTACGGGCTTCAAGTTGATTCCGATCAAAATCAATTCGCGGCCAATTGCCATATTCTCCATCGATATAAGTGAACCGAACATTGGCGACGACATCGCCTTTGACGCATCCCAAAGTAGAGATGACGACGGGAAAGTGGTGGAATACAAATGGGATTTCGGTGACGGTGAGACCGCAAAAGGCCGCTACGTGATACATGATTATTCAACAGGGGGCGCTTTCATCGCAAAGCTGGAGATCAAAGACGACGACAACGCAACGAACAGCACCGACCGTGAGATCAGAGTAAACAAACCCCCCACAGCGTCCTTCGACTACTATCCCGCCAATCCCAGTGTGGATGGGATAGTAACCTTTAACGCATCCCAAAGCAAAGACGCAGACGGCAGGATAGTCGATTACGAGTGGGACTTCGGAGAGGGTGGGCGCAAGCTGGGGCATATGTGTGTAGATTACAAATACATTAAGAGTGATACCTATATCGTAATTCTGACTGTAACAGACGATAAAGGCATAAAAAACTCATCCTCTAAAAAGGTGGCAGTCGCAGAAAAAATGTCATCGGTTATCGAAGACACCGAAGCCGAGACGCCGGTAAGCGCCCGAGAACGGGCTAAGGTGGTGGCCGAGTCAAAGCAACCTGCCATCCAAACGTGGATACGAGCCTTCGGAGGTGCTGGTAAAGATGTAGGATATTCCGTACAGCAGACGAGCGATGGTGGCTACATCATAACAGGTTGGACCCTTGGTACTTTCGGCGGGGACGACGTTTGGCTGATCAAGACCGACTCCTATGGAAACAAGGTATGGGACAGAACCTTCGGAGGTGCTGGTCAAGATGAGGGATATTCGGTGCAGCAGACGAGCGATGGCGGCTACATCATAACAGGCTACACTCTTGGTACTTTCGGCGGGGACGACGTTTGGTTGATCAAGACCGACTCCTATGGAAACAAGGTATGGGACAGAATCTTCGGAGGTGC
>ERZ795048.862-NODE-862-length-29989-cov-9.612982_pt1 | contig 29989 bp, 36 predicted proteins | sample MGYA00375132_ERZ795048 | MGnify/ENA primary metagenome ERZ795048 (study PRJEB30177, sample SAMN05720225) | activated sludge metagenome | isolation source: Anaerobic digester | place: Hong Kong | collected 2014-12-17 ... | reverse complement strand
GTTCTGTTGCTTGTCTGTTGCTTGTCTGTTTTTACACAAGTGCTTAACACTTTTATCTATTGACATTTATATAAAAATATGTTATAGTATAATTAGGGAAAAAGACAGAAAGAGAGTTAAGGGGTGTTATTTTTTCAGGTACCTGAACTCATATAACGCAAAACCTCTTAGCTTTTATATTCAAAACCTTACATTCAGCGCTTTATCGGATTAAGCGAAGGTGTAGGGTTTTTCTTTTTTCTGATAAAAAGCTGACAAGGTACTTCGCTGATTTAGGACAGCGGAAGCCGTTTTTACCTCCTTTTCTTTATGCAGGGGAGTTTGTGCTTTCTCCCCTGCACGATTATTACACAATTTCGTGTCATATATGTTGCAGTCCTTGTCCCTGTTTACTTACACAGGGACATATCGAATTCAGAAGTTCTCACGCTCAGCGTGTACGGTTCAATCCGTAGAATTCGACCAACGGTGAATTACCTCCACCAAATCGCGTCCCCTCCGCGATAAACAAGTAGAGGGGCATATTATGCCACCTTGATTGGCGGTGAAATATATCGGTGCTGTAAATGCTTTCGGTGTAAGCCCGAAACCGATACCACAGGGGCGGGAGTAGCCTCGTCCTTTGGCTCTCCTGTTCCTTTTCGCTTTTTATGCGAATAATCAGGAGAAAAGGACAAAAGCGAAAAAATGAAATACGAAAGGACATTAATATGGCTTTAAATCACAGCTTTAATACTCAAATCGCCACCTTGTATGATGTAAATCAGGCAATAATGCTTGAAAACCTTTATTTTTGGGTAAGTAAAAACAAGGCAAACGGGAAACATCTTCACGACGGATATTATTGGACTTACAATAGTGCGACAGCTTTTCAAGAGCTTTTCCCTTATTGGACGGCAAGACAAATTGAGGGCATATTAAAAAAGCTTAAAGATAACGGACTTGTTATTTCAGGAAATTATAATTCAAATAAATTTGATAAAACGAACTGGTATACCCTTACCGACAAAGCTCTCAATATGTACAAGACCGATTTTACCCATTTACGCAAAAACGTGAATGGATGTTGCGAAGCGAGTATGTCTATAACAGATATAAACAATACAGATATAAACAATATAGTTACTTCCGTTTCTAACATTTCTGAAATTCCGTTAGGAATAAATAAATGTTCAAATTCGCATTTGAACGAGCGATTTTCGCCTAACGGCAAGGGGAACGGCAAAAGAAGCTTCGAGAGTACACACGAACTCGGAGAACTAACGGACGATATGGAAATCAGCTCCGTAATGCAATACTATGACGCTGTTTATACAAACAGCATAGGACGTAGCCACCCTAGAATTAAAGCAGAACAACTTGAACAGCTTAATAAAAAGCTAGGCGAGCTTATGGGAGAATTAATACTTGAAGTTGACGAAGTAAACACAATGATTGATTATTTCTTTGAACACCCGCCGAAGAATTGCGATATGAACATCAATGTTTTCTTGACAAACGGAGTATTTGTCCGTGTCGGCTATTCAGCGAAAGTGATTAGTGGGTACACAGATGAAATCAATTATTGACAGGGAGGCAAAACGCTATGGTAGAGGTAAGCAAAAATCTATTCGTCGGCACCGTTGACGAATACGATAAAAACATACGGCACGGCTCGGAATTCTATTCGGCTATTATGGCAAAAGAGCCTTTCCACCGTTCGGCTGTCGGATATTCCACAAGAGGCTGTCCGAAAGAAAATCCCGAATACTTTATTGCAAGACGTAACCGCTGTATCATCTGTAATCTGATTGATGTAGCGGATATGAAATACATTCCCGACGAGATAGTGATTGAAGCGGTAACATACATACGTTCAATGCTTTGCGCGGGAAATAAGGTTTTTGTCTGCTGTAATCAGGGACACAGCAGAAGTCCTATGACGGCACTTATGGCTTTGGCTTGTGAAGTTCCGTACAATTCCCTTGAATTTGAGAAAGCATACAAGAAGTTTGAGGAAATATACACAGGTCTTGACGCAAGTGAGGGCATTTATAACTATGCAAAAGAAAAATGGAGTTTGTTTCAGAATTCGGATTACTGTAAAATCACATAATGGCTACGCTGATAGGTAATATATCCGTTCCGAAGAACGCTTACAGCATATTTGACATAGCCAAATTTGAGAAGATACGTCCCGAACAATTGAAACAGATGATGGAAACAACTTTGAATAACATTCAGAGATTATCCCCTGTCAAAACTCCAACAGGACTTATACGATATTTTAATTGCATAGGCAGATATGATACCGTGACAAATCAATTCTTTACGCATCGAGCATTGATACCCATTGCAAAGGGCATAAAGATTACAATCGAACAATCATTCAAAAACGAAAAGCTTAAAAAATGCTATTTCGTTTCTTTTTTTATTGCCAAAAGCGATTATGAACTATGGAAAAAGCAAGGTATTGCCTACACCGAGAAGCCTACGGCAGAGGTTAAAGAGAATATCGGGGTAGCTGCGGTACAGCGAGTTACAGCCTGTCTGCCCGCAAACGATACGGTTCTTCATTTCAAACAAACGATAATGAGCCTCGGATATGAATTCCCCGAAGCCGTCTGTCTTGCGCTCGACTACTTTATGAAAAATCATACGGATAATTTCGGCACAGATTTTAAAAAGCCTGTTTCCGAAGATATGATACCCGAAAATAAAACAGCATTGATACAGGTTTACATCAATCCCGAACTTAAAAATAAGATTTGGAAGATGATACACCGATATAATGCGGTTAACTTCCCTGCTATTAAATTAGCGGATTTTGTTGAAAGCGCACTAGCCGAAAAGCTAGCGAAAACGCCTGTACAGTACACAAATCCACAGTTATTTGAAGAATATCAGAAAAGCCTTGCTGAAAATCGGCAACTCGAACAGGAATACACAGAAACGGAGGGGTAATTCACTATGGCGAGAGCATTTGACAATAATATTCCCACAGTTGACGTTCCCGAAGTTGTTGACGATTGGGAAACTCCTTGCAAGGTTGAAGTGCTTGATGAAAATGCAAGTACACGGCTTGCAATTAAAAGCGGAAATGTAACGGAAGATATGATAGCTCAAATGCGTGAAAAGGTAAACAAACGTAATAAAGGCTTATCTGTCCTCATTGATGAAAATAAAGGCAATAGTGCGGCTGAACTTTCCGAAGCTCTTTCGGAGTTGGTACAGAATATTGTTAGTCCCGAAATTCTTGAAAGAGTGGGTAATAACATTCAAACTCCAAAGGATTTTCTTGATATTTCAAGGGCACTTGAAACCATTAACGCTACAATGCTTAAACAGGCTACAACAACAGCTGACGCAGATAAAGCTATGCAGGGAGCTAACGGCTTGAAGATAGGACTTAACTTCAAGGACGGTACAGTTGCCCTCGGCGTAAAGATTGGTGACGATAATGGGTAATGCAAAGCAAAACAACGTTCTATCCTCAAAACTAATTCCCGAACCTTTAGCGTCAAAGAAAAAATATGGAATATGTAAAAAGTGCAAAATGCAATTCTCACAGGATTGGGACAAAGTTCAAGGGAAATATTCCTCATTCTCTCTTTGTGAGAAATGCCGAAGCACCCCACAGAATGTTAAAAACTACATAATTGAGTATGAACCTTACCCTTATCAAAGAGTTTTCCACCAATGCGACGCACGTTTCCGATTAGTATCAGGCGGCATTAGAACAGGTAAAGACTACGCAATGACGTTTGAAATTGTTAAATATTCTTTTGATTGTGCAAACGAAGATAGACCCGATACGCTAATTCCAAAAGTTAGAGCGTGGATAGTTGCTCCCACAGAAGATATTGCAAACGAAAATCTTATACAACTGCGGAGAATTATCCCCCGAGAGCTTATTGCTGACTATAACAAGACAACGAAAACTCTTATCACAAAGAACGGCTGTATGTTTGAAGTCAAATCAGCATACGACCCCGAAAGTCTTGTAGCTAGAGGCCTTGACATAGTTCTTATTACCGAAGCGGCTAGAATAAAGGACCTTGAAGATGTATGGAGTAACCTTGAGGGACGTTTGAATTCTCCGGGTAGAGGAAAGAACGGCAAGCACGGCGCAGCAATTATCAATAGTTCACCTCTCGGAGCAAACTTTTTTTACACAATGTTCAAATGGGGTGACGACGCAAACCCCGATAAAGACCCTCAATGGCAATCGTTCACATGGCAGCATTGGGATAACCCGGATATAGCAAAAATTGCTGATGAAATACAAAGCAACGGCAAGACATACCGTGAAAACCTTGAAATCCGTATGTCACACGATAGATACAGGCAAGATTATCTCGCAGAATTTATTGTCGGCGGCTCTCTCGTATTCCCCGACTTTGAAACGAAATGTCTTGTCAAGCTAGATAAATCTCTTCCAAAGGAAGAACGAGATACCATAATCACCGAATGGCGCAGGCCGAAGCTAAATTACAACTATGTTGTAGCGTGGGACCCCGCACTTGTAAACGACGGCTCTATTGTATGGGTATATGAGAAAAACACTCAACGAGTTGTTTATATTGACGACCTTATCGGTAGAGATATTGAAATTCAAATTGACGAGGTTATACGAATTTCAAAGCTATATAACCTTGCACCTATTAAATTCGGACGTACAGGACTTGGAATGACACTTGATGGACTATTTGCCAATCGCGGTGCAAGCGCAACGGGATATGATGAACAGGGCAAAAACAAAGCAAACTACGTTGAAAATTTTGCGGTTGCTATTCGTGGCGGTATGGTAAATATTCTTGACGACGGCGAGAAAATCACCGAACAGCTTAAATTTGAGTTTAAGGATTATATCCGCGAAGTTGATGGCGGTAAAACCTCATATCACAATGCAACGAGGGACGGACACGACGACCATATATCAGCGGGATATTTCGTTTTTGCAGATACAGAAACGGTTAAAAAGTCGTATGGATTTTTCGGCTGTATAGCAGAAATTCAAAGCGACGACGAGTAAAGGGGTGATAATTATTCCTATTTTCAATAAAAAGCCGAAGAAATCAGGCGAAACCGAAATACAGATTTACGGCGGCAGGACAAGTGCAATTGATACATATGGCACAACTACAATGGCGCAGAAAACAATAAATCTGCTCACAAAGTTGCGGAATACATACGATGTGTACGACGCTATTGAAATCCTCGTAGATGAACACCCCGACGCTTCAATGGCATATCAGATGTTGCTTTCTCTTGTAAGTCAAAGCGGCACGGTTGAGTTTACTTCCCGAGGGCGTACCTCGGAACGTATAAAGGAAGAATGGGACGAATTCGCCTCCAGAGTTGGAAAGTTGTGTGCTAACGGCTTGGAGGGCGTTCTTTATCAACTTCATTCTTCGGATTTTATCGCGGGCGGTATGGCTTGCGAGGTTGTATTGACTTCCGATATGTCGGATATTGAGGACATTTATGTTATCAATCCGAAAACAATTGAATGGAAGCTGACCGAAGATAAAACCAGCTACTACCCCGTTCAGAAAATCAACGGCAAGGAAATTGACCTTAGAAATGCAAATTTTCTATGGGTACCATTCAATCCGAAAATTGCAAATCCACAAGGCTCATTACTATTTCGCCCGGCAATATCGGCGGCAGATATGCAATTGGAGTTTTTCCAATCCTCCCAAAAGGTACTGTACCGCGTGGGCTCACCGAGATATAACGTCACGGTAAGCACAGAAAAGGTAATGGATAGCGCACCTCCCGAAATCAAAAATGATACGGTAGGCTCACAGCGAAACGGATATGTTAATAAAATAATTGATAACGTCCGCGCTTCTCTTGCGAAAATCGGACCTACAAGGGACATTATAACCACCGATGATGTAAAAGTTGATACGGTGGGAGGAAATAACGCAGCTTTCTTTCAGGGTATTTCTGCTTATGCTGAAATCATCGACACACAGATGATGAATGCTTTAAAAATCCTCGGCACTTTGATGAACAGACACCAAAACGGTGGCTCATACGCTCTCGGTACGGTAGAATTCAAATCCATATGCGATATGCTTGAACCTCGGCAGAGGGCGGAAAAACGCATTGTAGAGAGCATAGCGAGAATATGGCTACAAGTCAAAGGCTACAACGCAACAATGAAATATACGCCTAACCCGATTGAATGGCAGACATTTAAGGATAAGGTTGAATATCTGCTCAAAAACCTTGAGCTTAACCGTAGGGCAGATGAATACGGCTATATTGATGAAAACGTAGCGGCTCAAAAGTCAATGGGTGTTGAACAGGCTGCGGAAAGCAAGCCAAACCATTACGAATACATAAAAAAAGTGTTCGGTGACGGTGGCAACGAAACAAATATAGAAGAAACGGACGGTGAAGAAAATGCCGAATAAAATAACTCTTAATCATATCACGGCAAAAGCAAAAGACAACGGCAAGGGCGAGCTTTCCATATACGGTGATATTTCAGATGTCAAGTGGTGGGAAGAAGATGTCACCCCAAAAGACATCGACGAAAAGCTGAAAGAGCTTACCGATTGTACAGATATTGATATTTTTATCAACAGCTACGGCGGTAGCGTTTTCGCAGGACAGGCTATTGCTTCTATGCTTGACAGATGTAAAGCAACAAAGACCGTTCACATTGACGGTATCGCGGCTTCTATGGCGAGTGTAATTGCTATGTGCGGCGACAAAATCATTATGCCCGACAATGCACTGATGATGATACATAAGCCCTCATCTTTCGCTCACGGTAATGCGGACGAGCTCCGTAAAACCGCAGATATGCTTGACAAGGCAGAAGAAACGCTTGTAGCTCTTTATATGCGCCACTTCAATAAATCCGAAAGCGAGCTTAAAGACCTCCTTAAAGCTGAAACTTGGCTTACAGCTGATGAAGCTCTTGACTACGGCTTGATTGACGAAAAATCCGAGGCTGTCGAAATGGCCGCAAGCGCAAAGGGTATTGTTTTCAACAAGTTAGAAATTGGCAAAGACACAAACATATATAAAACACTTTCAGCGAAAGGAGCAATCAACAATATGGAAATTAAAGCGAAACTCAAAGAACTTGGCCTTGATATTCTCGATACCGATACTTCTGATACCATTCTTACAAAGCTCAATGATGGTTTTGACGGAATAATTGCGAGCATTCAGGCAAAGGCAAAGACAGCAAGCCCTGAGCCTACACCTGCGGCAGAGCCTACACCAACAGAGCCTACACCCGTTCCTGCGGAGCCTACGGCAACGCATACGATAAGCGCACAGGTTGAACCTACGGCAGCAGGTGCAATTATCGGAGCAGCAGACCCTGCTATTGTTGCAAAAGCAGAAGCTTTTGACAAATACAAAAACGGTGTAGTTGACGAAGCAATCAAGCACGGTATTCAGGCAAAGGGCGAGGATTTCAACGAGGACAGATGGCGCAAGATTTTTGATGCTATGGAAATCGACGAAATTAATGCGCAGGCTGATGAATGGGCGGCATTAGCAAAGTCCGTTCTTCATACCGGCAGAACATCAGAAGAACCCACAGCAGATGCAAAGTTTAAAATAAACTTCAACGATATTGTCTAAACGACAGAAAGGCAGGAATTTACTATGGCAGATATTTATTCTCTTAATGGTACAGGCGGTTGCAAATATGTAACAATGAAAATCAAATCAGGCACTACGCTTGCGGCAGGTAAAGCTGTTACAATCACAGGCAACAACGAAGTCGGATTTGCGGCTGCATCAGGCACACCCGCATCACTTTTCGGAATTGTTTCGGGAATTGACGGAACAAGCGGATATGCAACAATTCAGGTTGCAGGATTTGCGGAAGATATTGCTTGCAATGCAACAACAAACCCTGTTCTCGGAAAGTTCACGGCAGTTGACCACGAGGGCAAAATTACAGCTGCAACAGCGGCAGTAGCTTCAAGTGATTGTACTCTCGTAGGCATCCGCGGCATTTGTACATCAATCGACGCTACAGACGACGTAGCAACAATACTTCTGTAATAAAGGGGGACACATAAAAATGAGTAAAATTATCATCACAGATGAAGTTATTGCCGATGCTCTTTCGAGCAACAAGACCGTAACTGAAGTCCTTGCCGAAAAGAACAAGGACGAAATCAATGCAAGAATTAAGGCAGACAGCCGTATGGAAAAGCTTGACGCGTTTCAGATGGCTATGGTTGATGCGGGAATTACAAAGAAGTCACAGGTTAAGGACTTCTACGACAGTTCTGCTTCGACTTCCTCTTGGCTTTTCCCTGCTTTCGTTGACAAGCGTCTCGGCGAAACAATCTTCAAAAACAACATTCTCGGCGAAATCTGCGCGAATGTTTCATACGTTGATAGCCGTTCGGTAAACGGACAGACTATTGACCTTACTTCCGACGGCAACAAGAATGCCGCAAAGAAAGCAAGAGTAACACCCGGCGCAGACCTCCCTGTTGCAAAGTTTGCTACAAACGACAATGCAACTACTCTCTATAAGAGAGGACGTGCTCTTGAAGCTACATACGAAGATACGATGTATATGACGGTTGACCTTTTCACAAAGGGACTTGACTATATCGCAAACGATGTAGCAAATCAGGAAATCGGCGATGCAATCGACGTTCTCAAAGACCTCGGAACAGCGGTAAAGTGGAACACAGGTGACACAAAGCTCACAGCTGAAAGACTTGTGAAGTTTGCTGTTGAATACTACAATCAGAGTGGTATTGCACTTTCAACAATCATTGCTCCTATGAACCCATATGTTACAATCAACACTATGTTCATTTCATCGGAGAATGTAACAGGAATGCTTCCGACAAGCAAATTCACACTTCCGCAGGGCATTCTCGGCAATATCACAATCCTTTATGCAGATGTTCCGCAGATTTCAGGTACAGACCAGATTATTGCGGTAAACAAGGACTATTCTCTTACAAAGTACGTTGCGAACGGCTCACAGATAAGAGAAATAGACAAGAATATCCGCAATCAGACAGAACTCGGTACGATTTCCGAGATTTCGTGCTTCACAAAGTTTGTGGAAAAGGCTACACTCCGTATGAAACAGGAAGCTGCAACGTAGTTCGTGTTTTTACACACACCTCACGAAAATATTTGTGGGGTGCAGTAAGAATATGAGCTGAAAAGAGGGATATGTCTTATGGCAGAACAGGGATATAGCAGAGAAACAATTGACGCAAAAATCGATTTTGTTGATGAAAAAATCAAGGTAGCCAATCACCGAATAGACGATTTGGAAGTTGGAATGAAAGAAACTCAGCAGCTTGTTGCGGCAATGGCAACGATTGATAAAAAAGTTGATATTCTATCCACGGAGGTATCTCATACGTTTGTTGAAATAAAAAAAGACAATGAAGTTATGAAACAGGATATTTCCTCAACGTCAAAGAGTATTGAAGAAATAAAGGCAAAACCTCTTAAAATTATTGAAAAGATTATATGGCTTGTGATAGGAGCTGTTGTTTCGGGAGCGGTAGCGCTAATTTTTGTTGTCAAGTAAAGAAGAAAATGAGGGGGCATAAAAATGAGCAACTTATTTATGGAAGTTGACGATTTCTATAACAGAGTAAGAAACATTCTTAGTACAACAGAGGAAGAAATCCCCGACGAAACAATAGACCGATACGAATACAGCGGAACGGCAAAGAACTTTGTTAATGATAAGCTCGGTGACACTTCGGGATATACCTCTGAGCAGAAAGAAATACTTTATTGTTGCTACATATACCGCACAGCAATAGAACTTCTTCCCCTTACAAAAAGCGAAAAAGATGTAAAGCTTGAACAGACAACGCACAGCAAGACAGAATATTTCAAAAACAGCTATGATGATACACTTGATATGCTTTCCGAAAAACTTTCAACGTATCTTAGCTTGCTTGGATATTCTTCCGGATATACCCCGACAATATTCACAACCTCAAATACAGATGATGTATATGAGGGCGATACATACCATATTTAAGGCGGTGCTTTGATATGAGCAGACAAAAAAACATTGTAGCAAGGCACGGCGAACAGGTGATATTCAGCAATCAGATTTTGAAAGCCTCATTAATGGAGAGTACAAAGGCGGTATACAGCCTCGCAAACCGCGCTTATTTCTATGAGGGACAAATGTTCAAGGGCTCTCCTGCGGTAAGCGTAGGAGATTATTTTACGCGCCCTGCGGACAATAACAACACATATTTCATTGAAACGATACTCAATGAACCAATGGCAAGTGATATGATATACGCCGCTTGTATTCGGTGCAATGTAACAATCACGATAAAGCGCAGACCGAACAATGAACGTGACGATAACGGAGAATTACTACCGTATGCGGTTGTTCACGAAAACGTGAAGTGCTTTAGGGATATTTCCACACGTTCAAATAAAGCAACATCGGACGGACTTCTCGACCAAACGATATTTTCGCTCATTCTTCCTCATAGCTATATGATTTCAGAGGGCGATATGGTGGTTATGAAATATAACGTTGAGGGGCAGGAGAAAGACGCGGAATTCAGCGTAGAGAGCGTAGGCTCACAGGTAATTGGAACAGACACGGTACAGCTTCTTTTCAAGAAAAGCTAGGTGATTGAATGGATAAGAAAACGCTTCATTTCAATTCTGCCCGTGCAATTGATGGATTTAAGGATAAAATGATAAGCACAGCAAATGACCTCTTGAATGAGTATTACGCGGAAATCCATAATCAAATGCGGACAACATCGGGACGTGAGGGACTTGAAAAGCTCACAGAGATTGAGGAAAACATCATTAAATGCCGTGTAATCGGCAACGCCCGTGCGATAATGGACAGCTACGGTACAGGCTCGGCAATGGATAAAGATAACCCATATCTTGACGAGTATATGAATTCTGAATTGTGGAATGATTTGCGTTCGGGATATACCATTGTAGGACGTTCACAGGGGCGTTATAAGAACATCTACGGAGCAACCGACTATTCGACAGGCTCAATGGCAGGGAGTGACGTAGAGGGCATTACAGGTGTACAACAGCCGTCATACGCTTTTCAGAATGCGGAAACGTGGTTTTTTGGCGGTAACAGAGTTAATGAAATACTTTCCCTTGTAATCAAGGAGTATTTCCGAGGTATAGCACAATATTTTGAATACAGATAGATAGGCGGTGAGATTAGAATGGTTAGGCACTTTATCCCCTGCAAAAACGATTTTAATTTTGCTTGAAAGGCGGTGGTCCGTTAATCTATCAATGTATGATTGATACATATTAAGATGTTTTGTTGACCTCAACAAGATGTCTTTTTTTATGAGTAAAGGACGGTGATGATATTGCCAATTTCGCCTAATGAGGATAAAAAAGCCATACGCAAGGCTATTCTTGCAGACCCATATATCCTCTCTCTTGGATTTTCGGGAGCTCATACATACCTTACAAACACCACAGATGAAAAGTTGGAAAATGATAAATTTCAGCTTTTTATATATAATGCTCCCTCAAGAACAAACAAACTCAATTCCGCTACGCTTGAACAGATGATACAGATTGATATATCCGTACCGCTGAATAATGCAAGCAAGGCGGATTTATGCGCTTCACAGATAATTGCGATACTCGACGGGTACGAATGGGAAAATCACAGCGAAATGAATGTTGTTGCTCCCTCTCCCGCCCCTCTCGCTTGTCAATCGGGCTTCTACTGCGTAGGGGTTCGATTTTCATATTACACATCGACAAAGAATGTCAAAAAAACAACTTAACATTTGAAAGGAATGATAACTATGTCAGTACAGAAAAGAAATCTGCTTTTTGAAAGAGCAGGAACACTTATGCTCCGTCGTAGGCTTTCTTCGGGGCTTATCACAACTGATAACGCCGAAATCTACGTTGCAAACAAGCCGTCCATTAAGGAAATGAGCTTTTCCGTTTCAAAGGAAATGCAGAACATTGACAGCGGTAACAGTAATTACCCTGCTGATATTCGCCCTATTAAGACGGGAACAAAACTCGCTATCACGATGAATGCTTTTGACCGTCAGCTTTTCCGCTTTGCTGCGGGTATGCAGTACAGAGAAACCACATCAAACGCTTATGCAACAATAATCGGTGAGGAACACGTTATTGACGCAACGGAGGGAACAGTAGCAATTACGGACAAGACCGTTAAAGCCAACGGCTTAATGGTAATCAAGGACTATGCAACGGGTATGCCGTATGCTACCGCTTCGGGTGACACTCCCTCCGAGAATGAATATGCTTTTGCTTCGGCAACAAACACATTCACATTCAACGACGCGGACAAGGGCAAAAAGGTTATAATCTCCTATGACGCGCTCGCGGGCTCAACATCAGAGGATTATATGTCTGCTACGCCTGTCGATTACACATACGAAGCTATTATTATGGCTCCTGTTGGTGCTTTCGGCACGGCAACAGATGAACAGTATAATACAATGGTTCTCGACAGCGTAAAGTTTTCGGGTGAAATCTCGCCTCCTAAGAGAGCTAACCAGTCATCTGATTGGACGATAAACCTTGAAATCACAGAGCCTTTCGGCACGGACGCTCTCACAATGAAGTATGTCAATAAGGCAGACTTCACAGCATTTTCCGCAGGCTAATAATTAATTAAAAGAAAGGGGCGTACAATAGCTTTATTATGAGTTTTTTGTATGCCCCTATTTCTTTTTATTCGGAGGTAAATTCATTATGTCAGAGTATTTGAAAAACCGCGAAAATGCGAACGCGGAAGAAGTCCTCGAAGAATACGAATTTGAGGTAAACGGCAAAACATATACAGTAAAGCCCATACCGTTCAAATATATTCTCAAACTTGAATTTTCAAAGGACAGATTAATTGTCCCCCATAACGAAGATAACACAGCTGAAATGCAGCTTTACAATATTACGAATGATAAGCAGAGGGGCAAGCTCAACAAGTGGCTTAAACGTCTTGTCACGAACTCGGAAACGGAAGAACCTGTTGATATTGACACAATAGTCGCAGAGGAATGGAAGCTCTCCGATGTCGGTAGACTTCTCTTGTTTATTATTGAAATTTCGGGGCTTTCTCCCGAGGGCAAAAAGAACGATAACAAAGAAAACGAGGAAGAAACGTCCGACGAAGAAAAGAAAAACGAGTATATGTTCCTTTTCAGCACACTACAAAAAGGCGGTACAATGAGCAAGTCGGAAATAATGGCAAGCTCCCTCCCCTATCTTTACGGTATGGCGGCGGAAATACAGGAAGATGAAATCCGTAAAATGAGCGCAACGGGAATAGGCGCATTTCTCGGTGGTGGAATAGCTGCACCAAAAGAAAAAGGGACTACTGAAACCGTCAGCAGCCCCGAAGAATTATTAAGTTTTGTTAATGGGTAATCAACTATAAATAGCATCAGCGGCTACAATTACCGTTTCTCCGTCGTGACTTCCACCGATTATTTTTACCTCTGTTTTTCCTGCACTCACTTGACTTTTTACAACAGCGGTAGTTTTATCAGGAACACGGAATATTACTCCCAAATCAAATCCGCAGCTCTTACAATATAATGAATTTTCTTCATTTTCATAGTTACATTGAGGGCATATTGTATGTAAAATATGTTTTTTATCGTCTTTATCATTGCAAAAAAAGTATGCGGCTTTTTCGTCTGCCTTTTCTTCAATGTCTTTAAGGCTATACCCGCAATTTGAACAAATGTTTGTTTTGTTCACTTCTTGGCATTTAGGGCATATCTTTTTCATACAATCACCTTACCTTTCTACGAACATTATACCATATATTTATATTATTGCAATACTTTTTCAGAAAATTGTATTGACATTGTAGTATTTTTGTAGTATTATTGTAGTAAAGAGAGGCGAATTTGTGATGAATGACAAGGCTTTGAATATAAAAATACCTGAAAAGCTCTATGAGAGGCTTAAAAAAGAAGCAGAAGAAAAGAATATATCACTAGCGGCATTGGTAAGGCTAATATGTTCAGAATACTTCTTGAATAAGTAGGGGGTAATGAATATGAGTAGAAACAGCGGTAATGGTGGATATTCTCCTTATGCGGTAATAATTTTTATTCTATTGCTCGTTTTTGTTGCAATATGGCTCTTTTGTAGCTATGTGTGGATAATCATACCGATTATAGCTTTTTTCCTATGGAAGTCCCCGAAAATTTCTTTGTATTGGAAAATAGGGTGTTCTGTCATATTGACACCAATTTTCTTCTTTTCGTTAATCTTTATGCTTGAATATATGCCAAAATAAAACAGAATAATCAAGTAGCAGACTTCACACGTTGAGGTCTGCTATTTTTATACCGTAGCAAGTTAAGTGCAAGTAAAAAAGTGCGTAAATGCGCGGTTTATTGCAATACACAAATAGTACAGCAAGTCAAAAAACATCATTCAACGATTTGCCAAAGCCGGCAAGTCGTTATTTTTATGCCCGAAAGGAGAAATCTATATGCCCGACAATGTAAGCCAATCACAGCATATTACAGGGCTTGACTTTGATATAAGCAAAGCTCTTAAAGATTTACAGCAGATTGAAGAGGAAGTACAGGCAAGTTCTCAGCGAATTGCAAATATTGATTTTGTTGTCGGTGACGTTATCAACAATAAAGGCTCTTTTTCAAAAGAAATGGAAAAGGCAATTATTCTCGCTGATAAGCACAAGAAAAAGCAGGAAGAAATACAGGCGGCGTTAGATAAAAACTACAAGAAAAATACCGAAAATGCCAAAAAGCTTTCAGATGCAGAAATTGCAGCAGAACGTGAAAAAGAACTTATCACAGAAAGAGTATACGAAACCAACGAAAGAGCTTATAAGCTCGCTCAAAAGGGCAAAAACATCTCAGATACAAATTACGTCGGTGAGCAGAAGAAAGTCAAGCGACTACAGGAGCAAACAGATGAACTTGTAAGACAGCTGAAACTTTCGGGAGAACTCACAGAAGAACAAAAGGAACAGCTCTCTATTATTCAGAAGCAGTTGCGTGAGCAAGAAAACGTATACGCTAAGACAACGGCAAGCGTAGAAAAAGCTCCGACTTCTTCTACTGCAACGGGAGCAAAAAACTTTCTCAGATATAACGTAGCAAATGCGGCTTGGCAGGATGCAAAATCGGCGGCAAGTGATGTTGTTGACATCGAAACTCGCGTTATGGAAATCAGCCGTGTAATGAACCTTACAACCGAAAGCGCAAAGGATTTGCGAGATAACCTTATAGATTACGGCGTTGAATATGGACGTTCATTTGATGAAGTGTCGGAAATTGCGTTGAAATTCACTCAGGCAGGTTATGAAGCAAATGATGTTCTTTCAATGACAAAAGCAATGCTTCTCGGTATCAATACGGCTGAACTTAACGCTGAAAGCGGAACAACATCCCTTATCGGTATTATGCAACAATGGGGATATGAAGCCGAGGACCTTATCGGAATTATCGACAAGCTTAACTATACAGCTGATAATAACGCAATAACAACACAGGATTTGACGGATGCGCTTCTGCAAGCTTCCTCCGTAGCGAAAATTGCCGGTATGTCATTTGAAGATACAATCGGTGTTCTTACGGCAATGAAAGAAGCAAGCGGACGTACAGGTAAGGAAGTCGGAAACGCCTTTAAATCCATTATGTCATATATTCAGCGTGATAGTTCCCTTAAAGTATTCGATGCAGCGGGTATTGAAGTGTATGCGGATAAAGCAACAGGTGAACTCCTGCCGATGATGGAAATACTCACGAATATGGCTAATAAGTGGGGTTCTGTCGGTGATGAAGCCGTTGATGCACTTGTAAAGAGCGCAGATGAAGCACAGCTCTTTTCAGAAGATTTCGCAGCTGTTCTCGGCATGGAAGAAGAATACAACGAAATGCTCCGTATGGAAGAAGAATACAACAAAAAGCTCCGTGAAACCAACGATGCAGAGGCAAGAAAAGTAACACAGGCAGCAGCGGGAGTATTCAGACGTAACTACTTTATCGCCCTTATGGAGAAATTCGCAAAGACAACGGAAATAAGCACGGAAGCTCTTGACGCAGAGGGCTACTCAATGCAAGAGAACTCGCGCTATATGGAAACCTATGAGGCGAAAGTTAAACAGCTACAAACGTCATTACAAAGCCTTGCGGTTCAAGCCGCAGACAGCGGACTTCTTGATATAGCCAAAAACGCTCTTGACATTGCTATTCAAGTATCTGCTCTTACCGAAGATTTGGGCGGGTTGAGTACCGTTCTTCTTTCTCTTCTCGGAATTATCGTGATGTTCAAGCAAGCCGCAATTGCAAAGGAACTTCTTGCGATAAAAAGCTCTGTAACCTCTTTGTTTACAGCAATAAGCACAGGAGCTATGACGGCAAACGCGGCTCTTGGAGCTATCAGCATTGCACTTGTAGCTGTTGCGGGAATAATCGCTGCGGTAAACTATGCGGCAAAAGAGGGCGAACGAGCAATTGAGGATATGGCAACGGCGGCAGATAACTTCGATGATACCACTAACAAGCTCAATGAAGTAAAAAACGAGCTTGAAGAAGTGAATGCACAGATTGCTCTTATACAGGATAAAGGCAAAATCACACTTACTGACGAAGCGGAGCTCGAAAGGCTTACAAAGCAAGTGGACGAGCTTGAACGTTCCGTAAAATATTATGAAATTCTACAAGAAAAAAACGCGAAAGACCTTGCGGAGAGTGCCGAAAAAGCATATAAGAAAAATCAAGGTAAAACGTGGGGCGGCGCAAACGATATTATTCAAACGAATATTAACAACCTTGTTACAGTAGGCGATTACGGATTATACAGCCAATACAGAATGTATCTTCCCGTTAAATACTCCGAAACTGACACAACAACACAAATCGCATATCTTGATAAGCTCAAGTCGAAGTATCAAGAAATGGAAACCGAGCTCAATAGAATAGCAGAAGCTCAAAAGAACACCACAAACGAAACAGAGCTCGAAGCTCTTAAAAACAACTATTTTGCTTTATCCGAAGTTATGGACGAATATGGCGGGAAAATAGTTGATGTCAAAGCCTCTATTTCTGAAAACGCTATTGCTCTGGAAGATTATATATCGGTTATGGAGAAAGTCCCCGAATACTCTAATAACGACACATTAAAAGATATGAAGATACAGCTTGACTTCCTCAAAGCTTCTCTATACGAAGTTGGTGACGCAGCTGATGTCGTAGAAAAAAAGAAAGCGGTATCAATTAATAGTTTATCTGATTATCAAATGGCGGTTAAAAATGGGACAATATCAAATAAGGCATTTACCGAAAGCATAAAAGAACAAAATGATGTTATATCTGCAACAGATGAAAATATCAGCGAATACATTTCAAATATTTCTATGCTTAACGGGTATCTCCAAACGCTCAATAACGGTGGCACGCTTACCGCTGAACAGGTTATGAAACTTGTTGAGCTTTACCCCGAACTTGCAACGCAAGTACAATATACGGCAGACGGATTTCGCATTGAAAGCTCCGTGCTTGAAGAACTCAACAAGACGAACGTAGAAGCTGCGGTAGCATATAAAATATCTCAAATCGACGCTACAAAGGCTGTATCAGAAGAAACGCAAAAACGACTTGTACAATTCGGCTACGAAATGGACGGGTTGCTAAAGGTTGCGGAGCTCGAAGCGGAAATCTCATTAATAAGACAGCAGACAGCGGCAATGGAAATAAGCGTGAGCGACGAGCAAACGGGGCGCAAAATCGAAGAAAATCGCGAAAAGATAGCCTCACTCGAACAGGCACTCGCGGAACTTAAAGACGCAGAAACAGAATTAGGCGATTTTTGGACTAATATTTTTGACAGCTCGGGGACATCTTCATCTTCATCTTCAAGCGCCGAAAAAGCTGTATCAATCCTTGACGAACTTCTTGCAGACTTTGAACAGCTTAACGGAATGGGAATTCTGACGGTATCTGAGCAGATTGAATATCTTAATTACGTTCTGAAAGATACAAGACTTACAACGGAGGAAGTTGGCACAGTACAAAACAAGCTCTTTGCTCTTTACAAGCAACAAATACAGGAAGTTATTAATAAAGAAAAAGAAGCTAGCGAAGCAAGGCAACAGGCTATTCAGGACACCTACAACGCTAAAATCGAAGCTGCAAAGAATGCAAGCAATGAAGAAATTGAAAGCATCAAGAACGCCTATGACGCTGAAATCGACGCTTTAAAAGAATATAAATCTTCTGTTTCGGAGGAACGAGAAGAGGAAGATTATATTGAAAAAAGGAACAAACTCTTACAAGAACGCGCATATTGGGAACAGCGTACGGGGCGTGAAGCTGTTGAAAAAATCGACGATATAGATGAACGAATAGCTGACCTTGATAAATCATTTGTGCGTTCGGAAGAGGACAAAGCTATTGAAGAACAGGTATCTATCCTTGAAAAGAAACGCGATAACGAGATAGAATATCGTCAGCAGCTACAGGAAATCACAATAGCAAATCTACAAGCTCAGATGCAAATGGAAATTCAAGCGGAAAAAGACAAATATGCAGCGTTTCAAGCTCAGTTCTCGGAAGCCAACATCAATATGATTGCGGCAGCGGGTGTTTATGCTCCGAGCTTGTATGAGCAATTTCTAAAGCACTTCACAGAACCTATGGCTAATGATATTATATCGTTGATAACCTTATTTGAACAGCTGTTCAATATGAAAGCAAGTCTGATTGGCGGCTCTTCACTTAACGGAAATATCACGGTAACAAACGGAGGTGTTGTAAAAGCTTCAAGCGGTGGATATACCCTCGGTGACGGAATGATGATGCTACATAAAAATGAATTTATAGTCAACCCCGAACTTACTACACGTCTTGATAAATTCTTGGAAGCGTTTGATAATACAACGGCAAACTATTCACCGAATGCACAATATCTGAAAAATCCGTTGACGGTAGGCGTTCCGCAACGGGTAAGCAATTCAACGAATAACAGCGAAAAGAAAGTTATAATTGAAGCAGGTGCTTTTTCGGCAACCTACAATGTATCAGACAAGGCAGATGCAAAGGCTAACGCGGATGAATTCTCGCGTGAGATTATGAACCGTATTTCAAAGATGGTTTAACAATAGGGACGCTTTATGCGTCCCTACCCTGTTTAATAATTTATACTACATACGAAAGCGAGAGTGAAAGAAATGAGTTTGACAAGACCGAGCTTGACCGCGCCGAATTACGTCAAGACGGACAGCAATGCCGTATTATCGTGGGAAGCCATAACGGGAGCAACTGCATATAGCCTTGAACGAATGATTGACGGTAACGAATTTGTGGAAATATACAACGGCACGGCTCTTACTTACACAGACAGCGCAGTTAAGTCAAGCGGCGGAAACACAGCAGAATACCGTTTGAAAGCAACTGCAAGTGGAGAAATATCCGAATATTCAATATCAAAGAGCGTACCTATCGTGTATTTTTGGATAGACGAAAAAGGCATTCTTCAACCGTGTAATTTATTTGTCAACTATGCCGAAAGCAGCATACCATCATTGCCGGAAATCGAAGATACATCGGAAGTCGTTGCGGGAACAGATGGAGAAATAAGTCTTAATACAAGATATGGTGCAAGGATATTCAGCCTTGTCACATATTCAAATTCCATATTTTCAAGTGTTTCCGAACGAGATACGGTTATTAGCAACATAGCAAAACTCTTACATAAGACAAAGAATTCTGCAAGATATCTGCTATGGAAAAACGGCTTGCTTTACAATGTAAAGGCGGTTGAAAGACCAACAGAGGACAGAAAGCCTTTATGGTTCGGAACAACACTGCAACTGAAAGCACATAATCCTGTTGGCTATTCAGCAGCGGAATATACACAAGCGTTTAGTTCGGGTACTGTCCCCTGCTCAGTAACAAACAGCGGAGATGAAAAAGCCTACCCCGTCATTATAATCAGCGGTGCTTGCACAGCCCCCTCCGTGACCGTCAACGGCGTTTTGTATGCAACGGTGAGTAGTTTTGCTATGGCAAGTTCGGACGTTCTCACGATTGATTGTGAGCGTTCTACGGCTATACTGAATTACGGCACGGCAAGTGCAGCAAATGCAATGCAATATTATATCGCTGACAAATTCCCTGCCCTTATCATCGGAGCAAATACTATACAGGCAGAAACAAACACCATTTTTAAATGGCGAGAAAGAAATGTGGTGATTTAATATATGGATAAAGTCGAAAATCAAAAATCAATAGTTGTACTTGATAAGAACAGGAACAAGATAGCGATTATTACCGAGAGGGACGAAACAATATCCTGTCAGATTTCAAATGCACAAAATAACGAAAGCTCTTTAACTTTTTCTATGCTTAAATCTAATGAAAAATATCGTATTATTTCACAAGCTGAAAACTATTTCATTGCTGACAACAAAGAATATGTTCTTGTCAAGCCGGATGAAAGTGTTGTTGAAACGCGAAATCAGGACGGCAGCATATCAGTTGATATAACCGCTGTTGAGAGTTATTATCTTTTGCAGCGTAAATATGTTACTTCGTTCAATTCAACCGATAATTTCGACCATATAGACACTCATATGGTAGTAGTCCTTTCAAACGGCTATTACCCTCTTTATACAAACTGGGTAAATATCGAAGCTCTTAACCCGTATACAAAAGGTACCGCTGCTTATGCGCTATTTGCTATTCTGTACGGTTCGGGTTGGAACGTAGGCACAGTTGATGTTGACGGAACGCACGACCTTGAAACCGATAAAAAATCCGTATGGGACAATGTAAAGCAGATACGAGATTTTTGGGGCGGTATTCTCGTAATAGATAGCGTTGCCAAAACTGTTTCGCTGCGTGATGAAGATACATACAGGAACTATAACGGATTTCAAATACGGTATGGTAAAAATATAAAGAACGTCACAAGAAAGCAGGTAAATGACCTTGTGACAAAGCTGTACGTTTACGGCTATCAGAATTTGAACATTGCAAGTGATAACGACAATAAAGAATACCTTACGGATTTCAGATATACAAATAAAATCTATGAGGGTATTTTAACAAACAACGACATCACAAATCAAAGAGAGCTTAAAAATTGGGGCATAAAGCAGATTGCGAAAATGTGTCAACCTGCGATTAAGCTTTCAACGGATATAATCGACCTCAGAGAATATAAAGGATATTCGCAAGAGAATTTTAATGTAAATGATATTGTTGATGTTGTTGATGATGACCTGTTGGAAGAACAGTATCAGGCAAGGATAATTAAGTGGACATATGACTATTTTCAGCCGTGGAACTGTTCAATAGAAGTCGGAGATGAAACGCCTAGATTTGAGGATAAATTTAAATATGTCCTTGACAGCTCTGATTATATAAATAAAGTTATTCAGCCGACAACAGGAGAAATCGGAGATACCTCACTTGACATTGACCTTGAGGGAATGCTTGAGGATTTCGATTGGGGTACAGTACCATTTGCATACGACAGAACGCAATACGGCACGGTAACAGGCTTCAATTCAGACTATACCACACTTGTAGCATTACGGACAGAATTCGTTACGCTAAGAACAGAATATGATGAACTTATAGCACTTCCAAGTCCGACACCTGAACAGCAAGCTAGAATAACAGCGATTGAAACAAGATTTACCGCTATGGAAACAACGCTGATAAGTACATACGGATTTGACGCAAGTACGCTAAATCTTAAAACGGGAGATATTGAGGAACAGAAAAAACTTTTCACCGATAAGGAACAAAAAATAAAGACTTATACAATAACAGTTGGCACAGATACTTTATCGGGTGTTTCGGTACCGGGAACAGATTATCAAATTGGAAGCGTTGTTTGTGTTTTATATCCTCAAAATTCATCTGCAAGCGCAATTATAGACTATCAAGATGCAAGGCTTAATACAAACAATAAAACGGTTGTAGGAGCAATTAACGAACTAAAAAAAGATTTTGGGGGTAGCGATATCCCATCGTGGTGGATTGACCTGCCCCCTGCGCCGAGCGGATGGAACTATTTCCTCGTAAACGATACTGATATTATGGGATTTCGGACTAATTTTCACGCCTCGGACGCAAACGGCTCAATATACGTTGACTGGGGCGACGGAACCAAGGAAACATTTACGTCGGAAAATACGAGGAGAACACACACTTATAACGGCGGCGGAACTCTCGTACAGGACGGCACGCGGCAATATATCGTAAAAATCAAGGCAGAACCTTATCCGAAGACGTGGGGAACGTATGCTTATTACTTCGGGGATAACGGCGTCAGCAGCGGAAACAAATCGATGCTACGCGCAAGCATCAACGGAATACCATACACAGCAGACCCGTATTACACTTATGACTTTGTTAGCTGGAACACCGTATGGCTGTATAATTGCAAAGCACTACAGGATATCGTCTTGCTCCAGTCGGTCGGGGCGGCTTTTAATCCGCCGGAACGTGCTTCGGACGCAACATTCAGATTTGCTTATATCTGCTCGTCGCTAATGTCGATAGCCTTGCCGGACAATCTGACAGCTATTCCGGAAAGCTTTGTTTCAAGCTGCTATAATTTAAGGAGTATTAATATCCACGGCGTAACAAAGCTCCCGGCACAGTGTTTCAATGGCTGCCAAGCACTCAGAAAAATCATAAGCGATAAACCGATAACGGAGGTTAAGGGATATGCTTGTTATAATTGCTATGCGCTTATAGATATCAATCTATCCGACACCGCGACAATCGCTAACGGAGCATTTGATAGTTGTTATTGTCTGCCAAATCTCAGAACATAAGGAGTGATTTTATGAATTTATACATCCGCGCTGACGGCGCGATAAAAGCCGATGATACGCTTATAGGCTACGTCGGGGAAACAAACCACAGAAAAATTACCGTAGTACAGGCTCCGATTGTGGAAAATGCGGAATACCGCTTGTATTTTGATATCGGGAACACCAATCCATACGAAGTGGCGCTCGTGGACGGCGAATATACCGTAGACGGCTCAGTCCTCGCAAGCGAGGGGGAAATCACGGTGCAATGGGCGGCGCTTGTCCCCGAGGGCGAGGCTTATATTGAGGTCGCGAAGTCGGCGAAGCTCTCGCTCCACGTCGGAGCAAGCATTGACGGAACTCCCGAAGCGGTACCGACGTATGAGCAAACGCTTGACCTCCTCGACCAACTCAACAACGGCGCGGACGGAATGTCAGCATATGCGTCAGCTCAGGCGGGCGGATATACGGACACGGAAGCTAATTTTTATGCAGACCTCGCGGCAATGCAGGGACTGGCGGAGGAATTGGAGGCTTTATTATGAGTATTGCGGAAAGCATTGCGGCATTACAGGCTGACAAGGCAGCTATTGCCGCCGCGATTACAGCTAAGGGCGGCACGGTAAACGAGGGCGACGGATACAACGATTTTGCAACGGACATCGGAACAATTTCCGGAGGCGGAGCAACGCGCGAAACGACATCAAGTCTGGGCTATGTGGCAAGTGATATAGTTTATCATCTCGACGGCGACAAAAACGTTGCAGGTTATCCGCACGACAGCAATATGACAAAAATCTGGTGTGACCTCAAGGGTAACGGCGGTTATCGTGCAAGCGGTAATATCGGAGCTAACTACTATCAGACTAATGGTACAAGCGATACAATGTTACGGTTGCCGCCCTTATCATCATTTTCCTCGCAGGTTACCTTTGAGGCGGTCTTTGAATGGCTCGAACTCGGAACGGTAGAGCAGGATATTTGTTCTAACTTCGACAGCTCGGGTTTCGGATTTTACAGGACAAACGCGGGGCATATAGCTGATACTCGTATTGACGGTAATTATCGAGGGGTACAATCCTCAAGCACAGTCGTCGTTAATAAAAAGTATGCCCTGCAATGCTCATACAACGGCGGAAAAATCGTATTGTTTGAAAACGGCGTCAAGGTGGATGAAATGTCTATCTCGGGAAGCATCAATATAAGCTCCACACTATTTGGCATCGGCGGAGCTGGCAAAGGCGCTTATTACTCGAAAATCAAGTGTTACTCCCTGAGAGTGTATAGCAGAGGTCTCACGGAAACGGAACTCGCTCAGAACTGGGCGGCCGATGCGGAAAGGTTTGGAATAACGTAATGGTGGAACTTAAAATCGGAACAAAATCCGGAATTACGGAACAGAAAGCAAAGAAACGTATCGAATACTCGAAAATAATAGTGACTTGCTTCTTCCTCGCGAGCATTGCGTTCACGGGGCTTTCTTACGTCCTCGCCTTTCTTGGTCTTAACACGGTAGAGGGACTATCTCAGACTATCGTAAGGACGTCTTGGTCGGTATCCGGCATATCGTTTCTCGCGTACGCCGGACAGAACGGCATAAGGGCGTGGAGTAAGAACAAGTGGCTTGCGAAAGAGCAGATAAAAAACAGCGGAAACGGCGCAGATACATACGGCGGGTATTACGGCGATATGGTCACTAATGACTATGACTATATGAGCACAAATATAACAGGGACGGACGGTGACGGAATTGGTTAATATTATAACGGACTATGCTCCCATATCAAGCAATCATCGGCCCGGCTACAAGATGACTGCCAACAGGGGCGTTACGGTACACGAAACAGGCAATTTTGGCAAAGGTGCGAACGCTCTTGCGCACAGAAACTATTATCACAGGCTTTGCAAGACGAACGACGCGGCTCAGGAAATAGGATATACGGGGTTTGTGGATGATAAAATCGCATATCTTGTACAGCCGCTTGATGAAGTGGCTTGGACTTGCGGCAAGCGTGAGGGCAACAATACGACGTGTAGCATTGAAATATGCGAAAATCCCGAATGCAATTTTGATATTGCAAGGGATAACGGCGCGTATTTTGCCGCGTGGATATTGTGGAAAAAAGGTCATACGCAGGTCATTGACGGTATGCAAGACAAAATCAACGGAAACCTCTGGCAACATTACTCGTGGACGGGGAAAAACTGTCCGCAGCAGATACGGGCTCACGGTTTATGGGGCGAGTTTGTGAAATCGACTGCGAAATACCTTGCGGCATTCTGCGGAAAGCCTGCCGTCACGACAACAACGCCAACGGCAAAGCCGAAACTCTATCGCATAATATGCGACGAGCTGAACGTCAGAAGTGCTCCGGGAACACAAAGCAAGATTGTAACAGTAGTACATAAAAATGAGGTATACACCATCGTCGCAACTCAGACCGTCGGAACAACTCCGTGGGGTAGGCTTAAAAGCGGCGCAGGGTGGATTTCTCTCGGCGAAAAATATGTCAAAAAAATATAAGGAGGATTTATTATGTTAGACTTTTTACTTTTATACAGATGGGACTTTATCCTTATCCTCATATGCCTTATTGTTATGTTCGTTCTGATAAAGCTCGGATACGAAAAACAGGTGAAGCAGATGTTGCTTGCGCTTGTTGTCAAGGCGGAGCGTGACTACGGCGGCGGAACGGGACAGCTGAAATTCTCCGAGGTTGCCGTGTGGGTGTGGGAACGTCTGCCGTCAATAGCACGAATATTTCTTACAGCGGCGGACATAGAGCGGCTGATAAATTCGGCGGTTGAGGAAATGAAGAAGTATCTTGAGGGGAATGAACAAGCACGAGCTATTACAGAAGCTCCCGTTCTCTTAACAGCAGAACTCCTCTCAACAGATGATGAATAAATAGCAGAAATTAAGCGGTACATCGTAATCGGTGTACCGCTTTTTTGCTTGTATATTAATGTAATTGTTGACTTGTACCTATATTTTGTTCTTGCTTATATCTCTATTTATTACGTTTTCAACTTTTTTTGTAACAATATTCTTTAATTCCTTATCGGAGTATTGCTCTTTTTTAAACGTACAGGAAATATTATACTTGCCTTACGGTTGTACTGCTTAATCGTACTTATCAAAAACTTCTCATCGTCCTCGCAAGCCTTGGCTTTCTTCTCTGTGACATAGATTTCGTGTTCGAGTTTTTCACGGTTGGCTTTGAGCTGTTCGGTTTTTTCCTCGGCAGTCATAGATGTCCTCCTTTCAAATGGGTATGAAAAAAGCACTCAACGGTTAGGTTGAGTGCTATGTAAATGATTGATTGCAAGTCATTGCTCTTTTTTATTGAACATTAACTCTACTTAAAATTTTACAAAAAAAATCATCTAAAGTTTCGTCCATATCGAAAGGGTTTGCAAGGTCAGTTCTCTTCATATTTTCGATATGTTTCTGAAAATATACTTGTGACTCAGGGTCTTTATCACACATTATACAATTCCTTTTTTCTTCAATGCAAACACGTCCTGTAGTACCACTACCTGCAAAAAAATCTAAAACGATAGAATCAGGATAGGAAAGTGATTTTACTAATCTTCGAACAATTTCAAGTGGCTTTTGCGTAGGATGACCGACTCTTTCTAACGAATTACCATTGAGCCTTCCTATCTCCCAAACGTTCGTTGGATTTTTTCCTTTCATAACATTTTCAGGTATTAATCGCTTATCTTTTAATGCAAGTGCCAATTCTTTTTCATCGTATTTTATTCTTACTGAATCAAGGTCAAAATAGTATTGGTCGGTTTTTGTGAGCCATATAACTTCTTCATGTCTATTTGCAAAATACCTATGAGCTGACATTCCGTTCTTATAGTACCAGATAATCGTATTCACCAAACGAAATTTAGTTTTATGTCTGCAATGATGTATTATTTCTATTAAGTCACCACTTTTTACATTTTGAAATTGAGTTCCACCAAAAACAACCATGTTTCCGTTCTTAGATAACACACGATATGCTTCATCTAGCCATTTTGCCGCCCATTCAATGTAGTTTGCATAAGTATCCCAATCTGCCAAATCTAAATTGTACGGGGGGTCAAGAAGGATTAATTCAATTGAATTATCAGGTAAAGATTTCAGAAGCTGTAAACAATCCTCGTTGATTAAAATGCAATCTGTTTTCTCTGGAACCGCAAAATCAACACTAGTTTTGTGTTTAATATTTTCTTTATTCATACGATTGATTGACATCAAGCCGGAGTTGCTGTGTGATTTATTATGGATTGCCATATTGTATTACCTCGCAATATTCTTTTTATTTGTTAATTGATTAAATAAATCCTTTGCTAAACATTTAATAGATGTTTTAGCAACATCTAGCATTACATCATTCACTTCATTTTTGTCCCAGTGACCACCATCGCCCTGTGTGAATATGGAAGCCGCTTGTAACATTATCACTTTATCTCTAGATTTCACGAATTTATTTACACATAGATTTGTATTTAAAGGCATACCGTAATTAGCAGCTGTAAGACGATCTAATCTGTTCAATGTTCCTGAATCGTATTGTAGAATAAATACACTTTTCTATATTAACCACCTCTCATAAAATGTATATGAAACGGCACATATAATTATTCTTTATTGTTCCTTTCATAATAGCCTTTGTATTTTCCTGTTGCTTCTATCATTTGGTCTGCCGTAAACGGTGTAATGGTGTAGAAATCGTATTTTATCTTTTTACAATGTGCTGAAATTGTTGTTAGGCTTGTACTATCACCGGAAATATTGTATTCAGCTACTATAGATGCACGGGATTTCTTTAGTATGTACCTGTCGTTAAACAGCTTACGGTCAAACTCCGAAAGTGTATTAACGTAAATATCTATTTGCTGAATAGCATTTGTGAGAAGCGAAATACGTTTTTTGATAACGCTTCTTTCTTTTTTCAGTTTGCCGTCGATTGATATTGCAATATCAGCAACTTTTTGAGAAGTGTTAAATACGGAAGATTTTCCACAATCATTGGTACCTACAGGATGCGAAAGTGCCATACTTTCAATTTCTTCATCATCCAATACGGTATTCTGCAAGCTGATTTGAAGCAAAGAAATTTCAGTTTTCATTTTATCGTAACTGACAAACAAACGTTCAACCGGAACGAGATTATTATCGTTTTTCATATTGACTACCCTCCCTACCCTTACGGAGATTAAGCGTTTTTTGACGTTCTTTAATAGTATAAATTAAGCTCTCAGCTTTCGGTATCTTCATTCTTACGCCGTTAATGAACAGCAATACTGCGGATGGGCAGAACGTTGAACTTTCTTCAAAATGAGTATCATCAAGAGATTTGTATATTTCTTTTGCAAGTTTAAAGCAATTTACTGTATAAGAGCATACAATGCTTCCGAATACGCGTTTTTCAATTCGATATTCTATGTCGATGTTGCAATCGTTAAATTTCTCGCCACCCTCACATTCAAGGCAACAGTTATCTATACAGGAATTCAATTCCGTTCACTCCTTATTAATTTACTTCGTGTATTTCAATTCCATATCGTTGAAGCATCTGCTTTTTCTTCCGCTTGTAATCGGAGGTCTTAAAGCCTTTTGTGTCCTCAACGATTTCCTCACCTGTTCTTTCGTCCTTGTAGACAAAATCGGCAATATATTTTGTGGCGCGTATCTTTATACCCTCAATTTCGTGTTTTGGGATAAGTTCATACGGCACCTGTAAGCGTAGGTCGGATATTTTGCCCGCCTTTTCAAGCGTTTTGAGTTCGCAATAGCGGTGAGCTTCGAGCTTACTGTCAAACTCTATGCCGTCTACGGTAGTCTTTTGAGCGTGATACTTTGATTTTCCTGATTTATTTGTTGGTGGTAAAGGTGATGTACTCGCCGCCTGAATGTTGCAGCATTCTTTTCTAGGCGGTGCTTTCTGTTGTTTCCTCTTGTCAAGGAAAGCTTTATATTCTTCTTCCGTCCAATTCATAGGCTTTATTCCTCTCTGTTAATACTTCTCTCGGTAGAAAAGCCGTTGGGGTATCTTCTTTTCAGCTTGTCAATGTTCATTGTCATAACCGTTTCGAGCGTTGTACCTACCGCCTCACAGAGAATAGCAAGATACCAACAGCAATCTCCACATTCTTCTACAAGATGTTCAACGTCAAGGCTATGTCCCTGAAAAGCGGTCTTTTTGATAAGGTCAGCGACTTCCCCTGCCTCTCCGCATATTCCGAGTGCGCCGTTCACCAAAAGTCTTTCCTTGTCCTCTGTTCCTGCCGTTCTCATAGCAAGTTTCTGATATTCATTCGGTGTCATTGTTCGTAATTCCTTTCACTACATTATTCCTTTCGTCGATTTCCATTTCGACAAGTTCCAAAATACAGTAATTAGCAAGGTCAAGGAGCGTATCTTTTATACTTTCGTCCGATACCTGTTGTACCTTATTTACGCTTTTAAGTGATTTAAGCCTGCTGTACTTATCGTAAATACGGATAAGAATTGCATTGTCAAACTCTGTGCGGAGCTTTGCAAAGCTATCTCCGTAGTCAGAATTCTTACGTCTGTATGTGTCGGTCATTTGCTTGCAGATATTTTCGTGTATCTGCGTTTTGTCAACTGTGTTGTTCATTTGTTGTTACAACCTCCTCGTTTTTATCAAAATCAATGCCGTATGTATCTCGCATATAGTTGATACAATTCTCTGTTGTAAAGGGTTGTCCTGCGATACCGCCCGAAAGCATTATCTTGAAAAGTCCCTCTACACCCTGCTTGAAACGCATTAAGCGGTCTTTGCCAAAATGATAATCCTTATTGAGAACAGTACAGCAGGTAGCCATAATCTGCGCCACAACGTCCCTGCCGACTTGCTTGTATACCAAATCAACCTTTTTCTCATATTCCTTTTCAAGAACTTTCTCCACAAGGTCAATGCGTATGTATTCTGCTGTCCCGTGCCGTATGCGTTCGGGTTGTGATGTATGGGGTATGATACATTTCATTATTTTTACCTCTCTCCGTATTCGCTTTCAACAAACTCATAATCGCCCTTACCACTATATGTTCCCTCTCCGTTTTGCAAGTTTTCATACACAACACGTCCGTCAATAACGGACAAACTATCGTGCTGATTATCGCCTATGCGGTGTGTTTCTCCTGTTGCCTTGTCGTGAATAAATAAATCAGTCAGCATTTTGTTT